>Ga0070735_10004958_pt1 | contig 11109 bp, 14 predicted proteins | sample Coa_R1_FD_66443 | JGI IMG/M metagenome (GOLD analysis project Ga0070735, IMG submission 66443) | Surface soil microbial communities from Centralia Pennsylvania, which are recovering from an underground coalmine fire - Coalmine... | ecosystem: Environmental > Terrestrial > Soil > Unclassified ... | reverse complement strand
GTGATGCTCTCCGCTGAAACGGCAAGCGGGTCGTATCCGCGGGAAGCCGTCGCGATGATGGCTAGAATTGTCATCGAAGCCGAATCGAGCATGTCAGAATCGGCGCCGGTCCGGCGCAGGCGGGAGCGTTCGTCGCAGACCATTGCCGAGACCATTTGCGAGTCGATTGCGCATGCTGCCGACGATTTACCCATGGGCGCGATCGCGATTTTCACCGAGACAGGGAACACGGCGCGGCTGATTTCGAAATACCGGCCAAAAGTGGGCGTGTATGCTTTTAGTCAGTCCGAGGCAGTATGCAATCGGATGAATCTGTTATGGGGTGTACAGCCGGTCCGGCACAAACGGACGGAAAATGCCGATACCATGGTTGCAGCCGCCGAGCGGGAACTTCTCCGCCGGCGGAGCGTGCGATCTGGGGATGTAATGGGGGTGGTTGCAGGTACACAAATGGCGTCAGGTTCCACAAACTTTATGCGACTACACGTGGTGTCCGCGGGGAAAGAGAAACCGAGACGATGAGACGCAAGATAAGGACGCGCCATGACCGATGAAGTCTTCTCCATTGCGATTTATGAACCGTTGGCGGGGATGGAGGAAAAATCGCTCGCGACTATACGCGAACTGATGGTTATTCTTTCAAAAGGTGGTTACAGCCGTGATCATCTTTACCATGCTGCGCAGTCGCAATATGTACTGTTGAGGTATTGGAAATCGGAAGATGCGCGGCGAGATGCACAAGAAGACCCGGACGCGCAGCGTTGTTGGGCGCGGTTGGCGCATGAAATCAAGATCATCAAGATTTACGAGACCTTGGAAGAAGTGCAATGGCAGCACTTGTAGATACCTCTCTTGATCCGCCGGTCCGCGGACATTTGCATCAGCCTGAAAACCCGAATCATGACGGCCTGGTGCTGACGCACGGGGCAGGGGGTAACTCGAATGCTCCGTTATTGGTTGCGGTCGCAGATGCTTTGGCAGAACAGGGAGTGACCGTATTGCGGTGCGATTTGCCCTTTCGTCAGCAGCGGCTATTTGGACCGCCACATCCGGGCATGGCTGCGAGAGATCGCGCAGGTCTAAAGAGCGCAGTGGCGGCTCTGCGTGGAATCCTGTCCGGGCGCATATTTCTTGGCGGACACTCTTATGGCGGCCGCCAGACGACGATGCTTTGTGCGGAGGAACCGGAAGTTGCCTCGGGCCTATTGCTGCTCTCGTATCCCTTGCATCCACCACGTAAGCCAGAGCAACTGCGAAGGCAGCATTTTCCCAATCTACGAACTGCGGCTCTGTTTGTTCATGGAACTCGCGATCCGTTCGGCTCGATGGATGAGATGGAAACGGCGCTGAAACTAATTCCCGCGAAGCATGCTCTGTTGCCGGTCGAAGGGGCGGGGCATGATTTGGGATTCAAGGGGAAGGCGATGCGAAAAGAGTTGGAGCATGCTGTCGTAGAGGCATTCCAGAAACTGTTTGCATAGTTGGCCCGCGGGACGCTGCGCGCATACGAACTGCTAATTGACCCAGCCCGACTTTGAGCCGCCGTTTTTCTTGTCGTCGTCAGGGGGAAGGTAATTTCCGTGTTCGTCAAACTTGACGGTGCGATCATGGTTTCGCATATACACCTCGAATTTCTTCGCTGCGCGGCGACGTTTCCAGCGGTAGTATCCATTGCGCAAGCCAAAATATTGTTCTGAAGCGCCGAACAGGAATCCACGGCGCGGCGCGAATTTCACATACAAGTAGCCGAATAGCAGCCCACCCAGATGGGCGATGTAGGCGACAGAATCGCCGCGCTGACGTGGGTCGGCGGCGTCAATGGCGCTGATAAGCTCAATAAAAACCAATCCACCGACGAAATACTTGGCCTTGATGGAGATGGGGATGGGAAACAGCATGATTTCCTGGTTGGCGTAGAGAACGCCGAAAGCCATGAGAATGCCCAGCACTCCTCCCGATGCACCCTCAGTACCGGAGAGCGGAGAAACGCCGCCGATGCCGGTGTAGGCCACGGCGATAGTCGTAAGCGCTGCGCCGATGACGCAGAAAAAATAAAACTCGGTGAATTTCTTCCAACCCCAGTCCATCTCCAACTGGGCGCCGAACATCCAAAGCGCCAGCATGTTGAAGAGAATGTGAAAAAGTCCCACGTGCAAGAACGAATAGGTGACAACTTGCCAGATGAGCCCGTGCATGACCGCGCTGGGAACGAGCGCGAGCGTCCGCTCGATTGTGCTTCCGGCGTCAGGGTTCGCGACTTTCAGCAGCGTCATCGCCAGGAAGACAGCGCCGTTGATTCCGACGAGCCACTTCACGGCTTTGGTGAATGGTGGAAGGCTGAGAGAGAATGTACGTGAACTTCTCATAAAATCTATTTTCAGGCGCGCGGCAGGGCGCCGACGGTCCGATCGACCGGCAGGCCTTCATCTTATCAGGTTCAGGGATGGGCTCACTTTTTCGGGTGGGCACGAAAGGCCCTACGATAGGGCGATAAAATTTGCGCCGAAAGACTTGACTGCGCCCATGGAAACGTAATTATTATCGAGAGGGCAGCAATTCAGTGGAGGCTATTATGGTGACTTGTCCAGAGTGTGATACAGACCTCGATATTGATGAGGATGCAGTTGATGAAGGCGAAGTCGTCTCCTGTCCGGAGTGCGGAAACGATTATGAAATCATAACGGTGAATCCGATTGAGCTAAAGCAGGTCGAAGAAGGCTATGAGGACGAAGAGGAGGAGGAGTTGGAAACGGAAGATGAGGATGCCTAAGTGCGCCTGCTCCGTGCCAATGTGCCCTCGCTTTTATCCTCGTGTCTGAGGCATTATTCCCCAATTTTGATTTTGGGCTTGATTCCATTTGCTGGGACGAAAACTCCCGCGTATGCGCAAAGTAGTGTTGTCGCATCAGCTTTCCTGCCGCAGGAAATGACCGATGGAACGCCGTACGCCTTGCTCGTCGTGACGGTTTGGGGGCCGGATAACCGTGCGGTTTATGGGGTCAAAGTGCGTATCCGGCGGGCCGACCAAAAGAAACCCCACTGGGAGGTTTACTCAGACCACCGAGGAGAAGCTGCGCAGCGCTTGCCTTCAGGCCCCGCAGACTACGTAGTTTCCGCGGATCCCAAGGGTGTTAAAGATCTGAGCGGGAGGGAGTTACAATCCGGAGAAGCCGTAAACGTGCACTTCGACAAAGAAGAGCGACAGGATATCGGTTTGCATCTAAAGTAGGAGCAGTGTTTGGTGGAGGAATCGATGAGAAGACATAGCGTCGTCATTCTAACGATCTTGCTTGCGATGGCGCCTCTCGCCACTTCCTACACGCCGAAAGACAAGTCGAAATCTGAAGCCGGCCGGCTGGTTAGCGGCAAAGTCATTGACCGGCAAGATGGGCCATTGTCCGACTCTGTCGTGTATCTTTCCGACACGCGGACGCATGCGGTGAAGACTTATATTACTGGCCCCGATGGGGCCTATCATTTTCCAGCGCTGTCGCTGAATACGGACTATGAAGTCTACGCTCAGTACAAGGGCCGCAAGAGCGAAACCAAGACGGTGAGCCAGTTCGACAACCGGCAAGCCGTTAACATCAATTTGCGGGTGGATACACGCTAGCAGGGGATTAGATGAACATGAAAAGCCCGCCGAATGCGGCGGGCTTTCTTATTGCGTAATGCTGCAGCGGTTAGTTGCTCTCGTTACCGGCCCGCTTCCAGGAGATTAAATCTCCAATGGTCGAACCGCCCGTGCTGGCGGCAGGATGCTTGTACGCTTCCACTTCCTTGCGTGAAGCTTCCTCCCCGATGGCCTTCATGCTTAGCCCTATCTTCTTGTCATCCTGGTTTATTTTGATGATCTTGAACTCATGCTCCTGGCCGGGCTCCAGCGTGAGTTGCTGGCCGTTCGCATCCACGGCTTCAGAGATATGGCAGAGACCCTCTACGCCCTCCGCGATTTCCACGAATGCGCCAAAGCTCGCCACGCGCAATACTTTGCCGTGCAGCACGTCGCCCACTTTGTGTTGCTGGAAGAAGCTCTCCCAGACATCGGGTTGCAGTTGCTTCACGCCCAGAGACAGACGACGCTTATCGGGTTCGATGGCCAGAACTACGGCGTTGACTTTGTCACCCTTCTTGAGCACTTCTGACGGATGTTTTACGCGCTTAGTCCAACTCAAATTGCTTACGTGAACCAGACCATCGATGCCATCCTCGATTTCGATGAAAGCACCGAAATCAGTCAGGTTGCGCACACGGCCTTCCACAGTGGCTCCAACGGGATACTTGCTGTGCAATGCATCCCACGGATTCGTTGCCAGTTGCCGCATGCCCAGCGAAATACGCCGTTCCTGCGGATTGACGTTGAGAACCACGCAATCCACTTGATCGCCTGTATTGACGAGCTTGGAAGGGTGCTTCATGCGCTTAGACCAGGTCATTTCGCTTACGTGAACCAGTCCCTCGATCCCCTGCTCCAATTCGACGAAGGCGCCGTAATCGGTGACGCTGATTACGCGTCCGCCGACATGCGCCCCCACGGGGTAGCGTTGCGTGGCGTCCAGCCACGGGTCGGGCGTGAGCTGTTTGAATCCGAGGGAGACCCGTTGCTTCTCTTTGTCGAACTTGAGAACCTTCACCTGAATTTGGTCGCCCACATTTACCAAATCCCGCGGATGCGTGAGGCGTCCCCATGACATGTCGGTGATGTGCAGGAGGCCGTCCAACCCGCCGAGATCCACAAATGCACCGTACTCGGTGAGGTTTTTCACCACGCCGGTGGTGATGCCGCCTTCTTCGAGGTGCTCCAGCACCTTCGCTTTCTTCTCGGTCTGTTCCTCTTCCAGTAATTGCTTGCGCGATACAACGATGTTGCCGCGCTTCTTATTTAGCTTTATGACCGCAACTTGAATAACCTGACCTTTGACATGCTCCAGATTGCGAACCGGTCGCAAATCCAGCTGGGAACCGGGCAGGAATGCGCGCGCTCCGGAAATATCCACGGTTAAGCCGCCCTTGATTCGCTCAATCACAATCGCGTCGATCGGCGTCTTTTCGTTGTACGCCTTTTCGATCTCGTCCCACGCCCGCAGTCGCTGCGCCTTCTGGAAGGAGAGATTGATGTAGCCTTCCTCGGTCTGGCCTTTTTCGCGCATCACATCGATCATGTCGCCAGGCTTGAAGCGTGGGTTGCCCTCGTGATCGAGCACTTCCGAGAGAGGCAACATCCCTTCGGACTTTGCGCCAATATCCACTACGACGTGCGAAGGCGTGAGCTTGAGGACGGTGCCTTTGAGCACGTTGTCTTCGCTGGCGGCTTCTTCAGTTTCCGTCGTGAAGTTCTCGAGTGCGGCTGCGAAATCGTCGCTGGTTGTGGGAAGCTCGGGATTGCCGGCATCCATGGGGGCATTGTCGTGAGAGGTGGTGGCTGGCTCCATCTCCTGGGTTGCGGTTGCGGAATTCGAGTTGTGAGTGTTTTCGTCGTGCAAGGTCATGGCCTCTCTGCGGTGTTCTCGCACATAGTGCGGGGCGGATTCGGGTCAACTGCGTGGACTGCTGGCGTGAGTCTTAGGTTGTGGTGGGCCCACCCTGGCGGATGAACTCGGACAATCCCAGCGGTCGGACGTAGTAAATGAAACCCGCGTCCAAAGGGAACTTCTTGACTATAGCAACCGCTCAAGAGCGGTGTCAAACCGGAAACCTGGTCGAAATGCAAATTTAACACTTAATTTATTTGGCGGTAAACCTGGTGCAAAGAATTCCCACTAATGCGCAAAGAAGCGCACTAGCGTTGGGCTTCTTCGAGCAAACCTTGCTCCAGCTTCTCCTGGCACTCGATGCAGTGACGGGTCCAGGGAACGGCTTCCAATCGCTTCGCGTTGATTTCCTCTCCGCAGGAGATGCATTCGCCAAAACTGCCCTCTCGCATGCGCGAAAGGGCCGCGTCAACCATTTGCAGAAGCTGGCGGTCATTGTTACTTTGATGAAACAAAAATTCTTTGTTATATGAATTGGCGGCCTTGTCGGCGACGTCTTGCGCGGAACCCTCATCCACGCTGCGGCCATCTTGCTCAGTGCGGGTCACCATGCGGCGCAGTTCCTGCTGCCGGATTTCCAGTCGCTTCCTAAAATATTCTAGTTTCTTCTTGTCCATGATCAACTTGTCTCAGATCTAATTGCTTGCTGCGCTGCTCCGGGCCTGCGAACAGCACCGGAGAAACCAAAATCATATGCGCATGGGTTGGATGCGTCAAATAGACGAGAGGATTCCGGCGGCCCTTTAGTCTCTTAGTCCCACAACGGGAACGAGGACATTACCGGGGCAACAAATCGGGCATTTCAGCGAGCGCGTAGCTCATGACAGCCATGGCTGCAGCGCATTCTCTCAGCTGTTGCGGATCGATCTTGTCCAGCGTATCCGCGGGCGTGTGATGATAAGCGAAATAGGCGCGTGTATCCTGCATGAGACCCAGTGCCGGTACCCCTCGCTCAGACATTGGAGCGATGTCAGCTTCTGGGCTGTACTCCACCATACGGAGTAAATTCGCTCCGATGGGTTGTAGTACTGCTGATACGGGTTTGAGCTGGTTGAGCGCAGTTGCGCTCATGGCCGCCGTGAAACCGAGGGGATGCCCCGCCCCCGAGTCGCTTTCCAGCGCTGCGGTGTACTTGCTGAACTCGGCGCGATGCGCCGTTGCATAAGCATCATGGCCACGGCCGTCTCGCTCTTCGTCCATCCATGCAATGACGCGCAAGGTCCGTTTGGGTCGCAAATGGAGCGACTGTAAGACTTCCGCCGTTTCCATTGCGGTCGCAACCCCGGCGCCATCATCCAGCGCACCTGTTCCCAAGTCCCATGAATCCAAGTGTCCGGAAACCACAACGATCTGCTCTGGGTGTTCGGATCCCTTCAAATCCGCGACGACGTTATAACTTTCCACTTCCGGGCCAGCATGTGAAGTCAATATCAGGCGGAGTCGTACCTGGCCCTCTTCAGCCAAGCGAGCAATCAGCATAGCGTCCTCACTAGTCACGGCTCCGGCTGGAATCCCAGAGGGCAGGCTGTAACCGGTGTGGGGGATGCGATAATCGGCGGTGCCAACTGAACGGACGAGCACTGCGATGGCACCCATCGCCTCGGCTGCCTTCGCGCCTGCAACGCGGTAGGCTACCGCTTCGCCATAGGCTTCGCCGGACAGCCCATTGGCGGCTTTTTGCAGATCCACAGGAAAATCAAATAACACAATTTTACCTTCGACTTTTTTGCGGTCCAGCGAGCGCAATTCGGCAAAATTCTTGGCGATGATCACATCTGCGGTGATTCCTGATTGAGTAGTTGGTGTATTGCCGCCCAGCGCGGTTACAACAATTTTCTGTGTTGTCCCTGCCGGGGCTCCCGGCCAAGCTACTAATTCCGCGGAGTCGATGCCTCGCTGCCAACTTCTGACCATCACTTCTTCCAGATGAACGTCGAGTCCTAGTTTTCGCATTTCGGCTGCCACATACTCGACGGCGGCCGAGGCTTGGGGACCTCCTGCCGGGCGCGGCCCAATATGATCCGTAAGATAGGCGACTTGCTTGTAAGCATAGTCATCCCGTAACGCCGCCTCGCGAACAGTAACTAGAGAGTCTTTAAATTGTTGAGGCAATTCGGAGCCAGTCTTCGAGGGATCCTGAGACAAAGTAAAAGGTGCGATTGTGAGCAAAAGGATACCCATGCTGAGGATGCGCATGCGCACCAGTGTAACGGCAAGATGACCACTTTGGCTTCAACGCTTGAGTTGAAGTCCGGAAATGGCGATATTGCTTGGCTACAAAACAATCGGCCCCATTTCTGGGGCCGCTGCTCAAAAGAGGCAATTGGTGGGCGATTTAGGGTAGGCGATGCGAGGCGCCATTCCGGCTGAAGGAATGGCCAAGGGCGAGTTTTATAGTATAAAGATTGAGGGTCATTCTTGCGGTACGGCCTCTTTCACTTGCACGGTACATGAGCACTTGCTCAGCCAAAACACAATGCACGCAGACGGATAGCACTCCGCCCATAACCCATTGATTTCTAAGTGGATGAAGATTTTCATCCCGCGTTAATTACTGTGTGACTTACGAGATGGTTGCAGGAAAGTGCACTTTCGATGAAGCCACGGGGAATTCTGCCGCTAAAGCTTCTGGTCACCAAAGACCTCGGCAGTAAAGGCTTCGATCCGTGCGCCAGACTTCCATGCATCCGGCGGTAGCCCGGCTTTTTTGCACGTTTGCTCCAGAAATGTGACCCGATTCCAGCCGTGTTCGATGGGTACTTGGGGCAGCAATAAACCTCTACGTGTATCTTGGCTGATAAGTAACCCATGGCGCCCAACTTCGACTTCGTCGGCGCTAATTTCTAGCAACGGTGACAAAATGCTCAACGACACTTCTAGTTCGAGAGCCTCCTCACGGCTTACCGGCGTGAAACGCGCATCCTCGAAAGCTGCGGCCTTCGCAGTTTCTGCCACCATGCGGTAAAGAGGCATGACTGGCATCACATAGCCAACACAACCGCGTAGCGAGCCATGTAAATAAAGCGTGGTGAAAACGCCACGTGGTGGCTGCAGTTCGGGCAAAGGAGGAGTCAAGTCAATTTGGCGATGGTCGAACGCGGAATTAATCGCATCATGAGCGACCGCGAGCAGCAACCGACGAGCCTCTGGGTTAAATTGTGGCGTGGAGACAGAGGTTCTGGCTGCCAGCGAGAGTTCGTCGCGGGGGTGATCCTTAGGTGGCAGCGACATTGCGTTTCCTTCGCCGGCTGAGAACGAAGGCGCGCTTACGGCTGCGAACAACTTGCCGGTCGATCTTTGACCAGAAAGCAACAAAATAATCGCCGGCCGAAAACAGCGAGAGCAGAATCATAATCCAAATGGAGAACACCGCAATCCAATGCACGGGCAAATAATAAGAGCCGTAGATGGGTATTTCCTTCCAGCGGTGATCGAGGATTACAGCTACAACTGAGACAATCTGTACCAACATTTTGGATTTGCCGAGGTTGCTGGCTTCTATCGTGAAACCTTCGTTGGCGGCAATAGATCGGAGCCCGCTGACCAGAAATTCCCGGCCGATGACGACGACAGCCATCCATGCGGGCACCAGACTGGGGTTGTATTGGACAAGCACGATAAAGGCAGCAGCGATAAGCAGCTTGTCGGCCAGTGGATCGAGCAGAATGCCCATGGTCGTAATCTGCCCGCGCTTTCGCGCTAGATACCCGTCAATGCCGTCGGTGATGGATGCAGCTATAAACAAGGCGGAGGCCAGCAACTCTTGTGCTCCGCTCGTGCCTTGGAAGTGGCTGGTCGAAAGGATCCAGATCAGCAACGGGATGCTGAGGATGCGGGTGAGCGTGATGGAGTTGGGCAGGTTCACTGGAATACCTACACTGGCACTCACCCCGGCAGCGATGCCGGAACCAGCAGCAGTAAAATTATCCTCCACCCCGAGGCGGAAAGCAACGCACGCTGGGGCTTACGCGACCTTGCCCTGCGGCGTTAGCTTGTCAATGATGGCGGGCAGATATTGCGCAAGATGCGAGGAGGCTTCTTCAGGCGTTATCCCGGCCTTAGCGCACAACTGCTGCATCATTCCGCTGCTGCCGAGTACGCTTTGAATCTGCTCTGCGGAAATAGGCGCGTTCTGACCCGTTCCGACCCACGAGTTCACGATGCTGCTGAGTCCATTATCGTGAAAGTGTTGAATGACGCCATTGAGTCCGCCGGGCTGTTGGTTGATTGCGTCCATTAGGTGGGCAGCGATTGGGTTGTTGTTGCCGCCTATTACGGAACTGATGGCTTTGTTTTCTATTTCGTCGAGAAATCCCATAAATGACCTCCTAAAAAAATAAAGGCGGCCGTGGCCGCCGCCTTTTTGGGCGCTATTTCTGTTTAGCGATGATCTTGTCAGAGATCTTCTTGTACGTAGCTTGAGGAATAATCTTCTTCCGCACTAAGTCGGTCTTCTTGGCGTAAGGACGGCCATCGATAATCTTTTGCGAGTAGGCTGCCCCGATGCCCGGTAACGCGTCCAGCTGATCCTTCGTCGCAGTGTTGATATCGAGCAGGTCAGCGGAGGCGGCTGGTGCCATCGTGCTCTTGCTGGACGACGCCTGAGCGAAGCCTGCTGGGGAGCTCATGGCGGCCATTATGGCCAGGACAAATACGAATAGTGATACACGCATAACCACGCTTTTACGCATTTTTTGTCTCCTTTAGAAGTTAAATATCGATAATTATTCTTTTTCCGCAGCCTTATAGCCCGCGGCTTTGGCTTCATCTTCGGTCATGAATTTGCCGGACTTGGTCTTTCCATACCAGCGCCCGCTCTTGTGGTACACGCCACTGTCCGTGTTCACCCAAACCTTGCCGCTGGCTTGGGCTGCTGAGATGTCAGCGCTCGAAGCAGCGGGGCCCGGTGCCGCCTTCGATGCTGTCTTCTTCGGCTGGGTGCTCGTCGGAGTCATTGAATTGCTTGACGCAGCTCCTGACTTTGCAGGCGCAGAGGTTGGCGCACTCGTTGTCGCTGATGAAGTTGTCGGCGAAGCGCCGGGAGCCGGTGTGGCCGCGGGCGCCATTGTATTATCACTGGCGGCAGATTTCTTGCCGCTCTTCTTGCTGGACGTGCTGGCCGGGGCGCTGGCGGCGGGCGCATTCGAAGATCCGGTACCCGATGGAGTTGACGTGTCGGCCGCTGCAGACTTCTTGCTCTTTTTCTTGTTGCTGGTGGAAGCGGCTGTCGTATCGCTAGAACCCGTGGCTAGCGCCATTGCATCTGAAGATTTCTTACTCTTTTTGCTCTTGCTCGTTGATGTGGATGATGTAGAAGACGTATCCGGCGCGCCCGGTGTCGCCGTCGTATCTGTGCTTGCAGTTTTCTTGCTCTTGGACTTCTTGGATTTCGTTCCCGTAGTGGTGCCATCACTCGACGTCGTAGCTTGAACGCTTGATGAGTCGGTGGCAGTGTTTTTTTTCTTGCTCTTCTTACTCGTCGCGCTCGTCGTGGCCGGTGCAGTCGAAGAGGATTGGTCGCTGCTGGTGCTGTTTTGCGCCAGTACCGATGACGTCAATCCCAAAAGTACCAATAGCG
>Ga0070735_10004956_pt1 | contig 11113 bp, 6 predicted proteins | sample Coa_R1_FD_66443 | JGI IMG/M metagenome (GOLD analysis project Ga0070735, IMG submission 66443) | Surface soil microbial communities from Centralia Pennsylvania, which are recovering from an underground coalmine fire - Coalmine... | ecosystem: Environmental > Terrestrial > Soil > Unclassified ... | reverse complement strand
TCGGCGCTGGTCGTTCGCAGACCGGCGTGGGCGGCGTGCACGTGCGGCGCGAGCTCGCCGTTGTCGGTGACGACGACGGCCGCGGACACGATGGGAGCGGCCACCGCCACCTTGGTGGCCGACCGCTGCAGCAAGCTCTTCTTCACGCGCCGGATGGCATGGCGCGGCGGCGTGAATCGAATCAGGCTGAACATCGTTCCTCCGCCGGTGTCGATGTTCGCCCCGCCACCCGAGTCCGGCTGCCGCCCGTTGTGCTTCCGGGACCGTGCCGAGGCTTGTTCGGAAGCGCGGGACCTTACTGACGGCCGCCCGATATGTCGATTCTGTGTGCGTTGCCCTGCGCGACGCGTGGTTCGTGGTGCGCGTTGCCACGCATGCGCCGCGCGACACATGCGTGTGTGATGTGCGGACTGTTCGAGAAGTGGCTCGTGGTGTGCGCCACCACGCCACGGCAGCGCACGCCCCTCGCCGACGTGCCGCGCCGCCGGCGAGGACCGCCTTATCGCACCGCGGTGCCGGGTGCCGTGTACTCCACGATGCGCACGCCCTCGAAGTGGTAGGTGCGCGTGGCGCCGAGGCCGGCGGCGCCGAGGCCGTTCATGACCTCCTGGCGGCGGGTGGGGTCGAGCTCGGACTGGCTGAGGACGAGCCACACCCGGTCGTGACGGCGCGCCGCGCTCGTCACCGCGGCCTGGTCGACCTTGACGTTGCCGTCGTAGAGCAAGGGGTTGCGTTCAAACGCCAGGCTCGGGAACACCGGTTGCAGGGTGCCTTCGGCCGACGGGTGGAACTGCAGGTACCACTCGAAGGGAATGCGCATGTAGGCGGGGAACACCACGACGCCGTCACCGGGAGCCGAGCGCGCCGCCAGGGCGTCGAGGGCGCCGCGCCAGTCCTCGCCCCAGCCGTTCTTGTACCAACTGGCCAGGCCCGCCGCCGAGGCCACGACCAACACCGCGAGGCCGACGGCGAACGACCGCCTCGACAGCTTGGACAGTCCGAGTGCCACGAGCATGGCCGCGGGCGGCAGGAAGACCACGAGGTACCGGACGACGAGCAGCGGCTTGTAGACGAACGACAGCAGCACCACCGCGGCGAGGGGGACGACCAGCCAGCTGACGGTGAACATGAGCGGCCACTGGCGGACGAACGACGTCGATGGCGCGCGTCGGCGCAGGAGGACGACCGCGTATACGATGACCGCCACCACGAGCAGCACCACGAGATCGATGGCCGCGTGCGGAACCTTGGCGCGCACCTTGGCGAACAGGTGGCCGGCGGAGGTGCCCGACGCCCAGTTGTACTTGCCGCTCGAGTCGTTGGCGTGGATGAGGAGCCCGAGGGGAACGAGCAGCAGGGCCAGCACGACGCCGCTCGGGACGAGGCGCCGCCACGGGATCCCGCCGGGTGGCAGGAAGGCCAGTGACACCGCGTGCGCGACCGGGATGAGCGCGGCCCAGAAGTTCGTGTACGCGGCGAGCGCCGAGAAGACGACATAGCCCGCCCAGCTGGTCCAGCCCGCCGACAGTGGACCCGAAGAACGCGTGATGGCGTGCACGAACAGCGCCGAGGACGCCGAAACGAACAGGACGCTCAACGCGTAGCCCCGTACGTCCTGGGCCATCTCGACGATGAGCGGGTCCACGGCGAGCAGCACCCCGCAGACGAGGGCCACCTTGCGTCCGAACAGCTCGTTGGTGACGTACATGAGCACCGCCAGTGCGGCGACGACCGCCACCACCGACAGGGTGCGCATCACGAACTCGCTGTCGCCGACGTGGATCCAGCCCCGCAGCACCAGGTAGTAGAGGGACTGGTTCGACTCCTGGTGCACCACGACGTCGGTGAAGCGGTGCCAGGGGGTGCGGGCGATGCTCGTGCTGACCGCCTCGTCGAGGTACAGGGCGCTGCGGCCGAGGAACGCGAAGCCGGAGATGGCGCCGAGCGCCAGGACCAGTAGGTACGGCAGCTGCGAGCGGCCCGGGCGCCCCGGCCGGTCCACGGGCGGCGAATCGAGGACGGACGTCATCTGTCGATTGTGCCCCATGGCCCTGCCTTGCAGGTGCGCCGGGGCTCCGATGGTCCTCGACGTGCTCAACCTCGGCGATAGCGTCTTGAAGGTGGAGCCCCTCTCATCGGATGAGGCATCGTTCGACCTTCGCGTCGACAAAACGGTGCGAGTCTTGTTCGATCTGGTCGCCGAGAGCGTCGGTTGGGCTACCGCTGCGTTTCTCGATCAGGACGTCCCAGCCGCCAACCGTGTCATCACCGGCGAGAAGAACTTCGATGCTCGCTGCGACGAGCTGACGGCCCTCGTCAAGGCACGCCTCTCTTCGTCGAAGGTCGCGCTTGGCGAACTCGAGAATCTCGTCGCCCTTCTCCAGATAATCCCGGAACTCGAGCGCAGCGCCGACTTGGCTGAGCACATCGCACAGAGGTCCCTCCAAGGCCTTGGGGGTGTCATCCCCCCGCTCACTCGGGGCCTCGTCCAATCGATCGCCGACCTGACGATCGAGATGTGGCGAAGAGTGGGTGAGGCGTTTGCCACGCGCTCGCGAGACGTCGACCTCGCATTGGACGAATCCGACAGCGAGCTCGACGAGCTGTGCGCGTCTCTGGTCGGCGAAGGAATGGGAGGGATCCAGGATCCGCGCCTGGCTGTGGACCTCGCTCTCATCGCCCGTTTCTACGAGCGACTCGGTGACCACGCCGTCAACCTGGCGCGTCGTGTGGCCACGATGTCGGCCCCCAAGCGACTCACGCCACTCAGTTCCTTGATGGCGCCCTCCGGCCAGGGCCGGAAGATGGGACTGTCACGCCTGACGTCGCGCCTTCGTCGCCTGCGACTTGCGCCCGGAGACGAACGGTTCTTCGAGCTGTTCGAGAAGGCCGCGGCCAATACCCTGCGGTGCGCGGTCGAGCTGCGCAAGCTCGTCGTGTCGTTCACCGACGTCGACGACCATTATCAGGTAATCCGAGGATACGAGCGCAGGGGCGACGAGGTGACGATGGAACTCCTGCGTCTCCTCGACGCCAGCTTCGTCACCCCGTACGACCGTGAGGACATTCACGCTTTGGTCGAGGAGCTCGATGACGTCGTGGACGAGATGTTTTCGGCGGCATCCTTGATCCAGCTGCTCAAGGTCGACGGTTCCTTATCTGAACTCGTGGAATTGGCAGAGCTCCTGGTGACCATGTCGGAGGAGGTGGCTGCACTCATCGAACGTCTTCGCAGCAGGGACGGAGCTCGCTATCACCTGGAGCGGATCGAACAACTCGAGCACCACGGCGATGCGATCTACCGCAAGGCGATCGAGCGCCTGTTCGGAGGTGAGTACGACGCTATCGAGATCTTGAAGTGGAAGGACATCGTGCAAGCATTCGAGAATTCGGCGAATGCGATCGAGGACGTCTCAGATGTCGTCGAGTCGATCCTCGTCAAAGCCATGTGAGCTCGAGCGGGCGCCCTCGCGAGGTGGCCTCTCGCCCTACCTTCCAACGAGAGCGTGCACGACCTGGTAGACGACCCACGCAGAACCAGCCGATCCCGGGATGGTGAGGACCCACGCCAACATCACCTGACGGGCGACCCCCCAACGAACCGCCGACATGCGGCGACTCGCGCCGGCCCCCATGATGGACGACGTCATGAGGTGCGTCGAAGAGACGGGCATGGCGTAGGCATAGGCCGAGACGAGCAGCACCGCCGACGCAGACGTCTGGGCGGCAAAGGCCCTCGGAGGGTCGAGTCTTGTGATGCGCAGGCCGAGGGTGCGGATGACTCGGTAGCCGCCGGCCAGAGTTCCGATGCCCATCGCGGCGGCAGCCGCCAGGATCACCCAGATGGGAACCCGGAAACTATGGAGGTGGCCGGTGGCGACGAGGGCCAACGCGATGACACCCATGGTCTTCTGGGCGTCCTGAGTCCCATGACTGAATGCCATTGCACCCGTGGAAAACGTCTGGCCTCGTTGAAAGAGCTGGTTCACGACCCGCGGCCGCTTGTGCTGGAAGATCCAGACGATGGCGACCATCAGCAGGAATCCGAGCAACAAGCCGACCAGAGGGGACGCCGCCATCGGCATGACGACCTTGCTCAGGACGCCGTGCCATTTGACCGAGCTCCCGGAGGCCAGCGCGCTCCCAATCAGTCCCCCGATGAGCGCGTGGGTGGAGGACGAGGGCAGTCCGAACCACCATGTGATCAAGTTCCAGAAGATCGCGCCGATCAGTGCGGCGAACACCACCACGAGCCCATGGGTCCCCTGGGGCGCGGCGATGATGCCGCTCCCAACCGTCACTGCCACCTTCGTGGACACAACAGCGCCCACCACATTGAGCCCGGCCGCCATGCTGAGAGCGGTCAGTGGGCGCAGCGCCCGCGTCGTGATCGATACCGCGACGGCGTTGGCGGCATCGTGGAACCCGTTCGTGAAGTCGAATCCCAGCGCCACGAGAATGAAGGCAACCAGTCCGACGGTTCGCACGAGAGCTCCTCGCGGGTGAGGGGCTGAATCGATCCCGCGCTCCGGCGTGGGCTTGCGACGAGGCTATACGGAGGCGGCGGTGCGCGAGACGATCGGCGAGGCCGTTGGCGTGGTCGATCCCGTCCCTCACGAACTTGTCACCAGCTGGGTCAACCGCCGGTCAACTGCAGTGACCCGGCCGGCAGTGGCTGTCAGCATGCCCTTGGCGTCGAGCCACGTCGCGCTCGGTACGGGAGGCGAACTTCCGCCGGGAACCCCGGGCCGCCTCGTTGTGGACGCGGGGGCGGCAGGGACGGCGGTCGCCTTTGGTACGGCGGGCCGACGTGCCGCGCGCGCCGAGGGCTGGCCCGCGTGGAGGAGCTACGACGAGCCGGCGAGGAGACGATCGAGCACGACCTCAGCCACCTTCGTCGCGTTCTGAGGATCCCGAACGAGGTAGTGGTGTTGAAGACCCGGGTTGGCGTTCACCTCGAGGATTGCGCCCCCGGCTTCGTCGAGCGAGGTGCTCGGGTCGGGCGTCACGAGGTCCACGCCCGACATGCGCAGGCGCGCCAGGCGCGTGGCGTGCGCCGCGGCCTTGATAACCGCGGGTGAGAGGTCGTGCTCGGTGGCGTTGTCGGCCGCGCCGTTGTCGCCGGCATTGCTCTTCACCACGACCCGTCGGCCGTCGGCCACGACCGCCCGCAGGCGCAGCCCTTCACGGCGCAGGGCGAGCTCACAGTCGAGGTCGACCTTGATAATGCGACTCACCTCGGCGGCGCCGGCGTCGATGCGCCGAGCGTTCTCCTGCGCGATGAGTTCGGCTACCGTGGAACGCCCGTCGCCGATCACGGACGGCAAGTCACGGCGCACGGCGTCGACGAATTCGCCGTCCAGGAAGAGCAGCCGGAATTCGATGCCGCTCACCTGGCGCTCGAGTGCGATGCGGTCGTTCCACACCGACGCCCACAACCATGCGCGATAAAGGTCGTCGGCGGTGTCGACGCCGCAGGTGACGCCGTAGCCGCCGCCGCTGTCGCTGGCGGGCTTCACCACCCAAAGGCCCCCTGACGCGGCAAGCCGGTCGGCGACTGTGGTCAGATCGCCTCGGTGCCCTTCGATCTGTTCGGCGACGGGGATGCCGTTCGCCTCGAGCAGCCGGTGCATCACCGATTTGTCCAGAGCGAGGGCGATCGAGGCGGCGGTGTCCAGCATCGTGAGATTGCGCTGAACGACGGTCTCGACGCCGGCGCGCCGGATCGCGAGGAAACCGGCCCCCAACTCTTCGACCTCGGCGCCGAGTGCCCGGGCGGCGTCGGTCCAGATCCGCCGGTATGTGGCCGCGTCATTGCGCTTCAGGGCGGCTGCTTCAGCCCATGTGCCGCGCAGGCCGCCGATCCCGCGGCGCAGGCCGGCTGCACGCAGGCGCTCGAGGCGGTGCGCGACACCGAGTCCGGGCCCACCCGCTCGCACAATGGCATGGAGCGCTCTCGTCGGAAGGGTGGGGCGCTGCGTGCTGCTCATCTTCCCCCGTGGTCCACGACCGTCTGAGTGAGGTCCGTCGGCGAGTCGACACGCGGTCTGCGAGAGCGCCCGCGGTTGCGTGCTATCCGGCGGATCCCGCCGCGCACCCCCGTGGCGAAGGGCATGGGATCGCTCCACTGAAATGTTGGAAAGTGCGGGACATGGGCCAGGCTCTTCAGCCACTGCCACGTCGTGAGCGCGCCCTTGGCCCGGTAGGCGAAGAGCGCCTTGACGTCGGCCTGCGGGAACCACAGGTGGACACCCTCCTTGAAGGACCCCACCGGCCGCGGTTCATCGCCGACCAGCCGGTCGTAGGCAAGCAGTGCGAAGTCGACGCCGGCACGTGCAACAAGCCCGTTGGCCATCGTGAATCGGGGGGTGCACTCAATGACCTTCAACCTGCCGTCGCGTTCGTCGCGCTTGAACTCGACGCACCCGAACCCTACGAGGCCCATTCCTCGTAGTAAGGCAAGCCCTACCTCGGCCACTTCCGGGTCCCACTTCGAGACGTGGAAGGTGCCGAGCCCGAACTCGATCGGGAACTGCCGGGGCTTGCGCTTGGTGAACTGGGCGAGTGGCTCGCCGTGCTCGTCGAGGTACGTGTAGTAGGAGCAGTAACGGCCGTCATCGCCCGGGATGATCTCGGTTATGAGCCCGGGAACTCCCGCGTTGATGAGCCCTTGCAAGTAGGCGCGCAGCTGCGCCTCGTCCCGGACGATGAGGCCCTTCGGGCTGGCGAAATCGGGGGCATTGCGAAGCAGCACGTCGGAACGGGCGGGCTTCACGGCGAGGGGGAACCCGAACCCGGCGAACAGGGCTCGCCCGGCGTCGTCCTGCGAGTGGGCGGTCACCGTGCGGGGCGTGCCGATGCCGAGCTCGAGCGCCAGGTCGTAGGTGAGTTGCTTGTCGAGCATCGTCACCAGGACGTCGTCACTCGCCTCCATTGGCCGATGACCGGCGGCGACGAGGTCCGCCCGGTGCGCGGCGATGAACTCGAGTCCCATGTCGCAGCAGGCAAAGACCGCCGATGCCTGGTGGCTCTGCAGGAAGGTCAGCCACTGCGCCTTGACGTCGTCGGCCAGCTCGTAGTGCACATAACGGTGACAGAAGCGCGACCGGCGTGCCAGGCAGTCATTGGCCCCGTCGCTCAGGATGGTCACTTCGACGCCCGCCTTACCCAGCGAGCGCGCCACGCTTAGCGCGGTAGCCGCTCCCCCGAGCAACACGGCCGGGAGCTTGCCCGCGGCCTGCGTCACCTTTGGGGCGCGCGACGTCATTGCCACAACACGGGCAGGGAGACCATCGCTGCGATGTTACCGGCGCGCCCGTGGCTACCTGTGTCTCGCGTCGTCACCCGCGCCCGCACGTGACGTAGGCACCGGGCACCTCGCCGTGGTCACTCGTGCGCCCGCACATCACCTGCGGCCGCAATTGACGTCATCACCCCGGACCCCCGAAGCACACCACCTCGCTGATGTATGCCAAGGTCAAAGGAGGGCGCCCTCGTGCGCCTTCTCGGATCTCCGCGGCAGCTGTGATCGGGCCCGGTCGCCTATTCCTGACACGAAGCTCATGGACGTAAGCGCGCCGCGCCTTCGACGTCGGTCGGTCGGCTGCCGCCACGCCGGCTGAACGTGGCCGGAAGGCTCGAAGTCGGAAGGCAAGGTCCACTCGATCGCCAGCCGGCTGCCCGGCGCCAGCACCGGCGGCGACAAGCGCCCGGTTCAGCGTACCGGTGCCGGCCGCGACGTCGTTGACACCGGTCGTGCCCGACTCGCAAGGCAGCCGACGACTGACTCCGGACATCCCGGCCGGGCCGCCGGGGATCGTCGTCGACCGGGGAGACGGCGTGCGCCGCCGCGTGAACGTCGCCCCGGTGGTTGCGCGGTCAGGTCGACGGGACCTTCAGAGCCGGCGCCCCTCGCGGCCCGGTGTTGAAGTGGTCGGCGAAAGCGTCCACGAGCGGCCGGCTGTTGGGCATGTTCGACCACGACCGGATGAGGAACCGCTTCTTGTCGGGCTCCTCGAAGTCCTCGTACGACGTTCGGGTGTGCAACATCATGTGGTTGTTGAGCATCTGGACGTCACCGGCGCGCAGCGTGATGTCGAGACGGAGGTCGGGCCGCATCGCCAGCTCGGCGATGGTCGTAATGGCGTTGCGCTCCATGTCCGACAGCGGCTCCACGCCGGGGAGCTCCTCGGCGGTGAGCATCGCCTTCAGGTTGTAGCGCGAGCTCAGCCGGCCCTCGTGGTAGCTGAATACCGGCACGTAGTGGCGGGTGACGTTCTCCCACTCTCCGACCGGCCCGTTGCCGCGGATGTTGTGGCGGAAGCCGCGGTAGAGGAGCTCGAGGTATTCGGGGTGGGAGCGCAGCAGCTCGTTGTAGATCGACATCCCACTCGTGAGCTGGCTGATGCCACCGGACTTCGCCGGCCGGATGCACAACAGGCAAACGGCGTCACCGGAGTCGCAGTGGGGCGTCAGCTCGGCGCGCGTCATGTAGCCGCGCACCTGGATGTTCGAATACGACAGGCCCCGGTCGAGGACCTCCTCGACGAGGGTGCCCGCGGTGTCCTGGTGCATGGGCTCGCCGAGGTGGACGATGATCCCCATGAGGAAGATGCGCTGCTCGTGGTACGCGTAACGCTCGACGGGAAAGCCACGCAGCAAGGTGAAGCCCCGTCCGTCCTCGAGCTCGCGCTGCATGCCCTTGAGCCGGCGTCCGAACACGCCCAGAGGGAACTGGTCCTCCTGCGTCAGGTCCTCCGCTGCCAGGCCCGCCCGCTTGACGGCCGCGATGGCCCGGTCGGCGTCTTCGATCTCCTCGGGCGTCAGGTGGGTGACGTAGGCGTCCTCGTTGGCGTAGTCGGCCGACACCCACGCTGACGCGTCGGTGACCGGCGTCGTCAGCATGTGCGCTCGGACGGGTACGCGGTCCTCGTGCAGAGGGGTAAGGGTCGTGCTCAACGCGGACCTCCGAACCCGCTGGCTCGCCCACCGCAAGTGTGGACGAATGAGGGCGAACCGCGCACGGCACGCACTGTCAACGCCGCTACCCACAGGCGGTCAAAGGGGAGGTCAATTCCTGGCCAACTGGCCCCAGGCTTCACACCCAGGCTGCTCACACCGAGTCTGCCCAAGGAGGGCCCGGCCCACCTCTAATCTTCGCCAACTCGATCAACCTCCAGTCAACTTCGTTGACGCGGCAACCTTCCGCGCTTCACCATGCCGGTGAGACGCTTTGTCGAGCTGTTGTGCGCGCGTGGGACGCAGAGACCTGATCAGGACTCGCCCGCCTCGCCCCGAACAGACGAGGTTCAGGAGTTGGCATTGAGCATGGTCGGGCACGCGCGACGACCCGCGCAGGACGTACTACCGCGCTTCGCGCCAAATCGTTCACGGCGCCCTCTCCACGCCCGGCGGCGGTCGTGGCACCCGAGACTGCCGGGACGGCTATGGCTGCGGGGGGCTCTCGTCGTCGCCACCGTGGCCGCTGCCGCCGGCGGCACGCTCGCCGGCCAGGCCGCCGCGGCCGGGAGCCCGCCGGGCGCACCCACCCTCGTGTCGGCGTCGGCGTCGGGAACGAGCGTCACGCTCACGTGGACGAACGGGACGGGCGCCCAGGGAGCGAACAGTTATCAGAACGGGGTCAAGCACTGGGTGGGCGGGAGCCCGAACCCGGTGCCCACGACGTACACCTACACCGGCCTGGCCAACGGCACCTACACGTACCAGGTGGCCGACTACAACGGGGCCGGCCAAGGGCCCCTGTCCAACTCGATGACGGCCACGGTGGGGGGCACCCCGCCGCCCGGGCCCACGGTCACCTCCCTGTCGGTCACCTCGGGCGACGAGAACGGCGGGACGGCCCTCACCGTGAACGGCACCAACTTCACCGGCGCCACCGCCGTGGACTTCGGCGCCATCGCCGCCACGGCGTTCACCGTGACGGGTACGGGCACCATCTCGGCGACGTCCCCGGCGGCCACGAGCACGGGACCCGTGGACGTGACGGTCACCACGCCCAGCGGCAAGAGCGCCGTCAACCAGCCCGGTGACCAGTTCACCTACACCACCCCGCCGGCGCCCACGGTCTCCTTGGTCAACCCGACCACCGGACCGTCGGGCACCTCGGTCACCGTGTCGGGCACCGACTTCACCGGGGCCACCGCCGTGGACTTCGGGACGGGCAACCCGGCCACCTTCACGGTGAACAGCAACACCACGATCCAGGCCACGGTGCCCTCGGGCACGGGCACCGTGGACGTGACCGTCACCACCAATTCGGGCACGAGCGCGATCAACTCGAACGACCAGTTCGCCTACGGGGCGGGGACGCCGCCCACCGTCATCCCGTCGCCCGTGACCGGGCCCGGGTGGCAGTTGAACGGCACGGCCACGGTCATCACCACGGCGTCACCTCCGAACCTCCAGCTCACCCCGGTCGCCACGTACAAGGCGGGATCGGCCTTCTACACGACCCCGGTGCCCGGTGTCGGCATCTCCGCCGCCTTCGACGCCTCGATCCACGGCGGCACAGGCGCCGACGGCCTGTGCCTGGTGCTGGCCGACGCCAGCGTCACCAAGCCCACCGCGCTCGGCGTGAACGGTGGCGGTGAAGGGTTCTCGGGCATCAAGGGCATCGCCCTGTCGCTCGACACGTACAAGAACTCCGTCAACCCGTCGAACAACTTCGTGGGCATCGCCACCGGCGCCGGGCCGTACTCGGCGTCGCTCCACTACGTCACCACCAACTCGTCGATCCCGGCGTTGCGGACGGGGACGCACCACTTCGTGCTGACCACGTTCTCGAGCGGCCTGTCGGTGACGATGGACGGCAACCCCGTGCTCAATTACGCCACGACGCTGCCGACCAACGTGCTCGTCGGCTTCACGGCGGGCGAAGGAGGACTCACGGACATCCACGCCGTGCAGAACGTGTCGATCACGGCGGGTCCCCCGCCGCCGGCACCGGTGGTCACGGGGGTGAGCCCGACATCCGGCCCGAGCACGGGGGGGACGCCGGTCACCATCACGGGCAGTGGCTTCACCGGTGCCTCCCAGGTCCTCTTCGGCGGCCTGGCGGTCTCGTCCTACACGGTGGTGAACGACGGCGAGATCA
>Ga0070735_10004955_pt1 | contig 11114 bp, 9 predicted proteins | sample Coa_R1_FD_66443 | JGI IMG/M metagenome (GOLD analysis project Ga0070735, IMG submission 66443) | Surface soil microbial communities from Centralia Pennsylvania, which are recovering from an underground coalmine fire - Coalmine... | ecosystem: Environmental > Terrestrial > Soil > Unclassified ... | reverse complement strand
ACACGTCGCGATCGCGGCTGACCCGATCCCACTCGCGGTAGAACCGGTTGTCTCGCTCGGTGATCCCCAGCGAGTAGGACGGGCGCGAGCCACCCGGCGCCGGCGCCACGGCGTCGGTCACCCAGGTTGGGATCCGGATCGCGCCGGGACGGGGTGCGAGTTCGTCCACGACGCGCTCGACGGTGATCAGTGAGCGCTCAGCGGCGAGCACGGCCTCCTTCTGGACGCCGGGTATGCCCCACAGCTGGACGTTGCCCTGGCGATCGGCCTCCTGGGCGTGGATGATCGCCACGTCGGGTCGCAGCGCCGGGACAGCCATCACCTGCTCGCCGGTGAACGGGCATGCAACGGGCGCGACCCGCGTACGTCCGACCAGGTCAGTGCCGACGTAGCCGCGCATGACCGCGAACGGCAGCCGCGCCGCCCCCGCGGCGTAGCGGTTGGCCATCCCGGCGTGGCTGTGCTCCTCGACCTCCAGCGGTCCCGGCCACTCGTTCTCGATGGCGTCGCGAAACCGGTGCAGCGATCCCACTCCGGGATTGCCGCCGTAGGAGAACACCAGCCGTCGCGCTGCGCCCATCCCGATCATCTGGTCGTAGAGCACGTCCGGGGTCATGCGGATCAGCTCGAGCTCGCGGCGCCCCTGGCGCAGCAGCTCGTGGCCGGCGGCGAACGGGATCAGATGGGTGAAGCCCTCGAGCGCCACGCTGTCGCCGTCGCGTACCAGCGCGCTCACACCCTCGCCTAGTGAGACCAGCTCGCCCATGCTGTGCGTAATCCGAACATACGATCGGGATACGCACATCGTATAGGGCGCGGCAAGTCTGTGCGTTATACGAACACTTGACCGCGATACGAACATTGTCTACGCTGCCCTGCGCCCGGCGATACGGGACCGCGCCGGGCGCTCACCTGGGATCGAGAGGAGAGATTCGATGAGCTCACCATCCGTGGACCGGATCGTGCGGCGCGAGTTCGTCAAGCGTGCGGGCGCCGGTGGCCTCGCGCTCTCGGCGGGCGGCCTGCTGGCTGCCTGCGGCGTCAAGCAGTCCTCCTCGTCCGGAGGCGGCGGCGGCTCGCTGCGGATCGGCTTCGTCAGTCCGCTGACGGGTGAGGCCGCGTCCTTCGGCGAGCCCGACACCTACGTCCTGGGCGTCGTGCGAAAGGCGATCGCCGGCGGGATCACCGGCGGCGATGGCAAGCACTACAAGGTCGAGATCATCACCAAGGACAGCCAGTCCAACCCGCAGACCGCGGCCTCGGTGGCCAACGACCTGATCAACAGTGGCGGCGTCGACCTGATGCTCGCGACCTCGACCCCGGAGGTCGTCAACCCGGTGTCGTCCGCGTGCGAGGCCGCCGGGGTGCCCTGCATCTCCACGGTCGTCCCGTGGGAGGCCTGGTACTTCGGCCGCGGCGCGAAGCCGGGCAACCCGAAGGCGTTCAAGTTCACCTACCACTTCTCCTTCGGGGTCGAGAACTTCGCCAAGACCTACATCTCACAGTGGAGCCTGCTGCCGACCAACAAGGTCGTCGGCGCGCTCTACCCGAACGACGCTGACGGCAACGCGATCCGCGCCGGCCTGATCCCGCTGCTCGAGAAGGGGGGCTTCAAGGTCATCGATGCCGGCCCCTACAACGACGGCCTGAACGACTTCTCGGCCCAGATCTCGACCTTCAAGTCCCACAACTGCCAGATCCTGAACACGTTCCCCCTGCCGCCCGACTTCGCCACGTTCTGGCGCCAGGCGATCCAGCAGGGCTACAAGCCGATCATCGCCCAGATCGCCAAGACCGGCCTGTTCCCCTCGCAGGTGGAGGCGCTCGGCAATCTCGGGCCCGGCCTCGCGACCGGCGCCTACTGGCACCCGATCTGGCCCTACAGCTCCTCTCTGACAGGCCTGAACGGCAAGCAGATCCAGGACGGCTACGAGGCGACCGGGAAGCAATGGACCCAGCAGGTCGGCGCCGATTTCGCTCTGTGGGACGTCGGCATCGCGGCCCTGAAGCACGCTCCCAATCCAAAGGACAAGGTCGGGCTCGCCAACTCGATCGGCACCCTCAAGGTCGACACGCCGATGGGGCATCTCGACTGGACCAAGGGGCCCGTCAAGAACGTCGTCGACACGAAGATCCCGGGGTGCCAGTGGTACCGTGCGCCCGCGGGTAGCAAGTTCCCGCTCCAGCTGCTGACGACCGAGCACGCCGACGATCCGAACATCCCGATCCAGGCCAAGCTTCGACCCTACGGGTCCGCCTAGTGGTCGCCGCGTGAGTTGCGGGGGCCACTAGTTGGAGGCGGCTGCGCAGCCGTCGGGCGCGCCGCTCCTGGCCACCAACGGCCTGAGCAAGCGATTCGGCGCGCTGGTCGTGCTCGAGGACGTGTCGATCGCGCTGCCGCCCGGCGGAGCGCTGGGCATCGTCGGACCGAACGGAGCCGGCAAGACGACGCTGCTCGACATGCTCGCCGGCGCCGGCAAGCCCGACGGCGGGACGGTCAGCTACGACGGTCAGGACGTCACCCGCCTGCCCGCGGCCGCCCGCTGTCGGCTGGGGATCGGCCGCACCCATCAGGTGCCGCGTCCTTTCGGCGAGATGACCGTGTTCGAGAATGTGCTCGTGGGAGCGGCGATGGGCGGCGGGCTTCGCGGCTCGCAGGCTCAGGCGGCGGCGCTTCGCGCGCTCGAGGGTACTGGCCTGATGAATCTCGGCAACCGCCGCGCGGACACGCTCGGCCTGCTCGATCGCAAGCGGCTGGAGCTCGCCAGGGCGCTGGCCACCGCCCCCCGTGTGCTCCTGCTGGACGAGATCGCCGGCGGGCTGACGGAGGGCGAGACCGGCGAGCTCGTGGCGGAGATCCTCGCGCTTCGCGCCACCGGGATCGCGCTGATCTGGATCGAGCATGTGGTCCACGCCCTGCTCGCCGTAGCCGAGCAGCTCGTGTGCATGTCGGCCGGGCGGATCATCGCCGAGGGAGCCCCGGACGCGGTGATGAGCGACCCGCGGGTGATCGACGCCTATCTCGGGAGCGGGGTGTGAGCCTGCTCGAGGTCTCAGACCTGGACGTCCGCCACGGGCTCCTGCAGGCGGTGCGCGGGGTCAGCTTCGAGCTGGACGAGGGCGAGACGCTCGCCCTCGTGGGCGCCAACGGAGCCGGCAAGTCAACGCTCCTCTCGGCGATCGCGGGGGCCCATCGCCCGAACGGCGGCACGATCCGGCTGGACGGCCGGCCGATCACGAATCTTCCGGCGCACCGCCGCGTCGGAATCGGCATCGCGCTCGTCCCCGAGGGACGGCGGCTGTTTCAGAGCCTGACCGTCGAGGAGAACCTGCTCGTCGCGGGCCGTCCGGGCTACTGGACGCTCGAGCGCGTGCTCGAGGCCTTCCCGCTCCTGCCGCCGCGCCGCGGCCACCGAGCGGCCACGCTCTCAGGCGGCGAGCGCCAGGCGACTGCGATCGCCCGGGCGCTGATGTCGAACCCGCGCCTGCTGCTGCTCGATGAGGTCTCCCTCGGCCTGGCGCCGGCGGCGATCGAGGACGTCTATCGCTCGCTGGCCCGGGTGACCGACGCCGGAACGACGGTGCTGCTGGTCGAGCAGGACCTGACGCGGGCGCTCGGCTTCGCCCGGCGCGTGATGTGCATGCTCGAGGGGCGCATCGTGCTCGAGGGCGACCCGGCCGCACTCGCGCGCGAGCAGATCACCGAGGCCTATTTCGGGCTCGCGCGCACGGGGGCGCCGTCGCGATGACGTGGGTGAACGCGGTGATCGAGGGGATTCTGCTCGGCGGGCTCTACGCCCTGTTCGCGTGTGGCCTGTCGCTGATGTTCGGCGTGATGCGCATCATCAACCTCGCCCACGGTGACCTGGCGCTGCTCGGGACCTTCATGATCATGGTGGTCAGCCAGCATCTGGGCCTCTCCCCCTTCGCCGCCCTCGTGATTGTGCTCCCGGGCGCCGCGGCGGTCGGCTACGCGCTCCAGATGGGGATCCTGCAGCGCGGCATGCGCGGCGGGGAGCTCGCCCCCCTCCTGGCCACATTCGGCCTCTCGGTGGTGATCGGCAACCTGCTGCTGGAGATCTTCTCCGCGGACACGCACTCGCTGAGCGCCGGCGCCCTGACGACCGCCAGCTGGCAGATCTCGAGCCAGCTCTCGATCCCGGCACTCGGCGTCCTGATCTTCGCCGTGGCCGTGCTCGTGCTCGGCGGGCTGCAGTTGTTCCTCTCACGCACGAGCCTCGGCCGAGCGATGCGGGCCACCGCGGATGACCCGGGCACCGCCGAGCTCGTGGGCATCAACTCTCGCCGCGTGTACGCCACCGCCAGCGCGATCGCGATCGCCTCGGCGGCGCTGGCCGGGATGTTCTTCGGCATGCGCTCGTCGTTTGACCCCACGCTCGGACCCGCGCAGCTGATCTTCGCCTTCGAGGCCGTGGTGATCGGCGGCCTCGGCTCGCTGTGGGGCACGCTCGTGGGCGGAATCATCCTCGGCGTGGCCCAGACGGTCGGGGCCCAGATCGATCCGGCGTGGTCGATCCTGTCCGGACACATCCTGTTCCTGGCGGTGCTGGCGTTCCGCAGCGGCGGGATCTTCACCGCACGGGAGGTGCGGGTGTGAGCGGCGGCGTGCGGGTGGTGCGCTGGACCCGGCTCTCGGCGGCCTTTGCCGTTGGCACCGGCGGGCTTCTGATCGCGCTGGCGTTCGTGCCGTACGCATTCGGCCCGGGCACGACCGAGAAGCTGACCGAGCTGTTCGTGCTGATCATCCTGGCCGCAATGTGGAACGCGCTCGCGGGCTACGGCGGACTGGTGTCGGTGGGCCAGCAGGCCTTCATCGGCATCGGAGCCTATGCCGTGATCGTGCTCACCGACCACGGGCTGAACGGCTATCTCGCAGTCGCCCTGGCGGCGCTGTTCGCCGGCCTCGTATCGCTGCCCACCTCGCTGCTGGTGTTCCGCCTGCGCGGAGGGCAGTTCGCGATCGGGATGTGGGTCGTGGCTGAGGTCTTCCGCCTGCTCGTCACGAACGACTCGGGCCTGGGCGGCGGCACCGGACGGTCGCTGTCGGCGCTGAACGTGTATGCGCCGGCTGACCGCCAGGCCTACACCTACTGGGTTGCGCTGGCGGCGATGGCGCTCCTGATCATCGCGGGCTTCGTGCTGCTGCGCAGCCGCCTCGGCGCCTCGCTGCAGGCGATCCGCGACGACGAGCGGGCGGCGCAATCGCTGGGCGTGCCAGTGATGCGTGCCAAGCGGATCCTGTTCGCGTTCGCGGCTGTTGGATGCGGGGCCGCGGGAGCGATCACGATGGTGAACACGCTGAGCGTCACCCCGGACAGCATCTTCGGGGTGCAGTGGACCGCATACATGATCTTCATGGTGCTGCTCGGCGGCCTGGGAACCTTCGAGGGGCCGGTGCTGGGCGCGCTGGTGCTGTTCGGGATCCAGCAGGAGTTCAGCGACAGCGCGAGCTGGTACCTGGTCGGCCTCGGGGCGGTGGCGATCGCGGTGACGCTGGTTCTGCCACGCGGGCTGTGGGGCGCGCTCGTCGATCGCTTCGGGATCCGGCTCGTGCCCGTGGGGTACACCTTGCGAGGCCTGCTGGCGCACACCGCCGGCCAACCTGAGCCGGAGCGCCCGGTGCCGCACATGACTACGACCTGAGGAAGGTGGAGATGGCAACCGTTGAGATGACCCGCCAGCAGCTGCTGATCGGTGGAGACTGGGTCGACGCCGGCTCCGGCGAGAGCTTCGAGATCAGCTTCCCCTACACCGGGGAGGCCGCCGGGAGCGCGGCCGCGGGCACGCGCGATGACGCTCGCGCGGCCGCCGACGCCGCCGCCGCGGCCTTTCCCGATTGGTCCCGCACCGCACCGGCCCAGCGCCGGGCGCTGCTTTCGAAGTCCGCCGACCTGCTGGAGGAGCGCGCCGCCGAGATCGCGGGCACGATGACCGAGGAGACGGGCTCGGTGTTCGGCTGGGGCATGTTCAACGTCCAGCTCGCCGCCGGGATGCTGCGCGAGGCGGCGGCCCAGAGCTATGCCCTGATCGGGGATGTGATCCCCTCCGACGTGCCCGGCAAGCTGGCGATGGGGGTGCGCCAGCCGGCGGGCGTGGTGGTCGGCATCGCGCCCTGGAACGCGCCAGTGATCCTGGCGACGCGGGCGGTGGCCATGCCCCTGGCGTACGGGAACACCGTGGTGCTCAAGGCCTCGGAGGTCTGCCCGCGCACACATGGCGCCGTCGCCCGTGCGCTCGCCGATGCCGGCCTGCCCTCGGGCGTGGTCAACTTCCTCACGCACGCGCCCGATGACGCAGGTCCCGTGGTGGAGGAGCTGATCTCCCATCCGGCCACCCGCCGAATCAACTTCACCGGCTCCACGCGCGTGGGGCGCATCGTCGCCGAGCAGGCCGGGCGCCATCTGAAGCGCGTACTGCTCGAGCTCGGCGGCAAGGCGCCGATGATCGTGCTGCGCGACGCCGACCTCGAGCGCGCGGCCGCGGCCGCGAGCTTCGGCGCCTTCTTCCACCAGGGCCAGATCTGCATGTCGACCGAGCGCATCGTCGCCGACCGGGAGATCGCCGAGCCGCTGGCCACGCGGCTGGCGGAACGAGCCCGGGCGCTGCCGGTGGGCGACCCCCGGGAGCCGGGCACCGCGATCGGTCCGATGATCAACGCCGCATCGGTGCGCCGAGTCTCCGATCTCGTTGCCGACGCGACGGCGAAGGGGGCACAGGTCCTGAGCGGAGGCGCGGCAGACGGCCCGTGCTTCCCGCCCACGGTTGTGACCTCGGTGACGCCGGAGATGAGGCTGTATCACGAGGAGTCGTTCGGCCCGGTGGTCGCGGTCGTCTCGGTCGACGGCCCCGAAGAGGCCGTGCGGGTGGCCAATGACACCGAGTACGGCCTGGCCGCGGCCGTCTTCAGCTCAGACGTCGCCGCGGCGCTCGAGCTCGCCCAGCGGATCGAGTCCGGCATCTGCCACGTCAACGACACGACCGTCCACGACGAGCCGCAGATGCCCTTCGGCGGCGTGAAGGCCAGCGGCTGGGGCCGATTCGGCGGCCGCGCCGCCCTCGAGGAGTTCACCGAGCTGCGCTGGATCACCGTGCAGGAGCTGCCGCGCGAATACCCGATCTAGTGCACCGCACCCAGGTCGGAATCGTGGGAGCGGGGCCCGCCGGCCTGACGCTGGCCCTGCTCCTGCAGCGCGCGGGGATCGAGTCGATCGTGCTCGAGGATCGCACCCGCGAATACGTCGAGCGGCGCGTGCGGGCTGGGGTGCTCGAGCAGAACACCGTCGACCTCCTGCACGACCTCGGGCTGGGACACCGGCTGGCGCGCGAAGGCCTGCCACACGACGGGATCTATCTGCGCCGCCAGGGACGGACGCTGCACATCCGGATCGCCGAGCTCACCGGCCGCCGCGTGACCATCTACGGCCAGCAGGAGGTGGTGAAGGATCTGACCAGCGCCTGGCTCGAGCGCGGCGGAACGCTGCAGTTCGAGGTCTCGGACGTAGCCGTCCACGACCTCGAGTCAGAGCGGCCCCGGCTCACGTTCTCGGCTCCAGATGGATCGCGCGAGGAGATCGAGTGCGACTTCATCGCCGGCTGCGACGGCTTCCACGGCGTTTGCCGGCCCTCGATCCCGGCCGGCCTGCTCACCGAGCGCGAGTACACGTATCCGTTCTCCTGGCTGGGGATCCTCGCCAGCGCCGCCCCGACCACCGACGAGCTCATCTACAACTGGCACGAGCGAGGGTTCGCGCTGTACTCGATGCGCTCGCCGACCATCTCGCGCCTGTACCTGCAGGTGCCGGCCGACGAAGAAATCGAGGGCTGGTCCGACGAGCGCATCTGGGCCGAGCTGCAGACCCGGATGGCCAGTGAAGGCTGGGCGGTGGGCGAGGGCGAGGTCATCGAGAAGGGGATCACTCCGATGCGCAGCTACGTATGCGAGCCGATGCGGTTCGGGCGGCTGCTGCTGGCCGGGGACGCCGCGCACATCGTGCCGCCGACGGGAGCCAAGGGGCTCAACCTGGCCGTCAACGACGTCCGGCTGATGGCGGCGGCGCTGGAGCGCTACTACCGGACCGGGTCGACTGACGGCATCGACGCCTATTCTGAGGTCGCGCTGCGGAGGGTCTGGCGGGCGCAGGACTTCTCCAACTACATGACGCAGCTCCTGCACGACCTGGGCGGCGGGCCGTTCGAGCGCGCGCTCCAGCTCTCGCGGCTCGACTATCTCGAGCGCTCCGAGGCCGCGGCGAGGTCGCTGGCGGAGAACTACGCCGGTCTGCCCGCGGCGCCGGATTTCTGAGCACTCGTCCGCCATGCTTTCCGGAGTGATCCCAGCTCCGCAACGCATGGTGGCCTGGGGAATGCGCGGCTACGTCCACACCGCGTTCAGGACGCGCGCGTTCGGCGTCGAGCATCTGCGTCTCGAACCTGGGACGATCATCGCCGCCAATCACCGGTCGGACAACGACGTGCCTGTGTTCGCGTCCGCGCTCTACCGTGCCGTGGCCGACGCAGTCCTACAGGGTGCGCCGTGGCCGGTGTTCGCCGCCGACGACCATCTCTTCTTCCGCGGCATGCTCGCCGGCTATCCAATGGGAATCCCGCTCGCGCTGCGGCGCCTGCTGTGGCCGATCCGCGTCGGCGGCCCGCTCGAGCGCCACCTCCAGTGCGTACCCGTGCGCCCGCCGCACCGGATGCGCCTCGTCGAGCTGCTGCGCGCCGAGCCCAAGGAGGCATTCGACGGCCGGCTGCCGCCGGCGCTCTCGGACGCCCTCCTGCGCCGGGCGGCCGAGCTGGGCCGCCCGCAACCCGTCCGCGGTGCGGACGTGCTCACGGGCGCGTACGCCGACCTGCTGTGGACCGAGCTCGATCGCGACGAGGTTCGCGACTCAGATGCCGCCTGGCGCTCGCACCTGCGGGCCGCCGTGGCCGACAAGATGCGGCTCGTGGACGCGCTGCGGTCCGGCGGGATCGTTGTGATCTTTCCCGAGGGGGAGCTCTCGGCAGACGGGTCGGTCGGGCCGCTGAAGCCGGGCATCGCCTCGCTGGCACGTCGGAGCGGGGCGCGGCTCGTACAGCCGGTGGCCATCAGCTACGACCCGCTCACCCCCGGGCGCACCCGTGCATACGTCTCGGTCGCGCCGGCCACCCCCGTCCGGCCTGGCCGTCTGAACCACGATCTCATGGCTGCGCTGCTGCGCGCCATGCCTCTGACGCCCGGCCAGATCGCGGCGGCCTCAGTGATCGGAGCCTGCGCATCCATTCCCGCCGAGGATTGGGTACGTCGCGCCGACGGCCAGGGGCGCCCTGTCGAGCCGGCTCTGCGAGGTCAGCGCGGTGCGCTGGCCCTGCGCGCGGCGCTGGCGCAAGCCCGGCGGCGGGGCGCCGGGGACCCTGTCGTCCGCAGCCTCGCGCGCGAGCTCGAGTGCACAGCTCTGGCGCCGTGACGGCAGACCGCAAGCGGGTGCTGCTGGCGATCGCGCTCGCGGTCGCGGCCACGGCGGCGGTCGTGGTCCTGATCGGCCAGGCCGCGCACTTCGGGGAGCTGGCGAAGCGGCTGCGCGAAGCCGCGCCTGGGTGGCTCGTGGTCTGTGCAGCCGGTGAACTGGTCGCCTACGCCGGCTACATCGCCGCCTATCAGGCGATGGCCCAGGTGTCCGGGGGACCGAGGCTGGCCCCGGTCACGGCGGCTCGGGTGGTGGGGCTGGCCTTCGGCGCCTTCAGCGTCGCGACCGCGGTCGGTGGCCTGTCAGTCGACTTCTGGGCGCTGCGAGAAGCAGGCGAGCCAGCTGCGCTGGCGAGCGCGCGAGTGATCGCATTCGAAACGCTCCGGTGGGCGGTCATGGCTGTGGTGACATGCATCGCCGCGGTCGCCGTGTTAGCCGGCGTCGGCCACCACATCCCGTGGGTGGTCCCGGCCGGATGGCTGGCGCTCGCGGGTCTGTGCTTCGCCGGTGGGATCTGGGTGAGCGCCCCGGCACGACGGGAGCGCTTCGGGGTCGATTCGGGCGGGCGTCTCAGACGGGCGCTGGGCGTGGCCGTGACCGCCCTGGTCTTCATCCGCCAGCTCAGGGCCAGCCCGCCCGGTATGCGGGCGCGGGCGATCGGCGGGTCGGGGCTGTTCTGGCTTGGAGAGCTGGGTTGCGCCTGGGCGGCGGTGCGGTCGTTCGGCCCGTCCCTGTCACTTGCGCCGCTCGTGGTCGGTTACGCGACCGGCTACCTGTCCACGGGCCTGCCGCTCCCGTTCGGTGGCTCGGGCGGCGTCGACGCCGCCATGACCGGCGGCTTCGTGCTGGCCGGGGCGCCGCTCAGCGGAGCCCTCGTCGGAGCGGTCGTCTTCCGGGTCTTCAGCTTCTGGGCACCGGCACTGATCGCGGCGCTGTCAGTGACAACGGTGCGCGGCCTACGCGACCGTCTCCTCGACGTCGCCGAGCGCCGGCGCCAGGTTTCGTAGCGCGGCCATCCCGATCGAGCCCAGCGAGAGCGGGACCAGGGTCTGGACCGCCCGGTAGAGGAGGACCGCCGATGTGGCGGGCACGAGGTGGGCGCCGTAGAGGAGGAGGAGGCCGATCAGGCCGCCCTCGGTCGTGCCCGGAAGCGGAATCACGGAGCCCGCCTGCCCGAGCGTGTAGGCCAGAGCCACGGTGCCCACGGGCAGGCCCCGAGAGCCGATCGCGTGGAAGGCGATCGCCAGCGCGGCCAGGTCCAGCAGGACGAACCCGAGGGCGCCGGCCAGCAGCAGCGGATCGTGGCGCCTGAGGAGCTCCCGGGTCCAGCTCGCGCCGTCGCCGACATGACCGAGCCACCGCCGCCAGCCACTGCGCTCGGGCGGCGCCCTCCTTTCCAGACGGCCGGCGAGGCTCCAGACCGCGCCGGTCAGCACCGCGGCGATCCCTGCCGGCAGCCACGACGCCGCCGCCGAGGCATGGCCGGGAACAACCCCGCTGCCGACCCCCAGGCCGGCGAGCACGATCAGCGTGATGTTCGGAACCACGCCTGAGATCAGGAACAGCGCGACCATCCGGCTGACGGCGATGCCGGCCGGCACGCCCGCACGGGCCATGACCGTTCCCGCCACGGCCAGACCGCCG
>Ga0070735_10004954_pt1 | contig 11114 bp, 7 predicted proteins | sample Coa_R1_FD_66443 | JGI IMG/M metagenome (GOLD analysis project Ga0070735, IMG submission 66443) | Surface soil microbial communities from Centralia Pennsylvania, which are recovering from an underground coalmine fire - Coalmine... | ecosystem: Environmental > Terrestrial > Soil > Unclassified ... | reverse complement strand
AGCACGTAATCGGTCAACTCGGCGGCCCACTGGAAGTCCTTGTTGGCGGTCGCGCGACGCGCCTTCAATAGCACCTGGTCTCGACCGCCGGCCAGTTCGATGATTCTGGCCGCCCGGCCGCTCCCGGATAGTGGGAAGAGATTGGTCGGGTTGCCATCGAACCAGCCGGCGTATTCAGCGTAGATGGCGCGAACCGACCAGTCCACGGTGCCGTAGAACTCCTGCAGGTACGGGCTCTGGGCCAGCGCTGGCGGAAGTTTGACGTGCTCGACCAGTTCGTCCGGCCGCTCGCCCTTCTTCATGCCTTCAACGGTCTGGTCGAGGATCGACTTGATGCCGTCGCGATAGATGGTCAGCGCTGCGCGGACGTTGGCGCTTCCGATGATCGGACGTGTATGGCCCGGCACCAGGGACTCGGCGTCGAGGTCGAGCATCTTGCCGAGGCTGGCCACCCACGGCTCGACCGGACGCAGGCGCGCGCCGCGAATCGCGTACAGGGCGGGAAAGGCCTTATAGAAGTCATCACCCGGCAGCAGCACGCGCTTGTCGGGCAGCCAGACCGCAATGTTCTCGGGCGTCTCTCCAGGCGTGTGGAGGAGTTGCAGCCGAACACCGGCGATGGTGACCTCCAGCCGGTCGCCGCTGAAGGTGCGGGTGGGAGGGAGGTAGCCGGTGGGAGCAGGGTGTCGTCCGAACTGCATGCCCGTACCGGCGTTGATGAACAACGAGTCCGGCAGGGTCGCGCCGAACTGGTCGCCGCCGTCGCGTCCGGCTCGGCCTACGTCAGGGACGCGGTCGACCAGAAGCTGGTGACTGTAGATTTCGGGGTGGTCGTTCCCGGCGAAGACCATCGCGCCGCCGGTGTGATCCGGGTGGGAGTGCGTATAGATGATCGCGCGTACCGGAGCGGCGGAGAGTTTCGCGAACTCCGCCTTGATGGCGCTCGCATCCGTCACGTCGCTGGTCGTGTCGACGATGATCGACCCACCGTCGCCCTGGATCATGGTCGAGTTGGCGTCGGAGAAGCCGACAGCCACGTAGACACCGTCGGTGACCTTGATCACGTCTTTGCGGAATTCATCCGAGTGCGCGCGCAGTTTCTCGCGTCCGGCAAATTCCTGCGCCGCTAACGAGCCGCCCGTTGTTAGCAAGAGTAGAACGGCCAGCGCCGCGCCGGCCTCGATGCGACCGATGATCCGCTGCATGAGAGCCTCCCCGCCTCCAATGGTATCCGCCGGGGAGGATCGACACGCCGTTGGTGCGTTCACGTCCCCCGGAATCCGGCAGACGCAGTTAAAATAAGTGCGAGATTGGAGCGTGCATGAAAAAACCCGCCCCGGTAGGATCTGCCTCTGCATTGATCGACCAGAAAATCGAAGAACTTTCTCTCCAACCTGGCGGGGGGAACTGGCGCGGGAAGACGCTCGCGAAAGTACGCCAAATCATACACCGGGCAGACCCTGAGATCGTCGAAGAGCTGAAGTGGATGGGGACTCCCGTGTGGTCCCACGGCGGAATCGTCTGCACCGGAGAGACCTACAAGAACGTCGTCAAGATGACCTTCGCCAAGGGAGCCACGTTGAAGGACCCTGCGCGTCTGTTCAATTCCAGCCTCGACGGGAATGTCAGGCGCGCCATCGACATCCACGAAGGCGACAAGATCGATGAGGCGGCCTTGAAGAATCTGATCCGCGCCGCGGTGGCGCTCAATCTCAAAGACAGAGCAAAGCCCCGGCGAGCGAACGGCAAGCGGGCCGGCAGGCGAGAGTCAGCGTGATCGGGCAGGCGCTCCGGCCTAAGACGTCATCACATTACTCAACACGGCCCGGCTCGATTTAATTCGGCCGAACGCACACGCAACGCTTCGCTAACGGTGACGGCTGGGACCGGCCCGGACATTTTCCAGGCTTGGTGCCAGACAATTTCTTTCGTGCTGTTTTCTGCACGTCGCGGCCGCTGCGTGGAAGCACAGGTGGTGTGATAAGTGGAATCGTCGTACCGCCCAAAACAAGCGGGAGCCGTGCGCCGGGAAGATCTGCGGATGCAAGGTGGGCGATTTCCCGCCGAATTTCGCATGTGCGAATCGGTGGCAGGCGCATTGCATGGTTCGGTGTACGTCGCCCGGTAGCGAAGCGCTACCTGCGCGTAGAAACTGCGGGGCGTCGACCAGGAATCACGCGCTGTAAGTCAGAAGGCCGGAGGTATACGCAGTGACACCGACAAAGCCGCTGGAAAATAGCTTGAGTCAGCCGGCGGGTTCCGCCGAAATCCGGAAACAGGACTCGCCGGGCCGCGTCTCACCCCGATGGTACGCATTGCGTGTTCGGCCCCGGCACGAAAAGAGCGTCTTTGAACAACTGGGGAACAAAGAGTACAGCGCGTTTCTGCCTCTGTACTCGGCGCGGCGAAGGTGGGCGGATCGCTGGAAAGTGCTCTCGCTGCCGCTGTTCCCGGGATACGTTTTCTGCTGTTTCGACACGGCCGCCCGCAGCCGCGTGCTGGCGACCCCCGGCGTGATCGATGTGGTTCGCCTCGGATCCGAGCCGGCGCCGATCGCGTCCAGCGAAATTGAAGCGATTCGCCTGGTAGCCGCCTCCAATCTTAAGGCCGAGCCCTATCCCAGCCTGGTTCGCGGGCAGCGCGTGGTGGTCGACGGCGGGCCGCTGAACGGCGTGGCCGGAACGCTGATGCAGGTCCGAAATGGAGTGCGGCTGGTGATCTCGGTGGAGCTTCTCCAGCGCTCCGTGCAGGTCGAAATTGAGCGCGAACACGTCGTTCCGTCGGAGCAGGAAGTCGCCAGGTCCATGGCACGCCAAATCTAAATATCGAAAAGAGGGCCGAAAATACGGTTCACAAGATGCCACAGAACAATCCCTACCGCAATTCCCGAGGGCCACTCGTCCCGCGAGGCGATAGAGGAGGGTACCCTCCGAGCCAGGCTCTCGCTGTGCCCTATCCAGCGGTAAGTTTCCACCGCGGGATGGAAACGGAAGCCAACACCATGGGCGACTACTGGCAGATCCTGAGCAAACGCAAGGGCCGGCTGGCAGTTATCGCGCTGCTGTGCGCGGCCGCGGGCCTGCTGGTGACGCGATTCCAGACGCCGGTGTATCGGGCTCGCACCTTGATCGAAATCGAGAGCCTGAACAACGATTTCCTGAACATGCGCACGGTGATCCCCACCGCGGCTTCGGAAGGAAGCCAGATGCCGCCGGATTACAACATCCGCACGCAGGCGATGATTCTGCAAAGCCGCCCGGTGCTGGAGCGCGTGGTGGCCATGGGCGATCTGGAGCAGCGGCTGGCGGATTCCGATCATCCCTCCGCGTGGGCCTTCTGGAAGAAGGAACCGGTTCAAAAGGCGTCGCCGCACGATCGCGCTCTCGGGATCGCGGCCGCGGGAATGAAGACCCGCGCCGAACCGAACACCCGCGTGGTGGAGGCGACTTTCGAATCGTCCGACCCTCAGCTCGCCGCCGACGTGCTGAATGCGACTGCCATTGCGTTTTCTCAACTGAACCTGGAGCGGCGCGAGCAGGCTTCGCACGATACCAGCTCATGGCTGGGCAAACAACTGGGTGACGTGAAGTCCAAGCTGGAGCACGCCGAAGATTCGATGCAGGCGTACGCCAACGACGCCGACATCACCATGCTGGGCGGGAAAGACAGCACTGCGGAGGAGCATCTTCGCCAGTTGCAGGTGGAGTTGCTTCGTGCGCAGGCCGACCGCGTGGTGAAGCAATCCGCATGGGAACAGGCGTCCAGTGCCTCGCCCGAGACTCTTCCGCAGGTTCTGGACGACACGACGCTGAAGGCGTATCAGGAGCAGTTGACCGCGCTGCGCCGCGATCTGGCGAAATTGAGCACGCAGTTCACGCCGGAGAGCCCCAAAGTGCAGGATGTTCAGGCGCAGATCTCGGCCCTCGATTCGGCGCTGCAGAAAAAGCGCGGCGAGATTCTGGGACGGATCCACAACGAATACGCCGCCGCCAAGCAGCGCGAGGATATGCTGACGGCCGACTACACGCGCCAGACCAAGCTGGTTTCGCAGCAGGCCTCCAAGCTCGCGCGTTATTCAAATCTCAAGCACGAAGTGGACAGCACCGGCCAGCTCTACGATTCGCTGACGCAGAAAGTGAAAGAAGCCGGGCTTGCTTCGGCGATGCGCGCCAACGATATTCGCGTCATCGAGGCTGCCCTGGCTCCGCATCTCCCCATCACGCCCAACGTGTGGCTGAATACGGCGTTCGGATTGATCACGGGACTCTTCGCCGGAGCATTTCTGATCATGCGCCGCGCCAACACCTATCGCGGAATTCAGGCGCCCGGCGAGGTTTCGGTGCAGCTCAATGTGCCGGAGCTGGGCGTAATTCCCGCCAGCGCGCCGAGGTTCGCGCGTGTGCGCCGGCTGCTGGGTCAGCCCGATTTGAACGGACCGCTGGAGCTGACCACCTCTTCGCAGGAAACCTCGCCGCTCGCCGGATCGTACCGGTTCGCGCTGGCGTCGATTCTGCTGGCCGAAAGCAACGGCGATGCTCCCAAGGTGATCGTGGTCTCCAGCGCTAATCCGGGCGAAGGAAAGACCACCGTCATCAGCAATCTGGCCATCGCGCTGGCGCAAGTGAATCGCCGGGTTCTGCTGATCGACGCGGACTGGCGCAAGCCGCGCCTGCACAATATTTTCGAAGTCGACAACAACATTGGCCTGCAAGAGGCGCTGAGCGGCGATCCTTCCGCAGCGATTCGTCCGACCAAATTCGCCAATCTGTTTCTGCTGCCCAGCGGAATCCGCACCGACGAGCGGGCGTTCTTCAACGCGCAGTTGCAGAACATGATCGGACGCCTGAGAAAAGACTTCGACATGATTCTGATCGATACACCGCCGCTGCTGCGCATGTCGGAAGCGCGCCTGATCGGGCGCCAGGCGGACGCGGTGATCCTGGTGGTGGCGCAGCACACCGATCGCGAAGCCGTCGCCATCGCCCAGCGTCGCCTGCGCGAGGACGGAAGCTATTTGCTGGGCACCATTTTGAACAACTGGGATCCGAGAACGAGCGTTCATGGCGATTCTGAGTACGCCGACTACTACAAGGCCGACGCCTACTACGGCTCGACCCGCGGCGCGCACGTTTAAAGGGAGCGCGCCGCGAATCCTGATTACTATGCCGCCCCCGGGCCGCGCCGGAGGAGTTACTCAATATTTCCAATCGCTGCGGCCGCATTGGATCGCCGACGTGACTTATTTCACCATTGGCTCGCGGGCCGACGATGAAGGGCTGCTGTGCACCGCGCTCAGGCTGATTCGCGACACCTGCCACTTCGCGCGATGCCTTCGCACGGGCCGCTACGACCTGGTTCATCTGAATCCGTCGATCGGCTCGAAGGCGGCGATGCGCGACGGGATGCTGCTGCTGATGTCAAAATTGTTTCGCAAACGCGCGGTGGTTTTCGCTCACGGCTGGTATGACGAATTTGAAAGCAAGCTGCGCCGCTCGCGGGTGTTCGCGATGGTGGCGAACCGAGCCGACGCGTTCGTGGTCCTCGGATCCGAATTTGTCTTCCGGCTGCGGCTGCTGGGATATAAGGGCCGCGCCTACATCCACGGCGTCCCAGTCGACGATGAACTGCTGAGCGACGCGGCGACGCCGGCACCTCTGACAACACGGCGGGAATTCACCATTCTGTTTCTGGCCCGGCTGATTGAGAGCAAAGGCGTATATGAAGCTCTGGAAACGTACCGGCTGCTCAAATCGAAATATTCTTTTCTCCGGCTGATCGTCGCGGGCGACGGGCCCGAGCTCGAGCCGATGCGGAGCCGTTGCGCGTCCACGGGATTGGAAGACGTAACCTTCACCGGCCATGTCGCCGGGGAAAAGAAATGCGCGGTTTTTCGCCGGGCCGACGTCTATTTCTTTCCGTCGCACTCCGAAGGGCTGCCGATCTCCGTCCTGGAGGCGATCACCTACGGCCTTCCCGTGGTGACCTCAAAAGTCGGTGGATTGACTGATTTTTTCCTCGACGGCCAGATGGGCTTCATGCGCCAGACGCGCGATCCCGCCGAGTTCGCCTCCATACTGGAACGGATCATCTGCGATCGCCCGCTGGCTGCCCGAATCCGCGCTTTTAATCACCAATATGCTGCAGACCATTTCACCGGTTCACGCATCGCCGGCGGACTTGAACGAATCTACCAGGCAGTTCTTGAAGGAGCTGACTGAGCAGTTCTGCCTTCGCGACGATCTTTCCACCTATGATCCGTACGACATCTGGAAAACGTCGGCGGGGCTGGCGATAAAGAAGCTGTACAATTCGCATCCGCGCGCCGGACTGATTCCGGCTGCCGCTTTCGCGCTGTTCGACGATGTCCTGAACAATCGCGCGCGCCTGTTCTACCAGCGCATGGAGTATCCCATTGTGCGGGCGATGGCGGCGATGTCGCTGCTGAACCTGTTCGAAGCTTCGCGCGATTCGCGATACCGGGAATATGCCGGGCGTCACCTGGAATGGCTGATCGATCACTCCTGTCGCGGCTATAGCGGGCTGTGCTGGGGGCTGGGTTTTCCGAACGCCGTGACCAAAGAAATCGTTTACGCGAGCGATGTCCCCTACACCACGATGACTCCGTATCCGCTGGAAGCCCTGGTGCACTACTCCGAGTTGACCGGAGACACACGCTTCGACGAGGCGATCGCCGGCGTCCGCCGATTTTTCGATCACGACGTCGTGGTGATGGAAGAAGACGATCAGGCCATGGCGGTGTCGTATGGCCCGTTCCGCGACCGGACCGTGATCAACGCGTCTTCTTACACGATGTCTTCCTACGCGCTGCTGCTGAACTACGTTCCGTCAGCCGATCGCGGAGAAATCCGCCGGAAGATCCGAAAGCTGTACGCCTTCGTGCGACGCCACCAGCGAGCCGACGGCTCCTGGCTCTACGCGCCGTCCGGATCGTCGTTTATCGATTGCTTCCATTCCTGCATCGTGCTGAAGAATCTGGTCAAGACCGGACACCGCATGGTTCTCGACGACGCGAATCGTGTGGTCGAGTCCGGGTACGTGTATTTGAAGCGCGCGCTGCTGGACACGAATCGGGTTCTGTTCCGGCGCTTTTCGGTCGCAAACAAACAAGGGCTGGTTCGATTCGACCTGTACGACAACGCCGAGGCTCTGAATCTGGCGCAGTTGCTGGGGGATCGCGCGCTGACCGGACCGCTGGCGGAATCGATTCTTCGACATTTCGTGAAGGACCGCGAAATCTACTCGCAGATCGACATTTTCGGAGTCCGGCGCGGGAAAAACTTTCTGCGCTGGGCCGCCATGCCGTTTCTATACGCTGCCTCGACGCGCGCTGCATAAATCCGATGTGCGGAATTCTCGGAACCATTAACGTCCCCTTCGACCAGAGCGCGCTGGACCGGATTCGCCACCGCGGTCCGGATGCGTCGGGCATCAGCCAGGTGTCCGTGGGCAGCCATCTGGTGACGCTGGGACATCGCCGCCTTTCGATCATCGATCTGTCGTCGGCCGGCCATCAACCGATGTGGACTCCGAGCCGCCGCCACGTCCTGGTGTACAACGGCGAGGTCTACAATCACGCGGATCTGCGCGCCGCGCTCGGAACTTGCGATTATCGCGGCCACTCCGATACTGAAACGATTCTCCATTACCTGGCGACGCACGGGATCGCGTCCGCCCGGCAGTTCAACGGGATCTTCGCGTTCTGCCTGGTGGATCGCGAAGCCAGGAAGATGTATCTGGCGCGCGACGCTTTCGGGGTCAAGCCGCTGTACTATCGCGCCAATGACCGGACGCTCGCGTTTTCCTCCGAGCTGCGCGGCATCCGCCAGTTCTTCGACGATCCGCTGGATGCGGGCAGCCTGGCCGAGCTCCTACGCCTCCGCTATCTTCCATCGCCCGACACTCTGTTCGCGAACATCCGCAAGCTGAGGCCGGGTCACATCGCGGAAATCGATTTGTCCGGCCACGCATTGCGGATTTCAGAATATCCGTTCGTGCAGCGTGAAGCGGAGCAGACCCCGATCCGGAATCGGACCGAAGCCACGCGGCGCTACGGCGAGCTGGTGAATCGAGCGGTCAAGCGGCAGCTACTGTCGGATGTCGAAGTCGGAGTGCTGCTCAGCGGAGGCATCGATTCGGCGGTTATCGCAACGCTGGCTCAACGAGCGGTTCCGTACAAGCTGAAAGCGTTTACCGTCGGATTCTCGGAGCAAAGCTCGGCGGACGAGATTCAGGAAGCGGCCGAAACCGCGCGGATCGCGGGGCTGGAGCATCACTTCGTCCGAATGAGCTTCCGCAATTTCCTGGACCTGCTCCCTGCCATCAACACGACCATCGAAGAGCCGCTGGCGACGACGTCCATTGTGCCGATGTTCTATCTCTCCAAGCTGGCTTCGAATCACGTGAAGGTGGTTCTTTCAGGCCAGGGCAACGATGAGACTCTCGGCGGATATCGGCGCTACCAGATCGAGCTGCTTCGGAGATTTGTTCCGAAATTGGCGATCCCGACGCTTCGAGCCATGACGCGGATCCCCGCGTTTCGACGCGATGCGATCGTGCGCGGCCTGCACTCGGTGGGCGAGCGCGACGACGTCCGCCGTTTCGAGGCCGTCTACAGCGTCTTTCCTCAGGAACAGATCCGGCGATTGATCGGCCACGAAGACCACCGTGCAGGCGAGCGCATCCGCTATTTCTTCGATCTGCTGAATTGCGCCCGGGAAAACCGCTGCGTCCAGCGCATGATGAATCTGGACGCGCGCATGAATCTCGCCGACGATCTGCTGTTGTACACCGACAAGATCACCATGCATCATTCGCTGGAATGCCGCGTGCCACTGCTCGACCTGGAACTGGTGCGTTTCGTGGAATCGCTTCCGCCGGGCTACCGCGTCGGGTTGGGGCAGGGCAAGCGGATTCACAAATGGTATGCGAGCACCATCCTGCCGATGGCCGTGTTGAAGCGCAAGAGAAAAGGATTCCTTTCGCCCACGCGCGAATGGTTCGCGACGAGCGGAGCCGTGCGTGACATTCTGCTGAATCGTTCTTCGCGATTTTCAAGTTACTTCGATTTACGCGAAGTCGAAAGCGTGTTGAAGGATCACGAAACCGGCAACGACCGCGAGCGCCACATTTTTCTCCTGTTGAGCCTGCACTACTGGATGGAAGAATTCCTGGCTCCTCAAGCCCCCGCGTTCGGATGCTCGGTGGCGGTCTGAAGGGAAGCATGCAGTCGAATACCGTCACGATTCTTGGATTTCCCGTCAATGTGTTCGCATCGCCCGAGGATGCAACCGAGCACATCCGGTGGCGAATCTCATCCAGCAAAAAGACATTCTGTGCCGCGGCGAATCCGGAAAAATTGTATCGTGCCCGCCGCGATCCGAGGCTCCGCGACATTCTGCTGTCGGCCGATATTCGGATTTGTGACGGCGTCGGCCTTTCGATCGCCGCGAAACTTCTATATGGCGAGCGCGTCCCCCGCTGCACGGGCGTCGATTTGTTTCTCACTCTGGCCGCCCTGGCGGAAACCGAAGGATGGAGAATCTTTCTGCTGGGCGCTTCTCCGGAATCGAACGAAGGCGCGCGCCGGGAATTGGGCCGGCGCTTTCCGCAGCTCCGCATCGCCGGAGCGCGCCACGGTTTCTTTTCCGATTCGAACCAGGTTGTGGACGAAATCAACGCCAGCGGAGCGCATCTGCTGTTCGTCGCCATGGGCTCGCCGCGCCAGGAATTGTGGATCACCGAGCATCGTGATGCGCTCCATACGCCGTTCTGCATGGGCGTCGGCGGAAGCCTGGACGTATTGGCCGGCACAGTGAAACGTGCTCCAGCGCTCTTTCGCAAGACCGGCACCGAATGGCTGTTCCGTTTGTTCTCCGATCCACGCCGCGCGCGCCGTCAGGTAGCTTTGCCGCTCTTCGCCCTGGATGTACTGAAAGCCTCTTTCCATGATTCGAGCCACCGTTAACGCGGTTCGCAACCTCGAGCCGTCTCTGCGCAACCGGATGGCCGTGGGCGCGGTCTGGTCGATTCTTGGCGCGGGATTCGCCAGCGGATTCACCATGCTCAGCAACATCGGCTGCGCCCGGCTGCTGGGCGCGGCGCTGTTCGGCGAGATGGCCATCGTGCTCTCCACCACTAATCTGTTCACCAGCCTGTTCACCACCGGCATGGGGATGACTGCGACGCGCTTTGTGGCCGAACATCGGGACAGCGAACCGCGGCGCGCCGGAGCGATCGTGGGGCTCTCCTGGGCGACCTCGATCGTGGTCGGATTCATCGCGATGCTGATCGTAGTGCTGTGCGCGCCGCGGTTGAGCCGCCAGGTGCTCGGCGAAGCGAGTCTGGCCGTTCCTCTCAGCCTGGGCGCGGTCGCCATGTTTTTCGCGGCGCTGAACGGCTCGCAGGTGGGGACGCTCAGCGGACTCGAAGCGTTCCGCCAGGTGGCCGTCGGGAATCTCATGCGCGGCGTCGGACTCGTCATTCTGATGCCTCTCGGTGCGATTCTCGGAGGATTGAAAGGCGCCCTGTTGGGCTATGCCGCGGCCGGCGCGCTCACCACCATCTACTATCAGCTCGCCGTGCGTCGCCGGTGCGCGGATAACGGAATCGTCATATCCTATGCGTTCACGCGCGACGAACTGCGGCTCCTTTCGCGCTTCACGCTTCCAGTGCTGATCACGACGTTTTCGTTCACTCCGGCCGCGTGGTGGAGCAATGTGCTGCTGGCCACCCGGAGCGGCTACGCGGAAGCCGGCGTGTTCAACGCGGTGCTGCACTGGCAGCTGTTCATCCTGTTCTTTTCGACGGCGGTCTCGAATATCGGGCTGCCGATGCTGTCGAATATCCGCGCGGAAAACGATCCGGCGAAATACAAGCGCTGCCTGGCGATGACGTTTGCGCTCACCACAGCGCCCGCGGTGATCATCGCGATTCCGGTGGCGATTCTGGCGCCGTGGATTCTGCACTTCTACGGATCCGAATTCGTCCACGGATCCGCGGCCCTGGCTTTGATCAGCATTGCGTCGGTGCTCAGCGCGATGAATATTCCCGTCGGCCACGCGATCTGGTCGCTGGATGCGATCCGCTCCGCCGTG
>Ga0070735_10004953_pt1 | contig 11114 bp, 10 predicted proteins | sample Coa_R1_FD_66443 | JGI IMG/M metagenome (GOLD analysis project Ga0070735, IMG submission 66443) | Surface soil microbial communities from Centralia Pennsylvania, which are recovering from an underground coalmine fire - Coalmine... | ecosystem: Environmental > Terrestrial > Soil > Unclassified ... | reverse complement strand
TTCCAGCGCTGAAAGCGCGACTGTGGCACGCGTGTCGCCCTGAAGAGTCGCGGCAGAAATCCACTCGTACGCCGATTGCAAATTCTTCTCGATGCTGCGGCCTTCCGCGTACATGGTACCGAGCATGATGCGCGCGCCAGTGTGGCCCCGCTCGGCGGCCTTTTGGAACCAAGCGAAGGCTGCGCTTTCGTCGTGCGGCACACCTTCGCCGCGCACGTACAAGTCGCCAAGATTGTATTCGGCTTGCGCTACACCCCTTTCTGCGGCTTTGCGATACCAAACGGCGGCCTCCGCGCGGTCCTGCGCGACACCGAGACCTTGATCGTAAAGGTAGCCAAGGTTCATTTGCGCCGCGGAGTCGCCAGCATTCGCGCCTTGCTCAAATTGGCTGAAGGCCTCGTGATAGTCCTGCCGCACGCCACACCCATTCAGATAAAGAATGCCAAGGTCGAAGTACGCCAGCGCATAACCCCCGCGCGCAGCCTCGCGAAGCCAGTACAACGCCGTCCCCGCGTTCGGCGGCGTTCCCCAACCCGCTAGCGAAAAAACCGCGAGGTTCACCTCGGCAGGCGCATACCCTTTGCGCGCACCCTTTTCGAACCATTTGTGGACCTCCTGCAAAGTGCCCGTCGTCTCCGGCGATTGGGCGAAGGCAATCCCCTTTTCGTTCTCCCAGGACCCAGCTTTTTGCGCGACGACTTCCCTCGTGGGGCTAACGCGGACGGAGTTCCCCTCTCGCGCCAAAAAGTGAACCATCTCGGCTGACACACAGCCGGCGTTTGCGGTACTCACGTTAACTTGGGCTTGCGATGGGGAGACTAGAACGGCGCATACAAGAAACACAAAAGCTGTGAGCTGTAAAAGACAATTTCCAAAACGTGAAAGCAAAAGCCCCCTGGCGACCAACAACATGGGTACCCTCCTCAAATCGAATGAGCAGCCAGGATTTGGATCCGTCCCACCGTGCGGGACGCCCCAGCTCTGGCCCTCGTCAACGCAGGCGCGACTCCAGTCACCGGCACATGACTTACCAGCCGCTACGAACAGAAGGTCCAACCAACAGACTATCTACCTGTAGCTCGCCTACCTATACATACCTAGACGAGCTACACGTCAAAAAGTTTCATCAAAAACGCAGAGGCTAAATTTCTCGGCTATTCGTAATGCAACGCACTCACGGGGCTAGTACGGGTGGCGCGCCGGGCAGGGACCCAGCAAGCAACCAACCCAACCACTGAGACTAGTGTGACTACCGCGACGACCGTGAGGCCATCGAAGGCGGAAACACCCCAGAGCTGACTGACGATAACGCGGGAGAGAGCGAAACTGACGGCCAGTCCGATCGAGATGCCAGCCAGCAAAACGCGCAGGCCCTTTCGCAGAACCATTTTCAGCACATCGCTGGCGCTGGCGCCAAGAGCCATCCGAATGCCAAATTCATGCGTTTGGCGCGAGGTCGAATAAGCCATCACGCTGTATACGCCGATGGTAACCAACATCAGGCCGATTGTGGAAAAGATCGTGACCAACCAAAGACCAAAGCGAGGCTGCTCCAGATTGACGTCGTGGACGCGCTCGAGCGGCTGCGGATCGGCCATGGCGACACCTGGATCGGAGGCCCAAACCTCCTTGCCGACCGTTTCGATCATCTTCGCGGGGTTGTTCACCGTCCGCACCAGCAGAGCCCACGCTGGCCGTGGATAAACCGTGTACGGGAACCAGATCTCCGCATCGTTCGGATTCTCCAGCCCGTGATTCTTTGCATCCGCCACTACTCCGACGACTTCAAACCAGGCATTCGCCACAGGATCGGGAACAGTCTCCATCAACTTCAAATGAATACGCTGACCGATGGGATTCTCATTCTTGAAATAACGCGACCGGAATGTCTGGTTGATGACCGCCACTTTTCGCGCATCGTTGACTTCATCGGCCAGAAATGTGCGGCCCTCAAGAAAAGGAATGCGGAGAACCTGGAAGTACTCTTCGCTGCTGAGCTGCACGGTGGCGTTCCGTTTCTCGTCGTGAGATTTCCCTGCAATTTCGATTTCACTGGGGCAGCAATCGTATGGCGGGTAGGAACTGGAAGTGGCGGCAGGGGCGACGCCAGGCAACGACTTCAGGCGATCAAGAAGCGGGCCATAGAAGGTGGCGATTTGCGCCGGGGTTTTGTAGCGGTTTGGCGGCAGGGGAATGCGGGCGCTCAGCACGTGGTCCATGCCGAAACCGAGAGGCACATGAGACAGAGCCAGGAAGCTGCGGATGAAAAGGCCTGCGGTGAACAGCAACGTGAGCGAAAGAGCCACTTCCAGAACAATTACGGAATTGCGCAAGCGGGCGTGACTGCCTGTGCCGCTGAGGCCCTTTCCCGCGTCGCGCAGAGAATCCTGCAAATCGCAACGCGAAGCTCGCAATGCTGGCACAAGGCCAAAGATGAAAATGGTGCCTACGCCGATCGCAAGAGCGAAAACCAGCACCGTCGGGTTCATTTCAATAACCGTCTCGGACGCGATGGTGCCGTCGGGCATTGAGGTGGAGAGAACTCGAACCCCCGCCCAGGCAAAAAGAACGCCCAGAAGCGCGCCTCCAAGAGCGAGCAACAGGCTCTCGACGAGCAGTTGGCGGATCAGACGATGACGGCTCGCGCCCAGCGCGGCACGCACGGCAAATTCCTTGTGGCGAGTTGTCGCGCGCGCGAGCAAAAGATTGGCGACATTGCCGCAGCCAATGAGCAAGAGCAGACTCACAGCCGTGAGGAAAAGGTAGAGACTGTTGCGAAATTGCTGCGGCACGACGGCGTGCCCGAAGGATTCCACGCTGGTGTCAAAATGCTTGGGATAATCCTTCGGGTAGAGTGCTGCGAGCCTCTTGGTGATTAGGGTCAAATCAGCCGATGCCTCGTCCACCGAAACGCCCGGCTTCAGCCGCGCGACGAAGCCCCAATATTTGTCAAATTGCCCGCTCGTGAGAGTCTGAGCGGCTTCGTAGCTGCACGGTATCCAAAGATCGGCTCCGCCCCAGGCAAAGCGCCGGGGCATAACGCCAACGAGCGTGCGCGCCACACCGTTCAGCGTGAAAGTTTTGCCAATGGCGTCCGGATCGGAATTGAACTTGCCCTGCCACGTTCTGTAACGCAGGACAAATACCGGAGGCGCGGCGGGCTGATAGTCGGCATCTTCGAGCGAGCGGCCAAGAAGCGCGGGAATCCCGAGAAAATCAAGGCTGCCGGGCGTGACGAAGTTACCGTCCAGTCTGAGATTGGTGTCGTTGCCTAGCTGCACGATGTCATCCTGCTGGTTGCCGGCGGTGCCTTCAAAAACTTTGTTCTGCTTCCGGATTTCTTCAATCTCCGGCATGGTGAACATGCTGCGAGTGTTGTCCTTCTCATCCAGGTCTTGTATGTGGACTACTACGAGTCTGCGCTGATCCTTGTAGGGAAATGGCTCGAAGAGAGTGTTCTCCACCACGCTGAACATCGCCGTCGATGCACCGATGGCAAGCGCCAGCGCAAAGATGGAAACGATGGCGAAGCGCCGGTCTTTCAGCAGCCCACGCAGCGCAAAACGAAAATCGCGGATGAAAATGTCGAGCTGATTTTCCCAGCGCGTTTCGCGGCATTCTTCCTTGAGGCCTTCCACGCTGCCGAATTCGAGATTGGCGCGGCGACGAGCTTCGACGGGCGAGAGACCGGAAGCGATGTAATCAGCAATTTGCTGCTCGACGTGAAACTGCAGCTCGGAGGCGAGATGCTTTTCCGCGGCGGGCTTTTTCCATAGGCGCGTTAGGCGGCGCTTGTTCATGGAGGTTCCAGCGAAGCCTTAGTCCGCAGTGCGTAGAATCAGGGAAACCGCGTCGGAGAGACGCTCCCAGCCGAGGACTTCGGCGTCGAGTTGCTTCCTGCCTTCGCTAGTCAGCGTATAGAACTTGGCTTCGCGGCCGGTGCTAGTGACTTTCCACTCCGCGTCGAGCCATTCGCGCTCTTCGAGACGGTGCAGCGCAGGGTAGAGCGACCCCTGCGGGACTTGAAAATAATCTTTGGAGATCTGATTGAGACGCTGAGCGATGGCGTAGCCGTGGAGCGGGCCGGCGGCGACCACTTTGAGGATGAGCATGTCGAGCGTACCGCGGTGAAGATCGTTCTTTTCGGTGGGCATGTTGACACCTAGCGTGGCTACAGGTCCACATTCTACATGTAGAGGAGGAGGTGTCAAGGCGGAAAAAAAAAGAGGGTCGTATTCAACCAATTGGTTGAATACAGCTTCGTAAACGATTGAAAATACGTATGATAACTACAACTAGCTTGTTTTCTGCACATTACAACTGTTCCAGATTGGGAATCGTTATAAGTAACTCATAATGTGAATGTTACACAGAGGTCGCGAGAAAATGAGGACCTGGGGAAGTGAGAGGACGTCGTGATTTTGTGCGCCTTCGTGCATCCCTTAACGGCTCCAGTGCACAAATCCATCTGTTGCGTGTTCCTCGCGGGAATTGGTAAAAGCTACCTATTATCTGCGAGTTAGAGCATCATGACTTCCTAACGTGGTGGGTGGCAAACTAACAGACTGAATGCGAAGGTGGTCTCCTTCGGAGGGAGCGAATCGTATGGGTACGTTTAGAAGAGGCGGTGGGGACGCGGAGTTCGAGATGAAGAGGGCCGCTCCGTTTTTGAAGTTGGGCGTGATTGCCATCGGAGTGCTTCTCGTGTTGGTGGTGATGGGCCTGTTTCTGCTTCGCGTGACGCGCATCGAGGCGGGGCACGTCGGAGTAGAGATCAACCTTGCGGGCAAGCAGCGCGGAGCGTCCGAGATACCGGTGCGCACCGGCTGGGTGGTGTACTCGCCGTTGAGCACGCAGATCATCGAATTTCCGACGTATGTGCAGACCGTGAAATGGACGAAAGACGTGAACGAAGGGCATCCCATCAATGAAGAAATGGGATTCAACTCGAAAGAAGGCATGGAGATATTCGTGGACGTTTCGCTGTCGTACGCGATCGAGCCGTCGAAGGTGCCGGACTTTTATGTGAAGTATCGAGTGTCGGACATGGACATGTTTACGCACGGAATTTTGCGCGACGTGGTGAGAAACGCGTTGAACGAAGTGGCTTCCACGTACGTGGTAGAAGACATTTACGGAGAGAAAAAGGCGGAGTTTCTACACAAGGTGCAGCAGCTTATCGAACAACGTATGTCTCCCGTGGGTGTGGGGGTGCAGCAGTTTGGATTTATCGGGGCGCCGCGCGTGCCGGCGGTGATTGCCGCGGCGATCACGGCGAAAGCCCAAGCGATTCAAAAAGCGGAGCAAGCCAGAAACGAGCTGCAGACGACGCAGGCGGAAGCGGCAAAGAAAATCGCGGAAGCGGAAGGCGAAGCCAAGTCACTGGTAACACGCGCGCAAGGCGAAGCCGACGCCAACCGCATAAGGCAGAATTCGTTGACACCGCAACTCCTGGAATTGCGCCGAATTGAAAACAGCCGCGCGCTCATCGATAAATGGAATGGTCAATTGCCCACGGTCGAGACGGGACAAGGCAACGGGATGATCTTGCAGCTTCCGAAGCCGCAGTAGGCGACGAAGAGGATTGAGCTACAGCAGATTGGCAAATTCTTCGACGCTGACCTTCAAATCCTGAATGATCCCACGCAACGTCTTGCGTTTCAATTCTCCCTTATGCATGGGTATCACCACTCGCGCCTGGTCGCTGGACCGAACATAGATGGCATGACTGCCGCTCTGGCGCCGAAACACGAAACCTAATCGCTCGGCAACTCGAACCAAGTCTTTCGCACTGGTCGCGGGCAGCTTCGGCGTCACACCGGAATCTCAATCGGCTTGATTAAAATGTCTTCCGTTGGAATAGGCAAGCCATCTTCGACCAAACTCTCAATGTACAGCCCGATGGCTTCGCGGATGTTCTCGACGCCTTCTTCGACCGTTTCGCTCTGCGTGTGGCATCCCGGCAGAGTGGGGCAGAAAACGTGGTAGCCGCCTTCCTCTTCTTTCTCGAAAATCACAGTATATCGGTGTGACATCCCGAACCTCCGCACCCTCATTCTAGCCGATTCCCCGCTAGCGGTGGAATTGAAACACCGGGCTTCCGGCGTCCGTATATACTCTCAAGAAGGTTCAATGCCCTATTCACCCATACTGTTTGTGCATATTTGCGCTGGGACCTTGGGGTTGCTGTCCGGGACCGCAGCCATGTGTTTCCGCAAAGGTTCCCCCCGGCACGTACTGGCGGGAAAGGTCTTTGTCGCATCCATGCTGACGATGGGCGTCTTCGCGGTGGACCTGGCCATCACGCGGCATCAACCCAATAACGTCGGCGGCGGTTTGCTAACCGTTTATCTGATCGGAACGGCGTGGCTGACCGCCAGGCGCAGAGACGGGGAAACGAGCCGTTTTGATTGGGTTGTGCTACTGATTCCCTTGGCGCTCGGTATCCTTACGTGGATGAATGGTATCCATGTCGTGCGCAGCGGAGCCAGCTCGCAAGACGGCGTTCCCGTCGGAATGACCTTTTTCATCGGTTCCGTGATGCTGCTGGCAGCCGCCGGGGACGTTCGCATGTTGGTCAGCGGCGGTCTTTTTGGAGCGAAGCGCATCGCGCGGCATCTCTGGCGCATGTGCTTTGGGCTGTTCATCGCAGCAGGGTCGTTTTTCCTGGGGCCCTCAAACCGCCCGCTGAGATTGCTTTCGACAGTGGGGCTCGGGCAACATCTCTCCCCGGCTTTATTCAGCACAACCTTGTATTTGGTTCTCACCGTACTTCCGCTGATCTTGCTGGTTTTCTGGCTCTTCCGAGTCCGCTTCGCAAACGCATACAACGGAAAGCCGATGCCACGCGGCGGCCTGGTAGAAAATAGAAATTAGAAAAGGGACAAGAGAAAGACCCACCCTTGCAAAACCCGCAAGGAAGGCCCAGCCAAAAGGCGTTTTTCGGAGATAAGGCGCCGCCACCCGGCTTGTCGTTGCGGATACTCCGTCCCGCCTGGCGAAGTTCCATCCGTTCCGCGATTACCGCGTTTCGCGTGTTCGTCGACGTACCGAGGCCGCCATACGCGGTCCGGACATCATCTGCTTGACACGAGCGAGGTTGCTCTCCCAGCTTTTTGATTCTGGCGCGAGCAAAATAGCCCTAATGCGTTCGATATGGACCTGGGTCTTTTTTGCCCATTGCGCAGCCGAGCGTTTCTGTTTTGAGCGCACTTCATCTCGCGCCATGTTGTTCAGCAGGTTCTTGCGCTCCTCGAACATGCGCAAAGACGTCCACAGTGTTTCTTCAATCTTTTCAGACTGGCTGGCAAAAAGCGCAGGCACCGTGAACGAATGGCCGGTGTGACAGCGGTATCTTTGCACGTCGGGGCTGTCCATTTCCCAAAGAACTCCCCCACAGTTCGGGCAGTTATAGGGTACCTGACTGCCCAGGCCGTTCACTTGGGCGACATCGCTCAAAACTCTTTCTGCGATTTCTGCCTCGGTCCTGATGTCTTCCGGTATTGTTTTGCCTTTGCCTGGCCGTTGCTGCGTAAGCTTTTCAAGCAGCCCTCCCATCTCAGCGATGGGAACGCAGTAGTCAACTTTGACGTTGTCGATAGCACTCTGCGGCATCTCGGGGTAAGCAGCATCCTTCGGGTCTTGTACGATGGTGATACCGCCGCACCTCTTGATTGCCGCTAGGCCCGCAGTGCCGTCGTCAAGCATGCCCGTCAACACGATTCCGAGGACACGAGAACCGTGCGTAACCGCAGCTGAGCGAAACAATGGATCTATTGCCGGCCGGTAGCGGTTCTCGCGAGCTCCTTTGGTAACCATGACTTTTGTTTTCTTGACTAACAGATGCGTATCCGGCGGCGCGATGTAGATTCTCCCTGGTCTAAAGGACTTTCCGTCCGTGGCCAGCTTGCAGTCGAATGCCTTGTGCCTGCTCAGCCGGTGGACCAAGGCGTCTCCGTCGTCTTGAGGCCCCATGTGCTGGACGATGAAAATAGACGCAGGCAGGTCAGTTGGCAATTGGCCGATCAGGTCATCGAGAGCTTCCAGACCGCCGGCGGATGCGCCTACAACGATGATGTTGGGTGCTTTGCTTCGCATGTCTCAGGTTACCGCCCTTCATCTTCGTGCCGCGGGCAACGTGCGATGGACCGTGTTCCGCGCCGGCGGCGCGGGGTCCTTGCCGAGCTGACGCTATTTGAAAATCAGAGTCTCGTTCTGTTCTGGCGCGCCAGCCTCTGTCGTGCAACTCCTCGACGAGCCCACACACCGCGCTCTGGGGTCCGGTCCGAGGATTGCCTTGCGGTATGGACGATTTGGGCCGTCGCCTTCGGCGCTTTGGCGTGTTCAGCGCATACGTGGGCCGCATATTCTTCCGCGCGCAGACGCATGTAGGTTTCCTTCATTTCCTGGAGTGAGTTGCCTACGGGCGGTCCCGAAGGCCTGAATAACCATTCGCACTCGGAACAGCCCCAGCCCAGAAAGTGCGGTTCTTGAATCCAAATCAGTCCGCGGAGCGGGCATATCACGGGGCCTCCGCGGGCAGGAAGTCGATGGCAGTCTGCGGCATGAGTTTCCCCTTCCTCTAGCGCGAAAATCGCACAACGAATTGTTTTCGTCCATCCGGTTAATCCCCGAGAAGTTAGTCGAATAAACCGTGCGCCGCAGATGTGCAATATTGAACAGGCGGATCAAAGCGTTCAAAACGCTAAAGACCACCTTCGGTTTTGAAGGCTTTTGCATTAGTACTGTAGCGTACTGACCTGTTATCCTTAGGATTCTCAGCAATCGGTGCCACGAGCGAGGTGCCACGATGGCCGTCAAAGTCCTTCTGGCTGACGACTCAGAGATTGTGCGCCGAGGAATGCGTCAGCTTCTAGCGACGCAACCCGAAATCGAAATCGCGGGAGAGTCTTCTGATTTCGCTCTAACTATACAAATGACAAGAGACCTGAATCCACAACTCGTCATATTGGATTTGCACCTGACTGATGAAAGCAAGGTCCCGCCTCAAGACGTGAAATCACAACTGAATCCTGGTGTACGGGTGTTAGCCATATCTTTTTGGAATGATGAAAAGGCTAAAGAGCTAGCGGAGAGTCTTGGTACGGCGGTCTTACTGGATAAAATCGACCTCGCGCACTTACTTATTCCTGCCATTATGCAATTGAGCAGTGGGAGTAGGCGCGTAACCTGTCGACGGCCTGTTTGGACCGGGTGCCGCTCACGCCGGTTTTGCGTGTGCTGGTTTAGACGTCACTGCACCCCCGGTGAGAATGACGTCGCCAACGGCGCTTATCTCCAGACTCGTGATTCAATCAGGATTCGAGAACAATCTACACGTTGACCCATCCGGCGATCAGCGCAGCTTGAGTAGCATCTCGTTTGTTTGCTGGAAACCCACCCTTTCGTAAAGAGGGCGCCCTGCGGAGCTGGCATGAAGTGAAACGGCGCTGAGTCCCTTTGTTCGGCACCACTCGATCATCACTTCCAACAGTCGTTTCGCCACTCGACAGCGCCGCGCTCCAGGCTCCGTATACATGTTAAGAATCCAGGCTCGTTGTGCATGATTCTCGCCGGGATAGCCCGGCCAATCCGCAATGACAATCCCGCCACCGCCCACGACCTGCCCATTCAATTCCTCTGCAAGCCACGCTCTGTACGTACCGGTCCTTAAAGCGTCGCTGAAATACTCCCGCGACAAATCCACCACACGGTCGAGCACGGCATTATCCCGGAATCCCATTTCCTCAAACATGGCTCGCCGGTGATGCAGAATGTGCTTGAGATCTCCGACGTCCGCCTGGCGTACATGAATTTCCGTCACTGCCGATAGTGCGACGGCTCGTTGCGAGTGGTAGCGACAAAATGGTCTGCCGCCAAATGCTCATTCATTTGAAGGTCCGTAACGGGAGAAGTGGCTTACGGTTTCTAGCGTGCTACAGAACCATTCCGTGAGGAGAGCCCTACTGGGAACTGGCGGTTGCGGACAGCTCGGCAGAGCTGAGACACACTTCGAGGGCGTGGAGGACGCAGGTGTCCGTCGCGTCGTGGGCGTCGCGGCGGACGGACTTCGGCTTCAGAAGGCCGCCGGTTCTTAAGGCGTTCACCATTAACGGTTCGAGAGCGGGATCGCGGAGGTTGCCGCCGGAGAATATGGCGACGGGCGAGACCATTTCGGCGGAATAGCTGGCGCTACGGCGCACGATTTTGGTCATGATGCCCTGGCCAAGTGTGGAGTTCATGGCCATGGTGAAGGGTACGACGAGGCGGCCGCCTTCGCGCAAACGATCGAGCCAAGTATTTTGCGGATGGGTGACGCCGCAATTCACAAAAATGGCATCGCAAGGACCGGGATCGAAGGCCGCGCCGTCGCCCGCGTGTACGGCAACGTTTGCATAGGCGGCGAGGTTTTCTTTGGCGCGCGCTGCAAGCGCTGGGTCCAGCTCAAGACCCACGACATTGCCGCTCGGCCCAACGACTTCAGCAATGATCGCGGTGTAGTAACCCACGCCACATCCCAAGTGAAAAGCGCGGTCGCCGGGTTTGAGCGCGAGCCCGTCGATCCAACGGGCGAGAGAGCCGGGCTGGCCGTTGTTAATGTCTTTGGAGCGGTCGAGAGACACGACGACGTTGTGGTACAGATCGCGGGGATCCTCGACGGGGAGATAGGACATTTGCACCATGCCCGCGGCGGATAGCGCGCGGACCTCGGCTGAGCCAATGAGCCACGGCGGAGGCCCGAGGAAGGTCTCGCGCGGGACACGAGCAAAGGCTTCGACCAAGCCGGGCGTGGCCAAGTTCGCGGCGAAGCGAATCTCCTGGGAATAGAAGGCGCGGCAGTCTTCGAGGGTCATCATCATGAAGGGCTCCGGCAAGGCCAACGGATCAGAGTGGCAGGCGCAAATGGCCTCTAAACGCACCAGTATACCGAACACGCGCGGGCTTCCGTGATTTAGCGTGTAGCGGACGCCGTCCGCCGAATCCGCAGCCTTCCGCACACCTGCAACGAGCATCGCTGACTAACGACGCTTGTGGTCGCGAATCACCTCAACTTTTAGCCGCCTGTGCGTTCAATTCGTTTGTCGGGCGAGCAGCGGTTTGTCCGTGGACCGCGC
>Ga0070735_10004952_pt1 | contig 11120 bp, 9 predicted proteins | sample Coa_R1_FD_66443 | JGI IMG/M metagenome (GOLD analysis project Ga0070735, IMG submission 66443) | Surface soil microbial communities from Centralia Pennsylvania, which are recovering from an underground coalmine fire - Coalmine... | ecosystem: Environmental > Terrestrial > Soil > Unclassified ... | reverse complement strand
GAATGAACCCGACATCGACTATTGGAAAGGAACTTCCGAAGAATATTTCAAACTGTACGATTTTTCCGCCACGGCAATTCGTCGAGCGCTGCCGGGCGCTTCAGTGGGCGGTCCGGACACGACCGGTCCCGCCTCGCCCAAAGCCGCTCAATTCCTGCGAAGATTTCTCGAACACTGCGCCCACGGGCGTAACTCGGCAAACGGCGAAATCGGTTCGCCTCTGGATTTCATCAGCTTTCATCCCAAGGGAGCAACCGAGTGGCACACGGACCACGTGCAGATGGGGGTGGCCCGCCAATTGGCTTCTATTGAGCAAGGATTCAAAATCGCGACTGCCTTTCCGGAATGGCGCCAAACGCCCATCATCCTCGGAGAATCGGATCCCGAGGGCTGCGCGGCCTGCTCCGCACGCACCAATCCGCAGAACGCCTATCGCAACGGCGCGCAATATGCTTCGTACAGCGCGGAGGTGCTGCACGCGATCCTCGACTTGTCTCGCGACGAGCAAATCAATTTCGCCGGCGCCGTCACCTGGTCTTTCGAATTCGAAGACCAACCATATTTCGAAGGATTCCGCGAGTTGGCCACCAATGGCCTCGACAAACCCGTCTTAAATGCATTTCGCATGTTTGGGTTGCTTGGCAACGATCGCCTGAAGACCGAAAGTTCCGCGGCGATTCCCACCAGTGAAGTTCTGCGCGGGGGAGTGCACGACCAGCCGGACATCGACGCTATCGCCACGCGCAAGGATCACGAAATCGAAATCCTGGTCTGGAATTATCACGACGCTGATTTGCCCGTCGAGCCCGCCAAAGTGGATCTCTTCCTCAGTGGTTTGCCGACGGGCGTCAAGCAAGCGCTCCTCGAAAATTTCCGCATCGATTCGAATCACAGCAACGCCTTCACGGCGTGGAAGGAGGTGGGATCGCCGCAATCTCCCTCCCCGCATCAATACGAGCAACTCGAAAGCGCCGGCCAACTACGACTTCTGGCATCTCCCTCGTTCATCGCGATCGAGCGAGGTGCCGCGCACGTGCAATTTACCCTGCCACGCCAAGGTCTCTCGCTACTTCGCATCAATTGGCAGTAGATTTAGTTCAGCGAGTTTTGGAGTCGCTCAAAGCAAGCACGGCGTAGGCCGTAGCCGCGTCATTCATGAAGCGCGCTGTATCCGGACTGATGTGATGTTCCTCGTTGTTGTTTAGCGAGTAGGCCAACCAGGAGCCTTCCGTCCGGTTCTGGTTAGCCGTCAGCCACGCGAGCCCTTTTTTCAATTGGGCATTTTCTCGCGATATCCCCGCCTCTTGCAGCGTGAATGCAATGAGTCCCGTCGCATACCCATCGCTCTGCGTTTGCTGCGGCGTTCCATCATGCCGTTTCCAGTCCCCGGCCATCGAAGATAGACTCCAACCTCCATCTATTTGCTGCTTGCCAAACAACTCACTGATGATTGCCTTTTGCTGTTCCGGCTCGAGCAGTCCCGGCAGTCTCGCCGAAGCCCACAACAGCACGGTACGATTGCTCAAGGTCTGCGCCGCGCAGCCGCGGTTCAAATATTCGCGCAGCATCTTTAAATTGCTTTGGATTTCAGACCTGGCGCGGTAATTCTCTGGAGCGGTCCCTACCGCAACCGCCGCAAGCGCAGCTCCGTAGAAATCCGAGTCGTCCGCTTCCCAGGGTTCGTTCTTGAACCTCAGCCACGACCACGCTCCTTTTTTGTCGCCTGAGGTTTGCTGCTCGGCCCACATGTTCTCGAACGCCGCGCGCGTAAGCTTGCTGGGATGTCCGCCCCGTGTGTCCTGCTCAGCATCATCGCTTGCATCACCATTCGCATCGTTGCTTGCCAAGATTAGAGCATTCAAAACCGACTCAGTCCCGCGAGACTCGAGGCTCTTGTAGGCACCGCGGTCCGCGTCGGTGTAAAACGGAGCAACCTCCTTCCAACGCCGCACGCGCTTAGACACATTGTCGAGCAGCCTGCGCTCGTTCGCGGAGGGACCTTGTTCGCCAAGCACTTTATGAAGCGCCGGTCGCGACATCACGTAAGGCACCGCGGTATGGCACGACACGCAAAAAGTTTCGTGATCGCGCGCTGCCCGCGGCCACGCCATCCACCAGCCAGCCCGCTGATCGAGGTAGGCGGCTGCAGCTCTCTGATCCCACGAGTTGGCGGCAGGTGCGTCAGGTTGGTTCGTGGAAATAGGATCAGAATCTGCATCTCGAGAGTTGGCGGCTTGCGTTCCTGCTTGCCAACACAGCGCGAGGGCGCCTGTTGCCAGGCACGCCGCCAACGGATGTATTCGTCGCATAGTTTCCTCCGATCCTCGTCAATGACTCGGCAAAATTCCCGCACCGTCTATTCTTCGCTTGCGTAGTGCATGTACATGGATTGGATTCCCACGCGGCCGGGGCCCGTGAAGCGGTTGACGATCAAGTTGAAACCGCCGAATAGGCCGCTGGTCAACCGATCCACTATTGTCTCCATGCGAACGGTGGGCTCTTTGTAGAGCCATCCGCCGGGTTCGATATCGATGATTTCGCCCGGACCTAATATTTTTTCAAAGACGTTTCCGTAGCCGTGCAGCCACAGGATACCGTCGCCTGCGTGACTGTGAAACTTGTCGATGAAGAAACCAGTGCCGCCGAAAAGCATGTTTGCGGCACCGCGGACGCGTTCGAAGGTGTAGTCGATGCTGTCCGTGGCTGCGAGGAACTGGTGCTCGCGAACGTGCAGTTCGCGCCCCTGAGCCAGATGAATCGGAACGATGTGTCCGGCGCCATCGCGGCTGAAGGCGATCATTCCTGCGCCGCGCGCCTCGGTCACAAACACTTGCATCCCGGCCATCATTCGTTTGAGCGCGCCTTTCATAGGCTTCAAGCTGATTTGCACGGTAGGGTGTTTCCACAGCAGAATGTGATGCTCGAAGTAGATAGGCCTAACCGACACGTCGACGGTGAGCGCGGGAACGAGTTCCCCGTCAATGTTATAGGTGACGCCGCCAAACGTTTCCGCTGCGGCGCTTGTAGGCAGGAGTTGCGGTAGTCCGCTCATCTTTGTCAGCCCCCTTTTCCCGCGTAGTCTATCGCAGATTTATTCTGCGCAACTCGAAGTAGCCGCTCCTACGGCGATCAGTAACTAGAGGATCCTCGTCATGCTCAAAGTCCGACGGATAACAGCGCAAGGTTTATTCCGTTGGAAAATCCAACGCGGAAATCTTGTTACCTTTGGTCAGCCGCAGAGACAGGAAAAGCTCCGTACGCTCATAGCTCCCCTGCATTGATCGCTGCGCCGATCCTCCTCACCTTCCCGGCTTTCGCTCCCCCTTCGCCAAGTAGGAACGGCGCCGTGCGGGGCCGAGGCTCCTTTATGTACTCACGATTGTCAACGGCGCAACATTTCAAACAAATCGTCGTGCGGCCCTTCCGATATACCAAAAATAGGCGCACACTACTCATGGGGACAATCACATGTTAGCGGTTGCCGGTGTCTGGAAGAAAAAACGCGACGACTTGAAATCCAAGCGGAATTCGCTTTTCGAGAAATATGCCAAGCACCCGGAGGATTTTCACCTGGCTCTCGAAATCAAAAAGATGGATGACGAAATTGCCGACTGCACGCACCACGTGGAACAGGAACGCCGCTCCGAACGATCTGCCTCGCACGCAAAGAAACTCCACCCAACCGTGAAGTAAGGAACGTCTGCGCTCGTCCTGCGCGCTGTCTTTTGTAGTAACGCGCACCACGCGCCGCACACCGTTTGAGAAAAACCGCGTCTAACCCGTCTACGAGTATAGAATGGGCGGGTTTTGGCAGACTGGCGCGAACCCGCTCTCTCGAGGAGGTCGATCATGAAAAAAGGTGTTCTCTTTCTTCTTCTTACCGCTATCGTCGTCCGCCCTGGGCTTGCGCAAAACCAAAAGCTCCCCGAAGGCATTTGGCAAGGTTATGACGGTGAGTGGTTGCACGTTTTGCAGCAACTGGTTGCTCTCGCCGAAGCCACTCCTGAGGAAAAATTCTCGTGGCGTCCCGCACCGGGAGTGCGCTCCACCAGCGAGGTCTATATGCACATTGCCATTGCCAATTTCTACCTGCTGAGCGTCACGGGCCCCAAGATGCCCGCGGAGCTGAAACAGGAAATGGAAAAATCAGTCACCTCAAAAGCCGAGGTCATCAACTGGCTCAAGCGTTCCCTCGAGGCGGTGAAGCAGGCCCATCTCGCTGTAACGCCGAAAGATCTCCAGCGCAAAGTTCATATCGCCGACCGCGACGCCACCGTCGACGGAATGTATTTACGTATTATCGTTCACGCCAACGAGCACATGGGCCAGCTTGTAGCTTATGCGCGCATGAGCGGCGTCGTCCCGCCATGGTCAAACGGCCAATAGAAGAATCATTTAGGGTCGGCCGCTCGAGCCTTGGGAACGGCTTTGCGCTCCTTCAGGCCTATAAAATAGATATTAAATTTATAACTATTCGCCGATGAGCTAGCCGTCAAGGACTTTCCAGATGCGCGCTGAAAATCCTTAAGAAGTCGTCTGCGGGAGAGATAAGAATGTGCAAGAATTGGCGGCGGCCCTCGTTTTAACTGCTCGACTCAAGAAATGCGAAACGTTCTGGAAGGGAAAAGTAGCCGGTCCACGCGGGCTGAAGTTAAGTCAGTTTTCTCCGGACACTTAATGTGAATTTCCATGACTAAACAACTATCGCGACGCACGATGCTGAAGACGGCTGCCTCGGGAGTGACCATAGCTTCCTTGCCCTCGATGTCCTGGGCACAGCAGCAGTCACCGATCCCTCGCAAAGGCAAGATCAAGCAATCGGTTTCGCGTTGGTGTTACGAAAAAATCCCGCTCGATGAACTTTGCGCTTACGCGGCGCAGATTGGCTTGAAGGGCGTCGATCTGCTGAAGCCAGATGAATACGAAGTGCCCGCGCGTCATGGGCTGGTTTGCAGCATGGGCTACGCTGGCGGCGGCGAGATTCCCAGCGCTTTGAACCGCATCGAAAACCACGCACGAATCGAAGAAGGATTTCGCAAGAACATCCCGCTGGCAGCCAAGGCCGGCGTTCTCAACGTGATTACGTTCTCCGGAAACCGCGCGGGGATGTCCGACGACGAGGGCGCCAAAAACACGATCGCGGGGCTCAATCGCGTCAGGAAAATAGCGGAGGATCACGGCGTTACGATCTGTCTGGAGTTGCTCAACAGTAAGGTCGATCACAAGGACTACATGTGCGACCACACCGCGTGGGGCGTCCAGGTCGTGCAAGCCGTGAACTCACCGCGCGTCAAACTGTTGTATGACATCTATCACATGCAAATCATGGAGGGAAACCTGGTCCGAACCATTCAGCAAAACATTCAGTGGCTCGGCCATTTCCACACGGGCGGCGTTCCCGGTCGGCACGAGCTCGATGGTACCCAGGAAGTGCAGTGGGACGGAGTGATGCGCGGAATTGCCGCCGCCAACTTCCTAGGCTATGTGGCACACGAATTCGTGCCCCTACGCGACCCTCTGACTTCACTGCGGCAAGCAGTCGATTTGTGCGACGTTTAGCATTGATGACCTACTTCACGAGTTCTGCTCTCACGCCTGCTAGAAACGGAACGTCAGTATGGCGTAGAGGTAGCCCACGTTTCTCCCTGGAGGAGTCTGCTGGAGAAACTCTCCCGTGAAGAAACGAAAATAAGCAACGCTGCTCGAAAAGTGCGGCGAGTAGGTGTGATCCAGCGTGATACCGGGCTGAACGCCGATAAAACGAGCGGAACTGGGGTTCGCCGGGCGGATCAGGTTGCCGGCAAAACCGTAAATCCCATCATTAAGAGAACTGCGCCAGTATGACGGCGACTCGAGGGTTAAGGCCGTCTTGGAGTCAAGTGAAAGGCGAATGTTGGCGCCAAGGTCGGTAACATTGGAGGGTCCCAAAAGTGCCGAAAGACTGGAGTAGACGGGATTGGGAAAAAGAGGGTTGAAGGTATTGAGATTCGGACTAGCATGATCGGAATCGCCGCTGGCGAAATCGAAACGCAGGCCAAAGCGGGGGTGCAACTTCACCTTTTGAAGAGTGAAACCATCGTTGCTCGAGATTGCGCCGGCAAGGACATGTCCGCTCGCAAAAGTTCCGGTTTGAAAGATAACGTCGGTGTTGTAATCGAAGAGCTTTCCCTGGTTCCAAATGTGGCTTCCGAAGGTCTCGCTGACCTGTCTTCCGACTTTGCCGTTAAACGCGGCGACTTTGCGATCCAGGCCAATGTAGTAGATGGCCCAGCCGCCATGTTCGCGCGAGCGAATGACGCCCGTGCCCCACTCCAATTGTTTGTGATCAGGGATAGCGAAGGTTCGCGGACGGATCAAAACCGGACGAAACAGCGTGGCGTTCCACGTCCAGGCACCATGTTTCTTGATGATGCGGAATCCGTCGAAAGCGCGGCGGATATTCAGCCCTTCGCTTTCGCCGATGAGGCGGCCCGAGCCGAATTCGGCTTCCTGGCGGCCGAGCCGCAGAGTCAAAGCTTTCGAAGAATCGTTTATGTCGACGAATGCCTGATGGAGGTCGGCGACGTCTTCGTCCGTCAGGCGTGGTCCGCCCTTGCGGCCGTCTTCGAGACCGCTCTGGAACTGAGTGAAAAGGCGGAAATGGCGACCGAAATGCCAGTCCGTGTGAAGGAGATAGCGTTGCAGGATATAGCCATTGCTATCTTGTGGATCGGTGCCGAATCCCGAGTTGTCATAGTTCTCGTACTTGTAGCGAATTTCCCCGCCGACGGAGAGAAACCAATCGTCGCGTCCCAGGGAGATGTATTTCAAGTCGTCGAGGAATTCTTTCTTACATTCGGGATCGGACAGCAAGCTCCAGTCTTCCTCGTAGCGAAGCATGCCGAGAACCGGGCGTTGCTTGACGCATTGCGCGGAAGCCACGGGTAATTGAACGAACAAAACAACACTTAGCCATAATCTGCGGAACATGGATGGGCCGACTCCTAAGAAAAAGTGGGTGCGTCAAGCAAGCGAGAACCCGTGCCTGCTGAGTGGCAAGGAACGGAATCGAGTTTCCGTTGCGGAAAAGATCGCGTTGGTGATGGCAGGCAGAACCGTAACGGGGCCCACTTCGCCGGTGCCGCCCAGCGGACGAGCGCCGCTGTTGATCAAATGGATTTCGACGGGGGGCATTTCCGGCATGCGAAGGACGGAGTAGTCGTGCCAATTGCCCTGCACCGCGCGGCCACGATCAAAGGTGATTTCGGACTTGAAGGCGCAGGAAAGTCCCCAGGCAGTCCCGCCTTCCAGCGAATTGGTGGTGATACCGGGATCAAGGGGGATGCCCGGGTCTGCGACGCAAATGATTTTGTGAATTTTCACCTGACGATCCTTTGAGACAGACAGTTCGACCACATGAGCGATGTGCGTGTTGAACGCTTCGGCGTAGGCGATGCCGCGATAGTGGCCTTCGGGAGCCGGCGAGTTCCAGTTGGATTTTTCCGCGGCGAGATCAAGGACCGCAAGCGATCGAGGGCTCTTGGCAAGCAGGTCTCGACGATAGTGGTAGGGGTCGATGCCCTTCGTGTGCGCTAGTTCGTCGACAAAGCTTTCCCAAGCGAAAATATTGGGGCCGTAACCTGTCGTTCGCATGACGGAAGTAGGCACAGCGGTATGCAAAAGGTTGAAGTCGACACGGATGTTTGGAATCTCGTAATGCGTCTCGATGATGCCCTCAAGGCAGCTTGGGTCGTAGACGTCGGTCACGGCGGGCGCGAAGACATACTTCAGAATCGAAGGCGACACGAGACGATGAGAAACGGCGCGGAGCTGGCCGTACTCATTGATGCCAGCGGTGATGCGATGCAACGTCGCCGGGCGGTAGATGTCGTGCTGCATGTCTTCCTCGCGCGACCAAACCACCTTGACGGGCTTCCCGACCGCTTTGGAAACAAGCGCCGCTTGCACGGCAAAATCAGTCCAGAGCCGACGGCCGAAACCCCCGCCAACCAGCGTGCGGGAGACCTTTATGTTTTCTTTGGGCAGTTTGAATATCGCCGCGAGCGTGACGCGGGTGATTTCCTGGCCTTGCGTAGGCCCCCAAACCTCGACCATGTCGGCGGAAACGCGAGCCGTACAATTCATCGGCTCCATGGTTGCGTGGGCGAGGAACTGCGACTCGTATTCCTGGGAAACAATGGTCGGATAGGTCTCGGCGTGCGTGCTCTCGGCGCTGCTCGCGGAAGTGGCGTCTTTGTTAAGCGGAACGCTCACATAGTCGCGGTGGAGAGCGTCAGCGTTCCCGTCGACATGGACGAGAAGCCATTCGTTGCCATCCATGGTGCGCCGATAGTCATCGCGAAGGGTGCTGGTGCTAAGTGCAGCGGCAGGTCCCTCGGCGAAAGTGACGTTGAGGGCGTCGAGCGCCGTTTTGGCTTGCCAAAAGGTTTCCGCGGCCACGGCGATGCCATTTGGAATTCGCACGACGTCAATGACACCGGGGAAACCGGCAATCGAAGAGCGGTCAAACGATGCGACGTCACCTCCGAAGACCGGGCACTGGCGAACCGCGGCATGGACAAGACCGGGCAAAGTGAAGTCCAGCCCAAAGATCGCGCTGCCATCGATCTTGGATGGATTTTCCACGCGGGGCAGCGATTTGCCGATGAGCGACCAGTCCTTTTCGTTTTTGAGAGGAGGTTTTGAGGGCGGCGTGAGCTTTGCGGCGGCCTCGACGAGATCGCCGAAACGCGAGCTGCTATGCGATTTCGTGTGAATTACTTTGCCGGCTTCGGCGTGACACGCGGATGCTTCTACCTTCCACCGCTGTGCCGCGGCGGAAATTAACATTTCGCGCGCGCTCGCGCCCATCTGACGCATCAAGTCAAAAAAGGCGGTGGTGCTTTCGCTGTTGCCAGTAAATTGCCAATTAAGCCGGGGATTCCGGTAAGCGGGATCCGTAGGGGAATTTTCGAGACGAACGCGCGACCAATCGGCCCCGAGTTCGTCCGCGAGCACGGCGGGAAGCGTGGTGCTGATGCCTTGGCCCATTTCCGCCTGGGATACCACGATGGTGACGGAGTCGTCCGTGGCGATTTTCAGCCAGGCGTTGAGTGCGAGGATCTTCGCCGGATCCGGCGCTGCAAGGGCAATTGCAGACTCGGGAGCTCCGGTAAATCCCAGAAGAAGTCCACCTGCCGCGAACCCCACAGAGAAAACAAAATGGCGGCGGGTGACTCCGACTGGCGTTGCTACTTGTTCTTCGATAGCTTGGGGCCGTTTCATTGAGCACCTTCTTGCGGGCAGGCCGCTCCGGTATCGATCCATTCTTTCAAACGGGAGACGAACTCATCGTGCGAGAGAGGAGGCAAGCTTCGGCCAGGGCCTGGATTCCAAGCCCAGCGCACCAAGGAGGTTTCCATGTGGGGAATCAGGTCCTGGACCGAACGGTTACCGTTTTTTGTGGGGTCCTTCAACGTTCGGCAGAGCTCTCCCATGGATAGCCTTTTCCATGCCATGGGTGTCTTCGCCGGCGGCAACTGCCAGTCGGCTGCGCCTGGGGGACCGTGGAGAAATTTCGTATTCTCGGCTTGATGACAGGCCGCGCATCTCAGCGATGGAGACCCTTTTCCGTCGGAGCCACGCTTCACATTCATTGCATGAGGATGGTTGTCGTCTCCCTGCAAAGGACCGTCGTTCGGCACATGACAGTTCAAGCAGCGAGGGCTAGTGAGAACGGAAGCTACGGCACGAAACGCGAGAATACTTTTTTCATCATTCTCCGGAGCCGTCTGAGCTCGGCGGGTTGCATGCGCACTGAATCCCACAAGACCGAGCAGAGAGGTCAACGGAAGTGTGGCGGTCCAAGAAAGAAAGCGAGCCAGATTCCTGGAAATCATTTTTGGCTCCTGGCCATCTCGGCGGCAGCGTGGATTGCTTTGCGAATACGCGCATAGGTTCCACAACGGCAAATGTTTCCCGCCATGGCATCGTCAATATCGGCATCTGTGGGCTCGGGATTGACGGCCAGCAAGGCCGCCGCGCTCATCATTTGCCCGCACTGGCAGTAGCCACATTGCGGGACTTGCACCTGAAGCCACGCACGTTGCACAGGGTGCGAGCGATCGGGCGAAAGGCCCTCAATCGTCGTGACATGCTTGTTTGCGATCGCGCCGACCGGCGTGACGCACGAGCGAACCGCATTGCCGTCGACATGAACTGTGCATGCTCCGCACAGCGCCATGCCGCACCCGAACTTGGTCCCGGTCAAGCCAAGATTCTCGCGGATGGCCCACAACAAGGGAGTGGAGGGATCCATTTGTAGCTCCACAGGCTTGCTGTTTACCGTGAAATGAATCGCTTGCATTCGATCGTCCTCCTGGAATCGTTCAGCCTGTCCTGGCGTTCCACCACTTCCGAATCGTCATTTTTCGACGGCTTGCAGTATGGCTGCGGTCACTTGATTCGGCTGGGTGATGTAGGAAGCATGACCTGCGTTGATTTTGAACACCCGCTTGATCTCGACGCGCTGCATCATCCGCTCCTGCAGTGCGGGGGACACGACGACATCCTGGGTCGTTTCGATGTAGTACTTCGGCACTCGCCCAAACTGCGCTGCGGTAAGTTTTACGGGATTTGCCATGGGCGCGAGCGGTTCTTGAATCAGGCTTTTGGCGATCGCCTCACGATCGCCACCTTGGGCGTCGTTGGCAAACACCTCGGCAGCGTTCTCCGGCTTGATGCTGGCGTACTTGTAATCGGGAGAAACCACGAAGTTACCGTCTTTCCCGAGTTTAGAATCCTGATCAGTCTGGGACAGGGATTGCAAAGATTCGCCGTCCCTGGGGAGATAGGCGGAAAGATAGATCAGCGCCTTGATTTTGTTCGGGGCGGCCTCCGCAACATTTGAAATAGTGATGCCACCAAAGCTATGGCCCACCAAAATAACAGGCTGGTTCTCGGCCGAGATGGCCTTCAGAACGGCTTGTTTGTAGTCTTCGGTCGTGAGCTTCTGAGGATCGGCGCTGTCTCCGTCTCTTCCCGGTAAATTTACGCGAATGACTCTGCAGCCCTTGGCCTCCAATCCCGACTCGACCTTGGACCACGTGCCCGCATCCTGAAATGCGCCGTGTACCAGAACA
>Ga0070735_10004951_pt1 | contig 11121 bp, 9 predicted proteins | sample Coa_R1_FD_66443 | JGI IMG/M metagenome (GOLD analysis project Ga0070735, IMG submission 66443) | Surface soil microbial communities from Centralia Pennsylvania, which are recovering from an underground coalmine fire - Coalmine... | ecosystem: Environmental > Terrestrial > Soil > Unclassified ... | reverse complement strand
TCGATGCGGGCCGATCTCGGCGTGATGATTTCGGCCTCCCACAATCTGTTCGAGGACAACGGCATCAAGCTGTTCGGACCGGAGGGTTTTAAGCTTTCCGACGATGTCGAAAAGCAGATCGAGCAGTTGCTCGATGAATCGCTCGACCGTCGCCTCGCGCAGAGCGCGAGTCTCGGGCGGGCGCGCCGTATCGACGGCGTGCACGACCGTTACATCGAATTCGCCAAGCGCACGCTGCCGCGCGACCTCAACCTCGAAGGCCTGCGCGTGGTGGTCGATTGCGCCAACGGCGCCGCCTACAAGGTCGTGCCGGAGGCGTTGTGGGAGTTGGGCGCCGACGTGATCTCGATCGGCGTCGATCCCGATGGCTTCAACATCAACAAGGAGTGCGGCTCGACATCGCCGGAAGCCTTGAGCCGCAAGGTGCGCGAGATGCGCGCCGATATCGGCATCGCGCTCGATGGCGACGCCGACCGGGTGATCCTGGTCGACGAACGCGGCCATCTGGTCGATGGTGATCAGTTGCTGGCGGTGATCGCGCAAAGCTGGAAGGAAGACGGCAGGCTCGCCAAACCGGGCATCGTCGCTACCGTGATGTCGAATCTCGGATTGGAGCGCTTCCTCGAAGGACAGAAGATCGAACTTCTCCGCACGCCGGTCGGCGACCGCTATGTGCTCGAACGGATGCTTTCCGGCGGCTACAATCTCGGCGGCGAACCCTCCGGCCATATCATCCTGTCGGACTACACCACGACGGGCGACGGTTTCGTCGCGGCCCTTCAGGTGCTCGCGGTCGTGCAAAGGTTGCGCCGCCCGGTGTCGGAAGTCTGCCGCCGCTTCGAGCCGTTGCCGCAAATCCTGAAGAACGTGCGTTACCGCAGCGGCAAGCCGCTCGACCATGCCGATGTCAAATCGGCGATCGATGCCGGCGAGAAACGGCTCAACGGTCACGGCCGCCTCTTGGTGCGTTCGTCCGGAACCGAGCCGGTGATTCGCGTGATGGGCGAGGGCGACGACCGGCTTTTGGTCGAGGAGGTCGTCGATCACATCGTTGTCGCGCTCGCTCACGCGGCGGCGTGATGCAATTTTCCCGTCATTGCGAGCGTTAGCGAAGCAATCCAGTCTTTGCAGAAGGTGCTGGATTGCTTCGTCGCTGGAGCCTGTCATCTCTGCGCGAGCGCTATTGCGCTCGTCGGGGCGCGCATTCGCGCGACCCGTTGGCTCCTCGCAATGACGACACCAAAAGCTTTCCATGTGTCTCACATGCATCACAGCCATTTTCTAATGGAGGTGGTCGGCGCGATTTCGCCGGCGTAGGAGAGGGCTTGCAATATGCAAGTCTTAAACTCCGCCGGGAAATGAATCGTTGAACAAGCCCGTTATCGTCTCCGATGAAATCTTGAGTGAGCCCGTTATCGTTGAGGCCGCGCCGAAGGCGGCCGCGGCCGGGCCCACTTATATCGTGCTTGCCGGCATCAGCTTTTCGCATTTCCTCAACGACACCATGCAGTCGCTGATTTCATCGGTCTACCCGATCCTGAAAGACAGTTACGCACTGGATTTTGCGCAGATCGGTTTGATCACGCTGGCGTTCCAGTTCACGGCCTCGCTGTTGCAGCCGCTGGTCGGCCATTTCACCGACAAAAAGGCGCAACCGTTTTCGCTGGCGATCGGGATGTCTTCGACCTTCTTCGGTCTTTTGCTGCTCAGCATCGCCCACCAATATGCCGTGATCCTGATTGCGGCGGCGCTTGTGGGATTGGGCTCGGCGGTCTTTCACCCGGAATCGGCGCGCATCGCGCGACTGGCCTCCGGCGGCCGTTACGGCTTTGCGCAATCGGTGTTTCAGCTTGGCGGCAGCTTCGGCACGTCGATGGGGCCGCTGCTCGCGGCCTTGATCGTGGTGCCGTTCGGTCAGCCGAGCATCGCCTGGTTTTCCTCCATCGCCTTTCTGGCCATCGTCGTGCTGTGGCGGATCGGCCAATGGTACAAGCCGCAGATCAGGGCCAGGAAGATGGCGCCGGCCGATCGGCATCCGGATGCGCCGAATTCGCGCCGTGTTGCTTTTGCGATCGCGGTCCTGGTGATGCTGTTGCTCTCCAAGCAGCTCTATGTCTCGAGTCTGTCGAGCTATTACATCTTCTATCTGATCGACCGTTTCGGCGTCTCGACGCAAGCAGCCCAGCTTTATCTTTTCATTTTCCTCGCGGCGAACGCGGCCGGCGCGTTTTTCGGCGGTCCGCTCGGCGATCGTTTCGGCCGCAAGATCGTCATCTGGCTCTCGATTTTGGGAGCGTTGCCGTTCACGCTTGCATTGCCCTATGCGGGCCTTCACGCCAGCGCGGTGTTGACGGTTTTCATCGGCCTGATCATCTCGTCAACCACGTCCTCGATCATCGTCTTTGCGCAGGAACTGGTGCCGCACCGCTTTGGCATGATTTCCGGCGTGTTCTTCGGCGTGGCGTTCGGCATCGGCGGCCTTGGCGCCGCGTTGCTCGGTAAGCTTGCCGACCACACCAGCATCGGATTCGTCTATCAGGTGTGTTCGGTGCTGCCCGCGCTCGGATTATTGGCGGTGTTCCTGCCGAGAATGCCGCGGGGGCGGTGAGTAGGGAATAGCGAGTAGTAAGCGGTCTTCTATTCGCCATTCCCTATTCGCCACTCGGCCTCTTCCCCTTCACACCTCATTAGTGTTTGTGGCGCCTTCGCCTTGATTTGTGGGAACACGCGTCCTCGCATCAGGAAAGAATCAACCTTAAAAATTAGGGTTAAGTCACGCTTAAGCATTTGGTGCCATCGTCTGGCCTGTGAGTTTTAGAGTTGGGGCTTGTGTTGGTCCCACGCGCCAAAAGGACGACGCCATGCGTAGTGTAAAGTTGCTTGTTGCCGCCGGAGCGGCATCCCTTCTGTCGTCGATGGCTTCGGCCGCCGACCTCGCCATCGCCCCCCCGCCAATGCCCTATGCGCCACCAGCCGATTTCGGCGGATGGTATCTGCGCGGCGACGTGGGCTTCAGCAATCAGAGCGTCAATAACATCAGGAACACGAACGCCGCGCTCTATGCGAACTTGACCTCGTTCCAGGAAACGACCGGTTTCGACACCGGCGGTATCTACCAGGTCGGCGTGGGCTATCAGTTCAACCACTGGCTCCGTGCCGACATTACTGGCGAGTATCGTGGAAGCGCCAATTTCCATGGGCTTGATCTGACGACTTTTCCCAATGGTGGCCAGACCGGATTTGGTTCTGATGTCTACAACGCTAGGAAGACAGAATGGCTTTTCCTCGCCAACGCCTATGCTGACTTAGGCACATGGTGGTGCATCACGCCTTATGTCGGCGCCGGCATCGGCACCGCGCGGGTCACGATTTCGAATTTCACTGATGCGGGTGTTGCTACGCTGTTCCCGCCCGGGACTGGGGTCGGCCCCAGCTTGGTCTCGGCCCAGACTGGTTCGCAGTGGAATTTTGCCTGGGCGGTGCATGCGGGCCTGTCCTACCGGGTCAACCCGAACATGGCGATCGAATTGGGTTACAGCTTTGTCAGTCTCGGCGATGGTACGACGGGTGTAGACGAAAAATTCGACCACTCAGCGGGTGGTCATGTGTTCCAGTTTCACAACATCACCTCGCAAGACGTTAAGCTTGGCGTGCGCTGGAATCTCGAGAGCGCGCCGGCCTATGCGTCGCCGCTCATCACCAAGGGCTGAGCGAGCGAGTTTGAAATTAATCGACCTTAACGGCGCGGGATGTTTCCCGCGCCGTTTTGTTTTGCGGAAAACGTACTCACGACAACCATTGGTTAAGGTTAACGGGTGATGATTGAGGCGCTGAGTTTTGCGGCGTGTCTTTGGGCGTGTCTTGGGAGTATCGCGATGCGTAGAGTCGTGTTGGCGGCGATGTTGTTTGCAACGGCAATGAGCGCGCAAGCCGCCGATATGCCCGATTTCCTTCGCGGCTCGCTCGGCGGCGCCGCCTCGACCGTCAACTGGCAGGGCTTCTATGTCGGCGGGCAGGCGGGCACCGGCACTTCAGACATGAATTTCAATGGGGCCACCCAAAATATCGCCGCACAACTGCTTGCTGGCACGGCCATCGATGAAGGAGGACGGATTTCGTCCTTACCCCTGGGAGGCAAAATATCGGTTCACGGCAATGGTTTTGGTGGCTTTGCCGGTTACAATGGCCAATGGACCGATGTCGTTCTCGGCATGGAATTTAGCTATTTGCACGGCAAATTTGGCGGCTCCGCGACCGATAGTGCCTCACGATTTTTTACCGATGCGCTCGGCTTTAATGACAGTGTGACCTATCGTTCGACCAGCACGGTGGCGATTTCCGACATGGGAACGCTTCGTATCCGGGGTGGTTACGCCATCGACCGCTTCCTGCCATATCTTTTTGGTGGGATAGCGCTGGGTCAGGCGAATATCGTCAACACGGCGGAGATATCTGGAACGCAGACAATGGCGTTCTTGAATATTCCCTTTGATGTCCGCGCGACCGACGGAAGATTTGCGCACTTCATCTACGGTTACAGTGCCGGCCTCGGCGTCGACATTAATCTGATCGGCGGCCTGTTCGCGCGAGCTGAATGGGAATATGTCCGCTTCACCTCTCAGGTCGATACCAACGTCAACACGGTGCGCGCCGGCCTCGGCTACAAATTCTGACGGCTCCCTCCCGATGCATTGACATCGCCGGTTGCGCCTGTTGCTCTGTCTTTCCAGCGGAGGGCAGGCCATGAAGATTTACGGCGATCTTAATTCGGGCAATTGCCTCAAGGTGAAATGGGTCTGCGACCGCCTCGCGCTGCCCTACATCTGGATTGCTGTCGATATTCTCAAGCAAGAGAGCCGCACGCCGGAATTCCTCAAGCTCAACAGCGCGGGCCAGGTGCCGGTGGTCGATTTCGAGGATGGCCGCACGCTAGTGTTCCGATTCTAACATTCGCATCCCTTCTCAGTGGACACTTTTGCGAATGTTAGAATCAAAGGAACACTAGTAACTATAGGTTTCTAGTGTGGTTTGGATTTGACATTCGCTTATCGAGTTCGCGGCCAAGGGGAAGCGAATGTCAAATCCACCACACTAGCGCAGTCCAATGCGATCATTCGCTATCTCGCCCGCGGCAGCGATCTTATTCCATCCGATCCCTTCACCGCCGCTAAAATGGATGAGTGGTTGTTCTGGGAACAGTTCAGCCACGAGCCCTATATCGCGGGCTGCCGGTTTCAGATGGTCTATCTCGGCCGGCCCGCCTCCGATCTCGATCCCGACAAGGTCAAGCGCGGTTACGCGGCGCTTGCGCGGATGGAGCATCATCTTGCGCTCACGCGATTTTTTGTCGGCGATACGCTGTCGCTCGCGGACATCGCGTTACTGGCTTACACGCGGCTCGCGCATGAAGGCGACTTCGATCTTGCCGCCTATCCCTCTTTGAGGCGCTGGATCGGTGAGTCGGAACAATGGCTCGGCCTTTCGCCCACGCGCTGATAAGTGCGTCGGAATCGCGCTTTGCTTTTGCCGCAGTTTTGCCGGCTCGATGAAGCGGCCCTTGCGAACATTGCGAAAGAAAATTCGCCGCTGGTTTCTCTTAACGGACGATAAACTAATCGGGCCATCGGCAATTTTTCGCCGGAACGATCCGTGACAAGGAGGCTTCTTCTGGCCAGCGAGGACAGCTTCGGGGAAGTCAGCAGATTCGGGGATGTCACATGACGCGTTATTCCATCGTTCGGAAGGGCGATGACTATGTCGTCCGCGCCGGCGACCAGGATATCCTGAAAGTGGCAAGCCGGCGCCGCGCCGCCCAACTCGTGACCGATGCGGCCGAATTGCTCGATTCGCTGCAATCGTCGGTGTCGTTGCAGCCTACTGCGGCAGATGTCGAGCCTTCGACCGCCGATATCTCCGAAGTTTCTTGACGATTCCACGCGATTCCCTTATGTACCGCGGCGGGACACCTCCCCCCAACGGGAGGCTTGCTATCTGGAAGGATAGATCATGACCGTCGCGAAGCCCGCTCTGCGGCCTCACGTGCCGCATTTTTCGTCTGGCCCCTGCGCCAAGCGCCCCGGCTGGAATCCACAAAATCTCAAAGACGCAGCCCTTGGCCGTTCGCATCGCGCGAAAATCGGTAAAGAGAAGCTCAAGCTCGCGATCGAGCTGACGCGCGAAGTTCTCCAAGTGCCCGCCGATTACAAGATCGGCATCGTGCCGGCCTCCGACACCGGCGCGGTCGAAATGGCGTTATGGTCGCTGCTCGGCGCACGTCCGGTCACCACGCTTTCCTGGGAATCTTTCGGCGAGACCTGGACCGGCGATATCGTCAATCAGTTGAAGCTCAGGGACGTGACCAAGCTCGCCGCGGCTTACGGCGATATTCCCGACCTCTCCAAGGTCGATGCCGCCTGCGATATCGTCTTCACCTGGAACGGCACGACGTCAGGGGTTCGTGTGCCCAACGCCGATTGGATCAGCGCCAAGCGTGAGGGCCTTGCGATCTGCGATGCCACGTCGGCGGCGTTCGCCCAGCCGCTCGATTGGCCGAAGCTCGATGTCGTGACCTTCTCCTGGCAAAAGGCGCTGGGTGGGGAAGCCGGTCACGGCATGCTCGTGCTGTCACCGCGCGCGGTCGAGCGTCTGGAAACCTACAAGCCGGCCTGGCCGCTGCCGAAAATCTTCCGCATGACCAAAGGCGGCAAGCTCAACCAAGGCATTTTCGAAGGCGAAACCATCAATACGCCGTCGATGTTGTGCGTCGAGGATTATCTCGATGCGTTGAATTGGGCAAAATCGGTCGGCGGCCTCAAGGGGCTGATGGCGCGCGCCGACGCCAATACCAAGATGCTCGTGGATTGGCAGGCGAAGACGCCCTGGATCGATTTTCTCGCCAAAAATCCGGCGATCCGCTCCAACACGTCGGTATGCCTGAAGGTGACCGATCCCGCGATCGCCGCGTTGCCGTCCGACGCGCAGATCGATTTCATCAAGAAGATGGTGGGCCTCGTGGAGAAGGAAGGCGCCGGCTACGACTTCGCGGGCCATCGCGACGCGCCGGCGGGCTTGCGCATCTGGTGCGGCGCCACGATCGAGGCCAGCGACGTGGCGCTTCTGACCCAATGGCTCGATTGGGCCTTTGCGGAAACCAAGGCGCAGCTTCGGCAAGCGGCGTGATTTTTTACCTCGCCCCGTTCTTACGGGGAGAGGGAGAAGATTTCGCCACCCTCTCCCACAAGAGGAGAGGGTTTCGGTGGCAGCTCTCAAATTCTGCTTTCAGGAAACTTCGATGACAAAACCCAAAGTGCTCATTTCCGACGCGTTGTCGCCGGCGGCGGTGCAGATATTCAAAGACCGCGGCATCGAGGTCGATTTTCAGCCCCATCTCGGCAAGGACAAGGAAAAGCTCGCCGCCATCATTGGCGAGTATGACGGTTTGGCGATTCGCTCGGCGACCAAAGCGAGCGCGAAAATCATCGAGAAGGCCACGCGCCTCAAGGTGATCGGCCGCGCCGGCATCGGCGTCGATAATGTCGAGATTCCGGCGGCGACCGCCAAGGGTATCATCGTGATGAATACGCCGTTCGGCAATTCGATCACGACCGCCGAACACGCCATCACGCTGATGCTGGCGTTGGCACGTGAAATTCCCCAAGCCGACGCCTCGACGCAAGCCGGCAAATGGGAAAAGAACCGCTTCATGGGGGTCGAGATCACCGGCAAGACGTTAGGCGTGATCGGTTGCGGCAATATCGGGGCGATCGTCGCCGATCGCGCGCTCGGTTTGCGCATGAAGGTGGTGGCGTTCGATCCGTTCCTGTCGCCTGAACGCGCCAAGGATATCGGCGTCGAGAAGGTTGACTTGGAGGAACTATTCAGGCGCGCCGATTTCATCACGCTGCATACGCCGTTGACCGACAAGACCCGCAACATCATCGATGCGAGTGCGCTTGCGAAAATGAAGAAAGGCGTGCGGATCGTCAATTGCGCGCGGGGCGGGCTGGTCGATGAACAGGCGCTGGTGGAAGCACTGAATTCCAAGCATGTGGCGGGCGCGGCCTTCGACGTCTTTGTCGAGGAACCGGCGATTTCGAACGTGCTGTTCGGACACCCCAATGTCATCTGCACCCCGCATCTGGGCGCCGCCACCACCGAAGCGCAGGAGAATGTCGCGCTTCAGGTCGCCGAGCAGATGTCGGATTATCTTTTGAACGGCGCGATCTCCAATGCGGTCAACTTCCCCTCGATCACGGCGGAAGAGGCGCCGAAATTGAAGCCGTTCGTTGAATTGGCGGAAAAGCTCGGCTCGTTCGCGGGCCAGCTCACCGAGACCGGAATCGCCAAGGTGCAAATCACCTATGAGGGGCATGTCGCCGAGATGAAGATCAAGGCGCTGACCTCGGCGGTGCTGGCCGGTCTGCTCCGCCCGATGCTCGGCGATGTCAACGTCGTTTCCGCGCCGGTCGTGGCCAAGGAGCGCGGCATCGTGGTCGATGAAATCGTGCGCACGGCGCAAAGCGATTATGAAAGCCTGATCACGGTCATGGTGATCACCGAACGGCAGGAGCGCTCGGTTTCGGGCACCGTCTATGCCGATGGCAAACCGCGGCTTGTCGATATCAAGGGGATCCGGGTGGATGCCGAATTCGGAAAATCGATGATCTATGTCACCAATGAGGACAAGCCTGGCTTCATCGGCCGTTTCGCAAGCCTGCTGGGCGACGCCAGGATCAACATCGCGACCTTCCATCTCGGGCGCAACAGACCGGGCGGTGACGCGATCGCGCTGGTGGAGGTCGATGGCGGCGTGCCGGCCGATGTTTTGGCCAAGGTGCAGGCGCTGCCGCAGGTGAAGCAGGCCAAGGCGCTGGTGTTCTAAACGCTTGCGCGGGGGGTGCTCGCCAATGGCCGCAGAAGCGTTACTTGCAACCTTAAGTAATTGATTCAGCTACGGTTAACCAAGCGATAAGAGAGTTCGCGTAAATGTGATGGGACATTGTTTCGTCCCGTCCAATCGCGCGCGTCTCGTGCCCCTCCCGGAGATTTCCCAGTGAAACTGAGCAATCTGAGGATCGCCTTCAAACTTGGTTTTTTGGTGAGCATCACCCTGTTTGGCCTTTGCGTCGCAGGCATCCTCGCAGGTTATATGATCCAGCGCGAAATGCTGAACGATCGGGTCGATCAGATTCACGCCATCGTCGAGCTCGCCCGCAATATGGCGATCGGGCTGCAAAAGCAGGTCGATGCCGGGCAAATCACCAAGGAAGCCGCCTTGGCTGAATTCGGCCGGCGCGGCAATTCCATGACCTATGATCATGGCGCCGGCTATTTGTTCGCCACGACCTATGAGGGCATCACGGTGCTGTCGCCCGATCCCAAGCAGATCGGGACCAATCGGATGGATCTGGTGTTCAATGGCCGCAAGATTTCGAGGGAAATATTGGCCGGCGTCAAGGACAAAGGCGAAATCCTGATAACGTATGAATATGTGAAACCCGGCGAAGAAAAGGTGATTCGTAAGATCGGCTATGCCGTCGCGGTCCCTGGCTGGGACATGTATCTCGGCACCGGCGCCTATCTTGACGATATCGATGTCAAGTTGAGGCCGATCATCTGGGGGCTGGCTCTGACCACGCTCATCATCGCCGTGATCTCGGGCGGAATCGCCTGGCTGATCGGCCGCAGCATCAGCAGGCCGCTCGACCAGCTCGGTGCCCGTATGCGCACGCTGGCCGACGGCGAATTGGAGAGCGACATTCCCGGCATCAAACGTGGTGACGAGGTCGGCGCCATGGCCATGGCCGTTCAAATCTTCAAAGACAATGCTGTGAGGATTCGCGGCCTTGAAAAAGTCGAGGCTGAAACGCAAGCCCGCGCCGCCGCCGATCGCCGCGCGGCGATGGAGAATATCGCCAACGACTTCGAGCGCAGCGTCAAGGGCATCGTCTCCACAGTCACGACGGCAGCGGCCGGAATGCAGACGACGGCGCAGTCGATGACCACCACCGCCAGCGACGCCAGCGCGCGCGCGGCGACGGTGGGTGCGGTGGCCGACAGTGCTTCGAACAATGTCGGGACGGTTGCGGCCGCCGCCGAGGAGCTGTCGAGTTCGGTCGCGGAGATTGCCCGCCAGGTGGCGCGATCGAGCGAAATCGCAAGCAAGGCGGTGGGGGACGCCGAGCGCACCAACTCGACCGTTCAGGCCCTTTCGACCGGCGCCGAAAAGATCGGCGAGGTGGTCAAGTTGATCCACTCGATTGCCGCCCAGACCAATTTGCTGGCCTTGAACGCGACGATCGAAGCGGCGCGCGCCGGCGAATCCGGGCGCGGCTTTGCCGTCGTCGCCTCCGAGGTAAAGGCGCTCGCCAATCAGACCGCCAAGGCGACTGAGGAAATCTCGGCGCAGGTCGCCGCCATGCAGGCCTCCACCACCGAGGCGGTTCACTCGATCGGCGGAATCACCGAAACCATCGGCTTGATGAGCGAAATCACCGGCAGCATCGCCACCTCGATCGAGCAACAGGGCGACGCGACCCGAGAGATCGCCCGCAACATTCAATCGGTCGCGACGGGTTCAAGCGAGATCAGCGCTCATATCGGCGGGGTCACGGCGGCTGCGGCCGCCACCGGCACGGCCGCTTCGGATGTGCTTTCCAGCGCCCGCGAACTCGACAGCCAGTCGGGAATGTTGCGTAACGCGGTTGACGGTTTTCTGGTCAAGGTCCGCGCGGCGTAGAGCATGATCCGGAAAAGTGGGAACCGGTTTTCCCTCGCGACAAACGCCAAAGGCGTTTGCGCGGAGATCATGCTCAAACAAAGAGATGAGATCATGATGCGACTCCACCTAATCGCATCATGATTTAGGCTTCTCGCCGCCGGTTTCGCGCGGCACCTTCGACCCGCCTATGGACGTCCGCCGCCGTACTGCCGCCGGCGCGCCTTATGGCGACCTCAATCGAACCCATCTCTTTGTCGCCGCGTCTCATGGGCTGGGGCGGCGCGCTATTCGATGCGGCTAAAGCGCGATGAGATTTGGTCGAATCGTCATCGCGCTTTAATTCTTTGTTGGAGCATGATCTTTTCGGAAAACCGCTTCACACTTTTCCGGATCATGCTCTA
>Ga0070735_10004950_pt1 | contig 11122 bp, 12 predicted proteins | sample Coa_R1_FD_66443 | JGI IMG/M metagenome (GOLD analysis project Ga0070735, IMG submission 66443) | Surface soil microbial communities from Centralia Pennsylvania, which are recovering from an underground coalmine fire - Coalmine... | ecosystem: Environmental > Terrestrial > Soil > Unclassified ... | reverse complement strand
CGGCGCCCATTTCGGGGTGAGGCCCGCTCCCTGGAAGGCGGCGCTTGCGACGGTGGTGGAAAGAGGATCATGAAAGGCATCATTCTCGCCGGCGGCGCCGGCACCAGGCTTCATCCGGTGACCCAAGCGGTGAGCAAGCAATTGCTGCCGGTCTTCGACAAGCCGATGATCTATTATCCTTTGAGCATCCTGATGCTGGCGGGGATCCGCGAGATTCTCGTGATCACGACGCCCCATGATCAGCCGCTTTTCCAAACACTCCTCGCCGATGGAAGCCAATGGGGGCTTTCGCTTCATTATGCCGCCCAGCCCGAACCCAAGGGCCTGGCGCAAGCCTTCACCATCGGCCGCTCCTTCATCGGGGCCGATACGGTCTCGCTGGTGCTGGGCGACAATATTTTTTATGGCGATGGGTTGAGCGCGGTCCTGCGCCGCGCCGCCACGCTCAAAAGCGGGGCCACGGTCTTCGGCTATTGGGTACGCGATCCCGAACGCTATGGGGTGGTGACATTCGATGAGGGCGGCCAGGCGGTCGCGATCGAAGAGAAGCCGCGCCAGCCCAGATCGAACTGGGCGGTGACCGGACTCTATTTCTATGACAATGAGGTGGTCGAGATAGCCAGCCGCATCGCTCCCTCGCCACGCGGCGAATTCGAGATCACCGATGTCAATGCCGAGTATTTGAGGCGTGGCCGGCTCAAGGTCGAAAGGCTGGGCCGCGGCTTTGCCTGGCTTGACACCGGCACCCATCAATCGCTGCTCGATGCCGCCAATTTCGTGGCGACCGTCGAGGAGCGGCAGGGCTTGAAGATCGCCTGCGTCGAGGAAGTCGCCTACCGCATGGGCTTTATCGACGGCGTCCAGGTCGAGCGTCTGGCCGTTCGCTTCAAGAACGGCCCCTATGCCGATTATCTGCGTCACCTTCTGGCGCTTGGTCCGGGGGTTCGCGCGCCGTCATGAGGGCGGCGGCCGAGGATCTGATTTCGGGGCTCACCCGCTATTATTTCTGGTCTTTGCTCGCCTGGCAGGATGTGAAGCAACGCTATCGCCGCTCGATGATCGGGCCATTCTGGCTCACCCTTTCCATGGGCGTGATGATCGGCATGATCGGGGTTCTTTATGCCGGGCTCTTTCATCAGGAAATCGGCGGCTTTCTTCCCTATGTCGCCGCCGGCATCATTCTCTGGACGTTGATATCCTCGATCATCACCGAGAGCTGCGCCACGCTCATCACTGCGGGAAGCCTCATCAAACAGATCGAGATTCCCTATTCGGTCTATATCTATCGGATGGTGGCCCGGAACTATATCGTGCTCGCCCACAATGCGCTCATCTGGATTCTAGTCGCGCTGGTGTTCGGGGTGGCCCCCCGCTGGTCGCTGGTGGCACTGCCATTTTCGTTGCTATTGATCGCGGCCAACGGGGTCTGGATCGGATTGCTGCTGAGCCTCCTTTGCGCGCGATTTCGCGACATTCCCTTGATCATGGCGAGCCTCGTGCAGGTTGCCTTCTTCGTGACGCCGATCATGTGGCGGCCCGGCGACCTTCCCGGCCGTTCCGCCTTCGTCTTCGCCAACCCGTTCTATCATTTCATCGAATTGGGCCGCGGCCCCCTTCTGGGCGCGTTTCCCACGCTCGGTACCTGGACTGTCACCCTGGCCGTCACGATTCTGGGTTGGGGCATCACTTTCCTGTTCTTCGCGCGTTTTCGGCCGCGCCTTGCTTATTGGGTGTGACGCCATGGCGCGGATCGAATTGCAGGGAATCTCGGTCACTCTTCCGATCTATGATGCGCAAACCCGCTCGCTCAAAAGCACCATCGCCGCCATCGGGACGGGGGGAAGGCTGGTGCGGGGGGCAGCCGAGCGGGTGGTGGTCTCGGCGCTCGACGATATTTCGGTCACCTTCGAGCATGGCGACCGCGTTGCCCTCATCGGCCATAACGGTGCCGGCAAGACCACGCTCCTTCGAGTATTGGCCGGCACCTATCAGCCCGCGCGCGGCCGGATGATCCGCGAGGGGCGCGCCACCGCCTTCTTCGACATTTCCGCGGGGATGGAGATGGAGGCCACCGGTTATGAGAATATCGTCATCCGAAGCCTCTATATGGGGATGACGCTCCGCGAGATCAGAGGCGTCTTCGATAAGGTCGCCGAATTCACCGAGCTTGGCTCCTATCTCGCCATGCCGATCCGGACATATTCCTTGGGCATGATGCTGCGCCTCGCCTTCTCGATTTCGACGTCGGTGAAGCCCGAGATCCTGCTCATGGATGAATGGCTCTCGGTGGGCGATGCGGGCTTTACCGAGAAGGCCAAGCAGCGCATCGACGAGATCATCGATGGCTCGAGCATCATGGTGCTGGCCTCGCACGATTTGAAGCTCATCCGCCGGATCTGCAATAAGGCGCTCCTCCTCTCGCACGGCCAGATGCTGGCCTTCGGCTCGACCGGGGAAGTGATCATGGCATCAGAAGCAATGGTATCTTAGGTTGCTCTATCTTATAATCAGACGACATGAGCGGCGTATCCTTTATCGTCACGGTCTATAACAAGCGGCCTTACCTGCCTCGCGTCTTGGAGGCCATCCGTGCACAGATCGGTGATTTCGCGCGTGAATATGTCTTTGTCGATGACGGATCGACCGACGGCTCTTTGGATTATCTTAAGGCGGCGACGGCGGATTGGCCGAATTGCACGATCATCGCGCAAGCCAATCAGGGAGCGAGCGCCGCCATGAATAGGGCAGTGGCCGCGGCCAGCAAACCCTATTTGAAATTGGTCGATGCCGACGATTTATTGGCTCCCCAGGCAACGCTGTGGTTGCTCGAGGCACTCTCACATCGAGGCGCGGTCTTGGCCTATGGTCGCGACGGATCCTACGATCCGCAGCGGGCAGCCTCATGGCCGGAGACCCAAGGCACGCCGCGCATCGAGGTCATCGGCGATCCGCTCCGCCCAACGTTACGCAACATGACTTTCAACCCGACCAGCATGCTAATGCCGCGCGCGCGCTATCTCGAGGTCGGGGGGGCCGATGAACGGGTCTGTTGCCAGGATTATACGCTCGCCCTGCCTCTGGCGCGGCTCGGATCTTTCATCCGTGTCGAGGCCATGGTCATGAAGGTACCCACCCATGCGCCGGGGCGGCTTTCCGACAATAAAGCGCGCATCTTGCACGACGTCACCTATACGCTTGGCCATTTCATCCTCCGCAATCCCGATATTCCCGCACGAGACAAGATTTACGCCGTGACGCGGGCCGCCGGCCGCGCGATGAAATGGAGCCGTCGTCATGGCAATATCGGCACATCTCTGCGGTTTGCCGGATTGTTGGCGTGCGCTCGTCTCAAATTGGTTCGTCATCACGGGGAGGCCATTCTTGGCTGTTGCCCCGCTTTTGGAAACTACCCGGAACGGGCCTGATGGCGTACCACGAGCGCCACTCCCAGCACCGCGATCGCGGTACCGAGAAGGGCGCTTGAGCTCAGTGTCTCGCCGAACATGGCATAGGCGATGAGCGCGGTGACCGGCGGCACGAGATAAAAGAGGCTCGCCACCCTGGTCGCCGCCCCGCGGCGCAAGAGCCAGAGAAGCATCATGGTGGCCCCCACCGAGAGCACCAGGCAAAGCCAGGCCAGCGCAAAAATGAAGGCGGGCGCCCAATCGATGGTGAGCGGCTCGAAGAGGAATGCCACGATACTCAAGGGAAGAAAGGCGGCGGCGTTCTGGATCACGGTGCCGCTACAAAGATCCATCCCGGCGCAAAAGCGCTTTTGATAGAGGGTTCCCGCGGTGATCCCGAGGAGCGCCGCCACGGTAAAGGCCAGACCGGTGAGCTGGCGAGGATCGAGGCTCAATTTGCTCGCCGCAACCAGCACCACACCGATAAAGCCCAGGCCGAAGCCCAGCCACTGCACTGAAGTCACCCGCTCGCCCAAGGCACGCCGCGCAAGCATCGCGGTCAGCACCGGTTGAAGCGCCACGATGAGCGCCGAAAGCCCGGCGCTCACCCCCTTCGAGATCCCGATGAAGACCCCGCCGAGATAAAGACCCTGGAGCAGGAACCCGACCACCGCGATATGCCCCGCTTCACGCCAGCGCCCGGGCCAGCGCGCGCGTAAGACGAGGCTCATCACCCCCATGCCGATCATGACCACCAAGAAACGCAAGCTCAGGAAAGTCGCGGGGCCGGCATGGGGAAGACCGAGCTTCGCCCCGATGAAGCCCGTCGACCACAACGCCACGAAGAGCGCGGGGACCGCCCCCTCGAGGCGAAGGGTCATTCTCATCACTTAAGCGAAGCGCCGAGCGCGTCCAGCAATTGGCCGGTGCCATGCTCGCGCGAGCCGGCATCGTCATAGCCGTCGAGGAAGGCGCCTTGCTCGGTGACGATGAGCCGCGTCTTTCCTCCCTCTTCCTTGAGCTCCATGGTGGCAAGCGAAACCGAGATCTTCTTGTCATCGAGATGCATCTCGTAGGTATAGACCAGCCGCTCGAGCGGGACCACATCGTAATAGGTGGCATCGAAGGTCGACACCATGCCGCTCTTCCAGCGTCCCTTGAGCCGCTCGCGCCCGCCGACGCGCACCTCCATATGGCGCTCCACGAGCTCCCATTGCCCGGACACACTGGCAAACCATTGGCTCTTGGCCTTTTCCTCGGTGAGCGCGGCCCAGACCCGGGCGCGCGGGGCGTCAAACCGCCGCTCGAGCGCGAAACTGGCGTGAACGACGGAGCGGACGGCGGCGGCGCCGCGCATGCGGGTGAGCTCGCGGGCCAATTTGTCGAGGGTCGTGCGCCAGCCTTCGGAGGCACCCGCCACCATGGGCGCGGCGAGTTTGGGATCGGTAAAGCGATAAGTTTGCACCACCTCCATGCGGGTTCCGGCCACGTCATCGGTGAAGGTGACTTCGGTGAGGGCACGGAAGAGCTCGGCGCCCTTGGCATCGACCGCCCGCATATCGATGACGAGACGCCCTGGTCCATGGTGCGGGGGAACCACCTCGACGAAGGTGCCGCGGGTCCAATGCTCGACGCCCGCCGGACTTCTCATGCACACGTCGAACGCGCCGCCCACCCGCATCTCGATCTTGGCCTCAGGCACAGTATAGGTTTCCGGGCTGAACCAGCGCTTCACATGTTCGGCCGTGCTCCACGCCTTGAAGACCAGCGCCGCCGGCGCCGGGAAGGTCCGGGAAACCTTGAGCGGTGCCGGTGTCTCAGTCTTTCCTGTCATCTTGACCTCCGTCGTTTTTGAGAGTTTCGAGATAGTCACCCAAGCGATCGAGGCGTTGCTCCCACTCGGCGCGGCGCGCTCTTATCCATTGCTCGACCGCCGCCAGCTTTTCCGCCTCGATGGCGCAAATCCTCACCCGCCCACGCTTCTGCGATCGCACCAGCCCCGCCGCCTCGAGGACGCCCAGATGCTGCATGACGGCGGGCAAGGACATAGGCAAAGGCTTCGCCAGCGCGCTCACCGAGACCGGTCCCTGGCTCAACCGCTCGACCATCGCGCGGCGGGCCGGATCGGCCAAGGCATGAAACACACGGTCAAGCTCGGCCTTATAGTTAAGCATATTGTTAAGTATAATTTCCGCGCGGGCTTGGCAAGGGATTTTTCGGTAAGGTTGGGGCGAATCGCGACCAGGATGGCAATTCCGAAACCCGAGAACCGAGCGGACCGGGCACCGCTTCCACCGGCAAGGCGAAGGCTACGGTGCCGCGCCTCGGTGAGGCGCCGGCGGAAAGACCGATGCGACATAGACGTCGAATTGGTCGGTAGTCGTAATCGTCCGACGCTTCTTCAATGCCGGATCGAAGACCTGAACCGGAGCACCGCCGCGAATCCGTTCCCGCAACAAGGTGAGCTTGCCTTCCGCCCAGCCGACACTCGTTGCCGCGTCGAAGGCGAAGGCGGTGCGGAGCGCATTTACCTGGGCTTCATCGAGAATACCGTGATTTTTAAGCCAGTGATCGAGAAGGGTGTTGTAGAGCATACGCCGGTCGGGGATGTGCGCGAGGAAAGCGCGCTCGAAATCCCGGATGACCGCATGCGTTGCCCGGGTGATTTCATCGGGTGTTGCCGACCAGCGGAGATCGGGCGCCTTGTCCTTCCCTTGATAGGGCACAAGAACCTTCGGCGTTCCTCCCCAGTCGGTCCCCCGGCAGGACAGCAGGAGGCACGGCTCATCATCGAGGTGATGCGCGCCGCTTGGATACCAGAAGCCGATCTCGAGGGTCAATTGGTTGCCGTCGGCATCGGCGAAGTGCGCGTATCCGCGCCCCGCCTTATCGATCTGCTGCAATTCCCAACCCAGGGCGGAGAGGGGATTCTTGGCGGCGGCGGCCACGGCCTCGATCACGGGCACCCTCGAAGAAGCTGGTGCGGGCGGTCGGAATCGAACCGACACTCCTTTCGGAACCGGATTTTGAGTCCGGCGCGTCTACCAGTTCCACCACGCCCGCACATCTTTCTTTTTAGCGCATTTCCGCCGGCGCGGAAAGTCCGTCTTGCGCCAAGAGCCGCGATCAGGCTAGATCCCGGGCCATTGCTTTCTCTCTCTCCAGGCATCAGGCAAAAGCGATGGCTGCAAAGCGCTATTTCGAAGATTTTCGGGCCGGTGACGTGATCGAGCTCGGCCAGCATACCTTTACCCAAGCATCGATCATCGATTTTGCCCGGCAATTCGACCCCCAACCCTTCCATATCGACCCGGTTGCCGCACCACACACCGCCTTCGGCGGGCTCGTCGCCAGCGGCTGGCATACCGCCAGCATCTATATGCGGCTTCTGGTCGATGGACTCTTGAAAAATGCCGCAAGCCAGGGATCGCCCGGGGTCGAGACGCTGCAATGGCTGAAACCGGTGCGGCCCGGTGATACGCTCCGCGCGCGCGTCCGCGTCATCGAGACCATTCCCTCGAAATCACGCCCCGATCGCGGCACCCTCAAGACCGAAGGCGAGATGGTCGACAAGGAGGGCGAGGTGGTGATGCGCATGACCGGGATCGGCTTTTACGGCCGCCGCCCTCCCCCCTGACGCACCTTCCGATGCTGAAACGACTCTATGACTTCATGATGCGCCTCGCGTCAGGACCCAACGCGGTGCTGGCGCTTGGCATTGTCTCGTTCATCGAAAGCTCGTTCTTCCCGATCCCCCCCGATGTACTCCTCATCCCGATGATCTTGGCCGATCGCCGGCGCGCCTTCACCCTCGCCCTCATCGCGACCCTTTCCTCGGTGGCCGGCGGGTATCTCGGCTATGCCATCGGCTATTTCGCCTTCGATGCGATCGGGCGGCCGGTACTCGCCTTCTATCACGCGCTCGACCGCTACGAGGCGTTGAAGGCAAGCTTCGCGGTGTCGGGGATGTGGATCATCATCGCCAAGGGGGCCACCCCCATCCCCTTCAAGCTCATCACCATCGCGAGCGGCGCGCTCGATTTCGATCTCCTGCGCTTTACCATTGCCGCCCTCATTTCGCGCGCCATCCGCTTCTTCCTGGTGGCGTTCCTCCTCTGGTGGTATGGCGAGCCGATCCGCCGCTTCATCGAACGCCGCCTCACCCTCGTCACCAGCGCGTTCCTCGTCTCGCTCGTGGGCGGGTTCGTCCTGTTGCGCTATCTTTAAGGCACCCATGACCCGTACCCGCCTCACCCCCCTCTTGATCCTCGTCCCAAGCCTCGGGGTAGTCGGTACCGCCCTCCTCTCCCAATATGTGGGTGGGCTCCAGCCTTGCGAACTCTGCGAGCTCCAGCGCCTCCCCTATTACGCGGTGATCGCGCTCGCGATCCTCGCCCTTTGGCGCCCGCGTCTCATCCCCGGCTTCGGCCTCCTCGCCGGCCTCATCTTTCTCGTGAGCGCGGGGCTCGCCTTCTACCATCTCGGCGTCGAGCAGCATTGGTTTCCGGGTCCGAGCGCCTGTACCGCGAGCGGCACCGCCGCCTCGATCGCGGAGCTGCGCGCCCAAATCCTGGCGAGCCGGAGCGTGCGGTGCGATGAGCCGCAATGGGCGCTTTTCGGCATCTCGCTCGCGGGGTGGAACGTGCTCGCGTCCTTGCTTCTCGCGGGGGCCGCCTTCTCGCGGCGGCGCGCATGAGGCTTCCCGGCGATGCGAGCCCCAGGGAACGGCTCCGGCAAATAATCCGCGTCGATCAGGCCGGCGAATATGGCGCGAAGCGGATCTATGAGGGCCAGCTTCGCATCCTCGGCGAAAGCGCCTTGGGGCCGATCCTGCGCCATATGGCACGCCAGGAAGCGCGCCATCTCCAGGCCTTCGACCGGCTCATGGTCGAGGGCCGCGTGCGGCCGAGCGCGCTCAACCCGCTCTGGCATGTGGCGGGCTTCGCGTTGGGCGCTGCCACCGCCCTCCTGGGCGAACGGGCGGCAATGGCCTGCACGGTCGCGGTCGAAGAGGTGATCGACGAGCATTACCGCGCGCAATCCGAGGAGCTGGGCGAGAGCCACCCCCAGCTTGCCGCCCGGATCGAGGAATTCCGCGCCGAGGAAATCGAGCATCGCGACACCGCGCTTGCCCACGGCGCGGCGGAAGCCGGAGTCTATCCGTTGCTGAGCCTTGCGATCAAAACGGGATCGCGCCTGGCGATCTGGCTCGCGACCCGGATATAGACACACCATCGGGGCGATGTTAGCTTGCCGCCGATGGATCATCGCAGCTCCTTGGGGAGAACACACCATGTCGCGTCAGGTCAGGGTATCGCGCGTGGCGCTGGGTCGTCCTCTTTTGGCAACTTGTTCGGTTCTCGCGATCATGGCGAGCGTCGAGAGTGCCGGCGCCGGGGGGCTCATCATCACCACGCCCCAGCCCTTTGGCGTCACCAACACGCCGGGCAATGCCTATCTCACCATCACCGGCGCCAATGCGATCGTCACCGGCAATGTCACCAACCCGCTGGGCGTGACGCTGGCGCCGGGGGCGGTGGTCACGGGCGCCCCGGGCTATTTAACCCCCCCGATCGATGCCCTGACGCTCCTCCAGGCAACCGTCAACGGAGCGGTGGTCAATGCCGGCACCATCACCACCGCCAATGGGCCCTCCGCGCCGGCGGCGAACATTACCGCGAAGGGGATCTATGTCTTTAACGGCGTGATCACGCAGGGCCTGACCAATTCCGGCACGGTCAATGCCAGCATCATCACCGCCACCAATGTGACCTTCGCGCAGGGGATCTCTGTCTCGAACGGCGTGATCACGCAGGGCCTGACCAATTCCGGCACGGTCAATGCCAGCATCACCGATAGTGGCGTCGGACATTTCGATTTGGTGACGGGCGTCTCCCTCAATGCGCGGCAATTCATCGGCGGGGTCACCAATTCCGGCCTCATCAGCGTGAACCTCGCCGCCCCCAGCCTGGTCGCCGCGACGGGTGGCCTGGCCCTGAGCGCGATCGGCGAGGGAATCTCGACGCTCGGAGGCGCGACTTTCACCGGCGCGATCGGCAATAGCGGCGTGATCCAGGCCTCGGGGACGCTTCCCCTCACCCTCACCGCGCCGACCGGGACCTTCTTCAACGTCGACCCAACGGTCATCGGAACTAAGATCGCCAGCCACGCCGATATCACCGGCGCGTTCACCAATTCCGGTACCATCGGCGCCAGCCTGGTTGCGAACCAGACCCTGTCGGTCTCGGGCGCTGGCATTGTGCGTTCCTTCCCGAAGGTGGCCAGCGTCTATATTCTGGCGCAAGGGGGCAACAACAGCAACAGCGCGGGTGGAAGCGTCAATGGCGGGGTCACCAATTCCGGCCTCATCACCGCGAGCCTCACCCATGCCTCGACACTCACCAGTTCCTCGACCGGTCAGCGCGCCAGCTTGCAAGCCAACGCCAACGGACTCTATGTCAACATCGGCGGGGGAAGCGCCGCTGCCAACCATATGGCCGGCGGCGGAAGCGTTACCGGCGGCATCACCAACACCGGCAGCATCCTGGTGAATGCGAGCGCGGCCACCACCGTCAATAACCTGGTGCCTCAGAGCCATGCTGTTGCCTCTACCTACGCTCGCGGCATCACTCTTTCGGTGGCCGGCGGCTTTAACACCAGCGGATTGGTGACGGCCCAAGGCGGGAATTTTACTGGGACGATCACCAATTCCGGAACCATTCGCACCTCGCTGACGACCAGCCAGAATGGCGGCGGCGCCGGCAGCATTTCCGATGACGCGAGTGGCCTGGAGATCTCCGTCCGGGGCGGCAACGGGTTGGCCTTGGGGGGTACCCTGGCCGGACAGATCATCAATTCCGGCACGCTCGCCACCACCACGACCGTGACCGGCGTGACGGCCGGCGGGAAAAACAATTACGCCGGGGGCTATGCGTTGGGTGTCTCTGCCAATGGCGGGAACGGAAACGGCGCCGGCGGGGGACAGATCAGCGGCGGCATCACCAATACCGGGCTCATTTCCGCGACCACCAAATCGGCCGGTCAAAGCGTCGCCTTTGAACAAAGCATCGGCATCGCAGCCCAGGCCTTTGGCGGGAATGCGGGCACTGGCGCGGGGTCGCATGCCAATGGCGGCACCTTCACGGGAGATATCATCAATCGCGGCAAGATCGCCGTTTCCATCACCAGCGCGGCCCATGCCTCCGCCGACGGGATTTTTGTCGCCGCCCTGCAGGGAGGCGCCGCCGCGGCCAATTCCAGCGCCAGCAGCGGTACTTTCATCGGAAATGTCGTCAATACCGGGCTCATCGGGGTAAGCGCCACAGGCGTCAATGCGAGTAACCAGAAGACTCAGGTGAGTGGCGTTGCGATCGACGTCTCGGGCACGCGCGCGCGGGTGACCGCGGCGACGGTGGTGGGTAGCGTGACCAACACCGGCACCATCACCGTGACCTCCTCGGGCCAAAAGGAAAACGCGGCGGGCATCTTCCTGAATGCGAGCCCGACCGGGGTCTTCACCGGCGCGATCGTCAATTCCGGGACGATCACGGTGCTCGGCACCAATGGGGCGAGCGGGATCGGGATCAAGGCGAGCGGGGTGCCGGTCCCCGGCGGGATCACCAATACCGGGGTGATCATCGGCTCGACCGCGGCGATCGATCTCAGCGCGGTAACCGCCGGCCCGACCGGTGTGCATCAAGAGGCGGGGCTGCTCGAGG
>Ga0070735_10004949_pt1 | contig 11122 bp, 6 predicted proteins | sample Coa_R1_FD_66443 | JGI IMG/M metagenome (GOLD analysis project Ga0070735, IMG submission 66443) | Surface soil microbial communities from Centralia Pennsylvania, which are recovering from an underground coalmine fire - Coalmine... | ecosystem: Environmental > Terrestrial > Soil > Unclassified ... | reverse complement strand
GACCTCGCCCAGGTGATCGCCATCGCAGCGCGCCGCCATCAGCCCGATCAGGTTCTGTTTGTTGTGCGGCGTGAAGGGGATGGTCAGCAGGAACTCCGGCTGGCTCTCGCCGGGCAGAGTCGCCATCATGTAGGTCGGCGTCACGGTCTCCGGGTTCCCGGCTTGGCCGCTGGTGAAGGTAGCCAGATCCCAAAGGTCTGCCCTGTTGTAGAACGATTCCGGCACGCGCATGTGGTAGGTGCGGTAGAGCTCGGCCTGCACCCGGAACAGCATTTCGGGAAAGCGCGTGTGGCGCCGCACATCCGCGGGCATCTCCGCGGCGGGCGTCAAGAGTCCGGGGAACAGATGCTCATACGCCAGGATCAAGGGATCCTGATCGTCCCACAGATAAAGTTTGACCTCGCCATCGTAGGCATCCACGGTGGCCTTCACCGAATTACGAATGTAGTTGAACTCGCCCGCGCCCTCGGCTGGAATTGGCCGCGCGTAGGGATGCGCCGCGCTGGTGGTGTACCCATCCACGATCCACACCAGCCGCCCATCGTCGCCGATGACCATATAGGCATCGGGATCCCAGGTGATGAACGGAGCCAGCGTACCAAGCCGTTCGCGGATGCCGCGGCGGATCATCATCCGGCTTTCCGGCGTGAATGCGTCGGACAGCACGATGTTGGGGTCTCCGAAGGACCAAGCCGAGGCCAGCCGCAGACCCATGGAATCGGCGGGGATCCCACCTTTGCCTTCGTAGCGCGTATGCACTTCTTCGGAGCCGGAAGGATAGTTAAACTCGGGCTGAGTGGTCCGGACGAAGACCGGCTCTCCAGAGCCTTCGCCGTAATAAATCTCGGGACGCGTCAGCTTCAGGCTGGGAGTCAGCACTTCTACCGGAGCATTACGGATGAGCAGCTCGGGAAGCCCATTGGGCGTTATATGGTTGGCTTCAGCCAACGCCAGGCCATAGCCGTGCGTATAGATGGTGTGGGTGATCACCCAGCGGCTTTGGGCGTCGCCTAGCTGGGTCAGATCCAGCTCGCGCGGGGCCAGCAATACCTGGCGCATCTGGCCGCCGATCTGATACCGGTCGACGTCGGTGGCGGCATACGCGTAAGGCCGCAGCGGCTGGCTCTGGCTGAGCGTGTCGTGAAATGCGCGCCAGTCCCACAGGCGGACGTTATCGAGCATGGAAGCGTTGCGCTTGAAATCGATGGGCGCTTCCTTGCGCGCCGGGAATTCGGACTCGGTGGCGCGGCGGTTCAAGCCGTAGGCGGAACGCGTCGCTTCGATGTGCCGCTCGATAAAGGGCCGCTGCAGCGCGAGCTCATTGGGGCGGACTTGCAGTGCGTTGATGGCCGGGGGGATCACGGCATCTGCCACCAGCACGATAGCGCAGGCGATCGCCAGTTTGCGGCGTCCGGCCAGCACCAGCGCGGCTGCCAACAGAGCCGCGGCAGCCTTCGCTGTTTGCAGCGGCAGTCCGATATGCTGCTGGACATAGTCAACGCCGGCCATCAGCTCGCCATGATCGGTGTATAGCAGTTCGTAGCGCTCCAGCCAGAAATACGCGGCCAGCCCCACCAGGAAAAACGCCAGCAGCACCTTGAGTATTCCGGTTTCCAGACGCCCCAGGCGGCGCAGATCATCCCAGTTCAGATGACCGGAAGCCCATAGCTCGGGGAATTGCGTCTGCATCTGCCAGACGCGCGCGGTGACGTAGTAGACGATCGCACCGGCGGCCGCGCAGACTTCCACGAACCCGATCAACTGGGAATAAAATGGAAGCTCGAAGAAATAGAAAACCAGAGAACGGCCAAAGACCGGATCCTGCCATGCGGAATCGATTCCGCGCCCGCCGATGAATCGAGCAATGACCCAGCCATCCATGGAGGCGGCGGTCAGGATAAGAGAGACAAAGAGAATCGCCACCGTGACCAGGATCTTGTATTTGCCGCGCCCGCGACTGCTTGCGCCTGCGTGGCTCATTCCACGGGCGTGGGCCACCCACAGCACCAAAACGAAGATTAGCCACTGCGCGACGTCCGGAACGTAGCGATACAGCCACATCCGCTGCCAGGTGTTCACCTGGCCCATTTCACCCCACCATTTGTAATCGATGAAGAGCGAACACAGAGATCCGCCGAAGATCAGGAGCAGGATGAGGGCGGCGCCGAACAGAACCAGCCCAGACCGGCGGGAATACGGACGCGCCGACACAGTAGTATCCAGCGTAGCACCGCTCCATGACTGTCGCGGCTCTGAAGAAATTCAAACGGGGTTTGGTGAAACGTTACAGCAAGCGGAAGTTGACTTCGATGTTGGCGGAAACCGGGACCGGCTTGCCGTCCTTCAGGCCGGGCTTGAAGCGCCACTTCTGCACCGCTTCGATGGCCTTCTGATCCAGGCCCAAGCCCAGCGAACGGACCACCTTGATTTCCTGCGGGACGCCGTTTTCGTCCACCACCAGTTGCAGCAGCACCGCGCCCTGCCACTTGGCTTTGCGGGCTTCTTCGGAGTACTCCGGCTCGGGTTTGAAAATCGGAACCGGGGCGCTGACGCCTCCGCCGATCTTGTAAGCTCCGCCGCCGAATCCGCCGCCGCTGCCCGGACCAACACCGGGGCCTCGACCGGATCCAATGCCAGTGCCGATCCCGTTTCCGGCGGATGGGATGCCCAACCCGGCCAGAGGGTTACCGAAGTTCGGCGAATTGATATTCGGCATATCGGGAGCCATGATGGTGGGGTTCACCGCCAGTTTAGGATCTTCCTGCGGACGAATCGGGGGGACAAACGACTTGGGCGCCACCTTGGGAAGCTGCCCTTTGGTCACTTCGGTTTTTTGGGGGCTGCCTCCGCCGCCCTTGGACTGCTCGGGCTTAGGTTTAGGCTGAAGAGGCTTCAGATCGGGAGCGAAAATCGGGACGAATTGATTCACCGCTTTCTGCACCGGCTTGAGCGTGCCAATAAATATCAGCAGCGCGATCACTACGATGTGGACCAGCACGGAGCCGATACCGGCCATCGATTCATGGCCGCCATACAGACCCTTCAAGGAGGGAAGATCCACCGGTTGGGAAGTGATTTCCAGGGGCGGCAACTTAGGAGGATGGATCATCTCCTGAATGCCCTGGATGATGCCCTTGTACCACGGCAGTTCGATCGTGGCAGGCACCAGGAAGTGCTGCAGATGCACGTCCGTATCGCCGGAAGGATTCTCGAGGTCCATCGGCTTGGAAGTAAGCTCGAGCGGGGGCAGTTTAGGAGGATTAATCATCTCCTTGACGCCCTGGACGATGCCCTTGTACCAGGGTAGACCGAGGGACGTGGGCACCAACAACTTCAAATCGTCGGGTGGTACTCCGCCGCCAGCGTTTACCGGTTTTTCTGGAAGCTGCTCGGACACTTTTGCTCTCTTCGGCCCGAAGTCCGGGTCGGTTGTAATGACGTTCAAACCCAGCCAGGGGTTTCAGTTTCTGGAACTGTTGCCCACTTGGCCCATCTCTGTTTCGAGTCTAACATACGGCAAACTGCGGGCTAATCGGCGGATGTCTTTATAGACCCGGGGGCTATGGTTTCTGGAACGGAAAGGAAATTCAGGATTTCGAGCCACATCGGCTCCAGCACGTCGGTGAGCTCGTGCCCGGATTCGAAGAGAGCCAGTCGCGCATTCGGGTGCCGCGCGGCGTAAACCCTGGAAATCTCAGCGGGTACGACGCTATCTCGAAGGCCGTGAAGGATTAAGCCTAGCTGGGGAAACTCCGGCTCGTCTTCGTACTGTTCGGCATCTTCGGCAAACCGATAACCCAGCCGCCGTTCCCGGCCATCGCCGTAGTGAAAAACGGGCGTGGAGCCTTCGCGCTTCCACCGCTCCCAGTCCTGATCCGAATAGCGCTCCCTCCAGCGCCGCGGAAACTGGAAAGCCGGTGCCACCAGCACCAGTTTATCGACCTGAGTCGGATGCCTGTGTGCGTAAAGAGCCGCCAGGTAGCCTCCCAGGCTTGAACCTATCAGGATGGCAGGCTCGTCGCCTGCAGCGCGCTCGATCACCCGGAGCTGTCCGGAGATCGTCAGCTCTTCGAAACGGCCTTCATCCAGCTGCGGAATCTCCATCAAAACGCCGCGCTCGGCGAATTTACGCTGGAAAAACTGCGCTTTGCTGGAGTGCGGGCTGGAGGCAAAGCCGTGCAGATATACGATGCGCGTCATTTGACTCGCGTCATTTAACAACTGAACTAAAGTTGATCTGGCTGGCGGCGCCGAACTTGTGGAAATCCGCGTAACTGAACTTGTTCTCCACGACGACTTGGCCCCCGCGCAACTCGCGGTGCTCGGTCCATAAGGGCAAGAGCGCACCGTAGGACGACATGGTGTAATCCACCGAGGCTTCCTCGCGGATTCCGCCTTTTTCGGTTGCCAGCGTGATTCGCGCCGGAATAAAGTTGTTCTCCCGAACCCACACTTCCCCACCAATGCGCACGGTTTGCGCCGCGGATTCGTGATGTGCGGGGTCCTGGGCGGCATCGCGTTGCGGAGTAATGACGGTCAGCCCTTCCGGCCCGTCGATCTGCTGATATGCGAAGACCAGCAGACGAGCGACGCCTTGCATTTCCATCCGGCGATAGGTGAACTCGTAATGCATCACCTCGTGCGAATTGAATAGCAAGAGTAGCTGCCCGAAATCGGTGACGGCGCCCACCAAGCCGTATTTTTCGAATTGCTCCAGCAGCTCCTTTTTTCGTTTGTCGCCGGGGGCAGTGACTATCGCAACCAGCTCTTCCTGGGCTTTCTTGGAATCCTGCACGGTGCGGCCGTCGACCGCGGTGACACGGCGTAGCTCGTGAAAAGCGCCGCCTTCGCCGGTAAAGGCCGCGAAGCTGTATTCGGAAAGAATACGCCGCTCCTGCCAAACAGGTTCCGGGGGCTTCTGGGCGCTGGCGCCCACGCGGATGTGGAATCCTCCCTTGGGAGGCTTCATGGCGCGCTGGAACAGGGTCTCCTGGCCGACCACGTCCGGAGCAATTTTCCGGAACGCGTCCGCCTGCTGGCTCAGGCTCGCGACGAGTTGCTGGGTGCGGTCGTCACCTTGAAGCGACAGTTGCGCACAACAGACCAAGGCGAACAAGATCCACGACCGCATACCTTGAGGATATCGGCTTCTGTTAGCATGATTGTTACCCCCTCCGATCATGATTCGCAGTTTCCGAGGCACTAAGCCCAGGATCGCCGCCTCCGCCTACGTTGACCCAGGTGCCCACGTCATTGGCGACGTGGAGATCGGCGAGCGCTCGAGCGTCTGGCCGTGCGTGGTCCTGCGCGGCGACATCGAACCGATTCGCGTGGGAGCGGACACGAACATCCAGGATGGGACCGTCATTCACACCGACCGAGGCTTCCCGACGACCATCGGCGACCGCGTGAGCGTGGGCCACTCCGTGATCCTACATGGGTGCACCATTGAAGAAGACAGCCTGATCGGAATGGGCGCTACGGTATTGAACGGCGCGCGGATCGGTCGTGGAGCGGTGGTGGCGGCCGGTTCGCTGGTTCCCGAGGGGATGGAGGTCGCCCCCGACACGCTGGTGATGGGCACGCCCGCCAAGCCGCGGCGACCGGTGAGCGCCGAGGAGAAGGCTCGCTTCGAGAAGGGCGTCGGCGGGTACGTGGAACGGGGCAGGCAAGCCAAGGAAGACGCAGAATGATCCGCGCGGTCAAGGGAACCCGTGACATTCTTCCGCCCGCCAGCAGCGCCTGGAATCACGTGGAGGCCGTGGCGCGCGAAGTTTTCCGCACTTACAACTACCAGGAAATCCGCACACCGCTGTTTGAAGAGACAGCGCTGTTCGCTCGCGGCGTCGGCGAAGACACCGACATCGTCGGCAAGGAAATGTACACCTGGGACGATCGCGATGGCAGCTCATTAACGCTTCGTCCCGAGGCGACCGCCTCCGTGATGCGCGCCTACATCGAGCACCGTCTGGACCAGATTCCGGGCGTCAAGAAGTACTACTACATGGGCCCGATGTTCCGGCGCGAGCGCCCGCAGAAAGGCCGTTTCCGCCAGTTCTATCAGATCGGCGCGGAGGCCATCGGTTCGGAGTCGCCCGTGGTCGATGCGGAAGTGATCGAGATGGTGGTGGACCTGCTTCGCCGCGCTGGGATGGAAGGCTTCAACCTGCTCATCAATTCCGTGGGTGATTCCAACTGCCGGCCAGCCTATCTGGCATTGCTGCGTGAGCAGCTTGTAGATGTGGCCCCGAAGCTGTGCGGCGATTGCCAGCGGCGCGCGACTACCAATCCTCTGCGTGTGCTCGATTGCAAAGTACCAGAAGACCAGGGCTATATCAATGAATTGCCTTCGATCCTCGATCATCTGGATGATGCCTGCCGAGAACACTTCGCGAGTGTGCGCTCACACTTGGACGCCCGCGGGATCGCCTATGAAGTGCGTCCGCGAATGGTTCGCGGTCTGGATTACTATATGCGCACGACGTTCGAGATCACCCACGGGGCATTGGGGGCGCAGAACTCCGTCCTCGGCGGGGGGCGCTATGACGGGCTGGCGGAAGCCATCGGCTCGAAGGTTCCCGCGCCGGGCATTGGATTCTCCATTGGCGAAGATCGGCTTGTGATGATTCTCGAGGAATCGAATCCCGACCGCTTCAAGCCCGCTGTAGACGTGTTTCTCGCGCCCATGGGCGAAGCTGCCGAGCAACACGCCGGCGCGCTGGCGGCCGAATTGCGCTCGCAGGGGTTCTCGGTCGAGCGCTCGGCGGACCGCAAGCTGAAGCGGGCTCTGGAGGTCGCTAACAAGACCGGCGCGCGCTATACGCTGATCCTGGGCGATGATGAAGTCAGCACGGGGACGTACTCATTAAAGGACATGGCGTCGGGCGAGCAAGTGAAGCTCAAACGCTCCGAGCTCGCGGCGCGAATTAAATCAAATTAGAACATGGAACAAGTACCTCTGGACTTTTTAGGCGAACTGCGCCGCACACACACCTGCGGGGAGCTTCGTGCGACCGACGCCGGCAAAAGGGCCATCCTCATGGGATGGGTTCATCGACGCCGCGACCTGGGCGGCGTGCTGTTCATTCACCTGCGGGACCGCGATGGCGTCACGCAACTCGTGTTCCGCTCCGACGGCGATCCGGCTGTGCACGCCAAGGCAGAGCTTCTGGGAGCGGAATATGTGATCGCGGTGGAGGGCCTGGTCGAACGCCGTTCCGATGAGACTATAAACGCCGCCATTGAGACCGGCGATGTCGAAGTGGTGGTCGATAAAATCTGGATCCTCAACACATCCAAAACGCCTCCCTTCCCGATGGAGGAGAACGTCGACGTTAAGGAAGAAGCGCGGCTGAAGTATCGCTATGTCGATCTGCGGCGGCCGCACATGCAGCGCAATATCATCTTGCGCTCGAAGATGGCTTTCGCGGTCCGCGAAGTCCTGACGAATCTTGGATTTCTTGAGATCGAAACTCCCTTCATGGGCCGCTCGACACCGGAAGGCGCGCGGGATTATCTGGTGCCGAGCCGCGTCGAGCCCGGCAAGTTCTACGCCTTGCCGCAATCGCCCCAGATCTTCAAACAGCTCTTGATGGTGGCGGGTTTCGACAAGTACTTCCAGATCGTGCGCTGTTTTCGCGACGAGGACACGCGCGCGGACCGGCAGGCTGAGTTTACGCAGATCGATCTGGAGATGTCTTTTCCGCAGCAGGAGCGCGTCTACGAAACCATCGAACCTCTCATCGTCGCCGTGTGCAAGGTAGCGGGCTATACGGTCACCGCGCCTTTTCCGCGTCTGACGTATGCGCAGGCAATGCGGTCATACGGCATCGATAAGCCGGATCTGCGAATTCCGCCATTTCATTGCGTGGAGGATCTGTTTCCCGGCGCGGGACTGACACCGGAAGGATTGCCGCTGGTGGCCATTCGCATTCCGAAAGTGGGCCAGATCAGCCGCAAAGAGCGCGACGATCTGAAGGCGTTCGGCCAGGAGCGCGGGCTGCGCGTGTATGACGATCCTAAGCGCCTGGATCGCGATTTCCCGGAACAGATGACCGCGGTGCGCGCGCGCATCAGCGCCGCCGAAGACGACTTGCTGCTATTAGCCGGCTGGGGCGGCGAACCCAAAGGCCAGCGTCCGGAAGAAACGGTTTTGATGGCGTGCGGACATCTTCGCTTGTTCGCAGCGCAAAAGTACTCCGATAAGCACAAGCTTCTGGACCCGGCCAATTTCCAATTCCTGTGGGTTGTGGATTTCCCCATGTTCGAGTGGAATGAGGAGGACAACCGCTGGAATGCGGCGCACCATCCGTTCACCTCGGTGCATGACGAGGACATCGACAAGCTCACCACCGATCCGGCGCGCTGCCGAGCTAAGTCCTACGACCTGGTGCTGAACGGCACCGAGTTAGGTTCCGGGTCGATTCGTATTCATCGCCAGGACGTGCAGTCGAAAGTATTTTCAGCCTTGAGCTTTACTGAAGAAGAGGCCCGCAAGCGGTTCGGATTCCTGCTGGAAGCTTTGGAATATGGGGCTCCACCGCATGGCGGCATCGCACTGGGTCTCGATCGGCTGGTTATGATTCTGGTGGGGGAAACGTCCATCCGCGAGGTCATTCCCTTCCCCAAAACAGCCAAAGGCAGCGATTTGATGACTGGCGCTCCCAGCGAGATCCCCGATCGCCAGATGCGCGAACTGGGAATCAGTTTTAAGAAAACCTAGGTCACTCGCTACGTAGCGCCACCATCGGGTCCAGCTTCGACGCGCGGTGCGCAGGAAAGTATGCCGCGCCAAGCGCCACTGCTATCAGTATCCCGATCGCCAATGCCAGTGTCAGGGGATCCTGGGGAGTGACTCCGAAAAGCTGGCTGGTGACGACGCGCGACGCCAGGTAGGCCAGTCCAGCGCCAAGAGCCAGTCCCGCGATGATGAGTCCGGTGGTCTCGCGCAGGATCATGCCAACAACTCGTGCAGGTTGGGCCCCCAGAGCGATGCGGATCGCAATTTCGCTTTTGCGGCGCGCGATGCCGTACGACAATACCCCGTACAGGCCGATGGCGGCGAGAACGACCGCGACGCCGCCGAACGCGACAGCAATCTGTGCCACTGCCCGGTCCTGAGCCGTCAACGGAGCCACCTGCTCTTCAATGGAGCGCGCGTAGAGAATCGGTAGCGATGCGTCGGTGCGCTGGATGGTCTGCCGCACGGCTGCCAGAACGGGTGCGGTATCCGTGGCCGTGCGAATCAAAAAAATCGGATACGGGATATCGAACGGAAACTGCATTGCCGGCATGTAGTAGCGGGGCACGACGTCGCGCCGTAAGTTTTGCGTGCGCGCGTTGTTGGCGACGCCCGCTACTACGCACGTCGCGCTGTCGTCTTCTATCGAGGTGATGCGTTCTCCGATGGGGTTCCGTCCATCAAAGAACTGCTTGGCGAAGGCCGCGTTGACGACGCAGATCCCGGGCGCACCGGGATGATCGCTTTCCACTATTCCGCGTCCCAGGACAATAGGTACTCCCAGAGCCGAAAAGTAGTCGGGACCCACGACGTCCATACCAGAGCCGCGGTCCTTGTCGCCTTTCGGAACGTAACCCTCGACCTGGATCTCTAACGCCGAGTTCCCTCCGCTGAATACACCCAGGCTCGAAAAACTCGCCGCGCGGACGCCGGGAATACCTCGGAACTGTTCGAGCAGGTCGCGAATCAAGGTTTGACGCCGCGCAGCGTTGTACCCAGCCTCACGCGTGTCGATCCGCACCAGCAGCAGGCGCTTGGAGGGATATCCCAGGTCCACGCGCTGAAGGTTGTAGAGTGTTCGCGCCAGCAATCCAGCGCCAACCAATAAAGGCAAGGATAGTCCGAGCTGCAGGCTGACCAGAAGCCGGCCCCAGCGCATGCGGCCAAGCGATCCGGTGGCGCTGCGGCTTTGCTCTTTGAGGGGCTCGCCGGCATCGATGGTTGTGACCTGCCAGGCCGGCAAAACACCGAATAACAAGGCAGCGCCAAGCGTGGCGGCCACTGCAAAAGCCGCCACCGTCGGATCTAGAGTGAAAGCCATCTGAAAGTCCATCAGCCGCACTAGAGCGCGATGGATTAGATACGACGTAGCGAGACCGGCCAAACCTCCCATGAGGGCGAGCACCAGGCTTTCCGTGATCAGTTGGCGCATGATCCGGCCGCGGCTGGCTCCGAGCGACAGCCTTAAAGCAATTTCCGGCCGGCGGGCCGCGCCGCGTGCCAGCAGGAGATTCGCCAGGTTGGCACACGCGATCAGCAATAACACGCCCACCGCGGCGAGTAGCGCCGTGAGCGGTTCAGAGAACCGGCTGCGGACGATCGATGCTCCACGTGCTGCTGCTCGGATTCGGATATGCTGATCCAGGTAGTCAGCCCGGTTCTCCGCTGTCAGGACGCTACTGTAGAAAGACTCGAGTCCTGCTACGAATGCAGTGTTTACCCACGCTTCCGCCTGAGCCAGGGTAACTCCAGGCTTCAATCTTCCGAACACGTGCAGCCACATTACCTTCTCGGGGCTTTTGTCGTGCAGCCGATCCACACCTGGAAGGACCAATGGCTGCATGCTTAGCGGGATCCAAAGGTCCGGCTGCTGGCCGCTTGTCTCGCCGAAGAATCCGCGGGGCGCCACCCCGATGATGGTCAGAGTAGTCTTCGGCAGAGCTAGAGTCTTGCCAAGCACGTCCGGTCGGCCCCCGAAACGGCGCTGCCAATAGTCGTAGCTGATGACCGCGTAGGGTGCGTCGCCGGAATCGTCAGACTCGCTGAATGCGTGACCGAGCACCGGTATCACGCCCAGCACCTGAAAGAATCCGCCAGATACCAGACGACCGCTCGCGGGCTCCCACTCACCATTCCCGACGCGGACCTGCCAAGTGTCGAAATCACTTTGCGTGGCCATCACCGCGGAGAAGACACTGCGGTTATCGCGGAATTGTGCGAATTCAGCATAGGTGAAGTAGGGCCGATCGCCGTCTTCGCGAGTGGACAGCCGCCCGTTCCACATGCCCTGCTGGTCGGGATCGGAAAGCATCACCAGTTGGTCGGGCTTGTCAACACCTGGCAGCGACGAGTGGATCACGCCGTTCCACAAACTAAAAATTG
>Ga0070735_10004948_pt1 | contig 11122 bp, 6 predicted proteins | sample Coa_R1_FD_66443 | JGI IMG/M metagenome (GOLD analysis project Ga0070735, IMG submission 66443) | Surface soil microbial communities from Centralia Pennsylvania, which are recovering from an underground coalmine fire - Coalmine... | ecosystem: Environmental > Terrestrial > Soil > Unclassified ... | reverse complement strand
CGGAACCGCGTCGGCGCCGCTGGTTTTCGCCGCGAACTTCAATTCCGGATCCGTGGACGTGATCGACGGCGGGCTCAACATCAACGCCGGACCGTACGGGCACGTCTTTTCGAATCCGGCGATTCCGTCGGGATTCGCGCCGTTCAACGTGCAGAACCTCAATGGCGTCATCTGGGTGACCTACGCCAAGCAGGACGCCAAAAAGCAGAATGACGTGGCGGGCGCGGGTAACGGATACGTCGCGATGTTCGACCAGACCGGCAACCTGCTGAAGAATTTCATCAGCCAGGGTGCGCTGAATTCGCCGTGGGGAATCGTCACCGCGCCATCGAGCTTCGGCGCGTTTGCGGGCGATCTGCTGGTGGGCAACTTTGGCGACGGGACTATCAACGCGTTCGATCCAGTGAGCGGCAAGCAGCTCGGCACGCTGGCGGATCTGAACGGGAAGAACATTGTGATTCCGGGATTGTGGTCGCTAAATTTCGGCAGCGGCGCGCGCAGCGAGGACACCGGCACGCTGTACTTCACCGCGGGAATCGGCGACGGACCGAATAACGCGAACAATCTGCAAACTCACGGGCTGCTGGGCAGCATCCAGGGTCCGCCGGTATTCGCGGTGAGTGGAATCTTGAATGGAGGCAGCCAGCTCCCCGGGCCGATCACTGGAGACGCGTGGATCACGATCAAAGGCAATGCGCTTTCGACCACCACGGCAAACTGGAAAGTCACCGGTCCGACTCTGCCGACGCAGGTGAATGGAGTCGGCGTCACCGTGGACGGAACCGCGGTTCCGGTGAGCTTCGTCAGCAGCTCGCAGATCAATTTTCTGGTCAACACGGGCGGGCTGGGGACCGCGAACATTCAGGTGACCAACAACGGCCTGGCCAGCGCCACGGTGCAGACTACCTTTGTTTCGCTCGCGCCGGGATTCTTTCCCCTCGGATCGCAGAACGGAAAACAGTACGTCGCGGCGACGCACGCCGACGGCAGCCTGATCGGGCCCACAGGCCTGATTACGGGGGCGACGACGACTCCGGCGAAACCGGGCGAGACCATCGTGATCTACGGGACCGGGTTCGGCGCGGTGGTCCCTGTGCAGGGCTCGCCGGTCAACAATCCAATCCCGATCGGGCCGTTGCCGGTGAATCCCACCATCGTGATCGATGGAATCGTCGCCAATGTGGCGTTTGCGGGAGCCGTCGGGCCGGGACTCTACCAGTTCAATGTCACGGTTCCGCAGACGGCCGCCGCCGGCGACGATTTCGTGATCGCGCTGCTCGGCAACGCCGAAACGCAGCCGGGAATCTTACTGACGATCGCGCCGCAGTAGGCTATTTATTTTTCGGGCGCGACTCAGGCGGCACCAGGCCGTTGGCGCGGTAGTAGGCGACCAGCAGTCCATAGTGCTCCGACGAATGCTGCATCACCGACATGAAGGGCTGCAGGTTGTGCTGCGGCCCATCCGGATTCTGCGCGAGGGCGGCGTTGGCCTCATCAATCGATTTTTTGAGCATGGCCACCACGTCGGCTTTGGTCGGGAACTTCTTGGCATCCTGTTCCTGATCGTCCCACTTCACCTGCTCGCCTTTGCCGGCTTTGCCCGCGAAGGTGTTGCCGGCCGCGATGTGCACCAGGACGGCGCCGAAGCTGCGCATCTCGGGCTTGAGCTTGAAATCGTACTTGTCGGCGGGGAAATCCTGGGCCATATCCAGAATCTTGTTGTTGACGTATTGGAAGTTGCTCTTAAGCGCCTGAGCCGCGGTGGGAGGCTGCTTGGACTGCGCCTGGGCCAGAACGGCCGCGAAAACGAGAGTATAACCTGCTAATCTGGTCATAGTGGTTATGATGCTATCAACCGCGATCATAACCTGTCAAGCTGCTTTTTATGGTTACGTCGAATTTCAAATTCATCGGCGGCGCGCTGTGCGTCGACTTTCTGAACACGGTGGGCGGGAGGGCTGGCGGGCGGCCTCTGCGCGACAAGTTCGCCCGACCCTATGATCTGACCCGATGGTGCGAGCAGGCTGGACTATCGCGCGAGCCGGGCATTTCTACGCGGGTTCTGCACCGGGCGGTCACGCTGCGGGAAGCTCTGTTCCGGATTTGCAGAGCCCTTCTTGACCAGCGTGCTCCTTCGAGTGGGGATGTGCGGACGCTCAATCGCGAACTGGCGCTCGCGAGGACGCAGGAGCGTTTGCGCTACACGCGCAGAGGCTTCGAGCTCGAAGCGGATCCCGGGGTGCTGGGCCAGGTCGCGCGATCTGCCGCGGATTTGCTGACCTCGGAACGGAGCGGCCGCCTGCGGCAGTGCGGCGATGACGAGTGTGGCTGGATGTTCCTGGACACCAGCCGCAACGGATCCCGTCGCTGGTGCCAGATGAAGATCTGCGGGAATCGCGCCAAGGCCCGGAATTTCCGGAAGCGTCTGCTCCGGTCCGCGGCCCAGGCACGTTGATTGACATTCTAAATTTGCACCGCTCAGCGGCTATCCTATTTTGTGTGAAGCTTCGAACCTGCCTTCTGATTTGCGCGGTGGCGGCCGCGCAGCCGAAATCCGATCCGCGCATTGCTGAGGTCCTGAACGATGTCGCGGCGACGCGGCAATTCTCCGAGGTCGCGATCTCTCCCGATGCGAGCCGCGTAGCGTGGGTGGAGGACGCCAAAGCCGAAATCTATGTGAAGACCCTGAATGGCGGCGCGCCGGTCCGCGTCGCCAGCGGACGCAAGATCGCGTGGTCGCCTGACAGCAGCCGACTGGCTTTCCTGTCCGACGACAAGCAGCCGCAACTGTGCGTGATCGCGGCGAAAGGCGGCAAAGCTAAAAGGCTGACCAGCCTTACCGGATTCTTCACCGATCCGCAGTGGTCGCCCGACGGGTCGAAGATCGCGCTCCTGTTTGCCGAAAACGCGACGGGCGGCGGAGGGCCGCTGGAAGCCGAGCCGGTCGAGACCGGAGTCATCGGAGGCGAGATCCACAACCAGCGCCTGACCATCGTCGATGCCGCTTCCGGCGCTGTGAAACAGGTCTCGCCTGCGGACTTGAACATCTATGAATACGACTGGTCGCCCGATGGAAGAACGTTCGCGCTGAGCGCGGCGCCCGGGCCGGCAGACAACAACTGGTGGATCGCCCAGCTTTACACCATGCCGCTGGACTCCGGAAAAATGTCGGCGATCTTCAAGCCTGAAACTCAGATCGCCATGCCGCGCTGGTCCCCCGACGGCTCGACCATCGGATTCGTTCAAGGCTTGATGAGCGACGAAGGCTTCACCGGCGGCGAGATTTTCACCATCCCCGCGGGCGGCGGCACAGCCGTGAATCGGACGCCGGAGCGGAAATCGTCGCCCAGCTCGATCAGCTGGATCGGGCCGCACAGGATTCTGATGACGGAATACGTCGGCGGATCGAGCGCGGTCACCACCCTGGATTTTTCGACCGGCCAGACCGAGCGGCTGCTCCAGGTCGATGAGGGCCTGCACGCCGGCGGAAATTTCGGAAATTTTTCGCTGGCGCACGATGGAAAGACCGCGGCGGCGATTCGCAGCGACTTCGCGCATCCTCCCGAAGTCTGGGCGGGACCGATCGGCGACTGGAAGCAGATCACGCAGGTGAACGCGTCGCATCATGCGCCGTGGGGCACGGCGAAAAACATCGAGTGGTCAAGTGACGGATTTTCGGTGCAGGGCTGGTTGCTCTATCCGCACGATTTCGATCCTTCCAGGCGCTACGGCATGATCGTTTCCCCGCACGGGGGGCCGGCGTTTCTGGTCACTCCGCACTGGCCCGGGCCCCTGTTCGAGCCCGGAATCTTGTCGGCGCTCGGATATTTCGTGTTCTTTCCGAATCCGCGCGGCAGCTACGGGCAGGGCGAGCGGTTCACGCGGGCCAACGTCAAGGATTTCGGCTACGGCGATCTGCGCGACGTCATGTCGGGCGTCGACGCGGTGCTGAAGATGGCACCCGTCGATCCCAACCGGCTGGGCATCACCGGCTGGAGCTATGGCGGCTTCATGACCATGTGGACCGTCACGCAGACCAATCGCTTCAAAGCCGCTGTGGCCGGGGCCGGCCTGGCGAACTGGCAGAGCTACTACGGGCAGAATTCGATTGACGAATGGATGATCCCGTATTTCGGCGCGTCGGTGTACGATGATCCCAAGGTTTACGAAAAAAGCTCGCCAATCACTTTCATCAAGCAGGTGAAAACGCCGACGCTGGTGGTAGTGGGCGAACGCGACGGCGAATGCCCGGCTCCGCAATCCTATGAATTCTGGCACGCGCTGAAAAACCAGGGCGTCCCCACGGAACTGGTGGTGTACGAAGGCGAGGGGCACATGTTCCGCAAGCCGGACCACAAACGCGACCTGACCGAGCGCATGCTCCAGTGGTTCCAGAAATACCTGCAATAATGCCCGGCGATTTTTCAGCGGCCGAGCGCGACGCAGTCTACCGCGCGATTCGCGAGCGGCGCGATATTCGCTCGCACTTTTTGCCCCAGCCTGTTCCGGATGATGTGGTCGCGCGGCTGCTGGACGCCGCGCATCACGGGCCATCGGTGGGATTCATGCAGCCGTGGGATTTCATTCTGATTCGCGATGCCGAAGTTCGCCGTCGCGTGCATGAATGCTTTGTCGACGCGAATCGAAGCGCGGCGCAGATCTACCAGGGCGAGCAGCGCGCGCTGTACTCGGATCTGAAACTCGCGGGGATAATGGATGCACCTTTGAATGTTTGCGTGACCTGCGATCGCGGCCGGACACGCGGATCGATGCTCGGCCGCCAGTCGGATCCGATGACCGATCTGTATTCCACCGCCTGCGCGGTGCAGAACCTGTGGCTGGCTGCGCGGGCCGAATCGGTGGGCGTCGGCTGGGTGAGCATTCTGGATTTCGACGCGCTACGCGGCGTGCTGGAAATTCCTGACGGCGTCACGATTGTCGCGTACCTGTGCGTCGGCTACGTTTCGGAATTTCCGGAAAAGCCTGAGCTGGAAACGCGCGGATGGGAACAGCGCGAGAATCTGGCGCGGTTAGTTCATTTCGACCGTTGGGGTCAGCAGCATCAGCCTGAAAAGCGGCCCTAAGCTCGAACCTACCGCTGAGTGCTGCGCGTCGTGAAAAAGGCCCTCATCTTGCTGCTCATATATCCGCTAACGTGCGCCTTCTAACCAGCATCGGTGGACTGGCGATTGCCTTGGCGGGTCAGGCTCAGGTCAACAATCCTCCCCCGACGCGGGAGATTCAAATCAGCTCAGCGCTCAAGTGCGGCGCACGTAAACACTTAGCCGCTCGCGTACACTTCTCGCCGGATGGAACGCAGCTTGCTTTCGTGCTTTACGGAGCGGAGAACACGCAGGATACCCATCTGATGATCGTGTCGCGCGATGGGACCAGCGTGCGGGAACTCGCGCAGCAACTGGGTCAGTTACCGAACTTTATCGGGATGCCGGCGCGTATGTCGATTCCCTGGAGTTCGGACGGCGAGTACCTCGCTCTGCGCGGCTCGCCGGTATCCGTCGTTCGCGTAAGAGACGCGAAGGTCTGCACGATTCCAGCGGTGAATCATTTGGCCGGCTTTGTGGAAGGTTCCAGCCTAGTCGTTCAGCGCTTCGGCACCGCGGGCAACCGTATTGTGACGCTCGAATATTGGAGCCCGGATTGTGAGCTTCAAGGCTCCGTGCCTGCTCCGGCCAACGAGGCGGCGGTCGTGCTGCCGGGCGGAACCGGGATCGCGTTCGGAACCGACAAAGGAATTCTGATCTCGGATGTGCGCGCCGTTCCCCTGAAAGAAGTCACCATCGATTTCCGTGGAATCGAGAAGCATGCTGACAAAAAGGCGTATGTTCGACTGGATCGCGGCGGCTTCACCGAGAACGGAGCTGTGCTGTGCGCGGGCATCAAGCTGAATACGACACAGGTCCTCTCTGGCGCCCACTGCATCGACATGGAAACCGGCAAGGAGGCAGGAACGAGACCACCGGGCATGCAGGCGTTGGGCGATCCCATCGATACCGCCGAGCAGGGGACCCGCGCGTTATGGCGCTTTGAAGCTTCCAATGCTCGCGACGCGCTTGAGTACATCCCCAATATTCTGTTTCGGGGCGTGCACTGGGTCCCCGGCTGGCTGATTTGGGATTACCGCGCCGCGTCGAAGATCCTTCAGTTGGGCCCGTTTCGCTGGTCGGGTTGGAGCGATGCTCCGATTGCGCTCGCCCCCAAAGGGGATGCGGTGGCGGTCGTGAAGGACGGCGCAGTTGTGATATGGGAACTGCCGTAGGCTCTAAATCATTGAAAACTCATGTACAAAGATCTGCCAAACGGCAGGTTCGCGCCCGTGTGACGGCGTGTTAGCCTGATGAAAGCTCGAGGTTTATGATCTCCAAGCCGTTCATCGAAAGGCCAGTTGCGACCACTTTGCTCACGGTGGCGCTGGGAGTTTCGGGCGCAGTCGCCTACAATTTCCTGCCGGTTGCGCCTCTGCCGCAGGTCGATTTCCCGTCGATTTCGGTGAACACTGGTCTTCCCGGCGCGAGCCCGGAGACGATGGCTTCAGCCGTGGCGACGCCGCTCGAACGGCAATTCGGAAGAATCGCGGGCGTCAACGAGATGACCTCGTCGAGCACGCTCGGGTCGACCAGCATCACGCTGCAATTCGATCTGAACCGCAATATCGATGCTGCCGCGCGAGACGTTCAGGCGGCCATCAACGCGGCTCGCGGCCAGCTTCCCGCCAACCTGCCCAGAAATCCCAACTGGCGCAAAGTGAATCCGGCCGACGCGCCGATTCTGATGCTCGGGCTGACTTCGGACACCATGTCGCCCGGCCAGATGTACGATGCCGCTGCCAGTATTTTGCAGCAGAAACTCTCGCAGGTGAAGGGAGTGGGCAGCGTGTTCGTGGGCGGAAGCTCGCTGCCGGGCGTTCGCGTGGAGATCAATCCTGCGAAGTTGAACAGCCTGGGACTCAATCTGGAAGACGTCCGCTCGATGCTCGAAACCGCCAACGCGAATCGGCCCAAGGGCGTTTTTTCCGATAGCGAGCGCACCTGGACGATCACCGCGAACGATCAGCTCCTGAAGGCGAAGGATTACGCGCCGCTGGTGGTCGCCTACCGCAACGGCGCTCCGGTGATGCTCGCGGAAATCGCGCGGGTCGAGGATTCGGTGGAAGACGTGCGCAATACGGGCTTCGTGGATGGCAAGCCCGCCGTGATCATTTACATCAATCGCCAGCCGGGGGCCAACATCGTTGCGACTGTGGATAGCGTGAAAGAAATTCTTCCGCTGCTTCAGGCGTCGATCCCCGCGGCGATCCACCCGTTCGTGATTCTGAGCGACCGCACCACCACCATCCGCGCCTCGGTCTTGACGGTTCAGCAAACCATGGCGATCTCGGTCGGCCTGGTGATCATGGTGGTATTCGTTTTTCTGCGCAGCGTCCGCACTACACTGATCCCCAGCATCGCTGTGCCGATTTCGCTGGTGGGCACGTTCGGCGTGCTGTACCTGTTCGGCTACAGCGTGGACAACCTCTCACTGATGGCGCTGACCATCGCCACCGGATTCGTGGTGGACGATGCGATCGTCGTGATCGAAAACATCACCAGGCACATCGAGCATGGTTTGAGCCCCATGGAAGCGGCGCTGCGAGGCGCGGGCGAGATCGGGTTCACAGTGATGACCATCAGCGCGTCGCTGATCGCAGTGTTCATTCCGATTCTGATGATGGCGGGAATCGTGGGCCGTCTGTTCCGCGAGTTCGCTATTACACTCTCGGTCGCGATCGTATTATCGTTGTGCATTTCGCTGACGATGACTCCCATGATGTGCGCGCGCCTGCCCCGCCCGCGGCCGGAGGAAGAGCATGGCCCGCTGTACCGGTTCAGCGGCTGGGTGGTCGACGTCATGCGCAGGGGCTACAAAGTCACATTGAGCTGGGTTCTGGATCATCAGCCCGTGATGCTGGCCGTAACCTTGTCGACGGTGGCGCTGAGCGTATATCTGTATATCGTCGTGCCCAAGGGCTTTTTCCCGCAGCAGGACGTCGGGCGCATCAACGGCACCATTCTTGCCGATCAGGCCACGTCCTTTCAGGCGATGCGCGACCGCGTGGTGCAGCTGGTCAACATTGTCGAGACCGATCCGGCGGTGGAATCGCTGAATGCGTACGTGGGCGGCGGTGGCGGTGGCGGCGGCGGATCGAGCATTAATCAGGGCCGCATGAATATTACGCTCCTGCCGCTCAAGCAGCGCGGCGGGATCAGCACCGACGAAGTGATCGCCAGATTGCGGCCGAAGATTTCGCGCGTCGCCGGAGCGAGCCTGTTTCTCCAGGCCGTCCAGGATTTGCGCATCGGCGGGCGAATGGGCGGCGCGCAGTATCAGTACACGCTGCAATCCGACAGCGTTTCGGAACTGAACGAATGGGCGCCGCTGGTATACCGCAAGCTGCGCGGCCTGACGCAGATCGCCGACGTCAATAGCGACCAGCAGGATCGCGGATTGCAAGCCGGGCTGGAGATCGATCGCCAGACGGCGGCCCGCATGGGGATTTCCGCGCAGGGCGTTGACGATACCCTGTACGACGCCTACGGCCAGCGCCAGGTCTCGGTGATGTACACACAGTTGAATCAGTATCACGTGGTCATGGAAGTGGAGCCGACGTTCTGGCAGAATCCCGACGGGCTGAAATATCTGTATGTCCGGAACAACAAGGGCAACCAGGTCCCGCTCAGCGCGATCGCACGCTACGTGCCGTCCAATACGGCGCTGGGCGTGAATCACCAGGGATTTTTCCCCTCGGTCACGATTTCGTTCAATCTTCCCGTGGGCGTTTCGTTGAGCCAGGCGGTGCCTGCCATCGAGCAGGCGGAGCGCGAAATCGGACTGCCTCTGACCATCCACGGCAGTTTCCAGGGAACGGCGCAGGCCTACCAGGATGCTCTGTCGAGCGAGCCGATCCTGATCGCGGCGGCGCTGGTGACGGTTTACATCGTGCTGGGCGTGCTGTATGAAAGCCTGATCCATCCGCTGACCATCCTTTCCACGCTGCCCTCGGCCGGCGTCGGCGCGCTGCTGGCGCTGATGATCACGCACAACGAGCTGAACGTCGTCTCGCTGATCGGGATCATTCTGCTGATCGGTATCGTCAAGAAGAACGCGATCATGATGATCGATTTCGCGATCGCGGTGGAGCGGCAGGAGGGTCTGCATCCCAAGGAGGCGATTTTCAAAGCGTGCCTGCTGCGTTTCCGCCCGATCATGATGACCACCGCCGCGGCGCTGCTGGGCGGGCTGCCGCTGGCCATCGGACGCGGCGAAGGCGCCGAGATGAGGCGTCCTCTGGGTATGGCAATCGTCGGCGGGCTGCTGTTCAGCCAGGCTCTGACGCTATACACGACGCCGGTGATTTACCTGTATCTCGATCGCATGCGGCTGCGCTGGGAAGCGCTTCGAGGCCGTGCCGCCGCGCGTCCCGTTCCTCGCCTGGCGACGGGCGATTAAGGTCGGGTCCCCTGCTTGGTCACGATTCCCCTATTCGTACCGCAGAGCGACGTTGGGATCCAGCCGCATCGCGCGGCGAGCCGGAATGTAGCACGCGGCCAGCGCAATCGCTAGCAGCAGCATCGAAACTCCAGCGAACGTCAGCGGATCCGCGGGACGAACTCCGTAAAGGAAGCCTGCCATCAGCGGAGTCAGCATGAACGCGGCGGCGATACCCAGCGCTAATCCCAGCGCCGTGAAACGCGCTCCTTGTCCAACGATCATTCGGAACACATCGCGCCGGCCCGCACCGAGCGCCATGCGGATTCCGATTTCCTGCGTCCGCCGCGTCACGGAGCAGGAAATGACGCCGTACATTCCCACCGCCGCGAGCGTAAGCGCCACCGCACCGAACGCGACGATCAGCAGCATCGAAAAGCGTGGCGCCGTCAGCGCACGATCCACGATCCCGTCGAGCGTGGTGATTTCGGCCACCGGCAAGTCCGGGTCGGCTCCATGGACCGCCTGCCGCACATATTCCGCCGCAGCCAGCGGATCGCCGGTGGTGCGCAACGAAACCCGCATTACCAGCATCGATGGGTACGGCTTCTGCGTGTAGGGAACGTACATCTCGGGCACTGCGGCTTCGCCCAACGACGCATGCTTCACGTCGGCGGCGATTCCGACGATGGTCGTAATCGGATAAAGCGTGCTTCCCAATCCGACCTGGCGGCCGATGGGATCCTCGCCATGCCAGTATTTTTCCGCCATGGCTTTGCTGATGACACTGACGAACGGCGCGTCGGCCGTATCGGATTCGAGAAACGGCCGCCCGCGCAGAAGCGGCGTTCCCACCGCGGCGAAATATCCTGGCGACGCGATGGTGTATTGCTCAAAACGCATTTCTTTGGGATCGCGCTTGGGTTTGTCGGGAATCCGGATGCCGCTGCTGTCCGCGGTTCCGCCCATCGGCACACCCTCGGAGATCCCGGCGGCTACCGCGCCTGGAATTTCGTGAAAACGCCGCAGAAGATCGTCGAACAGCGCGGTGATCCGTGGAACCTGCGCATATCTCGCCGAGGGCAGCGACAGCGTGAAACTCAACACGCTTTGCGGATTGAATCCGGCGTCGACGCGCAACAGCTCGCGGAAGCTGCGCACCAGCAATCCCGCGGCGATTACCAGCACCAGCGCGAGCGCCACCTGAAACACCAGCAGCGCGTTGCGAATTCGGGGCGCGGCGCCGCCCGCCGATCCGCGCGATCCTTCCTTGAGCGTGTCGACCAGGTTCTGCCGGGTCGCATCGATCGCCGGAGCGAGGCCGAAAATCACGCCGGTGACGAGCGCGACGGCGAATGCAAATGCGAACACGTCGAAGTTCAGCGTCGCCTCCGAAAGACGGGGAATGCTTTGAGGTCCGAAGGCTCGCGCGAAGCGGAGACCGGCGGCTGCGAATCCGAGACCCACCACTCCGGCCATCGCCGCGAGCAGGACGCTTTCCGTCAGGAGGAGGCTCACCAGGCGGCGGCGTCCGGCGCCGAGTGCTGCCCGCAGCGTCAGCTCCTTGTTGCGCGCCAGAGACCGGATCAGCAGGAGATTGGCGACGTTCGAGCATGCAATCAGCAGCACCACGCCCACC
>Ga0070735_10004947_pt1 | contig 11122 bp, 4 predicted proteins | sample Coa_R1_FD_66443 | JGI IMG/M metagenome (GOLD analysis project Ga0070735, IMG submission 66443) | Surface soil microbial communities from Centralia Pennsylvania, which are recovering from an underground coalmine fire - Coalmine... | ecosystem: Environmental > Terrestrial > Soil > Unclassified ... | reverse complement strand
AGGCCGAAGAACAGCTCCTTCGCATGCTGCGCCAGAAATCCCGAGCCTGCCTGGAGAAAGCGCGTCTGCCGCAGCGATCCGCACTCGAGCGTAACGGCAGCGCCAATTGCATCTCGATTGCCCTTCGTTCCTCGCAGCCGGATCGAAATGGCGTCGCCAATTTGCCGCATCGCGTTCCGCAGGATCCGGATCTGCGGCGCGTTCCGGCTCTTGAGCACAATCTCCAGCCGGCCGTCGTGATCCAAATCGGCCAGCGCAAAACTGCGGCAATCCTGTGGAAAGTCCAGCCCCGCCGGTCCCGAGATTTCCGCGAATGTTCCGTCTCCGTTGTTAGCAAACATCACATTCCGGGCGTAACCATGCCACGTTTGATCGGACCGAATGAGCTCGTTGATCGCATTCCACGCTCGCTCGTAGCCTGTGGACGCCGTCGCATCGTCGGGTGACTGCGCCACGACCTGGCGCCAGAAAAAGCTGGCCAGATCGTTACGATCTTTTCCGGAAATGTATCCGTTCGCCACATACAGATCAGGAAATCCGTCGTGATCGAAGTCCCAGAAGTCGGACGACCATGACCATCGTCCCATCTCCACGCCCGCGGTCTCACCCACGTTCGCGAAAGTGCCGTCTCCTTGGTTCCGGTACAGCGCATTGCCGCGCGCGTGCCTGCGGTAGAGCGCGCGGATGTTCTCCGGCGCTTCGGCGTGAAACTGTTTTTGCCCGGCGACCCGTTGTCCGGCGGCCTCCCACATGCTTGGCACGTAGATGTCCTGCTGCCCGTCATTGTCGAAGTCCTGCCAGCAGCAGCTCATGCCGGCGCCGACCTCCTCGACCTTCGCGGCTACTGAGACATCGGTAAACGTTCCATCTCCGTTATTGCGGTAGAGCTGGCTGCTGCCGAAGTCGTTGGCTATAAACAAATCCGGTTTGCCGCTCGCGCCTGCCTGCCCCCATGCGCACGCAAAACTGTAACGGTTATTCTGCGCGCTGAGGCCGGCCTTTTCTGTCGCTTCCACAAACAGATGTCCGCCCTCGTTGTGAAACAGGCAATTCGGAGGGCCGTTGCGCGCGTCGTAGTACGGAACCGGATAATGGTACTGGTCCAGCCCTAGATAGTACTGGTAGGTGCACAAATACAGATCGAGCCGCCCGTCTCCGTCATAATCGGCGGCAGCGGCATGCGTAAAGGTGCCCTCGGCCGCGCGCGCGAATCGGAACGCATCGCGCTTGAGCGCGAAGGTGCCATCACCCCGATTCACGAAGAGCAGTGGCCCGGTCCCGCACACCACCAGCAAATCCTGCAGCCCACGATTGTCCAAGTCCACGAAGAGCGCGCACGCGGTGTTGTCCAGCACACCGACGCCTGCCCTGGCGGTCACGTCCTCAAAGGTGCCGTCTCCCCGATTGCGGTATAGCCGGTTCGGCAGTCCCGCTGGCTGACACACATACAGATCGTCCAAGCCGTCGCCGTCGAAGTCCCCTGCCGCCACGCCGTTGTTACCGTAAACGTCAAGAGCCACCGCCCCATCGAGCACGGTTCGCCAGTAGTCCGCGCCGAAAAGCATCTGCGCTTTCCAGGATTCCGTTTCCCCCAGCGCCTGCGCCGTCACATCCACAAACGCCGGCTGCTGCATCACGCTGACAGTTTCTTCACGAGCCAGCCAGCGCTGCGCCATCCAGCCCCGCGCTTCAGAACGCCACTCGATCTCCCATGAGCCGACGCGTTCGTCGCGCTGCCCATCCGCCCCCAAGCCGACGATGTCGTAACGTATGTCGGTCCTCACCGTGATCGGCGACTCGGCAGTTTGTTCGATCCCGTAGACCTCAAATTCCGCCGTGTCGACGCGGCGCACTTCGCCCATCCACTGCGCAACATGATCCAGAAATGCGTCTCGCCCAAGGGCCCTCGGCTCAGCAAATTTCCGCTTGACTACAGTCACACCAAAGGCGGAGCGCAGCGTCCTCTGCTTGCGTACGACGAAATCCGGCGCCTTGATCTCCGCGTCCACCAACCCGGCGAGGACCGACCGCGCATCCCCCGATGCACGAAGGGCCTGCCCCCATTGCCGTAAAGCCGCTTCAATTTCTGCGGCAAATTTTTCGGTGAGATAGCCATCCAGACCCGGCTCGACCAGTCGCAACACGGGATCAAGCGGCGACTCCTGCGGATAATGAGGACGCAGCCGTACCTCCCCGAAGGCCGAATCTGTGGCCCACTCGGGGAGTGCACCCAGAGTCCATAACCGGCGGAATCCCGCCAGTGGAGCCGGCCGCAGAAGCAATGGAGCCAGCCCCATACCCTTCAACATGTTTCTGCGGGAAAGGTCCTGTCGCTTCTTCCCTGGGGGTTGGGTCATCACGGAGGAGAATGGCGGCATGATATCACCCGGCTGCGCGTCCGACCCAATGCCGAACGCCCGCCCCGCCCGAACGCTGTTCGACAGAACTTTCTCCCAGACCGCAAGTGAAATGTTTCGGTTCCGGAGCCCCGAACCAGCGCAGGACACACATCTGCAACTTTCGGTTGACAACTCCAAAGCGGATGCTCTACAGTCGCGGACCAAACATGAGATGTGGGCTGAAGCCCTCCAAAATGTAACGGCTTTCATCGGGCTACAGTCCCACTCGTCGCGCATAGATCGGGCGGCGAGATAAGCAAACAAGGTCCGAGTAGCGTCCCCAGGGTTCAGAAAAATTTCGGGAGGTATCAGGATGCGCCGTAACAGGAAAGCTGCGTCTATCTTTTGGGTTCTCAACTGCACCATCATCGCCTGCTGCTGCCTCCTGCCGAGCCGAGCGGCATTGGCGCAGGTCGATGAGAGCTCCATCACCGGAACTGTGACCGACACCAGCGGCGCCGTCGTTCCGAACGCCGACGTGACCCTCCTGAACACCGATCAGGGCATCACGCTGCAAACGCGCACCGGCTCGTCGGGCTCCTACACATTTTCGCCGGTGCGTGCCGGCCACTACACCATCACAGCCACGGCCCAGGGGTTTTCCAAGACCACGCAGTCCAACCTGACGGTCCTGGTAGCTACGCCGTTGACGGTCAACATCCAGCTGAAGGTCGGCTCTGCCGCGGAAACCGTACGGGTCACCGAAGCGCCTCCGCTGCTGCAAACCGAAGAAGCCTCGACAGGCCAGGTGATCGGCAGTGAGGAAGTGCCCAATCTGCCTCTCAATGGTCGCAACTTCACCTTCCTGGCGCAGCTCGGGGCGGGCATGCAGAGCCCCCAGGCGGATACGCGCGGCAACGCCGCCAGCGGCGCATTCTCCGCCAATGGCGAGCGCCCGGCCCAGAATAACTACCTGCTCGATGGAATCGACAACAACTCCGATAACGTCGACTTCCTCAACGGAACCAACTACGTCATCCTGCCCCCGCCCGACGCGATCCAGGAATTCAAGGTGCAAACTGGCGACTACAGCGCGGAACTGGGCCGGGCGGCCGGCGCGGTGCTGAACGCCACTGTCAAATCCGGCACCAACTCGCTCCACGGCGATGTATTTGAGTTCTTCCGCAACGACAAGCTCGACGCTGCCAACTGGTTCGAGGACAACTCTACACATCCGGTAAAGGGCGAATATCGCTTCAACCAGTTCGGAGGAACCATCGGCGGTCCGATCGTCAGAAACAAAATCTTCTTCTTCGGCGATTACCAGGGAACACGCCGCGTGCAGGGTACGTCGGCTACAGCGGCTGTACCGACCCTGAACGAACGAAACAGCAAATTTCAGAACCTCCAGGACATCCTGATCCAGCAGGCCGGAGCCGCCAGAACGGATATTCTGGGCCGCAGCATTCAACGCGGCACGATCCTCGATCCGGCGACAACGCGGTTTGTGGCGAAGGGGGCCGTCGACCCCGTTTCGGGATTAGTGAACAACTCCGGCGATGGCTACGTGCGCGATCCTTTCAGCACCGTGTGCGGACCGGGAACAAAGAACTTTACTCTGGCGGCTTGCCCCGACCTCAACAACCTTCCTGCAGGTCGCATCGATCAGAATGCGGTGAAACTGCTGAATCTGTTCCCTGAGCCGAATGCCGGTCTCGCGACCTACCAGACCAGCCCGGCTCTCTACGAGCATGCGAATCAGTTCGACACGCGCGAGGACTTCAACCCCAATCAGGGAAACCAGGTCTTCGCCCGCTTCAGTTATTCCGATGACCCGATTTTCATTCCGGGACCCTTCAAGGGGATCGCTGATGGCGGAGCGTTCCAGCAGGGAGTCCAGACCGCAAAGTCGGCGCAGATGGTGGCGGCCTACACGCACGTCTTCAGCCCAAGTGTTGTGAACCAAGTGCGCGCGGGTTTTGCGCACCTCCATACGACGCGTTTTGGACCGGAAGGCAGCGTAATGGGCATTCCCGCGCAGTACGGAATTCTGGGTATTCCTCAGGTGGCCGAAAACGGCGGCCTGCCGGCGATCGCCATCACGAATCTGCAAACTCTGGGCAGCAACCAGTTCCTGCCCTCCGATGAAGCCACGGCCACTCTCCAGCTCACCGACGACTTCACCCGGATTTACGGCAAGCACAGCTTCAAGATGGGCATCGAATTCCAGAACGCGAAGTTCTCGACGCTGCAGCCGGCAACTTCGCATGGGCTGTTTAACTACAGCGGTACGTACACCGATATTCCCAATCAGGGGGCGACGACAGGCGGCCTCGCCCAGTTCCTGCTGCCTCCCGCTGCCGCGCCGGCGACGATCAGCGGAAATCCGAATCCGAACGGCTACGGCTATTCCGGCGGGTCGAACAGCGTTTCGGCTTCGAACATCAACAAGACCTACGACGAGAAGAAGTACCTGGCTGCCTATTTCCAGGACGACTGGAAGATAACGCCGAAGCTGACGCTGAACCTCGGGGTTCGCTACGACTACTTCGGCCCGATCAACGAGACGAATGGCGGACAGGCCAACTTCGTCCCCAACCCATTGCCCGCAAACGCGCTGGGCGCTCCGACGTTCCTGGTGCCGGCCAGCGGAAAAGATAACCGGACGCTTTCCACCAACGCCACCTGCCTCGGAACGGGCTGCTACGGGCTCGTCGATCTTCTCGCGGCCGACGGCATTACCCTGGAGGAAACAAATCGCTACGGACAGGGACTGCTGAAGACGCAAAAGGCCAACTTCGCCCCACGGCTCGGCATGGAATACCAGATCACTTCCAAACTGGTCGGGCGCGGTGGCTTTGGGATCTTCTACAACTCGTTTGAAAACCAGGGATACGGCCCAAATATCGGCGAGAATTATCCCTTCGTGTTCAACTTCGGATACGGCGTCACGGCGAATCCTTCGGATCCGCACGCCGGCATCGTTTCCCAGGTTGCGCCCGTCAGTTACAACACTGCATTCCAGGGCTGCCCAACAGCCGGCCCGGGCGGTACCGCTACCGTCGAGTCTGGCTTCTCCTGTATCCCATTCAATCCAGCAGTGGTCAACGCCAAAGGTCTGGGATTGCAGGGGCTGCAGTTCAACTACCAGACTCCCCGGACGTATAGCGGCAATCTGACCTTCGAGTACTCCATCACCCCCTCGATGGCGGCAACCGCATCGTATGTGTACACCCACGATGCCGATCTGCAGCATGGAGTCGGCTATCAGAACGTGACGCAGATTCTGCCTGCGGGCATCACGACCGGTTCCGGATGCCCCTACGGCAACTTCGCCGTGGGAACCACTCCGGGCAAGTTAAGCTGTAAGCCGTTCCCGGATTTTGGCGGCGGCAGCTACCAGGCCACCGACGGCGTCAGTTCGTATCATGGCCTGCAAACCAAACTACAGGCACAAACCTCGCACGGCCTTGTGTTCCTGCTCACGTATACCTGGTCGAAGGCGATGAGCGATGCCGGCGACCTGCTCAACGGTACCGGCGCCGACACGCTCCGCGCCTATGCCGTCCCAGGCCTCGGCCCAATGTTCGACTACTCCTTGGCTGACTTCGATATCCGCAACGTGGTCCACTTCAGCGGTATCTACGACTTGCCGTTCGGAAAAGGGCGGCAATTCATGAACCACGGGGGTATAGCCAACCAGGTCCTGGGCGGCTGGTCCGGTGAATGGATCGTGACCTTGCAGGGCGGGCAGCCGCTCGGCTTTGGCTGCCACAGCGGCACGGCATCAGGCCTGGGCTGCAACGATATTCTCCTCCCAGGCAAGAGTCCACAGCTCGGAAAACACATCACAACGCTCGGTGGCTATCACGGACCTTTCTGGTTCGGAAATCAGGCGGCCTTTAGCCAACCCTGCCTGTTGGGCGGAGCTCCGGGAGCGCTTGCTCCGATTGCCGGATCTGCACCCAACTGCGTTCCGTTGAACGGTGCTGCGGCACTCGGCGACAAACGCGACCAGACTACCGGTCCGGGAATCCATAACTTCGACTTCGGGGTACACAAGATGTTCCCGTTCACCGAGCGGTACTCGCTTGAGTTCCGTTCGGAGTTCTTCAACATCTTCAACCATCCGAACTTCAATCAGCCGAACTTTGGCGGCAACGGCGTGGTGGCAGAACCCGGTTCGGGCGACTACACAGATCCGAAATTCGGAGCAATCGGATCCACGCGTACCAATTCGCGGCAGATCCAGTTTGCGATGAAGATGTATTACTGAGGGCTGTGTGAAGCAGTAGCGGGCCCACAGCAGATGAACTAAGATGGTCAACACCCCGGCGTGGCGCGGTGCCCTGCCGGGGTGTTCTTCTTGAAATGTCTTGTATGCAAGTGTCGGGAGACGGGTGTGAGGAGGAAGGTTCGGCTCGGGAGTGCGGTATCGCTGGCTTTATCCGCCTGCGCTGCACTCGTGTGGGCTCAGAGCACGCCTCAGCAGAAAGTTGATGCGGCGTATAGGTCTGCCGTGGCCGACTACGACGCAGGACGATATGCCGACGCCGCTCACCGCCTGGAGGCGGTCCTCCCCGCCGCCGCCAGGAGTTTTGGTGTACACGAGCTTCTCGGTCTGAGCTATGCCTCGCTCTCGCAGAACGGGGAAGCCCTGGGCGAGCTCCAGCTTGCCGTTCAGCTGAAGCCGGACTCGGCTGTCGCGCACACCAACCTGGGGGCGATTCTGCTGTCTTCGGGAAAACCGGATCCGGCAGCGGAGCAGTTCCGCAAAGCCCTGCAACTGGATCCCGCAAATTACGACGCCAACCATAACCTTGGAGAGTTGTACGTGAGATCCGGCCAGGTCGGGAAAGCGCAGCCGCTGCTCGCCAGAGCCTGGCGCGAAAAGCCCGCTGCATACGACAACGCCTACGATTTGGCCATGGCCGATTTCCTTCTTGCGCGTCTCGATGAGGCGCGGCAGGTCATCGGAGCCCTGATAAAAGAGAGGAACACCGGCGAGCTGCATAACCTGCTCGCCCAGGTCGACGAGAGACAAGGAAAGTTCATCGAGGCGGCGAACGAATACGAGACGGCGGCGCATCTGGATCCGACAGAGGATAACCTCTTTGACTGGGGCAGCGAAATGCTGCTGCATCGCACGGATGAGCCGGCAATCACCATCTTCCAGGATGCGACGCAACGTTATCCCAACTCGCCGCGACTGTACGTCGGTCTTGGACTAGCACTCTATGCGCGCGGCCGTAACGACGACGCGGTGAAGGCCCTGCTCCGCGCCGCCGACCTTGATCCTTCCGACCCGCGCTGCTATTTGTTTTTGTCGAAAGCCTACGACAACTCCCCCGCGCTCGCAGACTCGGTCAGGGAGCGCTTTCGCCGTTACGCCGAAGAGCAGCCGAACAATGCCCGCGCTCAATACTATTACGCGATCAGCCTCTGGAAGGCCAAACGAGCCGAGGGTTCTGCCGCAGATCTGGGTGCGGTCGAGTCCCTGCTGAAGAAATCGATCGCCCTCGACGACTCTTTCGCCGACGCACACTTGCAGCTCGGAAATCTTTTTGCAGACCGGCATGACTACGACGATTCCATTCCGCAGTACGAGCGCGCCCTCGCCCTCGATCCCACTCTTTCTGACGCACACTACCGCCTCGGCATGGACTACGTGCACGTGGGCAAGAAAGAAATGGCCCAGAAGGAACTGGCTGTTTATCAGCAGCTGCGGGCCCAACACCTGGCGCAGGTCGACAAAGAACGCGCTGACGTTCGCCAGTTTGTCTATTCAGCAAGACCGTCGAACGCATCAACGCCCTGAGTCATGAATCGCCTGATCCAATCCCTGCCGACACCGCTGGCCCTGAGCCGCAGCCGCCGCGAGTTTCTCCGCGACGCCGCCGGCCTCGTTGTCGGATCGACTCTCATGGGAGCCAGTCCGTTCCTGCGCGGCGAAGCGGTTCGCAAAAAGCGCAAGGCCATCGTGATCACCTTCGGCGGCGGCGCGCGCGATCAGGAAACCTTCGCACCCGAAGGTCAGGAAAATATTCCTCATCTCCTGCACGACCTGATCCCGCAGTCCAGCTTCTTCTCGCATGTCACGAACCGCGGCATCCTCGGCCATTACGTCGCCACGGCCAGCCTCGCGACCGGGGTTTACGAGACGCTGAACAACTTCGCCGCTGTCCCGCCGCAGCACCCCACGGTATTCGAATATTTCCGCCGCGATCTCAAGCGCCCCGCCAGCGACACTTGGGTTGTGGCGCCCAGCAACGGCTTCAACCGGATCGGCGAGAGCGATTGCCGCTCCTACGGAGCCGGCGCGAACGTCATCCTGCCGAAGCACCTGCTCGCAGCCACTCGGCCCGGAGGCGTCAACCTCGACCATCTCCTTCAGGACAACTACGAGAATCCCCTCTACACTCCACAGCTGGGCGGTGGCGAGTTCGAGTTGCAGCAGCTCGATCGCATCCTCCGCCTCTCAGTACAGGACTTCACCGCGCACGCGCGCACGCTCTCCAGCCCTGACGAGTTGTCGGTGTACATCGCCACTCGCCTGATGCAGGAGGAAGCTCCAAGCCTGCTGTGGATCACCATGCACGATATGGACGTCGCCCACTCCGGCGCGTATTCACTCTACATCGAAGGAATACGCCGTACCGATCGCCTCTGCGCCGATATGTGGCGCGCCGCGCAGGAGAACCCCGAATACGCCGGAAACACCACCATGTTCATCCTGCCCGACTTCGGACGCGATGGGGATTACGATGCCGGCGGCAATGGCTTCCAGCATCACCGCACGGGCGATGCTGCCAGCCGCACGACGTGGATGATGGCACTCGGCGCCGGCATCCGGCCCGGAGTCATCTACGATGACCCGATGCAGTCCATCGACCTCGTCCCCAGCCTCGGCGCGATCCTGGGCTTCTCAGCCGCGCAGAGCCAGGGAAAACCGGTCCGGGAGCTCGTCTGACCATGCAGCCCCGCGATCTCACCCCTGGGCAGTTTGCGGCATACCCACCGGAGGGTCGCTCCCTCGCCGTCGCCCACCTCAATATCCTCCGGCAACTTCCGCTGGCTCTGCTGCCCAGCGTGCTGCGCGAAGTGATCCAATACGATTACTTGTTTCCAGCCGAACGCTCCCTCATCGAAAAGCAACTATCCGCCATTGCCTCGATGAATCAGCAGCAACTCGCAGATTGTGTACATGGCTTTGCGGCGATCTCGCTGTCGCACGATCTGGAGGATTTCGACTGGATCAACCACCCTGCGCAATTTCTGGAACAGCAGTCTGCGTGGCTGTGGAGCACGCACCAGCTGGATGCATTTCACACCGCTGCCGATGACTACAGTTCCCATGTGGACCCACTCATCCGCGTGGATACACCGCCGATTGGTCGGCTTGGAATCGCGATCGTCGGCCAGGGTGTCTCCTCGTGGAACGAGCCGCTCTTCCGGAATCTTCGCGCCGAGGGCACGTTGTTCTACAAAATGAAGCCCGATAACGGTCTCCGGCTTCTTCTCGACGCTGCAGCCCAGCGAGCAACGGCACACCCTGCGCCCTATGCGCATTGGTACATCGACGGAGGTGCTCCCGCCGACCACGTTCCTGCGCTGACCACGATTTCATTCAGCGCGCTCGAGCCCCTCCGCACCGGGCTGCTCAAAAAGATGCAGAGACAAATCGAGCGCCCCGGCATGGGTCCGGAACAGCTCCGGACGTGGCTGGCGCAACTCACACCCGCGGAACTCGGCATCGCGGTCCCCGCCGATCCGGTCCTCGCCCGTTTCCAGGTCAGCCTTTTCACCGAGGCCTCCGGCACGCAAATCTTCAGCACCACGTTCGCGCAGTGGACGACCCGCGAGGTGCTGCGCCGCGCCCAGGCCCTCACCGTCATCGCACGCTTCGCTCCGCGGCAGCGTCAGCGGCCGATGAACGAGTTGATGTCCGCCGACACGGCGAGCCCCGAACTGGATTCCGCAGGCTCGCTTGTCGATGCCGATATGGCCGCGTGGTATCACTGGCTCAACCAGCAACGGCTTCCCGGCTACAAGCAGTCGTCCTTCATCGCATGGTTCGAGGATCACAACCAGGCTGTGGTGATCGGCCCCACCGTTCCACGCGGGGTTGTATCCGATTCCCCCCTCGATCTCAGCCAGTTGCTGGCGCTCGCTGCCGGATGAACTTACTTTCTTCGCGCCCAGGAACTCGCCCGTGAACCTTACGCGCCGCAGCTTTCTCGCCGGCAGCGCGGCCGTCGCTGGCTCGCACGCCATCGCGCCTCCCTTGCGGATTTCCGTGAGCCGGGACATTGCGGATCCCGCGTCGGGCTCCGAACAGGAACCCGGCCGGATCGTCATTCCGTCCACGATGCCGATGGGCTCCGGCGCGCCCCTGGGAGGCATTGGAACGGGCTTCGTCGAAATCCGCCCTGACGGCTGCTTCCATGAGTGGCAGATCTTCAATGCCGGGCCCTGGGCGCAGCACGTGCCCTCTACGACCGCTCCACCCGCTACCGGACCGCAATACCTGCGCCTGATGATCCGCGTCGGCGCTGGCTCGGATCGCCCACCGCAGCTCCGCCGCCTGTATTTGCGCTCCGACGAGAACAATCTCTACACATTGCCGTTCGCACAGGACGTCGAGGGCATCGACTATCTGGCGAGTTTCCCGGTCACCGGCCTCGAATACCATGACGCTTCCCTTCCGGTCCGCGTCTCCTCTGAAATTTTCTCTCCCTTCGTCCCCGGCAAAGCCCGTGACTCCGCAACGCCTGGCTTCCACG
>Ga0070735_10004946_pt1 | contig 11122 bp, 9 predicted proteins | sample Coa_R1_FD_66443 | JGI IMG/M metagenome (GOLD analysis project Ga0070735, IMG submission 66443) | Surface soil microbial communities from Centralia Pennsylvania, which are recovering from an underground coalmine fire - Coalmine... | ecosystem: Environmental > Terrestrial > Soil > Unclassified ... | reverse complement strand
AATCATCGCGGAAGCTGCCTCAAGCTTTCCCGAAACGTCATCGTGAGTTCCACGAGCGCTGACGGAGATGACTTCGTCCTGCAAGATGTAGCGAAGCCCGTCGATGCAGTGCACCCCAACATCGGCAATGGGACCCCCACCGGCCACAGCAGGATCGTAGAGCCACTGCCGGGCATGACCGGTTTTTCCTGGAAACGAAAACTCTGCGCGGGCAAAGATGGGCTTGCCGATTTCTCCCGACGCCAGCCGCTCGCGCAACCGGCGGGTGCTGTCTTCGAAGCGGAAAACTTGGGCGACGCCCAGCAGAACGCTTGCCTTCCGTGCGGCTTCTACCATCTGACGGCACTCATCCGCACTTACTCCCATAGGCTTCTCGCAAAGCACATGTTTGCCGTGACGTAAAGCGAGCAGCACATCTTGTAGGTGCATCGCATTCGGAGTTGTAACGAGAACGGCATCGACCTCCGACGACTGGCAGAGCGCGTCGGCCGAATCAAAAGCCAGCGGAATGTTGAATTGACGCGCCGATGCCTGTGCCTTTTCCGTGGTTCGGCGCGAGAGCGCGGTAACCCGGCAGTGTTTCGCCGCCAGAAATCCTGGCATGAGCCGCTTCACTGCGTGAAGCCCAAAACCAACAATGCCGAACTTAACCATTCAAGGAGTGTAAATCAGAAACGTGGCCTGCAACTCAATGAGCGCGGGCCTGTAAACGAGGAGTCACTGCGGCCAAACGGTCATAGAAGAAGGCGCCGCTGCCACGCTGCCAGTAAATCCGGTATTTGTCAGTTCACCACTACCGGTGTCTACAGAAAACTCGGTAATTGTGTTTGCGCTTTGATTGCCGACGTACACAAACTTCCCACCAGGATCCGTAACTACGAAGACTGGTTGCGTACCGGCGCCATAAGGAGATCCAAGGAGTTGGGTTAGGACACCGTTGCTGGCGATGGAGTATGCATAAAGGTTGCTCGATCCAAGGCAATCAACGTAGAGGTAATTACTGTCCGCGGATACAGCAACCGATATTGGCCCGGTCCCCGCTGTAAAGGGGGATTCCGGAGCTGCAAGCAGTGCGCCGCTCGAACTGTTAATCGAAAATACTGATACGGTGTTGGCATTGCTGTTTGCGGCGAAGAGAAATTTGCTTCCCGGGTCAATGGCCATGCCAAAAGTGCCCGTGACCACGGAGAATGGCGAACCCGCGACGCTCTGCAAAGTACCGGAACTCGAAACGGAGTAGGCATAAATGAGCGAGAGGTTCGGGTTGTTCACGTAGAGGAACTTGCCCGAGGGCGTTATAGCTGCCGAAACCGGTCGCGGATTGACTGGAAACGGCGATCCAGCGACTGCTTTAAGAACGCCAGTTCCGGGATCGATGGAGAAGACCGAGATATTTGACGATATCTGGTTGATCGAGAACAGAAAAGTTCCCGCAGAATTCACGAGGATCGACACAGGGGTGAGACCGGTATCCGTACGCGGCAAGACTTCGGTCAGCGCGCCGGATGTGGAATCAACGTTGAACAGCGAGATTGTGCTGTCCGCTGTATTAGCGACGTAAAGCAAGTTCCGGCTGGGCAGCGATTGTATCGAGGTGGGGGAATGCCCACCAGGAAAGGGCGAGCCGAGGACAGGAGTGAATTTGCCTGTATTACTCTCGACGCGAAAAGCGTAAACGCCACTCTCCGTCACTGTTACATAGGCGTTGTGCGTGGGGCTGCCGCTTCCTCCGAAAATGCTGCTGCCGCCGCAGCCCGACAACCCGGCCAGCGAAACTGCGCACGCCAACAGGGCAATTGTTCGTATCTGCATTCAAAATCCTCGATTGAACATACTTCGATTGATCATTACGTTAGAGTTATTTCAAAGTTTTGCCGAGATGAATTACAACGCCTGCCGAAACACGGATATTGTTTTGCGTGACTCCGTAGGTTGAGCTGTTCAAATAATCAGCTTGGAACACTCTGATCGCGAAGCGGTGCCGGAAGGGAAAATCGTATCCGCCACCCACATCAAGCGATCGTCCCAACGAACTGCCAACGCCGGGAATTTCGTTGCCATTGCGCGCTTTACCAAATAAGGCATGGGCGAACCATCGGCCACGGAATCTTTTTGCTGAAATTTCAGGGCCCGCCATAAAGGTATAGAAATGCTGGTTCTGGGCAAAAGTTGCGCTCAAATCCCCGACCGCAGCCAGGTAATGAGTAATGTTGTATTGGCCCGCTAAATTAGCCCCATTCAAGTTGGAATAATCCGTATACCCGTAACTCTTGCTATCGAGTCGGAGAAACGAGTAGCCGCCGAACACGTCATACCTTGTCGTGTTTTGCGCCTGCAATGGCTGAGAGCCAGACAGAACAGTCATCAGCACCGTGATGGCTGCCAGAACTCCTGAAATTTTCATGATTTTCAATTGGATGCGTCTTGTGGTGGTGAGGTAAGCGGTAATATCCATTCGGGAAGGGGAAGAGCCAATCTCCTGATTAATTTCGTGAACCTTGATTTTACCCGGAAAATGACTGATTGGGCGAAGATACTCGTGGTCTCGGTTCCGTGAATTCCTGGCATTGGCATCGGAGGAGCCAACAGCTGCAAGCGCTCAAGAGTGGCACAATACTGCCATTCTTCCCCGAAACGAGGCCGCACCGCCGTCGGCGGGCTGTTCGTCCGCTGTATTTGCATTGACTTGGCATATACGCCATCCTTAATATGCTGACGCAAGAAGGGTGTATCGACGATGAACGGCGAAGTCCTCGGGCATTATCGGATGCAGGAAAAGATAGGCTCGGGCGGAATGGGCGAAGTCTATCGCGCAACCGATGACCGACTAGGGCGCCAGGTCGCCATCAAGATCCTGCAACCGGGTCTGGCGAATGACCCAGATCGCCTTCGCCGCTTCGAACTCGAAGCGCGCGCCGCGGCGGCTCTAAATCATCCGAATATTCTAGCCGTCTATGACATGGGCCTGCACAATGGCGCGCCTTACATCGTTTCCGAACTATTGCAAGGGAAGACTCTCCGGATGCGGCTGCATGAGGGGAGCATTCCCTTGCATCCGGCCGCCGAATACGCGCGACAACTCGCCCAAGGTTTGGTCGCTGCACATGATAAGGGCATCGTTCATCGCGACCTGAAACCGGAAAACATTTTCATCACGCAAGATGAGCGCGTAAAGATTCTCGACTTCGGCATCGCCAAGCTGATGCAGCCCGATGTCGATGATCGATCGGTCACGACGATGACCACCCAAACCCGAACCGGGTCAGTTCTGGGCACTGTTGCCTACATGTCTCCGGAGCAGCTGCGCGGGAAGACTGTGGATTTGCGCAGCGACATTTTTAGTTTTGGGGCCATCTTCTTGGAAATGTTGACCGGGAAACGCGCGTTCTCAGGTGAGACGAGTGCGGATACGATGACGGCTGTCTTGAAAGATGAGCCTAAGGGATTGGCAGAAGACTCGAGCGATCTGCATCCTGCATTTGCTGGGATCGTGCGGCATTGTTTGGAAAAAGATCCCACTAATCGCTTCCAAACTGCTCGCGATCTAGCCTTTGCGCTAAAAGAAGCCGAGTTGTATTCCGGAAGCAAAGCTGTTCAGTTTCAGCGTGCTAAATCGCACGTTCGAAAATGGGGCCCATGGCTGGTTGGGGCAATCCTGTTCGCGGCAGCCGGTATTTTGATTGGATCTACCCTCCGGCCCGCTGCTCAACCGCGATACCAGCGCCTAACATTTGGCCGGGGCACGGTTTACTCTGCACGCTTCACTCCGGATGGGCGCAGCATCCTATACGGCGCGGGATGGAACGGGCATCCACTCGAGATATTCTCCACCGCTCCCAACTCTGTGCTGGCGAACCCCATAGGTCTTAGCGGGCATCTCCTGGCATTGTCGCAGTCTAACGAACTGGCTCTCGTGCTGGGAGGTGTTCACGGTTCGCGTCTCGAATTTGAAGACGGTACCTTGGCTCAAGCACCGATGGCCGGCAGTGCGCCGCGTGAGCTCCTGCAAGGAGTCACTTGGGCTGATTGGAGTTCGTCTGGCGACCTCGCAGTCGTTCGCCGCATCTCAGGACACGATCGTCTTGAATATCCCGTCGGGAAAGTCCTCTACGAGACAGTGGGCACCATTAGCAATGCCCGTTTTTCTCCGGACGGACGTTTGATTGCGTACCTTGACCATCCCCTTCGGTACGACGAAGCAGGTTCCGTTTGTGTCAGCGATCTGAACGGCAATCACAATGTTCTTTCCCAGGGCTGGAGTTCAGTGACTGGGCTTGCCTGGCATCCGCGTGGCAGTGAGATCTGGTTCACCGCAACCGAGCGAGGGGGCACGGAGAGAGCTCTGCGCGCAGTCACGTTATCGGGCAAAACGCGCCTAGTCCTGAGCATTCCTGGCAGTCTTACGCTGCAAGACATCTCCAGTGATGGCAGAGTGCTCGCGGTATCCGAGTCTGAACGTGTAGCGATGGAGTGGCTGGCACGAGATCATGGGAGCATTCGCGACCAGGATCTTTCGTGGTTCGACTGGAGCGTTGCTCGAGACATATCGCCCGATGGTCAGTCTGTGCTATTTCAGGAGAGCGGTGACGCCACGGGTACGACGGACGCTGTTGCACTTCGCAAGGTGGACGGGTCGCCCCCAATCCAGTTGGGCGATGGTATTGCCAACAATTTTTCTCCGGATGGCAACTGGGTACTTTCGACCTTCGCCAATCCACCGAAGATTGCATTGCTTCCTGTAGGCGCTGGACAGCCGCGATTTATTCCCCTGCCCACCCTTGAAACACTTCAAGCGGGTGCCAACTTTATGCCCGACGGGCAACATGTTCTCGTGAATGGTAACGAGACAGGTCACCGTGTGCGGACGTATCTCGTGAACCTTGCGGCCGGCAGTGTGCGTCCAGTCACCCCGGAAGGCCTGAGCGGGGTGATGCCGTCGCCCGATGGAAAATACCTTGCCGGTGTGGACGCAGAACGCAGACTTACTTTGATTCCGGTGGATGGTAGTGCTTTGCGTGTGATTACCAAGCTCGGGCGTGGAGTGGACACGATGCGCTGGACATCCGATGGCAGAGGCATCTACGTCTATCGTTATGGAGAAGTGCCGTTGCAGGTACAGCGTCTCGATTTTGCTACGGGCGAGTTGAGGCCTGCGCAAGAATTAGTACCCGAGGATCGCGCGGGTGTCGTTACCATCGGTCCCGTAGTCAACAACCGCGACGGATCGGAATTTGCCTATAGCTACTATCAGGTCCTCTCCGTGCTCTACATCATTTCCGGACTCACGTAACCGACTTAGCTTAGCGACCCGGTAAAATCTTGCCGCACAAAATGAAAAAATAATGAAGTCGAAGAATGACCCTTTGGCAGCTGGCCACGGGAGTGGGGAATTTCTCGTCCGCGATATAGAAGAGCGTCGCCGAGGGCCTGAAAAACTTGGACCTGTCCGCCGTTTATATGGAGTCGCAGCGGCCAGGGTGTCGCCAAGTCGGGCTCCGGGGAATAGTCTATGCACAGCGAAACACTAAATTCGCATTGTTCACGGTCGGTATGCATCTCTAGCAGAGCTCCTTCCGTGTACGACGAGAAATAGCAGTAGGAAGGCTTCACTGATTCGCCTACGATTTCAGAGATTCTGGACGTTAACTGGTGGTGAAAGAACCGCGCCACCGGTTCATTGAAGGCAACATAGCGCGAGCTACTTTGCGAGTCCCCGAACCGGAAGGTCCCGTGCCGCAAATGATATCGGTAGTAGCGACGGAGCGCCGAAAGGTGAAAAGGATGAATCAAGTGACCGACGGGAACGTAGCCCTTCTCAGAAAACCGTTTGCGAGCGATCGTGGCAAATCGATGTCGCTCCTCGACGCGTGCCATCGCAGATTTTTCTTGTATGAGAATGCCCGCCGTTTCCAAAGAAAAACGCGCATTCTCCGGAATTGCTTCCGCCAACCCTCCTTCTCGCTCCGCTCGGACAAGCGTGTTGTGTAATTCTGGCCCAACCCAGTAGGGCACCGCGGAACACGTATCTTCGTCTTGGATCCAAACAATTCTCTGCCCGGGACTGGGGTAGGCGAAATGGTGGCTATCGAACTCGACCGAGTCAGGAATCTTGAACACGGATTGCGGATTCAATATCCAATTGCGATTGGCGACAGAGCGATCAGACGCGCGCTCTCTGTCCGGGGAAGGCAAGAGTCTTGCCGGAACGAGAAAGTCCGGCTGATCGTCAATACGGCAATAGTAATGCGCCCGCGGTAGCGCGCAAGGCTCCTCCACCGGGAGTGTCGTGACGGTCGAACCCCCTGCCAAACGCTCTATCCACCGTAACCAGTCGTTATTTTCGATCTCCAACGTCATCTATTTATGGAACCATCCATTGACTGTGAATCGGCTATCCTCAAAGGCGCCAGATCTTGTTTCGACTGGCGTAATCTCGTGCGTGAGAGAACTGAGGAACATGACCGCCTGGTTCTGCGTCGGCACAACGGCGCGACAGTGCCCGGTCGGTCGATAGTCGCCGTTTTCCAGGCGCGAATCGTAGATGCGTAATTCGCCACCGCGAAATGGCTTCGGCTCACGATGGAAGAAATAGACAAACGTAATCTCTCGTCCGGCAATTTCATCGACCCCATTGTCGCAGTGCCAACGAAAATAATCTCCGTCATTGCTGGCCGTAATTTGTGCCTCCACGCGCGTGATTTCAAATGCCGGGTACTGCAACTTGCGCAACACACCTGGCAGAGCGGCGCGCAAACGATCGTGAAGAACGTCGTAGTGCGGTCCTAACTCCATAAGCACGCGTGAACGTCTGCTTTCATAATCCACAGTTCCACCCGGAACGCCGGGCGAAATGACTTCGCTGATCTGGAATTCCATCTCTTTCTGTAAAGTGAATCGGATCAACTCTTGCAACTCCGCGGGAGATAGAAATTCGTCCAGCAGAACATAATCAGCCTGCAAGAACTCCGGCCTGCCTGTCTGGCTGCGCTCCGCCACTGCAACACTAACGGCTTCGCGTTGGGCTGTGCCCGGGGGATTTGGCCCTGGAGGCTTAGGCGCGTTGGGGTCAAACGGCCCGGGTGGCGTCATCGGTGGGTTGCCAGCTAGTACGGGCACTATCTTGGTGCGCACCGCGGGAGGATTGGGCCCGGGTGGCTTGGGTGGATTCGGGTCAGATGGCGCCGGAGGTATCATCGGCGGCGAACCGATGCCGGAGCTACGTCGCAGCAATTGCTGAACTATGCTCTGGCCCAATATCAACTGCGCCCGGTCACTCACAATTTCTCCCACGGCGCGTGCAATTACTTCTTCCACAGCTCGGCCGGACCCGTTTGCCGTCTTGGCGTGACGCAATAGCCGGGTGAGCAGTTCCTTCTCTCGAGTGCTTAATATTCTGTCGTCGGCTGCAAGACTTTCTGCGAGATCGCCATCGCCACTATCGGTTCTCATAAGCAACGCCTCCTGGCAAAGTGTTAGGCATATGTTGATTTTTAAGGAGCAGAAACGAGCGGCCGGAGAAAATCCGGCAGGCGACGGGGAGTAAAACTTAGCACAATATCGATATTCTTCTGCACATAAATTTTGTTCGGAAGAAGAAATCTGAGGAAAACATGGTAGAAACTCGCGCGAACTACCGAGTTGCCAACGCGCCCACAAGAGAGTTGAAAAGCTTGACTCCATCGACGCCGCCCAACTCTGGTTCGCTGAGTCGCTCAGGATGGGGCATCATACCGAGAACGTTTCGTCCTTCATTGCAAACGCCCGCAATGTTGTCGAGAGAGCCATTAGGATTGGCTGCTGTTGTTATCTCACCGTCCGTTCCGCAATAACGGAACACGATGCGATTGCTGAGCTGCAATTCGCTCAAAGTGGGCTCGTCACAAAAATAATTCCCATCCATGTGACCAATGGGGATGGTCAGTACTTCGCCCTTGCGGCAGGCATTGGTGAACGGTGTGTCGGCATTTTCGACGCGCACTCGTACCGGCTTGCATACATATTTCAAGCCCGCATTGCGAGTCAAAGCGCCAGGCAGGAGGCCCGACTCGCATAAGATCTGGAATCCGTTGCAGATGCCTAAAACCAAACCGCCATTTGCCGCAAATTTGCTGACCGATTCCATGACTGGCGAGAACCTGGCGATCGCTCCGGTGCGCAGATAATCCCCGTAGGCGAACCCACCCGGCACGATGATGGCATCGCAATTTTCCAGGTCGTGCGATTCATGCCACAGGAACGTTACGGGCTGCTTGGCGACGTGCTGAATCGTCCAGTAAGCATCGTGATCGCAGTTTGAGCCGGGAAAGACGAGCACTCCAAATTTCATTTCATGCCTCGCCGCAGGGATATAAAAAGTTTAGCATGGTGCAGAAAGGCATGCGCGGAATCAGTATCTCCTCTGCGAACGTCGTATGACCATTATGGAACACCTTTCACTGACAGGCGATGCTCTCAAGAACTGGGCCATCGCGCAAGCGCAGGATTCTGTGGTCGTCGGCTTGCTTTGGTGGGTCGGGTTGACACTTCTCCACGTGCCTTGGGCTCCGCTATGGGCAGTGTTGGCTGCGGCGTTGCAGATTGTGCCCCATTTCGGCCCGGTTCTGGGCCTGCTCGGGCCAGTTCTTTCCGCCGCCGTGCACTGGACTGACTGGGAGCATCCGCTCTACGTGCTCATGCTCTACGCTGCCATCGTTATGATTGATGGCTTCTTTCTTCAGCCCTATCTGATGAAGCGCACGGCGAAGGTGCCAATGTGGGCCTCCATCATCGCGCCACTGGTTTTAGGCACGTTGATTCCCTTCTGGGGATTCCTGCTCGCCCCGCCACTTCTAGCTGTGATTTATGCTTATCGGTCGCGGCCACGCGCTTAGCCGCAACGGGCTTAGCCATTCCAGGGCTGTTCGTGGGGGATGTCTTAAACATCTTAAATTCTAAGACAAGTCCTTCGTGCGGCCACCTCTAGGCTGAATCTGACGGTTGTGGTAACCTAATAAAGTCATTTAAAGACAACTGAATAGAGACAGGAGTCCATCGCGCAAGTGTTAGCTAGAGAGCAAAAAAAGTCCCTCATCGACCAGTACGCTACGCATACCAACGATACCGGCAGTCCGGAAGTACAAATTGCCTTATTGAGCGAGCGCATTGGCCACTTGACGGAGCACTTCAAATCGCACCAAAAAGACCACGGTTCGCGCCGGGGCCTTCTCATGCTGGTCAGCAAGCGCCGTAGCCTGCTGGATTACCTCAAGACGTACGATTCCGACCGTTATAAGAACGTCGTGCAAAAGCTCGGCCTGCGCCACTAAGTAGCGGCCAGTCTGTCCTTTTTGGCTCAAGGCAATCGGAATTTGCTGGATTCAATGAGGAATCCCCACCATGTTGTGTTTCCGGGTGTTTTTCGTTCATGAGACGACGGTTCTTTTCGCGGACCAACCCCTCGAAACCTCCGCTCGTGCCGGGAACGTGTGCTCTCACGCGTCGCGCTCTCCTCTCAAAAAATTAAGGATGAATCAATGAAACCTCACGCAACAGAAGTTACAGTCGAGCTGGCTGGTGGAAAAAGAATCTCTTTCGAGACGGGAAAGCTGGCAAAACAAGCTCACGGTTCCACCGTAGTGCGTAGCGGCGACAACGTTGTGCTCGCCACCGCAACTTCGAACGCCGATCCCCGCGAAGGCATAGATTTCTTCCCCCTTACCGTCGATTACCGCGAATACACCTATGCTGGCGGACGTTTTCCTGGCGGTTTTATCAAGCGTGAAGGCCGTCCTAGCGAGCGTGAAATTCTCACCAGCCGCCAAATTGACCGCCCTATACGCCCGCTATTTCCTGATGGATTCCGGTGCGAAACCCAGGTCATTGCATTCGTCCTCTCCGCTGACTCGGACAACGATCCAGACGTCCTTGGGATCAATGGCGCTTCCGCTTCGCTCACTATCTCTGATATCCCGTTCCACGGGCCTATTGGCGCAGTACGCGTAGGGCACGTAAATGGTCAGTTCGTAGTCAATCCTACCTATGCAGAGATGGCTGAAAGCGCCCTCAACATCATGGTGGTGGGCACGGCCGAAGGCATTGTGATGATCGAGTCCGGTGCCAAAGGCGTGAGCGAAGATACGGTTGTTGATGCGATTGAGTTTGGCCACAACGAAATCAAGAAGATTTGCTTCGCTATCAACGAACTTCGGGCCAAGACGGGCAAGCCGAAACGCAGCGTCACGCCGCCCGAGTTCGATCAGACTTATTACGATCAGCTCAAAGCGAAGGTTGGTGCGGAGCTCACCGATGCCTGCGACACGCAAAAACATCCCAAGGCGGAAAGTTACACGCTCATCAAAGAAGTGAAGAAGCGTCTCGTAGAGGCGATTCCAGAGGAAGACGAAGCGGGACGCGCCAAGCTGAAGACGTACTTCGACACCCTGCGCGAGCGCATATTCCGCGAAGAAGTCATCAGCCGGAAGCGCCGCCCGGACGGACGCGCGTTCGACGAGATACGGGAAATCTGGATTGAAGTTGGAGTGCTGCCGCGTACCCACGGCTCGGCCATCTTTACGCGCGGCGAGACCCAGGCGCTGGTTACGGCCACGCTCGGTACTAGCGACGACATGCAGCGTCTGGAGACCTTCCAGGGTGAAGCCAAGAAGCACTTCATGCTGCACTATAATTTTCCTCCGTTTAGCGTAGGTGAAGTGAGCTTCTTGCGCGGAGCTGGCCGGCGTGAAATTGGCCACGGCGCATTGGCGGAACGTGCTATTTCGGCGGTGCTGCCAACGCAGGAAAACTGGCCTTATGCGATGCGCGTGGTTTCCGACATTTTGGAATCCAACGGTTCCTCGTCCATGGCCTCCATATGCGGCGCCTCTTTGTCGCTTATGGATGCTGGTGTCCCCATAAAGGCTCCGGTCGCCGGTGTGGCCATGGGACTGGTCAAGGAAGGTGAGCAATACGCGATCCTGACTGATATTGCCGGTGCGGAAGATCACTACGGTGATATGGACTTCAAAGTCGCCGGCACCAAAGACGGTATTACGGCGTTGCAGATGGATATCAAGGTCGGCGGTATTACGGCGCAGATCATGCGAGAAGCGCTGGCGCAAGCCAAGCGTGGACGCCTATTCATTCT
>Ga0070735_10004945_pt1 | contig 11124 bp, 7 predicted proteins | sample Coa_R1_FD_66443 | JGI IMG/M metagenome (GOLD analysis project Ga0070735, IMG submission 66443) | Surface soil microbial communities from Centralia Pennsylvania, which are recovering from an underground coalmine fire - Coalmine... | ecosystem: Environmental > Terrestrial > Soil > Unclassified ... | reverse complement strand
TGGCCTCGCGCTCACATGGTCCGGCTCTGCCTTCGCGCAGGATCCGAGCCAGCAGGAGCCCGATCAGACGGAACCGTCGATCGTTCAGCCGCAGCAGACGCCGGACCAGGCGCCGCCTAGGCCGGCGGGTCGCGGCCCCGGTTGGGTTGATGAATCCGATGCTGTGACCGACACCGGCGTGCCCATTATTCCGGACTCGACGCCGCTGACGGGCGTTCAGGTCGCCACGCTCGGCTCACAGCAGCAGCGTCACAGCTACGTCGTGCCGGGCTTCCAGTACGGCAACTTTCTTCGCTCTTCAACACTCGAAGCGCCGCAGGTCGGTGATTGGAACTCGACAAGCTTTCTTGCGGGCAACCTGAGTTTGCTTCAACAGTGGACCCACGCACAGCTCGCTTTGAACTACACAGGTGGCGGCACGTTCTCCACCGACCCGCTTCAGGGCAACAGCTATTACCAGCAGATGGAATTGCAGCAGACGATCGAAACGCGGCACGCCAAGTTCTCATTGATCGATCAGTTCGACTACCTGCCGCAATCGGACTTCGGATTCGGCGCGTCGAGCCCGCTGGCGATCGCTGGAATCGGTGGACCGCTCGGTCCGTCGCTGCCGGCGTTGCAGAATAATTATCAGCCGAACCAGAGCATTTTCACGACGGTCGGCTCACGCTACAGCAACTCGGCGACAGCGCAACTTGCGTACTTCCTTACGCCGCGCTCGCAGATTACCGTGTCAGGCTCGTACGGTATTTTGCGGTTTCTTGATGCCGGCAACATCGAGAGCAATGACACGATTTTGAGCCTCGGTTACGACTATCAGGTCAGCCGCCGCGACACGCTCGGCGTCCTGTATCGCTATACGGATTTCCGCTATCTCGGGAACCCGCAAGCGATCGAAGACCATGTTGCGCAGCTCGCGTATGGCCACAAGATCACCGGGCGCATGTCGATCCAGGCCTTTGTGGGACCTGAAATCACGCAATTCAGGATTCCTCTCAACGGCGAGTCACAGCGCATTTCGGTTGCGGGCGGCGGCAACTTCACCTACGCAATTTCGCGCACAAATCTCGGGCTCATCTACAACCACAGCATTTCGGGCGGCAGCGGCGCGTTTACCGGCGCCACGACGGACACGATCACGGGAACCCTGAATCGCCGTTTGAATCGCATCTACGAAGGCAACATCAGTTTTGGCTACGCGCGCAATCGCAGCTTGCAAAATCAAAACGTGGTTTCACTGAGCCAGCCGATCGTGAACTCGTGGTTCGCGGGCGCAGGCGTCGATCGTCCGTTAGGGCGCGAGGCCACTGCATCGCTCGCCTACACGGCGTTCATCGAATCGTCCACGCAGGGTTGCCAGGTCGGAAGCTGCACGAGTTATTTGCAGCACCAGATCTCGTTCAGCTTGCAGTGGCATATGCATCCGGTGGTGATGGAATAAGGAGAGGGTTGCGCGTTGTTCGTTTCCTAGCGCGATCCCTGCCGTGCCGGCTTAACAGCAGCTTGCGGTTGTAATAAATCGGGCGACGCAATGAACTCGCCCGCGATCGAACTCGGGAGAACATGTACAAAGGTTTTTTCGGCCTGAAAGACAATCCGTTCAACGTGAATCCGGACCCTCGCTTTCTCTATTTCACCAAGGAGATCGAAGAGGCGTTCAGCGGATTGAAGTACGGCATTCAGAATCGTAAAGGCTTTATCACGCTGACCGGTGAAGTCGGGACCGGCAAGACGACGCTCGTCAATCGGTTGCTCGACTGGTTGCACGAAGAGCGGGTGCGCACGGCGTTTTTGTTCAACTCGCGGATGAATTCGAGCCAGCTTTTCGATTTTATCTTGGCGGAATTTGGGATTAGCTGCGATTCGCGCAGTAAGAGTCAGCTCTTGATGAAGCTCAATGGGTTCTTGCTCGATCGATTTCGCGCCGGAGAGACCACCGTACTGATTGTTGACGAAGCACAGAACCTGACCTATCCGGTGCTCGAAGAGATTCGGTTGCTGACGAATCTTGAGACTTCGACTGAGAAGTTGCTACAGATCGTTTTGTCGGGACAGCCGGAGCTCGAAGAGAAATTGAAGCTGCCGCAGTTGCGACAGTTGCGGCAACGCATCATGCTGCGCTGCAAGACGTCGGCGTTGTCGAAGGAACAGACGCACGACTACATTGTCGAGCGACTACGGATCGCGGGACACGATGGGCCGCCGATTTTTAGCGCGGATGCGGTCGCGATGGTGCACAAGTATTCGGTCGGCATTCCGCGCGTGATCAATTTGCTATGCGAGCATTCGTTGATCAATGCGTACGTCGAGCAGCAGCGGCCGATCTCGGCGAAGACCGTCGAGGAAGTGGCGAAAGAATTTCAGTTGGATGAAGTGGCGCCGACTGCGCCGCCGCAGAGCATGAAGCTCGACGCTGACGTCTACAATTCGGAGTCGTTCATTCAGAATTTGGGCGATGCGCTGTCGAAGTTTCGCGTGCGGCCGGCGTTTACACCACGCGATCGCAAGTAGTCCGGTACTTACACGCAACAATTATTGCGTCGAGCAACTGACGGGCGTAGCCTGCTGTTGAGGTCGTTATGTTCACAGCACTGTGCGTCAGCTGCGTCTGTATATTTCTTTTCGGAACTGCCATCCGATTCGGAATGCTGGCTCGGCTGCTTGAAAGAGCCGGGCTGCTGCCAAATTCCTGGCGTGCCTGGTTGTACGGCACAAAGAGCTCTAGTTCTAGCCGGTAGAGTCGGCGCCTCATTTTTCGCGTTTTAACTAGCCGGCGCGTAGCCGAACACTGTTTTTAATTCCAAAAATTCTTCGAGTCCAGACTCGCCCCATTCGCGGCCGTTGCCCGACTGTTTGTAGCCGCCGAAGCAGCCAGCGAAATCGGGGCGCGCGCCGTTGATGTGCACGTTGCCGGAGCGGATACGCTTGGCGACTTTGCGGGCGTGTTCGAGATCGCCGGAGGTGACGAAGCCAGAGAGGCCGTAGGGCGTGTCGTTGGCGATGCGCACGGCATCGTCTTCGTTTTCGTACGGGATGATGCACAGGACGGGGCCGAAAATTTCTTCGCGCGCGATGGTCATGTCATTGCGAACGTCGGCGAAGACGGTGGGCTTTGCGTAATAACCCTTCGTGAGATTTTCGGGCCGGCCGGGGCCGCCGGCGACAAGTTTTGCGCCTTCGTCGATTCCTTTTTGGATGAGACGCTCGACTTTCTCGAATTGCGCTTTGCCGGAGAGCGGGCCGAGATTTGTGGTTTCGGCCGCGGGATCGCCAACGTTGGTTGCGCCGGCGGCTTGTTTTGCGGCTTCGGCAGCCTCGGCCATGCGCGATTTCGGAACCAACATGCGCGTCGGCGCGTTGCAGGATTGGCCGGTGTTGCGGAAGCAGGAGGCGGCGCCTTCTTTGACCGCGGCGGCGAAATTTGCGTCGTCGAGAATGATGTTTGCGGATTTTCCGCCGAGTTCTTGTGTGACGCGCTTCACCGTGGGCGCTGCGGCTGTTGCGACTGCGACTCCGGCGCGTGTTGAGCCGGTGAACGAAACCATGGCGATGTCGGGATGGGTGGAGAGTGCGGCGCCGACGGTGGGGCCGTCGCCGTTCACGAGATTGAAGACGCCGGCGGGGACTTTTGCTTCGTCGAGAATCTGAGCGAAGAGATATGCGGAGAGTGGCGCGAGTTCGCTGGGCTTAAGAACCATGGTGCAGCCTGCGGCGATGGCCGGCGCGACTTTGGCGACGATTTGATTCATTGGCCAGTTCCACGGAGTGATCAGGCCGCAGACACCGATCGGTTCTTTGCGGAAAAGCGTGGCGCCGCGGACTTCGTCGAACTTGAAATTCTCGAGGAGGCGGACGACTTCGAGGAAGTGCGCGAGGCCGGCGCCGACTTGCGCCGCTTTCGCGAAGGCGAGCGGCGCGCCCATTTCCGACGAGATTGCCTGCGCCATGTCTTGCGATTTTGCTTTGTAGACGGTGACGATGCGCTGGAGGAGGTCGCGGCGCTGCTCGACGGTGGTTTCGGAGAAGGAGTCGAAGGCGCGTTTTGCAGCGGCGACGGCTTTGTCCACGTCGGCGGCGCTGCCGAGAGAGATTGTGGCGATTTGTTCTTCCGTGGCGGGATTGATCACGGGGAAATCGTGCGGTTGGATCGGGGCGACCCATTTTCCGTCGATGTAGAACTGGCGGGCGTCTTTCATACGATCTCCTGAATTCGTTCGCGTGTTTGTTCGCTGTGCTAAACGGCGACCTTAAAAATTGTCCTTAGAAAATCCTTGAGCATCTCGGTGGCTTGGGCAGTCGCGGCGGCGTCGTAGCCGACGATTGCGTTGTGGCGGACGCACGGGTCGTTCCAGGTGAACGGTTTGCCGGTTGCGATGTTTATGATCTCGCCTGGAGTGCGCTCTTCGCGCTCGCAAAATCCGGCGACAAGCGGCTTTTCTACTTCGACGTGTGGCACGTAGAGCGGGTTGTCGAAGACGTGATTCACGCCAGGGAATTCCGTGAGTTCGACGTCGTGGCCGGCGGCGCGCAAACGGGCGACATATTTGCGAGTCGGCTCGATCCAAACATAGTTGTCGCCGGCTCCATGAAAAACGCGAATGGGGGCATCGACGATGTTTTCGTCTTCGAGATATTTGATGCTGCAGGGCGGATAGAACGGGATGTACGCGGCGAATCTTGCGTTTTTTGGGCCGTGCATTTTCTGAAAGCGTTTGAGGCTGGCGTAGATTGTTGCGAAACCGCCCTTGGAAAATCCCATGAGAGCGATGCGATTGGGGTCGATGTTGCGATGCTGCGCGAGATGATCGAGCGCGCGATAAGCATCGACGATCATCGCGCAGGAGCCGAGACGCGTTTGGTCGGTGATGGTTTCGACGATACCGCGGCCGGTGAAGCAATCGACGATGAATGCGGCGACGCCGATGGCATGGAGTTCGCGCGCCCAGCGATCCACGTTGGCGGTAGCTCCGCCGGAGCCGTGGATCAGAATCACCGCGGGGTGGCGTTCGAGATCGCCTGGGAGGCGAAGCTCGGCGGCGATGCGCGCGGGTTTGCCGGTTGAGCCGGTCAAGAATTCTTTGTCCGTGAGAGTGGTCGTCTCGAACGAATGAATTTCGGTGCGGATCGTGAGAGTGCGAAGTTGGTCTGAAGAGGGTATCGGCATCGCTTTGATTTTAGCGCGCCAGCGAAGTTGACTGTCGATTCTTCAATTTCTCTCTTCGCGCAGAATGCGCAGCATGCGGCGCAGCGGTTCGGCGGCGCCCCAGAGCAACTGGTCACCGACCGTGAATGCGCCGATGTACTGCGGTCCCATCGCTAGTGTATGAAGACGACCGACAGGCACGCTTAGAGTGCCGGAGACTGCGGTCGGGGTGAGGCAGCGCATCGTTGAGTCTTTGTCGTTCGGCACGACGCGGACCCAATCGTTAGCGCCGGCGATGATCTTTTCAATCTCGCCCAGCGAAACATCTTTGGTCAGCTTGATGCACAAGCCCTGGCTGTGGCATCGCATCGTGCCGACGCGCACGCAAATTCCATCGACGGGAACGGCTGGCGAGAGGCCCATGATTTTGTTCGTTTCGGCCATGCCTTTCCATTCTTCGCGGGTTTGACCGCCGGGCATGTCGCGATCGATCCAGGGAATCAGGCTGCCGGCGAGCGGGACGCCGATTTCGCTTGTGGGCAAGTTTGATGAGCGCTGCGCGGCGATGGTAGTGCGATCGACTTCGAGTGCGTCGTCGGAAAGTTTCGCGCCGGTGGCGTCGGTGAGGCATTTCATCTGCTTCACGAGTTCAAGCATTTTCGCGGCGCCTGCGCCGGATGCGGCTTGGTACGTCATCGTGGTCATCCACTCGACGAGGCCCGCATGAAACAGGGAACCAACGGCCATCAGCATCAAGCTGACGGTGCAGTTGCCGCCGACGAAGGTTTTGATGCCGTGCGTGAGGCCGTCGCGAATCACGCGATCGTTCACGGGATCAAGGATGATGATGGCGTCGTCCGCCATGCGCAGTGTGGACGCCGCGTCGATCCAGAAGCCTTTCCAGCCGGATTTTCGGAGTGGAGCAAAAACTTCGGTGGTGTAATCGCCGCCCTGGCAGCTGATCAAAACGTCGCAGGCCGCTAGCGATTTCAGATCCTTGGCGTCGAGCAGTTTCGTGCCGCTCGGGGCCGGAGACGGCGCGGTGCCGCCGGCATTCGACGTCGAGAAAAACACCGGTTCAATTCCGGCAAAATCGTTTTCTTCACGCATGCGTTGCAGAAGCACGCTGCCAACCATGCCTCGCCATCCAATCAAACCAACACGCAGCATCAGTTCTCCGTTGAAATCTTCAGCTTTACCATTTTAAACAACAGGTCGCCCCCGCCGGCAGCAAAAGTTGGTGTTGAACCTTCTTGTGAAATGACGCTTCAGAACGCTGAGGCGATTGGTTGCGGTTCCGTTTCGTCGAGATTAAATTCGCGGTGGATGGCCAGTAGCGCGGCCTTCATGTCTTTTTGATCGATGGCGATGGAGAAGTTGCATCCGGACGTTCCGACGGCAGCGGCGATGACGTCGATTTCGTCTCGATCAAGCGTCGCCTCGAGACGCTGGGCGATGTCGGCACAGGCGTCGAGTCCCTGGCCGACCACGGTAAGGATCGAAATCGCGGAATGAATCGCGACACGCTCGAATTTTCCTTGGATAAGTTCGTCGCTGAATTCTTCCACCAATGCGTCGGCAGTTTTGCCGGCGAGTGCAGGGCCAACGCCAACGCAAATTCTGTCGCCGGGTTCGGACTGAAATACGAGCCACGCTTCGGCGCCGACGGACGAGACGGCGCGCGTTGCGCGGGTGTGCGCGTCGTTGACGCTGCCGGCAATTTCGCCGCTGACGGTGATCAGTCGCGCGTCGCAGATCGCGGTGACGGCTTTGACTTCGCCAAACGTCGGGTTTCCCAGCGGTGTGATGCGCGTGCCGATGCGTTCGGGAAGAAACGAATTGCGAATCCAGACAGGAATATCGGATTGCATGACCGGATGCAGAGTTTTGGGATGCAGAACTTTCGCGCCGAAGTAGGCGAGGTCGGCGGCTTCGAGATACGAGATTTCAGGAATCGTGCGCGCGTGTGGAACGAGCTTCGGATCGCAGGAGAGCACGCCATCTACGTCGGTCCAGATGACGACTTCGTCTGCGTCGAGCGCGGCGCCGAGAATTGTGGCGGAATAGTCGGAGCCACCGCGGCCGAGCGTGGTGAGCGCGCCTTCGGCGCTGGCTCCGAAATAACCGGTGATGATGGGAACGATGTTTTGGCCGAGCAACGGGCGTAGACGGTTTTCGCACAGCGTGTGCGTTGGTACGGAGAGAGGTTCGGCGCCGCCGTAATTGCCGTCAGTGACGATCAGTTCGACGGCCGAGATCGCTTCGGAAGGAACGCCGAGATCGGCGAGAACAGCGGCAACGAGAGGCGCGGAGACACGCTCGCCGAGGCTTGCAATCTGGTCGCGCTGCGCGGGAGTGACTTTGCCAATGGCCGCGGCGATGCCGCAGAGAAGCTCGGTTTCGTTAAAAAGCTCGCGCATTTTCTGCAGGATGGCGTTGCGGTCGAAGGCGGACGGAATCAGTTCACAAGCAGCTTGTGCGTGGCGATTTTCCAATTCGACGAAGATGTCAGCGATGCGCGCTTGATTGCCAGCTTCCGCTGCGGTTGCGGCTTCGATCAATTTGTTGGTGACACCCGCCATCGCGGAAACGACGACAACGACTTCGCTCGCGTAGGCGGCATCGCGAATGATTCCGGCGACGTTGAGAATGCGCGAGGCGTCGCCGACCGATGTTCCGCCGAATTTCATGACGGCGAGGGGGCGGCGCAGATGTTCGCGCAATGGCTGTACGCTGGCGTGCGGACCGGCGGTGCGTTGCGAGAAAGGGCGATGCGGACGCTTCGCAACGGGCACAGTGGTCGGCGCGGGCTCGGCGACGTGGTGATGGCTGTTGCCGTTCCCATTCCCATTGCCGTGACCATTTCCGTTGCGACGATGCGGATCGGCCGCTGCGTTCAGCGGCGCTTCCTGGTTCGCATGCGATGTCGCTTTGCGTTGCATTTCGTATCCGTCTACTTTGTGCGTGGCACCTGAACCGACGACAGAGCTTGCGGCTGCTTCTGTTGAACTTGCCACGCGGCTACTTGTTTCTTTTTATTCACGCAGGCGCGAATTAGCTCGGGTTCGGCCCAGGGGACATCGTGAAATCCGGTTTTGAGAAATGCGCTCTCAGGGTTGCGATTCCATTCGGCAGGGAAGAGCGCGATGACGTCGCTTTGCGTGACTGCCGGGGCGGGCTGCGGTGCGCTGCCCGTGACTGCGGCGAAGAGAGCTGCAGGAAGATCGTGGCCGAGGCCGAGCGCGAGATGGCCGACCTGCGTTGTGCGCGGGTTGAGTTCGATCAGATACGCGTTACCAGTGGCGGTTTCGATCATAAAATCGAAACCGTTCATGCCGGACAAATTCAGGCGTCGCACCATTTTTGTAACGGCGGCCGACATTTCGGCATTGTCCACGCGGCGAAGCGCACTGGCCGGGCCGGACGAATGCACTTTGTTTAAGACTTCAAAATGATTTTCAGCGAGGACCGTGCCGTTCCAGCACGCCACGAGGCTCGTGGCCTCGTGGCCGGCGATGAATTCTTGCGCGCTGACAACAGAGCGCTGACGGGTAAGCGCGGGCCAAACACGGGTGTGGTCGGCGTCGATGAGCGCGCGCTTGGCGGCTTGCGCAAGCATCGGCGGCGCGTGCAATTTTTTGAAGGCGCGCTCGGCGTCAGCCATGGTGTGGACGACGCGGACACCTTCGCCTCCGGAGCTGCAATCGGATTTCAGGACGATGGGCAGGCCCACGTTTGTTGCCCACTTGCGCATTTCGTCGAGCGAAGTGACGACCGTCATTTTTGGAACGCGGACGCCTTCGTTGGCAGACATCTCAATGAAGGTGGCACGTTCATAAAGCATCGGGAAATTCGCGGGAGAGCCGAGCGAGCGCGAAAGGACAGCGCAAATTTCGGAGCCGGCGCTGTCGCGTTTTGCTTCGGCGGCGTAGAGCTGGTGAAGCTGGAGCGACGCGAGATCGTCGCAAGGAATCACGAGATCGGGCTTGGAGGCGAGGATGCCGGTGGCAATTGACCGGGCCGGAGTGAGGCCACTATAGGGATGGCCGGTGCGCAAAGCGCTCGTCTTGGTGATGGGGTGGCCCGCCGGGCAAACGGCATCCACGAAAAAGCCGGCTTGGGCCATAGCCATTCCGAGGCGGGCGGTGGGCACCCACTTTGAGCTGGTGACGAGCAGGACGGTCGGTTTCAAAGGTATCTCTGTCTTTGGGCACAGCTATGCCTCTCAGCCGAACGCGGATCTGAGAGGGTATTCTGCCTTGAGAGGTGCAATCACCCTGCCAAAAGGGGTTAGGTTGACACTCGGAATGCCGCTTCGTTTCTCAAGTAAGGTCAGGCGAATGAACAGTTTGCATGGATAGCAGGTGGTTTCCACAACAGGTGAACCGAAACGGTGCAGGTAATCGCCTCAGGAGTGGTAAACCGCTTCCACTCTTTTCGGAGGAGTCTTCCCTGGAGACGCGGCGGTTTGGAGGGGTCTCCAAGAGGGTACACCCCCCCCTCATTTTCCAATGTGTGAATAAAGGTCTTAGAATCAGTGAAATACGAATGGAGGAATGTTGGTTTTGGAAAAGAGTGCGCAACTCTCTTAGAATGAGTTGCTTGGCCTTTGTAGTGTTTCGCTTTTAATTCGATCTTTAGGGAAAAGAGTGGATGCAGCTTTCAATGGAAGAACTATACCACGCGAACGGCTGTATGTCAATGGCAATATGGCAGTTAGCGTTCGAATGGTGGGATTGTAAATGCTTCCGCCGAGGGCCGCAGCCACTCTGACGGTGTTCGGCCCCAAAACGGCAATGAGATCTGCACGCTACGTAGCGAAGACGCCGCAGTGTGTTCGGCGAGTCGTTGACGCGTCGGAATGCGTTGGCTTACCTTCGAAAGACGTGTGATAACAGGTGCGCTGGCGGTGCTGACGACACCGACAAACGCGAAATCGCGGTCTAATTCAATCGATTGGGGCAGGGAACGGATGACGCCTGGAGACAGTTGGACGAAGACGTGGACGTTTTTCGAGGATGCCTGGCACGAGGGCAACGTGCGCATGTGGGGACCACGGACGCACGCATTGTGGCTTTGCTCGGTGGTGTTTGACGGCGCGCGCTATTTTGAAGGTGTGGCTCCCGATCTCGACCTGCACCTGGCGCGGGCGAACGATTCGGCGAAGAAGCTTTATCTAAAGCCTGTCGTATCGCCCGAGAAGTGGGTCGAGTTGGCGAAAGAGGGCATCAAGAAATTTGACGGCGAGACAGCGCTGTACATCCGGCCGATGTATTGGGCGGAGCGCGAGAGCCCGTGGATACAGTCGCACGATCCGGAATCGACGCGGTGGTGCATGTCGATCTACGAAGCGCCGATGAGGCCGCCGAAGGGATTTTCGATCACGCTTTCGCCGTTCCGAAGGCCGACGCTGGAGACGATGCCGGTGGATGCGAAGGCTGGCTGCTTATATCCGAACAACGCGCGGTGTTTGTTTGAGGCGCAGTCGCGCGGTTTTGACAACGCGGTTGTGTGCGACATGATCGGAAATGTGGCGGAGCTGGCGACGTCGAACATTTTCTACGGCAAGGGTGGAGTGGTTTACACGCCGGAAGCGAACGGAACATTTTTGGCGGGTATTACGCGGATGCGCACGATTTCGCTTTTGCGCGAGGCCGGAGTGAAGGTCGTCGAAAAGACCGTGAAGTATTCGGAACTCGAATCGGCCGACGAGATTTTTTCGACCGGAAATTATTCGAAGGTCGTGCCAATTACCAAGGTCGGCGAACGGAAGCTGGAATTCGGGCCGCTGTATACGAAGGCGCGGGAACTGTACTGGGAGTTCGCGCATACGAAGGGCAAGATTTCGTAGAGGCGTGCTTGTTTTCTTGACGGCGTAATTGCGCGGTTGAACGGGCGAGAAGTCTACTCTCGCGGTTCGCAATTCATGCGGTAGAAATCACACTTTGATGAGGTTGGTTTGGCTCTGCCTACGAGCGCCG
>Ga0070735_10004944_pt1 | contig 11124 bp, 11 predicted proteins | sample Coa_R1_FD_66443 | JGI IMG/M metagenome (GOLD analysis project Ga0070735, IMG submission 66443) | Surface soil microbial communities from Centralia Pennsylvania, which are recovering from an underground coalmine fire - Coalmine... | ecosystem: Environmental > Terrestrial > Soil > Unclassified ... | reverse complement strand
TCCTGTGGTGGCGCTGGTCTCATGGTCGCGCTGCCGGCGCGAGATCCTACCCGGTCGGGCCCCCTGCTCCGGTGAAATACCAGGTCAGAGGGCACGTTCTGACGGGGCTCCCACCCCGGGCCGTCGTGGGGGCCCGTGGCGGCGTCCGAGGCGACGCGGAGCCGGAGGCCCGGGACCGGGCCGGCCTCAGGCGGCGGTGACCGCTTCGGCGACCCGCTCGACGAGACCGCCAACAGCCAGGTCCCGGGCAACCCGGATCGCCGACACCATGGCGTGCTCGTTGGACGAGCCGTGGCTGATCACGCACACGCCGTCCACGCCGAGGAGCATCGCCCCACCCACCGAGTCGGGGTCGAACTCGGCCGCGAGCGGCGCGAGCTTGGGCAGCATGACCTCGGCGGCGGCCCTGGCGTCGTCGTCCGCCGCGAACACCTCGAGGAGCGTGTCCATGAAGAAGCGCAGGGACCCCTCGAGCGTCTTGAGGGCGACGTTGCCGGTGAACCCGTCGGTGACGACCACGTCGACGCCGGCGTGCAGGAGGTCACGGCCCTCGACGTTGCCGGCGAAGTGCACGCCGGATGCGCGCTCGAGGAGGGCGTGCGCCTCCTTGACGAGGGGGCTTCCCTTCGTCTTCTCCTCGCCGATCGACAGCAGCGCCACCGACGGCCGGTGCACCCCGTACCGGGCGGAGGAATACGCGGTACCCATCTGCGCGAACTGCACGAGCATCGCCGGCGTGCACTCGGCGTTGGCGCCGGCATCGAGGAGCACCGTGGGGTGCCCGCCGAGCTGAGGGATCGGCGTGGCGATGGCGGGCCGCACCACACCCTTCAGCCGGCCCATGCGCAGCAGCGCGCTCGCCATCGTCGCGCCCGTGTTGCCCGCGCTCACCATGGCGAGGGCACGGCCGTCGCGCACCGCTTCAGCGGCGCGGACGAGCGACGAGTCCTTCTTCCGCCGCACCGACCCGGCCGGGTCCTCGTCCATGGCGATCACCTCGGACGCCGGGATGAGCCCGAGGTCGCCGGTGTCCCCCACGAGCTCGGGCGAACCGACGAGCACGACCGGGACGTCGTACTCCAAGGCGGCTCGTCGGGCGCCGGCGATGATCTCCCCCGGGGCCTTGTCCCCGCCCATGGCGTCGACGGCGACCGGCAACGCGTCGAGGGACGCCTCGGGTCGTGGCCGAGGCGCCCTCACTAGTCGATCTCGATCGCCTGCCGGCCCTTGTACCAGCCGCAGTTGGGGCACACCACGTGCGGCACCTTGGCGTGGTGGCACTGCGGGCACACGCTGCGCGCGGGACGGGCGAGCGTCCAGTTGGACGCCCTGCGGCTCCGGCTCTTCGCTTTGGAGGTCTTCTTCTTGGGGACGGCCATCGTCGGTCACCTCGGGCGGGGCGCCACCGCTCGAACAGGGCTCAGTTCGAGCGGACTCGACTCGAACGCACGGGAACGGAAACGCGCCAGGTTATCCCGTTCGCCGACGACCTCGACCCGGTGGCGCGCCCTGCCCGCCCGGCTGACCCCCGCCAGTCCGAGGGGCGTCGGCGGCGTGGGTGTCGCCTGCGCTCGGCGTCGGATCGGGGCTCGGCGTCGGATCGGGGCTCGGCGTCGGATCGGGGGTCGGACTGCCCGCCGACGACTCGGAGGCCAGGGCATCCAGGGCGGCCCACCGGGGGTCACGCGCCGGCACGCACTCGCAGCTTTCGAAGTTGCGGTTGACACCGCACGTGGGGCACAGGCCGAGGCAGTCCGGCCGGCACAGCGGTGCCTGCGGCAGCTCGAGAAGGACGGCGTCGTGCACGAGAGGCTCCAAGTCGACTTCGTCGTCGACGAGCGGATAGGTCTCTTCGCCGTCCCCACCTTGCGTGAACAGCTCGCGCACGGGCACCTCGATCACGCCCGACGCGGGTTCGAGGCACCGCCGGCACTCGCCTTTCCACGGCGCGCTCACGGTGCCGGTCACGGCAATTCCGCCGACGGCGGATTCGAGGGTCACGTCGGCCACGAGGAGCGCGCCCGGCACCACGGCACTCCCCGTGCACGCGAGCTCCTCGATCGACCCTTCGCGGCGCTCGTGACGGCGGCTGCCGACGGTCTGCCGGAGCCGGGCCACCGAGACGACGAACGGCCGTGCCGACATGGTCGAGAGGGTCAGGGTTGGTCCTGGTCGAAGAAGCCCGGCTCCCCGGGGGCCGGCCCGGCGTCGAGGTGTTCGGCGCCTTGGCGGTCGTGCGGCAACGGTGGCGGGACCGCCTGGAGCTTCTCGCGCCCGGACTGCACGGTCTTCAACGTCCGTTCGAGCACGATCTCGAACCGGCCGAGGCGCTTGTCGCAGTAGTCCTCGGCTTCGTGGCGGAGCCGGCGGGCCTCTTCTCGAGCGTCGTCGACGATGCGCTGGGCCACCTGGTTGGCCTGCCGCACGATCTCGGTCCGCTGGACCATGCGCTCGGCCTGGGCTCGGACGTCTTCGAGGAGGTTGTCCGCCTCACGCTGCCGGGCGGCGAGGAACTCGTCACGCTCGCGCAAGAGCCAGCGCGCCTGGCGCACCTCGTCGGGCTGGCGCTCGGCGGCGCGCTGAAGGACGTCGAGCAGCTCCTGGCGGTCGACCAGCGCCGACGTCGACAGCGGCATGGTGCGGGCCGAAGAGACCATGTCGACGGCCCGCCCGAGGAGCGCTTCGACGCTGTCGTCGTCGACCTCGCGCGGCTCGTCGTCGAAGTCCTCGTCGATGAGCCCACCGTCGGTCACGTCGAGAACTTCTCCTTCAGGCGGACGGCCACGGGGACCGGCACGAACGGCGACACGTCGCCGCCGTAGCGCGCCACCTCACGCAACAGGCGCGACGCGAAGAACGAGGTCTTCGAGCTGGTGGGGATGAACAAGGTGTCGATCCCGGACAACTGGCGGTTCATCTGCGCCATCTGCAGCTCGTTCTCGAAGTCCGACACGGCCCGCAGGCCCCGCACGATGGCGGTGGCACCGAGGTCACGCGCCACGTTGACGACCAGGGTGGAGACCGACGTGATGCGCACGTTGTCGAGGTGGGCGAGGACCTCGCCGAGCATCTCCTCGCGCTCGGCGAAGCTGAAGAGGGGCTCCGCCTTCTGGGGGTTGCGCAGGACGGCCACGACCACCTCGTCGAAAAGGTGACCGGCGCGCTCCACCACCTCGAGATGCCCGTTGTGGAACGGGTCGAACGAGCCGGGGAACAAGACAGTCGTCACGGGGTGCCGTTGCCCTCCTCGCTCGTCGGGCTGGTCGGGCTGGCCCGACCGGTCGCGCTGGTCGAACCGGTCGAGCTGGCTCCGATCGGGCGGGCCACGGTCACGAGCGTACCGCCGTACCGCTTGTTCTTGACGGTCTTCCACCCGTCGGGCACGGGGGGCGGGCGCGACGACTCGAGCACCGCCACCCCGGCGTCGAGCCGACTGAGCACGTCGTCCCAGGCGTCGAAGTCGTAGGGCGGATCACACAGCGCGACGTCGAAACGCGGGGCGGTGTCGAGATACCGCAGCACGTCCTGGCGCACGATCCTGCCGCGCTCGGACAGGCCGAGCGAGCCGAGATTGGCCTCGAGCGCCCGGCACGCAGCGGGCGCGTTGTCGACGAACACCACCGAGGCGGCCCCACGCGACAGGGCTTCGATGCCCATGGCACCGCTTCCCGCGTACAGGTCCACCACCGACGTGCCCTCGAGGTCGAGCAGGCTGCCGAGGACGCTGTAGACCGCTTCGCGCACCCGGTCCGAGGTCGGTCGGGTTCCTCGACCGGGCGGTGCGCGCAGCCGTCGGCCCCGGAGGGTGCCGGCAATGACGCGCACCGCTGTGAGCGTAGCGGGGCGCGTCAGCTCTTCAGGAGATAGGCAGCCTCGTCCTCGCCGATGAAGAGGCGGATCTCGTCGGCGAGGAGCGCGTCGGCCTCCAGGAAGGGATCGTCGGCGAGCAGGTCTTCGGCCACGGCGCGCGCCGCCTCGACGAGCGGCCGGTCGGCGCGCCGCAGCGAGGCCAGCTTCAGGTCGCTGCGCCCCTTCTGACGCGTGCCCAGGACGCTGCCTTCGCCGCGGACCTCGAGGTCGACGTCGGCCAGCTCGAAGCCGTCGGTGGTGGCCACGAGCGCCTCGAGCCGGCGGGTGGCATCAGGCGCGCTCGTGGTGGACAAGAGGAAGCACCACGAGCGGCGGTGCGACCGGCCCACCCGACCCCGGAGCTGGTGCAGCTGCGCGATGCCGAACCGGTCGGCGTCCTCGACGACCATGACGGTGGCCTCGGGCACGTCCACGCCCACCTCGATGACCGTGGTCGCCACGAGGACCTCGACCTCTCCCGACCGGAACCGCTCCATCACGGTTTCCTTGTCCTGCGCCTTCAGCTGCCCGTGCACCAGCCCGAGCCGCAGGCCTGCGAGGCGTCCCGCCTCGAGCCGCGCCAGCTCCTCGGTCGCCGAGTTGGCCTGGACGCGCTCGGATCCGTCGACGAGCGGGCACACCACGTAGGCGCGGTTGCCCGCCTCGACCTCGTCACGGACCCGGTTCCACACGTCGTCTTCGTCGGCCGGCGTGCGAGGCCAGACGGTGTCGACCGGGGTCCGGCCCTCGGGCAGCTCGTCGAGCTCGGTCACGTCGAGGTCGCCGAACACGGCCATGGCGGCGGTGCGGGGGATGGGCGTTGCCGTCATGACCAGCAGGTCGGGGTCGGCGCCCTCGCCCGCCGCGCCGTGGCGCCCTTTGGAGCGCAGGGCCTCGCGCTGCTCCACGCCGAACCGGTGCTGCTCGTCGATGACCACGACCCCGAGCCTCGAGAATTGGACGTCCCCGGTGAGCAGCGCATGGGTGCCCACGATCAGGTCGAGGTCGCCCGAGCGCAGGTCCTCGTGCAGACGCGCCCGTTCGCTCGCCGGTGTGCGGCTCGTGAGCAACCGCAGCGAGAGCGGCCGCGATCCCCCGAGACGTGTCGGATCCGGGATGACGAGGTCGCGCACGAGCGAGCGCACCGACATGAAGTGCTGCTCGGCGAGGACCTCGGTCGGGGCCATGAGCGCCCCCTGGCGACCCCCCTGCACCGCGGTCAACAGCGCGCACAGCGCCACGACGGTCTTCCCCGAACCGACGTCTCCTTGCAGCAGCCGGTGCATGGGCCTGGGTGCAGCCAGGTCGCGCCCGATCTCGCCGATGGCCCGGTGCTGCGCGCCGGTCAAGCGGAACGGCAGCTGGTCGACGAAGGCGCCCACGAGGTCCGGCGATGACCCAGACGGCGCCGGGTGCGCGATGCCGCGCGCGTCGCGCTCCAGGGCGTTGCGGCGCATGACCACCTCGAGCTGCAGCCGGAGCAGCTCGTCGAAGGCGAGCCGCTGCCGGGCGCGACCCTTGTCGGCGAATGTCTCGGGGGCGTGGATCGCACCGAACGCCGCGGTCCGGTCCAGGAAGTCGAATTCTCGGCGCCAGCGCTCGGAGACCGGATCGTGCAACGTGCCCGCCCGGTGGAGTGCTTCTGCCACCCACTCGCCGAACTCCCACCCGGCGATGCCGCTCTTCTCCGACGTCGGGTAGATGGGGACGATCCGCCCCGTTCGGTTTCCGATCAGGTCCACGACGGGGTTGGTGAACTGGCGTCGCCCGCGGTAGGTGTCGAGCTTGCCGAAGAAGAGCGCTTCGGTGCCGACCGGCAGCTGCTTCGCCCGCCACGGCTGGTTGAAGAACGTGACCTTGAGCGCACCCGAGCCGTCGCGCACCTCGAGCTCGACGATGGAGCGGCCACCCCTCGTCCGCCGCCCCCTCCCCGAGGTCACGCGGGCCAGCACGAGGCATTCGTCGCCGGGGCGCAGCTCGCTCACCTCGGCCTGGCGCGTGCGGTCGATGTAACGACGGGGGTAGTGCGTGACGAGGTCGAGGACGGTGTGGATCCCCAGCGCGGCGAGCGCCTCCTGCCGACGCTCGCCCACCTTGCTGATGTCGCTCACCGGGATGGCGTCGAGCCGTGTCAGGGTGCGCCCCGCCGGCGTCGTCGTCCCCGGGGCCTCTGTCCGGCGCCCGACCCGCGCCTGCGCCCGTGTCACTCGATGCTGATGAGGTACGGATACAGCGGCTGGCCGCCGCGGTGCACCTCCACCGCCACGTCGGGCCGGTGCTCGGCCAGCCACTCCGACACTCGCCGGGTCTCGCCCGGCCCGGCACCCTCCCCCTCGATCAGGGTGACGAGCTCATGGTCGGCCGACAGCAACTTGCCCAGCAACCCGCAGGTGGCCTCGGCGACCGAGTCCCCCACCACCTCGACGCCGTCGCGTGAGAGGCCCATCCAGTCCCCGGCGCGGATCGGGCCCGCCGGGCCGGTGGCGTCCCGCACGGCCTGAGTGACCTCGCCGGCCACCACGCGGCGCGCGGACTCCGACATCGCCCGGACGTTGTCCTCCGCGCCTGCCCCCGGGTCGAACTCGAGCAGCGCGGCGAAGCCCTCGACGATGCCGCTCGTCGGCACCACCCGGGCGACCTTCGTGCTGAGCTCGCACACCTGCATGGCGACCGGGTGGATGTTGTCGTTGTTGGGCAGCAGCACGACCTCGGGCGACGGCACGGCCTCCACCACCTCGAGGATCTGGGCCGTGGAGGGGTTCATGGACTGCCCCCCCGCCACCAGGTGGTGAACACCCAGCGACCGGAAGATGCGGCCCACGCCTTCGCCGGTCGCCACGGCCACCACGGCGGACCGGGACACCGGGACGTCGTGCGACGGCGCGTCGGGGAGCCCGGCGCTCTCGCGCACCCAGCGTTCCTCGTCGACCTGGTCCGACAGATCGGTGACGCGGATGTCACGCGGGCGCCCGACGTCGAGCGCGGCCTCGATGGCCCCGCCTACGTCGTCGGTGTGGATGTGGCAGTTCCACAGGCCGTCGCCCCCGACCACGACGATGGAGTCGCCGATGCCCGCCCACACGTCCTTGAACGCGTCGACGGTGTCGTCGGGGGCCTCGAGCAGGTACATCACCTCGTACCGGAGCATGCCGTCCGGGTGTGACTCGGTGGCGCCGGACGCCATGCGCGGCAGCGCGTCGGCGGCGACCGGGCGCAGCGCCTCGCTCGCGGGAGGAGCCTCGGGCAGGGCCCGGTCGTCCACCACGTTGAGGGCCGCGTCGAGCAGCAGCACGTAGCCGGTCCCCCCGGCGTCGACCACGCCGGCCTGGGCGAGCACGTGCAGCTGGTCGGGGGTGTGGGCCAACGCGTCGGCGGCCGCGTGGCGCGCGGAGTCGAGCACGGCCACCAGCGCGGCCCCGTCCTGCGCGGCGTGCTCGGCCCCTTCGGCGGCCGCCCGCGCCACGGTGAGGATCGTGCCCTCCACGGGCCGGAGGACCGCTTGGCGCGCGGCGTCACTGGCGGCGGTGAGGGCGCGGGCGAGGTCAGGGGCTTCGGCCTCGTCGTCTTCGGCGAGGACGTTCGTGAACCCGCGCAGCAGCTGGCAGAGGATGACGCCCGAGTTGCCGCGCGCCCCCATGAGCGAGCCGTGCGCCACCGCCTTGCACACCTCCGCCATCTGCACCCTGCCGTCGGAGGGCACGCGCACCCCCGCGCCGTTGGGAGTGACGTCGTCGATGGCGTGGAGCCCGTCGAGGCGCGCCAGCTCCTGCACCACCGAGTCCACGGTGAGCGCCATGTTCGTGCCGGTGTCGCCGTCGGGCACCGGGTACACGTTGAGCGCGTTGATCGCCTCCTGGTGCAGCCGGAGCACGTGCCGGTACGTGACGATGGTCGCCACCAGGTCAGCGGCCCGGAGCTTCCCCGAGGACTCCATGGCGAGGATGCTAATCTTCGGGGTTCAACCCTTCGGTTCTTCCCAGGAGCGTCCGCGCCGTGGCAGCAGTGTGCGAAATCTGTGGCAAACATCCTTCCTTCGGGATGAGCCTCAGCCACTCCCACCGCCGGACCAAGCGGCGCTGGAACCCGAACATCCAGCGCGTCCGCGCCGTGGTGAAGGGATCGCCGCGGCGCGTCGACGTGTGCACGGCGTGCATCCGCGCCGGCAAGGTCACGAAGCCCGCCCGCCGCCAAGGCGCGCGCACCGCATAGATCCGTCCACGCCGGCGGGAACCCCTACCGCCAGGGGTGCTCCCAGCCGGACCGTTCGACCCGGTGGCCGTCCAGCGTCCGCTCGGCGACATCCGCGGTGCACGCGCCGATCATGACCGGGCGCCGCGTCCCCGCCCGGGCGAACTCGGCTGCGAGGCGGTCGCCGTGCGGCGCGGCGAAGACGAGCTCGTAGTCCTCCCCGCCGCCGAGCGCGTCCTCGAGCGTCGCTCCCGCGAACACCGGGACGCGCGCCAAAGCGAATCCCACGCCCGACGCGTCGGCCAGCTGCCACAGGTCCGAGAGCAGGCCGTCGGAAACGTCGACCATGGCGGTGGCGCCGCCACGCCGGGCCGCGTCGCCCTCGGACAGACGCGCCACGGGCCGGCAGTGGGCCTCGAGCAACGCTCCCGTCACGTCGTCGTGGGCGCCGCCGTGGCGCGTCCCGCCGGCGAGCACCGGAGGCGGCCCGGCCCCCGCGCGGAGCGCCCGCAACCCCGCGGCGGCGCCGCCCACCGGTCCGGTCACGAAGAGGTGGTCGCCCGGGCGGGCCCCGTCCCGCAGGACGGGCGCGCCGTCGTCGGGCACGTGCCCGGTGACGGTGACCGAGACCACCACGGCGGGCGCCCCCGACAGGTCACCGCCCACCAGCGCGCACCCGTGCGCCCGGGCGCAGGCGTCGATGCCCTCGTACAGCAGGTCGAGGTCGGTGTCCGGAGGGCCGGCCACCCCCACGACCGCCTGGTCGGCGCGCCCGCCCATGGCGGCGACGTCGCTCAAGGCGCCCGCGAGCGCGCGCCAGCCGAGGACGTCGATGCCCACGACGTCGAGGTCGGCGTGCACGCCGGCCACCGCCAGGTCCGTGGTGAGCAGGAGCTGCCGCCACGGCCAGGACAGCACGGCCGCGTCGTCCCCGATCCAGACCTCGTCCGCCGGAGGACCGGGGAGACGTCGGCGCAGGCGGTCGATGGCGGCGAGCTCGCCGCGTCCGCGCCCCGCATCGGCGCTGCCACCCGGTGTGGCTTCTGAGTTGGGAGCGCGCATGGGGAAATGCCTACCATTGAAGGTTGCGGCGGCTTGACGTGCGTCGGCGCCGCGCTGCCCCGGTGAGACCGAGGCCGCCACAGCGCAGGTCCGCCCCACTCACCGGCGGATGACAACAGGAGGTCGTTTCCCCACATGCCGCCCACCGCCCATCGCAAGCTCCTGGCCTGGGTCGAGGAGGTGGCCCGCCTCACCACGCCGGACCGGGTCGAGTGGTGCGACGGCAGTGAGGAGGAGTACCAGCGCCTGTGCCAGCTGCTCGTGGACGGCGGCACCTTCACCCGGCTGTCCGAGGCCAAGCGTCCGGGGAGCTTCTGGGCGAGGTCGGACCCCGCAGACGTGGCACGGGTCGAGGACCGGACCTTCATCTGCTCCAAGGACGAGGTCGACGCCGGGCCGACCAACAACTGGCGCGACCCCGACGAGATGCGCGCCACGCTCACGGACCTGTTCCGGGGCTGCATGCGCGGCCGCACCATGTACGTGGTCCCGTTCTCGATGGGCCCGCTCGGGTCTCCCATCGCGCACATCGGGATCGAGATCACCGACTCGCCCTACGTCGCCGTGTCGATGCGGATCACGACGCGCATGGGGAGGGGGGCGCTCGAGGTCCTCGGCTCCGACGGGGAGTTCGTGCCGTGCCTGCACTCGGTGGGCGCGCCACTCGCCCCCGGTGAGCAGGACGTGGCCTGGCCGTGCAACCCCGACAACAAGTACATCGTCCACTTTCCCGAGACCCGGGAGATCTGGTCGTACGGGTCCGGCTACGGCGGCAACGCCCTCTTGGGCAAGAAATGCTTCGCGTTGCGCATCGCGTCGGTCATGGCACGCGACGACGGCTGGCTCGCCGAGCACATGCTCGTGCTCAAGCTGACGTCCCCCGACGGCGACGTGCGCTACGTGTCGGGCGGCTTCCCCTCGGCGTGCGGCAAGACGAACCTGGCCATGCTCGTCCCCACCATCCCGGGGTGGAAGGTCGAGACCATCGGGGACGACATCTGCTGGATGAAGTTCGGTGACGACGGCCGGCTGTACGCCATCAACCCCGAGGCCGGCTTCTTCGGCGTGGCCCCCGGCACCTCCACCGAGACGAACGCCAACGCCATGAAGACCATGCAGCGCAACTGCATCTTCACCAACACCGCGCTGACCGACGACGGGGACGTGTGGTGGGAGGGGATGTCGACCACCACCCCGGCGCACCTGACGGACTGGCGCGGCAACTCGTGGACGCCGGACACCGGCACACCAGCCGCCCACCCCAACGCGCGGTTCACCGTCTCCGCCGCCCAGAACCCGGCGTGCGCCCCGGAGTGGGAGGACCCGAAGGGCGTGCCCATCTCGGCGATCCTCTTCGGGGGGCGCCGGCGCACGACAGTGCCGCTCGTCACCGAGTCCTTCGACTGGGCGCATGGGGTGTTCCTGGGGTCGATCCTCTCCTCGGAGACCACGGCCGCCGCCGCGGGGAAGGTGGGCAACCTGCGACGGGACCCCTTCGCCATGCTGCCGTTCTGCGGGTACAACATGGCGGACTACTTCGCCCACTGGCTCCACATCGGCAAGTCGACCGACGCCAGCAAGCTGCCGCGCATCTACTACGTCAACTGGTTCCGCCGCGACGCCGACGGCAGTTTCCTGTGGCCCGGCTACGGCGAGAACTCTCGGGTGCTCGCCTGGATCGTCGAGCGCACCGCGGGCCATGCCGAGGCCACCGAGACGGCAATCGGGAACGTTCCCGCCCCCGGCGCCATCGACACCGACGGCCTCGACATCGACAAGGAGGCCATGGCCGAGCTGCTCGCGGTGGACGACGACGACTGGCGCGCCGAGGTGCCGCTCATCCGCGAGCACTACGCCAAGTTCGGCGACCACCTGCCCGTCGAGCTCGCCGACCAGGTCGACGCACTGGAGCGACGCCTGGGCTGATCAGACCGCGCCGGGCCAGCGGTGGCGGAGCGCGCGCCGGCTCGTCAGGTACGACAGCCCGGACACCGCGGCCACCGCGCCGATGACGATGTCGCCGGA
>Ga0070735_10004942_pt1 | contig 11125 bp, 10 predicted proteins | sample Coa_R1_FD_66443 | JGI IMG/M metagenome (GOLD analysis project Ga0070735, IMG submission 66443) | Surface soil microbial communities from Centralia Pennsylvania, which are recovering from an underground coalmine fire - Coalmine... | ecosystem: Environmental > Terrestrial > Soil > Unclassified ... | reverse complement strand
TTTTCGTGGCAGTTGGGACACTCGGAAAGGCTGTGGCTTTTCAAAGCGTCATGCGCACGCCGTGTCGACGTGCGCTTCTGTGAATGTCTCCGTTTCGGATTCGGCATGTTCTCAATTCCTTTTATAGGGGCGATGGCCCCGAAGATAGCAATTGGCATTTAGCAATTAGCATTTGGGCGGGCAGATGCCTGGCACGAGCAGTGCTGCATGCCAAGTGCTAATTGCTGTCTTCAATGGTCTAATCTGCTCCGCACATCCTTCAACGCCGCCCACCGCGGATCTTCCACTTCGGTCGAGCACGAACACTGTTCCTGATTCAAATTCTTGCCGCATTGCGGACACAGTCCCTTGCAGTCCTCGCGGCACGTGACCTTTAACGGAAGCGCCAGCAGCACCTGCTCACGCAGCACATCTTCCAGCAGAATTCCGTCGCCCTGATAATAGCCGATTTCGGCCTCGGCATCGGTGACTGAAAGCTCGTCACGTCCCGCATCGGCGCCGAGCGGCCTATACAGTAACTCAAACTCGCGCTTCACGTCCTGCGGCACCGGCTCCAGGCATCGTGCGCACTGCAACTCCAGTTGCGCCGACAGTTTTCCGCGCAGCCGTATGTCCTTAATAATCTCGTGCTTGCCGTGATGTTCCTCGACGATTTCGGCCCGCCCTGAACTCTTCAGCGGTCCGGTGAAGCGGCCCTCGCTTCCCAAGTCGATGACACCGGGCTGAAACTCCTCCGTAAATTCCAGCGGACGAAGTTCCAATTCTTTGATGTCCAGGAACATGCCGAAACCTCCGCGGCAATCATGCCAGCCTATTACTCAACCAGGCCCGCGGAAGCACGCCAAGAGGCGTAAGTACCGCAAGGAGCAAGACTTAGGATATAGTCTGCCCGGCTAGACTGTCAAGAAAAGCGCAGCGGAACCGACCAGATTCCCTCCGAAAATCCGAAGCGAAGCCCGTCTAACTCATGGGCCGTTTCCATCCATGGAAGAGAAAGTTTGAGAGGATTGCGAGCGCTAGGCTTCACTCACTCAGCCATAACCTTTCCACCGTCCGCACCGCCGTCTCCTCAAAAATCAGCTTCCGGTCCAATTAATCGTGTTTTTCTCCAAGTATCGTGGGACGTACCACGCCACCAGAGCCACGGGCACCAGACTGAACATCCGCACCGGATTGACCAAAGCTGATGACTCGAACTCAGGTGTCGACACCGCATAAATCAGATACCCAAAACAGAACGAAATGAGGATCACGATGGAATGCTGCTTGAATACCGGCAGACTGCAAGTGAACGGCAGCTTGCGAAATCGAATCAACAGCAGATTCATCAGCAACATCGCCCATATGAGGACCAAGGTCGTATGGAGTGCCGCAATCAGGACGCCTTCGGCATAAACGTAAGCAATAAACGTCAGTGGCGTAACCCAGCACAATACAGCTACGGAGATTACCCGTCTCGCCAGTGGTTCGCATTCCTGCCGGTCCGCATCGAGCAACAACTGAAAGACCCAGTTCCCACGGATCTCCACCGGAATCTCGAACACGATTCGCAAGCCGATGATCAGCAGAAAGGTCAGAATAAACGGAATCGAGAGCGCGTCTGGGGTCAAAGCAGCCTGCCGCAACGACGTTGCACCCTGAAACGCATTCATCAGCGCCTGCGACGCAAGCACCAGCCCCAACCCGCCAACTCCGGTCAGAGCCAACCGGTGCTGCTCGCTGCGCGCCAGTGTTTTTCCCACAAAGCGAGAGCATCCTCTCAGAAACGAAGTTGGCAGCAAGAGTCGCTCCAGAAAGCCCATACGCCATCCCCACGGATTTTGCGAAACCTCGGAACCGTCGGCAATCTCTGCAATCCGCACGAAATGCCGCCGGTATCCAATCGCAGATGCGCCAAATGCCACCGCGACCACTCCCACGACGGCCGGCAGGACCAGCCGCGCCAATTCCACCATCGCGGGATTCGCTCGTCCTCGCAACAGTTGGCACAAACTTACAAACCAGCTGGAGGGAAAAAAGAAACTCCACAACGGCGCTCGTCCGGTAGTCCGCGACAATGAACTCGGCACCGCAAAACTGGTGCATAACAGCGTTACGAGGTACACAACCACGAGTCCACGAATGTAACCTGATACGCGCCGGAACGCCCGTGGCGGCAGGACTGCCATCAGCAACCCCAGTACTGCGAACACGGCGAAGAATGCGAAGACGCTCGCAAGCAAAACTCCAACGGCATGCACCAGCCCGAACTCTATAAAGAAGGGAAGAGTTCCCTGCGCGGCGGACACCACCATCGGAAACAGGACGCACGACGCGCCATTTACATCGATTGCCACCAGGCCCGCAAGCAACAACAGTGCCACCAGATTTGCCAAGAAAATCGTTCGCGATGAAACCGGCAGATGCGCCAGGTTCGTGTAATCGCGCCGGTCGGGAAAGATGGCATCCCAGCGCCACACTGCGACCATCCCGGTCACGGTCATCGACAGCACGATGAAGAAATATTCATCCGGGAGCGCAATCAGCAGCGTGTCGACATGGAATTGCCCGCGGAGCCATTGCAGCAAGGATCCGTATTTATCGAACAAAAGGACTGACACAAACCCACCCGGCATGGCGAGCAAAGTAAGCACCAGCCCAACTCCAATGTCGAGGCCTTCGGTATCCGAGTCTCCGCCGCCGCGAAAAATGCGTTCCACAAAAAGCTCAACCAGCCTCCAGAAAGGCAGTTGCCGATATTTTCCCCAACGGCTTTCCGCCGCAAGAGTGCTCATGCCGCCTTCATCACTGCCACGATGTCGCCCGCCACGCGCATCGTATCGACGTCGTCGACCAAATGCAGAAACGTATTTTCCAGCGACTGGCCAAGAATCTGCCCTACATTGGCTACTGAGTCATGCGCGATCACCACACCTTGCCGCAGGATCAGCACATCGGTGCAAACCTTCTCCACGACCTCGAGGACATGCGAGCAGTAGAAGACGAGCTTGCCCGCTCGTCCCAGTGACTGCACCAGATTCTTGAAGATCAGCGCCGAGGTCACATCAAGGCCCGATAGAGGCTCATCGAAAATGAAGATGTCAGGATCGTGCATCAGAGCCGCGATCAGCAAAATGCGCTGCCGCATGCCCTTCGAATACGTTCCCATCGCCGCGTGCCGGGCGGGAAGCAGGGAGAACAGTTCCAGCAGCGCATTAATCTTCGACTCCATTAGCGGCCGGGACATCCCCCGCAAGGTCCCGATCATGTCCAGATATTCCCATCCCGTGAGGTACGGATAAAGATGCGCCTCTTCCGGCACATATCCCAAGTGAGTGCGATATTCCGCGAGGTTGGCCTGGATGTTTCGTCCGTCGAAGCGCACCAGTCCGCGCGACGGCTCCAGCAGTCCCGTGAGCATCTTCACCGTCGTGCTCTTGCCTGATCCATTCGGCCCAAGGCAGCCCAACACTTCTCCGGGGCGTAGTGTGAAAGACAAATCCTGAACCGCGGGAATCGACGAATATCTTTTGGTGAGTTGGACAGCTTCGAGCATGGCGTGACCTCGCCAGATGAGATGCGCAGACTGTCGCCCAAGAAACCTGCGCGCGGAGAGAACTCGAAGGGTTAGACACCGCAAACCGGAAAACAGTACCAAAGTCGGGAGCGAACCAGTTCTACCGTGGAAGAGCGGCCCTTGAAGCGCCGGGTAAAGACGCTGATGATCCTGGCTCTCGGCCGTGGCTATTTGTTTAGCTTCACGGCATCTTCAATCCCAATGCCCGAACCGTGTCCGGATCCAAGACGTTTTTTCCGTCTTTTTTTGTGACCACGCTGAAGCCGCCGGAGTAATCCCACATCGCCCAGCCGATGTCGTGCCGCTCGAGTGCGGTGCGAGTGTCTTTGAGCCACGCGATCCTGTCCTGTGGATTCACTCCATACCGGTACGCTCCGAATTCATTGCACAGCAGCGGCACTCCATTGCGCGCTCCCCAATCCGCCGCCTGATTAATCTCTGCTTCAATTCGCGGCGCATCCCAATGATCCTGCCCATATCGGATCACATCGATCCGGTGGGCTGCCTCTGGCACGGTCGCGGCGACCTCCGCGGCATTCTTCGGATCCGACGGATAGTGCAAATTCTTCAGCCAATGCCAGTAATAGGCGCCCCAACTCGCACCCTGGTGCGTAAAGATGTGCGGCTCGTAAAAGTGAAATACATAGATGACATTCGGATCGCGCAGCGGCTCCAGCATCACCATGTCGTAGTCGTCATCCCACTTCGCGCCCGGAGCGAGAATCGTATTGGTTGGGGCCGCTTGCCGGATCGCCGCGGCCAGCTTTGCTTCCACCCCATACCAGCGATAGGGATCCTTCATCTCCGGCTCATTGATGATCTCGAAGAACACGCGTTCGGCATCCCACGGTGGAGAGGCATAATGCTTTGCCACCATGCGCCAGAATTCCGAGAACTGTTCAACGAATTCGTCATCATTGAGCCGCGCCTTGAAGTCCGAATCCGGGTGCATGTCGAGTTCAACCGCGAGGCCCGCATCCAGAATCATCTTCATGGCCGCGTCGAGATAAGCAAAATACTCGGTGGTCCCGTTCTGATGCTGAGCCGCTTCCATCATCGGGCCCGGATTCACGCTCAGCCGCACATGATCAAACCCGGCTGACTTGATCAACGCGATGTCAGCGGAAGTCGTCCATTGCCCGAAATGCTCCTTGGTGTAGCCTTTGGGATCGTAAACCTGAGCAAACCACTCGCTGAGGTTGATCCCATGCCGCAGATGCGCAAGACGAGATGGCGGAACGGAAGCTGCGGGAGCAGCCTGCCCTTGCGAAGTTACAGGGAGAGATAAAGACAGAAAGAAAACGACGACGATGCGTGTGTGAAGCAAGATTTACCTCCGAGAAATACAGAGTGGACCATCCGGAACGTCGCATTGTTTGTGACGTTCCGGCAGGAGATCTCATCTTCGAGTCTTTCGAAAGGGAAGTCTGACCTGAAACTCAGCTCGATATCGGTAACGCCCGAATCCGTTTCTTCGTCGCCGCATAAATCGCATTGCACAAGGCCGGGGCTACTGGAGGAACGGATGGCTCTCCAATCCCGGTCGGAACCTCGGGACTGGGGACCGCATATACTTCGACTGCCGGTGTTTCGTCCATTCGCAGCGGCGGATAGTCGTCAAAATTACCCTGCACCACGCGGCCCTTTTCGATCGTGATCTTCGCCCGCAAAGCATTCGCCAGGCCGTACACGATCCCGCCCTGAATCTGTTGCTCGAGAATGGCGGGATTCACGACCTGTCCGCAGTCGACGACGGCCACCACGCGATGAACCCGCGGCTGGTTATTTTCGATGCTGATCTCAACTACTTCAGCCATGTACGAAGCGAAGCATCCAAAGCAAGCCACGCCGCGATATCGCCCGGGCGGTAGTGGCTTGTCCCATCCGGCCTTTTCTCCGGCAAGTTGGAGTACGCCGCGCATACGAGCCGTATGCCAAGTGGTCGTGAAGTAGGGCAGGTCTTGATCTTTGGCCAGAATCTGCAAGCGGTATTTGAGAGGATCTTTGCCGGCTGCCACCGCCAATTCATCGATAAAACTCTCCAGCGCGAACCCCGCCTGCAGCGCGTATACCGACCGCATCCATCCCAGCGGCACCGGCGTCTCGGTCATTACGTACTCAATCAGGTAATTAGGAATTCCGTACACCGGGCCCGCTTCATCCGGCAGGTCCGGATCCACGCCGTTGGGCACGGGCTGGCCCTTCTGCCCGCTGATCGAGGGGGCGATGATGCGATGCGTCAGCGCCACTGGATATCCTGATCCATCGACGGTCGCCGAGAGCTGATGAATACTTGCCGGGCGATAGGTCGAAAATCGCATATCATCTTCGCGCGTCCAGATCACCTTTACCGGACCATTGATTGCCTTCGATACAAGCGCGGCCTCGACGGCATAGTCATGCTCCAGTCGCCGACCAAATCCTCCGCCCATCAGGGTGACGTTGACTTTCACCTGATCGGGATCCAATCCGATGGCTGTCGCTACAGAATCGCGGCAGTCCTGCGGCACCTGTGTCGGAGCCCACAATTCGCACTTAGCAGTCTGATAGCTAGCAGTGCAATTCCCCGGCTCCATGGGGGCGTGCGCCATGAACGGCAAAGTGTATTCCGCGGAAATATGACGACCGGAAACCTTCGCTGGTTCGCCCAGCGAATACATGTTCGCGCCCTTCTTCGAAGCTGCCTGCTTCATCCCCGCCATCACTGCGGCCGTGTTCAGGTCTTTATTCGGACCTTCATCCCAATTCACATTGAGGACACGGCGCCCTTCCATCGCGCCCCAAACGCTGTCGGCCACGACGGCGATTGCCGAGTCGGCAATCTTTCCGACGTAACTGACGCCCGCAATCTTTTTCGAGTCCTTATCGTCAAAGCTCGCGACTTTTCCGCCAATAACCGGACACCGCGAAAGGACGGCATACTTCATTCCGGGTACGCGAAAATCGATGCCGAATACCGCTTCGCCTTTTACTTTCGCGGGAGAATCCACGCGCGCGAGCCGCTGCCCGACAATCTTGTAGTCCTTACTCTGCTTCAGCGGAACGTCGCTGGGAATCGGGAGGGTGGAAGCTTTGCCCACGAGATCGCCGTAGTTCAAACTGCGATTGGAAGCAGCATGTTTGATGTATCCACTCTCGGCGGTGCATCCGGATCGGGGAACTCCCCAGGTCAAGGCTGCCGCCGAGATCAGCATCTCGCGGGCGGTCGCTCCAGCCTTCCGCATCGGATCCCAGGTTGTCCGAATGCTAGCGCTTCCCCCGGTTGTCTGGTCACCAAATAGTGTGCTTGCCCCGGCCTGCTCAATTTCAATCTGCTTCCAGTCGGCCTCAAGTTCCTCGGCCAGGATCATCGGCAGAGCGGTGCGCACGCCCTGTCCCATCTCCGAGCGAGCCACCACGATCGTGATCTTATTGTCCGGAGAAATGCGGAGATATGCGTTTGGCGAAAACGACTCTTTCCCCGATACGCCGTTGTGCGGCAGATAAAACCCAATCACGAGTCCAGCGCCAGCCGCAACACCGGCGCCCACGAATTCACGGCGGGACAGTGGGCTCATCGCGCACCTCCATTGCCAGCCGCGCGATGAATGGCCTTGCGGATCCTCTCGTAGGTTCCACAGCGGCAGAGGTTGCCGTTCATCGCCTGCGTGATCTGGTCGTCCGTTGGATTCGGTGTTTTTACCAGCAGTTCAGCGGCCTGCATAATCTGTCCGGTCTGGCAGTAGCCGCATTGCGGAACTTCTTCCGCAATCCAGGCTTGTTGCAGCACGTGCAGCCCGTTCGCGCTGAGGCCTTCAATGGTGGTCACGCTCTTGCCTGCTACTTGCGACACTGGAGTCGAACAGGACCGGATAGCCTTGCCATCGACGTGCACCGTGCAGGCCCCGCAGAGTCCGGCCCCGCAGCCAAATTTCGTTCCGGTTAATTCGAGTGTGTCGCGAAGGACCCAAAGAAGAGGTGTTTCAGGAGAGACGGCAACTTTCTTTTCACTTCCGTTGACGCGAAGTGTGATGTCGGCCATGTTTGCCCTGGGGTATTGGTTTGAACGCTGCAAACATGGTACTCAACTGGAGCCAAAAGGGAAATGGTTGGGTGTGAAGCCTCCGGGGATAAGAAACAGATGGAGAAGGCTGTCATTCCGGCGCCTTCAGCGAGGGGACGGTAAGAGGAGTCTGGTGGACTTGCATCTCCCGCAAAATTTCCGCGCCAACTTGCTCCGCGAAATGTTGAAATGCGGGAAGCTCAAACAGTCGCAACCCAATCTCATCCTGTGGCGCGTTCTCGGCCTGTGCAGCGGTCTCTCCATCTCGAACGGCATCGCGAATTTTCAGGGCAGTAGCCGTGTCAAAGCTCTCTGATACCATCACGCTGTTGTCGGCCCATTGCTCCACGATCACCGGACCTTCTTCCGTCAGATATTGTGCGATCGCGACAGGGCACTTGTCTCCGCTGCACGCCGCCGGTTCCTGAGCCGTTGCAGATTGATACCGTATCGCGACCGTCGAGGCATAGAAGCGCGCGAACCGCGAGGCTGCCTGCGAAGTTTTCCAGCGCGAAACGTAGATGGTGGCCAGATCTGCGGTGGTCAACTCCGCATCTGTAGAGGCCTTCCTGCGACGATAAGCGGCGTACGACCCGCCTTGCCATGCCGATGATACATCGTCTGCATTGCGTCGGTCTCCGTACTGTTTCAAATACGCCCGCACATCGAGCTGCCCCACTCCGCCCGTGTCGTAGACGTCATACTGCTCCCCAATGAGTTTCTTCAGATCCGGAACACCCAGCGGCGGCAGCTTCTCAGCGTTGATATATGCCTCGGGCTGCAAAATCTCGTGCGAGTTCCGCGGAGGCCGTGCAAACGCTCCCGCGAATGCCATCTTCTTTCCGCCTTTTTGCAATAACTCGCCTTCGAAGATCAGGCCTTCGTTGTAGGCGAACGATCCCGCCTCGCGCAGAATCATTGGGGCATCGTGCAGCATCTGCGAGTCCTGCACCGCCTTCACGGCCGGCTCTTCCATCTGATAGATCAATGCCGGCGTGTCTGTAAGATTCCGTCCCAGGGCCGCGAGCACATAATCGACGTACACCACCATCGCTTGCCCCTCTACCACAGCCTTCCGGGCGATGGCTCCGTCGTCGTTCTGGCCTTCGTCATCCTTCTTGTTCGCACCTGCTTTTTCCGAATAGGAGGCCGCTCTCATCCACTTTGCCAAATCATAATTCTGATCCTGCAACGCGTGCGTCAGTTCGTGCGCCAGAATCGGTTCCTGCCGGTCTGCGGGAACCCAGTTCAGCAGTGATATCGTCTTGGTCTCATCGTCGTAGTATCCGGCGATCTGCTGCCCCGTAGACTTCACCAGAAACTCGCGCAGCTTGAACTCCCGCGGCAGAAAGCCGAGCTTCTTCATCGTCAGCTCTGCGACCTGAAAGCGTTTCGTATACTCCTCGCGTGCCATGCGCCCAGTCGCATACTTCTCCACATCGGCCTTGCTCACCATGCGACGCTTCACCGTGGCGTGCTTTGGTAGTCCGGAATCGTCTGCCGAAAAGGCAAAAATCTGATCGACGGAATCGAAGAGTTTTTTCGCGTCCGCATCGGTCATCCGCACTTCGTCGGAAGGTTCTTTCCGCAGCTTCCGCGCGACGTCCCCCAGGCTCTGCGACGAATTGTCCTGGCTGAATGCCAACGTCGAAAGCAAGGTGAACAGGCAGATTGCGAAGTATGGACGCGGGCTAGGAAAGCTCATCGTTCAGGCCTCTTCAGGGACGAATTCGTGACCTTTAAATTGTCCTAGAAGCCTGCCAAGGCGCTCACGCCAAAATGCAGGAGATGACTTACCAAGGTAATGACCACGAGGCGGGAAGGTATATCTGGGAAGGCGCAAAACGATTGGAGAGCACGCGCCTCTTGGCTAAGACCAACCGCGAAGGGCCTATTTATTTCAACTCTGTCAACTTCTGCGTCGCGAGTTGTCCAGCTTCGTTGCCCGGATTCTCTTTCTTGATCTGTTCGTAAATTCGCTTGGCATCAAGCGGCTGATTCGAATTCTGGTACAACTCGGCTAGCTGCAACTGTGCGGTGACCTTGCTGACCGACGTTGTGGGCTTGTTGATCAGTTCCTGATACAGGGCGGCGGCATCTTTCGGGCGGTTTGTATCCCCATAGAGCGACGCGAGGGCGTCCTTCGCCAAGGACGCAACCTGGCGATTGCCGGCCGTCGCTACAGATTTGAAATCCTTCTCGGCAGTCGCATAGTCGCCCAAACTCACCGAGGTCACGCCCAGAAAGTAGTGCGCCATGTCGGACGTCCGAGTGTGCGGATACTTGTCCACAATCGCCTGGAATTGTTTCTTAGCCGCTTCTGCGCGCTCGTTTGCGGAGGTGAATGTCGGAAAATCGGGCTGCTCCGGCTGTCCCGCCGGTCGCAGTGCCGTATCCATCGTGCGTACCGCGATCGCGAGATCGAAGCTGGCTTTCTCATCCTGGGCGTTCAGGTAATACCACGCGCCGATCACGCCTGCCACAACGACTACGGCGACAATCGCGGAAATAATGATGGTTTGGCGATGCTCTACCGTCCAATCGGCAGTCTTCTCGGCCGCTCCGATGGTCACACGACTAAATGCATCCTGCTTCAGTTGATGGCGGGTTTCTGCGCGCACGGACTTCCCTTCTGGTATGAACGATGGCTGGACAAACTAAAAGTCTATCAGGGCCAAAATACCCCGTCAAAACGGGCTCGATGGATTTCGGTTTGCACTGGTTACAATACCGGCAAGGCTGCACGTCTTAGTTTGCATTCCGCAGCTTGTCGACGCGATCGCGAATCGCGGCGATCAGGTCTCCGGCAATCTCTGCGGATTGCTCGGCGTCGTTTGTCGCAAGGAGCCGTTGGGTGAGGTTCGCGATTTCTTTTTCGAGGCTCCGGGCGCGCAGCTTTTGATTAAGGTTTTTATCAGAAAACATGGTTAAGGTAGCCGAAATGTAGCATGCACGGGCTGAACGGGATCATAAGGATGATCCTGTAACACTTCGGTGCCACGAGGTTGTGGAGCCCGAAGCGGAAGCTGGATTTTCCAGAAGAGTACATGGATCTTCTCATTGTGCTACCCCGCGGGCGACGCCCGGCTCGAAGCCGTCGTCTACGCCGCCCGGGCAAAGCCAACTGTGCTCCACCAGAGATCATCCTGGGCTTCGTAGTCCGTTACCAAGGTAAATTGACCCTGGTTACCCCCGGTGAAACCATCGCGCTAGCGTGCTCCGGAAGCTCGTTCTGGTCTTAATCCGTCCCGGGAGTTCGCCCTACGGGAGATGCTTTCATGCGATTCTTGCTTCGTCTGGTCACTCGGCTTTTTATCGTCCTGTTGGCTCTAACCCTCGGCCTCGCCAAGGCACAGACGAAGGAAATCAAGATTGGATTTTCGATCGAGAATCTGAAGGGAGAACGCTGGCAGACCGATCTCGACGAATTTCAGGCGCGCGCCCATGCACTGGGAGGCGCGGTCGTCACCCGATCCGCCGATGGAGACGATGACGTCCAGTTCCGCCAAGTCAAGGAGTTGCTCGAA
>Ga0070735_10004941_pt1 | contig 11127 bp, 7 predicted proteins | sample Coa_R1_FD_66443 | JGI IMG/M metagenome (GOLD analysis project Ga0070735, IMG submission 66443) | Surface soil microbial communities from Centralia Pennsylvania, which are recovering from an underground coalmine fire - Coalmine... | ecosystem: Environmental > Terrestrial > Soil > Unclassified ... | reverse complement strand
ACATGTCCGCCCGCCGGTACAGCGCCGGAAGGTCCGCGCTTCGCACATAACCGAGCAGCCGCACCTGATCGCCCTGCCGCAGCTCCCGGGTGCGCTCAATCAGGGGACGGTCCTTCCAGCCGCGCGTACCCGCGATGACCAGCGAGTGCGGTAGCCGCTCCTGACGCACCAGCTCGGTGAAAGCCTCGATCAACCGAAGGTGGTTCTTCCGGGGTTCCAGCGTGCCGACGGAGAGAACGTACGGCCGGTTCAGCCCGTAGCGGGCGAGCACAGCGGCGTCGGAGTCGTCCGACGGGACGTCGGGTCCGTACTGCGCCGCCACACCGGCGTACACCGTCCACACTCGTTCCGGCGAGACATGAAGGCAATCGACGATGTCTTCAGCCGCGCTATTGCTCGGCGCAATGATGAGACAGTCGGTGCGCGCCAGCAGTGGCATGATCGCGCGGTGGACGGCAACCGTCTTCCGGGTGTGGTACTGCGGGCACCGATAGACAGACATATCGTGCATCGTGACCACCACTCTGGTGTCGGCGCCCCGTATCACCGGCGCAAGGTGATTGGGAAAGTGGCAGACGTCAGGGACCATGCGCCGCAGGCTGAGCGGGATACCCGCCTGCGTCCACAGCAATCGCGAGGGCAATCGATCACGCGCGTAGACATCCTGAGGAAGCAACCCGCTCACGTTCTCGGCAGTAGCCACGTCGTATCGGTTCGACAGAAAGACCAGCCGGGATCCGCTGTCCTCCGCCTGAAGCCGCTTCAGGCCGGCGATGAGCTGGCCCGTGTAGCGTCCGACACCGCTCGGCGTCCGGACGAGTGCCGATGAGGCGTCGATTGCGATTAGCACGGCTCGACCCTCACCGTATCCGGGAGCACACCGAGACCGGCCAGCCCGCAGGCGATCCAGAACACGAGCATGATCGAGTGGGCGCCGAAGAGATAGTCGACCGTGCCGTGCGCGAGCATGACGGCCGCCAGGCCGGCGGCAACGGCCACCCAGTCGGCGGCATGACCTGACACCGCGTCACGGATCGGGCCCCGGAACACGGCGGCGAGGAAGCCGAGGAAGGCGAGGGCCCCGACCAGGCCCAGATCGGCTGCCACCTCCAGGTACAGATTGTTGGCGTAGATTCGCGTATCCCAATGTGCCTGCCGTGGCCGCGCGAACTGCCCGTAGAGGAGCCTGAAGCCATCCGGACCAACGCCAAGCAGGGGGTGCGCCGCGATCATGCGAACCGCCGCCGCCCATAGCTGGAGGCGCGGAGGCTGAGACGGGGTCTCGGGCAGCCGCGAGGGTCCGTGTGCCGAGTGCGGAACGATCCGATCGGGCCCGCTGACCCGAACCGGCAGCGCGGTGTATCCGCCACCCTGGAGAGAGAACCACGCCACCTGCTCCTCGACCACGTCCCAGACGAGGCGGTAGCTGCCGGGCCGTGGCGGTCCCAGCACGCGCGCCTCTTCAAAGCGGGTCTGCCCGGGTGGCAGCGCGGAGGGGAAGGACGTTCGCAGACCCTCGAATGCGGCGACTCGGCCCGAGGGGTAAAGCCAGTGGTAGCTGAGGTGGAAAGGATGGATCCCCGTGGAGCTCCAGGTAAACGGGCTGAGGTTTGTCACGCGCACTCGCACGGTCGCAACCCGGTCGGTCCAAAAGGTCGCCGGCAGGTGCGTCGCGAACGCTGCCCGGTACCACCCACTGTCACCCTGCGAGGAGCCACGCAGCATGGTGAGAGGAGATGCCACCAGCAACCCTCCGGCGGTGAGAAGCGCTATCAAACCGGCTGCCGCGATCGCCAGTGTTCTGCCTCTCGGCATCCCGACCAGCCGCCGCCGCAGGGCCAGCAACGCGGTGATGGCGCCGGCGAGGGCCGCGGCCAGCGCTCCGCGGCTAGCCGTCAGGAGCAAGGCGGCGGTCACAACGATGAGAGCGGCCGCCATGGCGATAGCCGGTGTCCACACCGGGATGAGGCGTACGAGCCGGCGAGGGCCACTCGAACGCCGTGTCGTGCTCACCGACGTCCCTCTGGGACTCGCGGCGCTGGTGACGGCAACCACGAGTCCGGTGACGATCACCGGCACGGTCAGGGCGAAGTACGCGCCCGCGATGTTTGCGTACTCGAACGTGCCGCTGAGGCGCAGGAACGGCCCGGCATAGGTGGGGCCGAGCTTGAACGCGGTCAGGTGTTGATCGAAAGAGGGTCCGGCGGCGACTTCCATGACGCCTGCCAGCGCAGCGACGACGGCCGACCCGATCCATGCAGTCGCCAGCCAGGCGAGCCGCCGCCGCCGGTCGGTTTCGAGCCACAGCGGGATGGCGAGCCAGATTGCCGCTCCGGGCAGCAGATCGAATGCCCATTTGAGTCCTGTCGCCCGATGCGCCGCGAATGCGCCCGACGCAAGTGCCCAGAGAAAGAGAAAGGCAATAATCGCGATCGCGACGCGGCGCCCGCCGAGAGGGTTGAGAGGAAGCGGGACGCCGCGTCGGACCGCGGCCAGGGTGTTCCCGATGCGGGCGGCAAGCGTCGCCGCCGCGATCGCGGCACAGAGATAGAAGACGAGTTTCAGGTTCGTCAGTACCAGTGCCCCACCTGTCGGGAGCGGTCGATAGGCGGCCTCGAACGGCAGGGCAAGCACGAGCAGCGCCAGACTTGCAAAGCCGGCACGCTCGACGCTCATGCCCGATAGAGCGCGTTTCCGGACGCCGAGTTGTAGAGCCTGGACACCCATACGCGATTCACCCTGGTCGGCGCGGGAGGATTATCCGTACCTACGCCAGCGGGTAACACGGCCGGGCGTCTTCGGCGCAGGCCCAGCCGTGCCGGAGCGTTGCCGGCTACTTGGGCGTTGGCGCCAGGCGGCGCGCGACCAGCCCGTAGGCTAGCGTCAGTTCCTCGACCCGCAGCAGAAGCACCATGGCGCCGTAGACGGCGAGCGCGGCCGCTCCCGGCAGCGCGACTGCCAGCAACCTCGCCGCCAAGCCACTTCCAGCGGGTGAGATCCAGCGGTCGACCGCGCCGATAACCGCTGCCATGCAGGCCGATGCGACCAGCACCTTGAGCAGCGTAGCAGTCAGCCCGCGGCCCGTCAGCGAGCCAATGGCCCGCCGCAGAAGGTACGCCAGAACGACCGTGTGCGTCGCGATCTGAATCGTGTTGGCAATGGCGAGTCCCAGGATGCCATGCGGTCCCAGAAGCAGCGCCGCCGACGTGACATAGACCGCCACGCCGAGCACCCCCACCAGCGCCGGCGTCAGCGTGTTATGGCGCGCGTAAAAAGCCACGATCATGAGCTGGTCGACGCCGATGAACGGCAGTTGCGGCGCGTAACCGAGCAGAGCCGTCACGGTCCGCACCGTGCCCTGGTGGTTGAACAGGTGGTGCTGCAGGATCAGGGTGACAATCGGCGTGGCCAGTACCAGAAATCCCACCGCCGCCGGGATCATGAGCACGAAGACGAGCCTGATACCGAGGGCCAGGGTGTCTTTGAACTGCTCCAGCCGGTTGGCGGCGGCATCGACCGAGATCGAGGGAAGAACGGCGAAGCCCAGGGCCGCCACGACGATCCCAACCGGGAACTGGATGAGCTGGGTCGCGTACTGCATCACGGTCAGATCGCCGGCCTGCGGCAGGTGCGACTTGAAATTGACGTCGGCGACCTGGCCCGCCATGCTCACCACGAGCCCAAGCGCCACCGGCACGTACAGGCGCAGGATGCGCCGTACCACCGGATGGGCGAAGGCATCGTGTACGATCACTCGCAATGGCGGAGAGTGCGTCACGTGGCCCCGAATGGCGCGGAACAGGGCAGGCAGCTGAACCAGGAGCTGACTCGCGGCCCCGATCACCGCTCCCACCGAGAGCGCCTCGATGCCGAACCGACCCGCTCCCACCAGCGCGGCGCCAATGATGCCTAGATGGAAGCACGCCGGCGCGAATGCCGAGGCGGCGCGCCGCTGGAGCGAGTAGAGTGTCGCCAGCACGACTGCCGACAGGCCCATGAAGAGCAGGGCCGGCAGCAACAGGCGAACCAGCGTGACCGACAGGTCCAGCGTGCCATGGCCTCGTCCGACGAATCCGGAGGCGAGTGCCGACATGAGCGGGTGCGCGGCGATCTCGAGTAGCGCGACCACGGTCAGCATGACCGTCCCGACCAGCAGGAACACGGCACGCACCACCCGCCACAACGTATCCAGGTCTTCGGTGGCCAGAAGACTGAACGTGGGGATGAGGACCGCCGCGATTGCTCCGCCGATCAACTGGTCGTAGAACATCTGCGGGACCACCAGCGCCGCCACGAAGGCATCGGTTGACCCGGTGTGGCCGAATACCGCCGCCACTACGACTGCCCGCACAAAGCCCAGGAAACTGGCCACCAGTGTCCCCGTCATGATCACGAGCGTGGCGGTGGCGATACGCCGTCGGTCCATTCCGGGACAGCCTAGCACGGTCACCACTCACGTCCGCCCACTCCAGTGCAACCGCGCGCGTATAGGGATATGGCCCGGTTTTACGAGGAGTGAACCTTGATGGATGCGCGTGCCGATCGACTCGCCCTGCGGCGCCTTTCCCGGCCCTTGATTGCCGGGTGGTTCCACCTCTTCGCGCGGCGCCGCCATCGCCGGCTGGTCCTGGAAGACGTCTGCCGGACCCCGCTCGCCGTCCTGCCCGACGTCTTCAATCCGGCGCTTTTCCGGTCCAGCGAGCTGTTGACCGAGTGCGTGCTTTCGTCCCTCTCGCCGGGGACCCGGCTCCTCGACATGGGAACCGGCAGCGGCGTAACCGCCGTCGCGGCCGCCCGCCAGGGAGCGTCCGTGGTAGCCGTCGACATCAGTCCGGCCGCCTGTCGCTGCGCGCGCATCAATACGCTGCTGAACGGTGTGGAATGCCGGGTCGACGTTCGCCAGGGGGATCTGTTCGAGCCCGTCGGCTCCGAAAAATTCGACATCATCACCTTCAATCCGCCGTTCTTCCCCGGCACGCCTTCCGCCCCGTGGGAGGTGGCCTGGCGCTCCGACGACGTGATCGCCCGCTTCCTGAGCGGCGTGCAGGAGCGGCTGGCGCCCGAGGGACGCGTCCTGGTGGTACTGTCGAGTGATGCGCGGGACGCCTGGCTCGAAGTCCGGGACGCCGCGCTCGATTTCTCGGTCGTGGCACGCCGCACCTACCTCAACGAGGTCATGTCGGTGATCGAGCTGAGACGCGCCGCATGAGCGCACCACCGCTTCCCCGGGTCATCCTCTACAACCCCCGCAATGCCGCGCGCCCGAAGCCCATCCTGCCACTTTCGCTCCTCGCCCTCGGAGCAACTCTCGAAGGAGTTGCCGACTACACGATCGTCGACGCCAACCTCGAAGTCGACCCCCTTCAGGCGGTGGACCGCGCAATCAATGAAAGCGGGGCCCCGATTCTCGCCGTCACCGTCATGCCAGGTCCCCAGCTCAAGGAAGCGGTTCCCCACACCAGGGAGCTGAAGCTGCGCCACCCCGACCTCTCCATCGTCTGGGGAGGCTACTTCCCCACGCAGCACTGGGATGTCGTGCTGCGCTCAGGTTATGTCGATTGGGTCGTCCGCGGGCATGGGGAGCTGGTCTTCCGATCGCTGGTCGAGCACATATCGGGGGGCGGCGATGCAACATCGCTCGAAGGTGTGGCGTACCGCACCGGCTCGGGCGCTGAGCCCGTTTCCAACCCGGTTGCCCCCGTTCCCCACCCCGAGGAACTTCCTCCCTTTCCGTACGAGCGCCTCGACCTGGCGCGCTACGTCCGGCCCACCGTCCTGGGACGACGCACGCTGTCGCACCACTCCAGCTACGGATGCCCCTTCTTCTGTAACTTCTGCGCCGTCGTCAACATGGTTGAGGGCAAATGGCTCGCGCAGTCGGCGGAACGCGTCGCCGGCACGATCTCGTACCTGGCAGACCACGCCGGCATCGACTCCGTCGAGTTCTTCGACAACAATTTCTTCGTACGCAAGTCGCGGACGCACGAGTTTGCGGAGCGGATCCGGAACCTGGGAATCGCCTGGTGGGGCGAGGGCCGCATCGATACGCTCCTGAAGTACGAGCACGCGACCTGGAAACTGATGGCCGACTCAGGATTAAGGATGATCTTCATGGGAGCCGAGTCGGGTTCCGACGACACGCTGCGCCGGATGGACAAGGGCGGCACGATGACCGCCGACAAGACGATCGAGATCGCCGCGCTCACCCGCCGCTTCGGCATCATTCCCGAGTTCTCCTTCGTCATGGGAAGCCCGCCCGAGCCCGACGCGGACGTCGACGGGACGATCGCATTTATCAAGCGGCTCAAGAAGGTCAACCCATACGCCGAAATCGTGATGTACATGTACACGCCGGTGCCGCTTTCCGGTGAACTGTACTCGCAGGCACAAGACGCCGGGTTCAGCTTCCCCGATACGCTCGAAGGGTGGTGCGACCCGGCCTGGGAGGAGTTTTCACAGCGGCGAAGCACGACCATGCCGTGGGTCAGTGACGCGCTGCGCCGCCGTGTCCGCAATTTTGAGCGAGTGCTCAACGCCTACTATCCGACCGCCACGAATCCGCGGCTGCGGGGCGTGCGACGCGGCGCGTTGCGGGCGGTGAGCGCCTGGCGCTGGGCCAGCGGGCGGTATGAGCTACCGCTCGAGCTGCGCGCCCTGCACCGTGTCTTCGCCTACCAACGGCCCGAAACGACCGGTTTCTGACCTGCTGTCGATGAGCCTCTATCCCGCCCTGGCGAGTGCGCGCCGCACCCGGTTCGCCCTCACCATCACCCGCGTCCGCGCGGCCTATCGAGTGGCGCCGCTGCTGTCGATGGTGCCGTTCGCCGCGCTGCTATTCTGGACGCTGGGCGTGCGGCATTTCGACGGATTGTTCGGGCAGGACCCCTACGCGTACTTCGATTACTCGGTCGGTCCGATGCGCCGTTTCCTTCAGTCGGGCGCGCTGCTCCCCTCGTTCTACTGGCCGCTCGGCTACCCGCTGGCAGCGGGGCTGGCGGCGCTGCTACTCGGCGGAAGCCACCTGGCAACCCAGGCGGTCAGCCTGACGACCGGCGCCGCGTGTGTGCTCCTCACCTACCTCCTGGCGATGGAGGCGCTTCGCGCGCGCTGCGTGCCACGACCGGAGCGAAGCGCGGCCGCTGCACTCGCCGCGCTCACCTTCGGCGCCGGCGGCTACCTCGTCGAATCCAGCGTTGTCGCCATGGCGGACTCCGCGGCGCTCGCGGCGACACTGCTCTCGGCCGTCGCGCTGCTGCGCGCCGGCCGCGCCGAGAATGACCGAAGTGCGTACCTCTGGACCGGTCTGTGCGGAGCCGCCCTCGCTTACGCCGTCGTGACGCGGTGGGGGCAAGCGTGGCTCGCCCCGGTATGGCTGGTAGCGGCCGTCGGCGCGACCCCGCGCCGGCCCGCCAATCCGGGCCGGCGGCTGCTGGCGGCCTCCATTGCAGCCCTGGCGATCCTACTTCCGCAGCTCTGGCTGGCCGCCGTCACCCCGCGCGGCGCCGTCCGGCCGCGTGCGTTCATGGGTGATTTCGGCGGGGCCGGCAGTACCTGGCAGCTGCGGCACCTCCTCGAGCGAACGTTCACCAATTCGGACGGGACCTTCCACTACGCGCTCCCGAATCTGCTGTACTACGCGTCGGGCCCATTCCGCAGTATGTACCTGACGCCCCTGATCCTGCCGGCGCTCGTCCTCGGAGCGCTCCAACTTCGGCGGCTCGAAGCGAGCGCGGTCGCACTTCTCACGCTGTGGCCAGGGACGCTGCTGCTGGTTGATGGCGGGCTTGCCTGGCAGGATCCCCGCTTCATCCTGATGGCCGTTCCCCCACTCGCCATCGTGTCCGGTTTCGGATTCGCCGTCGCGCTCGCGCGGTGGCCGGCGTGGCGCGGCATCCTGCTTCTCCTCATCGCCGTCACCACTCTGGCGATTGCCGGCGGAGCGGCCCGCGGCCTCGACCGGCTGATCGCCTCCAGCCGGGCGGACTTGCAGGTAGCGGCTTGGACGCACGATCGCCTGCCGTCGCAGTACACCCTCCTCAGCTTCGAGATCACCGAGACGCTGCAACATCACGGCGTTGAGGCACGCGAATTGTCGGCGCTCGCACCGGCCCAGCTCGACCGGCTGGTGAGCCGGCAGTCGGACGTATTCCTGCTGGTCCGGCCGTCGACCGTTACCGGGCAGGCCCAGTTCCTCAACCCGGGGCGAGACTTCGTGACGCTCAGCGCGACGAAGCGCCTGCGGGCGGTGGGCACGCTGGACGGCTACACGTTGTATCGGGTGAAGCGCCGGTGAGGGTCGGGCTGGTCGTTCCCGGCTTCAGCGCCGACGATGAGGATTGGTGCATCCCGGTCCTGGTAGACGCGGCGAAGGAGCTCGCCAGGCGCGTGGACCTCGACATCTTCACCCTCCGCTACCCGCCCCACCGAGCCGGCTACCGTGTCTTTCGCGCGCAGGTGCATGCGTTCGGAGGGCCGGCGTCCGGTGGCGTGGGCCGTTTCCCGCTCCTCTCGCGCGCGATCGCCGCCATCGTTAGGGAGCACCGAGCCCGGCCGTTCGCCGCCCTTCACGGTGTGTGGGCCGACGAGCCGGGCTTCGTCGCGACGTCTGCCGCCCGCCTGCTGTCGATTCCGGCCGGCGTTTCGATCATGGGAGGCGAGCTGGTCGGGATCGAGAACATTGGATACGGTGGCCGGCTATCGCGCCTCAATCGCCTCCTGACCGTAGGCGCGCTACGGCAGGCACGCGTCGTGACGGCCGCCTCCGAAGCCAACCTGGCGCGGGCTCGCGACCTCCTGCCGTCCCGCCTCACCGGCAAGGTTCGCCGTCTCGTTTGGGGCGCCGACCCTGACCTGTTCCGCCCGGCCACTGCACATTCGCGGCGTTCACCCGAGCTGCGCCTGCTTCACGTCGGCTCGCTGGTTCCCGTGAAGGATCAGGCCACACTCATCAGTGCCGCGGCCCTCGTCCGCGCCCGCGGTATCCCGATGCGCCTCGCAATCGCCGGCGACGGCCCGCTCCGCGGCAGGCTCGAGCTTCAGTCGCGCGCCCTCGGCCTGACCGGCGTCGTCACCTTTCATGGTCAGCTGGCGCGTCCCCGGCTGGCCGCGCTGTACCGCGAGTCGGACGCGCTCGTCGTTTCGTCGATGCACGAAGGGCAATCGCTGGCGGCGGTCGAAGCCGCCCTGTGCGGCGTGGCGCTGGTGGGCACGCGGGTGGGGCTTCTCGCGGACCTGGCCCCATCCGCGGCAGTCGCCGTACCCGTCGGCGATGCCGAAGCGCTGGCCGGGGCCCTGACCGGCGTGGCGGGCCATGACCGGCGCCGATCCCTCGCCGCGGCCGCCTCCGAAATCGCAGCCCGCGACTTCACGGCTGACACGTCGGCTCAGCGCCTGCTGGCGATGCTGGGAGTAACGGGCGCCCGTACTGGCAGAGTAGTGATGCCGGCGCTTGAGGCGCCGGATGCGGCTGAGGTTCGGGGTTACGAGATGTCGCAAGCGAGGGCGGTGGCACCACGGCAGGGCGGAGGATTCCGTGACTGACGTGCTGATCGGCCAGTCGTACTTTCTCCGCTTCGATCCGAAGCTGTGGCGAGCCATGCAGCCGTACCCGCCGCTCGGCTCGCTCTATGCCTGCTCGTACCTGCGGCGGGAAGGATACGAGGTTGCCCTGTTCGACGCGATGCTCGCGCCCGGCGAGGCGGCCTGGGATGAGGCGCTGGCGCGCGAGCGTCCTCAGTTTGCCGTGCTGTTCGAGGACAACTTCAACTACCTCTCGAAAATGTGCCTGCTCCACATGCGCGAAGCCGCGTTCCAGATGATCGCAATGGCGAGAAATCGCGGCTGCACCGTCATTGCGGCCGGATCTGATGCCACCGACCATCCCGAACTCTACCTGGCGCAGGGAGCTGATTTCGTCATCGCCGGCGAAGGAGAGATCACGCTGGGAGAGCTGCTGCGAACGCTTTCGGCCGGTCGCCGGGCCGATGTCGGCGAGATCCCGGGCCTGGTGTTTCGCGATAAGGCATGTGGAGAGGTCGTGCGAACGCGCCCCCGGCCCGACCTGAGAGACTTGGACACCCTCCCCTTCCCGGCCTGGGATCTGGTGGATGTCGAGCGTTACCGCGCGATCTGGCTCACTCGGCACGGCCACTACTCGATGAACATGGTGACCACCCGGGGCTGTCCGTTCCACTGCAACTGGTGCGCGAAGCCGATCTGGGGGCAGCGCTATAACTCACGAAGCCCCGAAAATGTGGTCGAGGAGCTGGCATTTCTGGCCAGAACCTACCGGCCCGACCACATCTGGTTCGCCGACGACATCATGGGACTGAAGCCCCGATGGCTGGAACGATTCGCCGATCTCATGGAAGAACGCCGGTTGAGGGTGCCGTTCAAGAGCCTCCACCGGGCCGATCTCCTGGTGCGGGGCAACACCGTGGAGGCACTCTCCCGGGCCGGCGCGAAGACGGTCTGGATGGGTGCCGAGTCCGGTTCGCAGCGCATACTCGACGCCATGGAGAAGGGAACCACCGTCGAGCAGATTCGCGAGGCGACCCGGCTCCTCCACCGGGCGGGGATCGAAGTCGGCTACTTTCTCCAGTTCGGCTACCCCGGCGAGAATCGCGCCGACATCGAGCGGACGATCCGGCTGGTGCGAGAGTGCCGGCCGGACGACATCGGCATCTCGGTTTCGTACCCGCTACCCGGCACGCGCTTCCACCAGGCCGTTGCCGCCGAGCTCCAGACCAGGTCGAACTGGACCGACTCCGCTGACCTGGCCATGCTGTACCGCGGTCCGTTCTCCACTTACTTCTACCGGCAGCTCCATACGGTCGTACACCGCGACTTCCGGGCGCGTCGCGCCTGGAGGCTCCTCCGCGCTGCGGCCGCCCGGCCACGCTCGATCCGGCCGGCCCACGCTGCGCTTGCCGCCCGGATGACCGTCAACTGGGTACTCCTGCCGGTCGAGCGCGCTCGACTGGAGCACAGGGCACGAACGTCTCGATTCGGCCGGCACGGAGCAGCCGCCGAGCCGTCGGGCCGGCCGGTGGCACAGCCGGAGTGACCGCGGGCGTGGTTGCGCTGAAGATCAGGACCCTGCCGGCATGCGGCGTCAGATCCGGCTCG
>Ga0070735_10004940_pt1 | contig 11128 bp, 6 predicted proteins | sample Coa_R1_FD_66443 | JGI IMG/M metagenome (GOLD analysis project Ga0070735, IMG submission 66443) | Surface soil microbial communities from Centralia Pennsylvania, which are recovering from an underground coalmine fire - Coalmine... | ecosystem: Environmental > Terrestrial > Soil > Unclassified ... | reverse complement strand
TGACAGCCCGAGGGCAACAAAGCTGCTCAAGGTAGCCACCGGCACACTCGTCGAGCGGCCGCTCAATAGGATTGCCTGAATTGCAATCGCGGCGGTAAGTGCGATGGTGTTCATGGGGAAGTTCGATATTGCATCAAAATAATCCCGAAGTACGAGATACACGACATAGGGGACGGCGCCCAGAGTTACATAACGAATGTCGTGCATCCCCGCGTCGGCTAGCTGGCCTAACAAGACTCGCGCGATCGGGCGCAGAAATAGCTGCAAAAAAGCAAGACCCATGGTCGCAACCACAACCGATATGATTACCAACGCACCCATTCGCCTCCGTGCAAGCAGTCGCGCCTCTGAGCTCATTGCCGCGCGGCTCCAGTATGGCAACAGGACAAACCCCGTGGATGCAAAGACAGCAGCGATCGCTTGAACGAGCGATAGTCCGACTGACAGGAAACCTGCGGAAACAATGTTGTTCCGATGAACTGCCGCATACGCGGGCAAAGCAAAAAGGCCAAAGAGGGCTACATCTCCTGGAACCCGGGGAGCGCCGAAGATGAATAACGCGCGCATCGCACTCCGCAGTTGCTCTGCTTTCACGTCTGAAGGGCTCCATTCGCGGCAGAGACCGACAAAGGCGACACACGAGATCACGATCCAGAGAATGCCTGCAATACACAACGCGTGGTCCACCTTGCGAGACGCAAGCAGCACTCCCGTCAGGGGCACAAGCGCACCATTGACGATCTGCAGAACCGCTGCAGAGCGGAAGCGCGAAAGGCCTCTCATCACGGATAGAAGCAACGTAGTGCCGACCGTTCCGGCCACTGCCAGAAGCAACGCGAATACGAGCCAATGTCGGACGCTGACACCAAAAGCCCACTGCCCGATCTCGTCTGACCACCACGTTCCCAAAGCAGCGAAGATCAAGACGAGAGCCACAGACAGAACGAGGCCGGCCGACAACCAACTGGCAAGCTTGAGTCGGTCTCTCAAGTCGCGAGCGATGTAGCGTGGCATGCTCACACCCAACCCACACATCAGCGGAAATGCCACCACCGCAAGGGTGCGACGTGCGACTTGATACTCCCCAAAACCCACCGCCCCGAACGTGGTGGCGCTGACTCTTGTGATCACAAAGAGGCCGCATAAGAGGAGCGCCTGGCCTACGAGTGTGACCGAAAGAGATCTCGCAAATCGCCGAACACCAATTGACATCGACCTGCCCAATTCAGCGCGCACCGCCTCGGGTGTTGTGGTCATCGTCGGCTCATCACATAAACGCATTCTCTCGACATTCTCAGTCGTCTCATTCTCGGATCCCCAGAGACGACCGATCTTTGGCAGCGATGCGGCATCGTCAATTCCTTTCTCCTGACCTGTTCGGATCGTCATTCCTCGCCCGGAGAAGAAAGTAATTCGGTTTAGACAGAGTCTGGCGGTTTGGCAACACCTTGGTCTCTCCAAACGGTCTGATCACGCACTTTCTCAGGGCTTTCGTGAGCAGGCTACCGGGCATTACAAGCTGGAAAGCCTGGCCAAATATGTCGGAGCCGTCGACTTGAAACCCGGCCGCCTCAACCAGAAGCAGTAGCTCGGACTCGGTGAATTCCCGGATATGGAACCGGTTCTCCGGGGTGCCAGTGACCAGTTTGAGTCTAGGAGAACTCAGTGTCCGATTCGGAGACGACACAAGCAGTAAGCCGCCCTTCCGCAAGATCCTTTTGCAGTTCCGAATCGCAGCGTTGTAAGAGGAGATGTGTTCGATCGTCTCGAAACAGACCACCACATCGAATGACTCATCCTCTCCATACGTCGTAATGTCGCCTTGATTAAATCGCACCTTGTCGGAGCCATACTCCTGTTCAGCGTGAGACACATTGTCGGCCCGTATGTCGACGCCGACAACAGATCGTGCGCCGGCACTTGCCAGTGCGGCCGAGCCATATCCCAAGCCGCAGGCTATATCGAGTACATCCTTCCCGACGACATAGTCACGCGCAAATTTGTATCTGGCCCGATGCAATTCCTCTGTCCACCGCCCACAGCGTCCCGGCACGAAAAACTCCCCTGTAGGAACTATTAATTCAGCGTCCATGAGCGACCTCTTTCGAGAAACGAATCCGAAGCGGGAAGTAGGTGTCAGCGCAATAACTTGCGCTCGCAGCTTGATACTTCCTAATCTTTGTACTCTTCCCCGTAGTTGAGTGCTCCATATGTTTTAGTCGGATTTTCGGATCATAGAGGACAGTAAGGCTCAGATCGCGGGCGGTTTCCGCAACCATGATTTCTTCCCCGTAAAGAAACGGGACATGATCGAGCGTGCCACCTCGCAGAAAGTACTCTCTGCTAAACGCTATAAACGAACCGTGAGGCGCGTAAATTGAACGTGCATTCGAGTCTTGGCCATTGCCGCACGCCGTTCCGAGTCTATTCCGCCGCCTTTGGCGGATTGCCAATTTGACGCGAGAGGCGGCGGACCACAGCGTCCAGGTTAACCATGTTTTCAACATCCATTTGACTATGTGCATCCGAATGGCGGTCGGGCGCCGTTCCATAAAGGGATTTTGATCGACGTCTGTCACCGTCGCCGTTATGGATGGCGCAACGATGCCAATTCCTTTTGATTCCTGGTATTGGTTCAGCTGATCCGTAAATGATTCCGTCCCGACCAACAAGTCCGTGTTTGATACGACAACCCAGTCAGGCAACTCGTGAGTGCTTCGGTATACATCCAAGGCCAAAGCCGCTGCGCCGAAATACCCTAAATTCCTACTCCAGTGCATGATTGTGACCTGTAACTTATCCGCCAATGCTTCGGCGAGAACTTCGTTTCCATTGCCCCGCACATTGTTGCTGGCGACAATCACCTGACATGTGCTCGGAGAATGCAGCGTAACGAGCCGCCGGACGAATGCAATTGTCTGCTCTTCGTTGTGAAAATTTATGCAAATCACAACTATGTTGGGCACGGTGCTGTCCTTAAGGTCTTTCTAGCCATCAGTTGGCGCGGCTGTGTGATCACGTTCCAATACAAAGTAAATCCGATAAACGCAACGATGAGGGTGTTGTACGTGAAGAGGCTCACAATGAACCAAAGTGCCGTGGCGTCATAGAGAATTACCCAAGGCAGCCGTCCGATATGGCGCTCACCAACCCCGCGATAGGCCCATCCGCCGAACGCGCCCGCGCCACAAAGAAGCAAGAGGGCGCCTGGCGCCGTGAAGTCCTCAATGAGTTCGCGAAAATAGGTATAAACATTGCTATTTGTTGAACCCAGATGCTTATTCTCACTGTAGACACCTACGGTTCTGGCTGAGAAGCCTAATAGGTCGGCCGGCCCAGCGAACGTGTACGCGCCGTAGGTAGGCTCGAGATTTAACTGGTACGATTCGTCGAACCATTCTGTGAATACAAACACGTGGCCAAATACCATTAGCCGCACTCTGTCCGTCTTCAGGGAGGCAACGATTTTGGGCAGCGTTGGAACCGTGCCGCCCCTCAGCGACTCTGCTGTTCCAAGGAGGATGGCCACCAAGATGCAGACGAGCAGGATGCCCTTGGTTACTCTCTGCCAACGAGGTAAGCCGCCAATGTATTCCGCGCTCCCCACATAGGCGGTGATCCAGTACACTCCAGCCACAAGGACCGAGGCTTTGGTTGTTTGCGTCACGGTCACAAAGAGCGCGGGAAGAATTGTAATGAAAGAGATGAGAACATCTTTGCGGTTACGGCGGAGAGCGAATATCACGCCTCCGACCAGCGGCTCCATGTAGTTAGCCGCAAAGAGGAACTGCACAACCAGATTGGGCCTATAAAGCTTAGATGAGACCGCGTAGCGAAATACAGTAATCGCGGCAGCCGATTTTGCTAGTGCTTTGAATGAGGTGAAATTGTCCAATGACCTATGCGAGGCGTCAATTGTGAAATATGCGGAAAGAATGGCGACTGGACAAAGGCAGATCGACGCTACGATCAAAGGTCGCAGGGTGTACGTTTGGAGATGCGTTCGTATCGTCCGCTGTGCAGTTTCATTCTGAGGCTCTCGCGTAGGTGGCGCGGTCACGAATGCTCCCGTTTGTACAGCAAAGCAAGAGAGAGCGATCCACCATATGCCGCTCGGATAAAGAGGAAGATCGGGGGCCAAGAGAGTTGGAAGGACGGTATGAACAGTCCAGATCAGTGGAAACAGTGCCGCCGGGTGCGTCCAACTGTGCGATGCAAGACGAGCGATGATCGCGAGGCCAGCGATGACTGCTACGGGAATCATGGAGTAGATCCAGAGTTGGTTCATGATTGGTCAGTTGCAGAAGGACTCTGAGTACCTTCGCCGCGTTGTCCCGGCAGTTTCCCTTGCGGCGTAACGGAGCCATGACGACGTGTTGATCGAGCACGGTGTCCGGGGTCACTAAGTCGCTTTGCGGCAAGGAAAAACCGACGGCATCGGAATGGGATAATATCCAGCGATCTTTACCGCACTACGGCCTCTTTTAGCCGGCGGAGAGCAACGGCTCCTTCTGGAGCGGCCCGCTCAACATCAATCCTCCGCAACAGTACCGCGACAAGCACCCCTGAGAACAGACCGAGAATTGCTGAAAGCACCACGATGAGCACCCGCTGCGGGGACGAGCGCCGATCCGATTCGATCGCCGGTTCGACCACCTGTATGATGGCTGCCTCTTTGGCTTCATCCAACTTGGCGGCTTCGTACTGCCTGAGCAGCAAATCGAAGAATGACTGCTGATATTGCAGTTCCCGCTGCGCACGAATAAACTCTAGACCGGACTTTGGAACATCCTTCAATCCGATATCTGAGTACCCTGTTGGCTGGCTGCGTTGCTCCATTTGGCTGGCTTCTTCTTGCATTGTAGAGAGTTCGCGCTCGAGCAGTTGCACCTCAGGATTGCGCTCGGTCGAATACGATCGCAGCGCCTGCAACTCTACCTCTTTGGCCGCAATCTGCGCGTGAAGCGTGGCCAGGCCAGCGATAATCACATTTGCCTGGGCGTCGAGATGCACCAGGCCCTTGTTCTGCTGAATTTGCTGGAAGGCTACTTCTGCTGCAACCAGAGCCTCCTTTTGGCCCTTCAACTGCCCTTCGAAGAAGAGCCTCCTTTTGGAAGATTCGGTGACCGAGATCGCCTTTGAGAGACTACGGAGTTGCTCCGTATAGAGATTTGCCATATCTGCTGCGCGCTTCTTGTCGCCATCCGTAACTGAAATAGAAATCAAAGTACTTGGCTCCGAAACTATCTTTGTCCGGGCAGCCAATTTTTCGCGGGCGCCTGTTAGATCTCTGGAATGATACACATTGACCAAGCCAAATCTGTCGATGATCGTATCGGCGATCGGTCTTGACCTAAGCAGGCCCATGTAGATTGCGTTTGGGTCCGACAACATCCCTGCTGCCCCTGCCGCTTCAGCCAATGATCCCACCCCAATCTGACTATTCAGAAATGAGGTTGTCGACTGCGTCTGCTTGGGAGGCATGATTCTGGTGACGGCCGTATAGCGCACAGGCAGTGCAAAACTGAGAATTAGGCCCATAAGAATCGCGACGCCCGTAACCTTTGCAATCAGCCACTTTCGATAAAAGAGCTGCGTAAAAGACTCGATTATCGTGTCATCCGGTTGATTGGGCAGCGTCACGGCGGCAAATTCGCTTCCTCGATGTATCGCAGCTTCAGTGTTGTCGAGTGTATGGTCGATCATCGGTGGCATCGTTACTTGATCACGCTCAGTGCCGCTGCGGTCAGGGCGGTTTGGGAGGCAAACTGGGTCACTTGCATGAAGTCGTTCATTTTCGATGAGACTCTGAGCTTCTCGGGAACGACAATCGCGTCTCCGGGCATTAGTTTCAGCTTCTCGAAGTCGCCGTGAATGTGATTGTTTCGCGATTGGCGACTGACAACCGTTCCGTCTGCACGGAGTACAAAGATGCGCTTTTGATCCGCTTCCCTTGTAGCGCCACCGGCGTCGTTCAGATAGGCAACGAGCCGCTTTTCCGGCTCGTGACGGAAAGCATTTGGGTTATATACCTCGCCTGCGACCTGTACCGTGCTGAGTCGAGGCGGAACATAAAATGTGTCTCCGTCCTCGAGAGGGAAATCTGGAAGGTCAGCCGCAGTCGCGGCTTCCGGCTTCATCTCCAGCACAACTCGGCCTGTGGGCCTGATCGAGGAAAGTTTCGCAAGGGACGCCTGTTGCATAGCAATTTGCGTTTGTTGCCCTGCCTGCGGAGTCGCATTCGCATAGCGGGAGATAAGCTCTTTCTCCATGTGTTCTGTAGACTGCCGCAGTTGCTCTTCCTGGACCCGCCTAGTTGAGACGCGAGTTAGAAGAGAGGCGTAGAGGTAGGATTGAGAGGTGAGGCCGCCGGCGCGCATCACAACATCTCGTAAGGTCTCGCCCGGACGCACACGATATACTCCTGGCGCATTGACCTCCCCGCCCAATCGGATGAAAGTAGAATGCTTTTCGATCGGCAACTCAAGGTCGGCGCGAGAGAAGATCGTAACAACATCACCAGCCTTCAACAATTGATTATCCGTAGAGGCGCGGTCGCTAATTGCACTGGCGAGCCGAAACGGAATTAGTTGGGTGCTCAAATCCTGATCGTCGAGCCGCTCGATGACTGCATACTCCCAGTTGATCTCAGCGCTGTTCCGGCCTACGAAGTCGATCATGGAAGTCCGTGAGCCTACTGCTTTCCCATCAAGAGGGTTCCGGTTCCAACCCGCCGGCGCATCCATGGGCTGCCCGGACCGATGGTCCATCCTCCGGTTTGGCCGCTGATCGCTGGGTCGGACAGAATCCCGCTGCATGGTTTCGTCGTAGGGCAGGTCCATTGTCCGGTTAGAGCGCTCGTCGAGAGCTTGATCGACGCGCTCGTCGAAGGCCTGGTCAGAGCGCGGCATGTCAAATTCATCCCCGCGTTGTGCACGGAATTCATGTTCCCTGCGGCTCGGAACAAGTTCATTCTGCCCGTTCCAAAAATCGCGCGTAATCAAGAAGCCTCGGGAGGGGATGAGGTCTGATATGTGCATCCCTTCCCTCCATGCATAGCGACCCGGTTGGGCAACACTCCCGCGCAGAGTCACCGCGTCCTCAAACTTCGGAGAAATCGGGTAGATACGTAGTAAGTCTCCGTCAACGAGCGGCCTCTGTAAGCCCTGTGCGTCCAGTTGAAACTCTTCAACCCGGCGGGTGCGGCGGTTGTCGATCCGCTCTAGCAGGGCCCGCTGAGCCCCGGCCAGGCTCGTCAATCCGCCCGCACCGTCAAGGGCTGCTGTGACGGTCGTTTCACCGTTCAGCTCATAGATACCGGGCTCATTGATACTTCCGGTGATGGCGATCTGCGGTCCAATCGGAGGAATATAGATAACGTCTCCGGGGAGCAGTTGCACGTCGTGAGACTTGTCGCCCTTTTGAACCAGGTCGTAAATGTCAAATTGTGTGAGCAGCTTGTTGTCACGCCGCAACTGAATGCGACGCATGGTTCCGGTCGCCGACGGTCCTCCAGAGGCAAAGAGCGCGTTCACCAGAGTACTCAACGAGCCGACCGTATAGGCTCCAGGTTGACGTGCGCTGCCCAGCACGAATATCTGGATAGATCGAAGCTGCCCCATCGCCACATTCAATTCGAAGTCTCTGAACAGTACGCTGATGGAAGAACGCAAATACTGCTCGACTTGCTCATAGCGCAAGCCAGACACGGTCAGCGTTCCGACCTTGGGTAGATAGATCTGTCCATTTCTATCCACTGTGACTCGAGAATCGAGGTCAATCTTTCCCCAAGCTCGGATCAGTAACTCATCGCCCGGGCCAAGTACATAATTGGCTGGCACCGGAACTCGCTCAATCGCGGCAAAAGTTGTGGGAACTTCGTCGAACAACCGACGCCCATATACCGGAAGCCGCCCTCCCGTGGAATCCTCGGCAAACCGTTCAAATTCGGACTTCGTGGTCAAGGGGCCGACAATTCTTGATTGGGCAGGCATCAGTGGCGCTTGCGCCGGCAAATCCAGACTCATCGCATCCACGTAGGTCTTCTCGCCCGCGGGACGAGCCACCGGATCGACCTGGACAGCGCTGGTCGGGAGTGTACGCGAGGAATTCGAGACGGACTGGGTGGTCTCAGTCGGAGTCGTCAAGACGGACTGCCCCACGCACAACTCGCACGACAGCAGAATAAAGAGAAGCAGGTTTCGAGTCATATGATGAACGAACTCCGGGATAGAAGCATCGTGAGAGATTGGTGGTTGCGAACGGCTTTAAGCGATGGCCTTTGACCCGCCTGAATGGATCCGGCAATAGTGCGGGCGGAAGAAACCGTCTGAAAGACCTAACTTCTCGCCACTTTGGCGATCAAAATGAACCTGAATCTCTAGTTCACTATGTTCGCGGGCATTTGTCTGAGTACTACTGACATAGGTGGATGGCTTTGTTTGCCTGATAGAGCAGCCTTCAAGACCGCAGAGCCGGGATTATAGTCTGGGATCAGTTCCTTAAGTGTGAGCACAAGACTGGCAACATCCTGTCGTTCCGCAATCTGATGCAGGCTTCGCAAACAGGCTTGAATATGCAGGGCATCGAGATCGCCATTGCTGACATAACTTCTGATCTTGCTGTGCGACGTTGGCACCAGCCGTTCGTCCTGTAGATTCAATTCTTCAAACATCTTTTCGCCTGGGCGAAGACCGGTATACCGAATCTCGATGTCGCTTCCAGGCTGCAGACCTGAAAGAAGAATGAGATTTCTTGCCAGATCTGCAATCTTGACCGGTTCACCCATATCAAGCACAAAGATCTCGCCGCCTCTGCCGATGGAGAATGCCTGCAGAACGAGCTGCGATGCCTCCGGAATGGTCATGAAATAGCGACGCATCTCCGGATGAGTTACGGTCAATGGGCCTCCTGCCGCAATCTGTTCTTTGAAGATTGGAACGACACTGCCGTTACTCCCCAGGACGTTACCAAAGCGCACTGCAACGAATCTGGTTCCATCCTCCATTTGGAGAGATCGAACCAACAACTCCGCCGCGCGTTTCGTCGCTCCCATCATGCTGGTCGGCCGAACGGCCTTATCGGTGGAGATCATCACGAAGTCCTTAACACCATGCTCCGAAGCCGCGCGCGCAACGTTCCAGGTGCCGAAGATGTTCGTTTCAACCGCAGCAAACACATGCTTTTCCATAAGAGGCACGTGCTTATACGCCGCCGCGTGGTAAAGAATAGTCGGATGGTAGCGACTCATGACCCGGTCCAGACAATCCGGATTCGTGACAGTGCCGATCTCCGCATGAAAGGCCAACCCAGGGCTTGACTGGGCCATTTCTCTATCAATATGAAAGAGTGGGGTCTCAGCTTCATCAAAGCCAACCAAAGCTGCCGGACGAAATTTTGCCACCTGCCGACAGATTTCCGATCCAATCGAGCCTGCAGCGCCCGTGACCATCACAACCCTTCCCTGAATCCGCTCGCGGATCCGCTCCAGGTCTAGCTGGACGGGCTTCCTCCCAAGAAGATCCTCCACGGCAACATCACGAATCTGTCTTCCCAAGTCGCCTTCCTGGAGAAGTTCTCCCAGGCTCGGAACCATTTTGTACTCCACGTTCGCGTCCGTCGCCAGTTGCAGAATCCTCACCATTTGAGGTCCGGTTGCGGATGGAATTGCGATAAGCACCCTTCCTATGCGGCGCCTCTCGACCCATGCGCGGAGAGATGCTCCGGTGCCCAGCACGCGCTTGCCTTGAAGAACCAAGTCGGCCTTGCGAAAATCGTCATCGATAAACCCTACGACGTCATACATGAGCGAGTTGTTCTGCTCCAGCTCTCGTACGAGGGCCAATCCGGCGGCCCCGGCACCGTAAATCAGCGTCCTTGTCTGTTCCTCCCCCGATCGACGAACCTTATGCGTAGCCACGATCAAACGAACCGTTAACCTGACACCAAGAGTGAGAACGCAAGACATCAGCCAGTCAAGGATATAAACCGTCCGCGGAACCGCGCGCGGCCCGCACAACAATGCGATGGCCGCGATCCCGAGAATCGATCCGAGCACATTCGCCAGAACAATCCGGGCAACGTCGTTGACGGATGTATATCGCCAGTGTCCCCACGTCACCGCCCCAATCACAAACGCCGTTGACTTCGCGACTGCCCAAATGCAGATGGCTGTTCCCGCTAGGCGGAGATATTGTGGGGGCAATCCCCCATCGAACCGCAATTCGAACGCTACGAGCCCTGCCAGGATGAATGCGGTCAGGTCGATGAGGTAACCGAGAATCCTGCGTCCTCTGCGCCACGCACTACCCAGACGACTTATAGACGACATCGCAGGCATATCTTGCTCATGAACCTTGGATCTGGTTTCAGCTGCAGGTTCCTTCATTTCCACACGCGGACGCGATTACAGCAGCCGCTGTCTCGCACCCCTGACGGGAATCGAGCAGCAAACGTCGAGAAGACGATCGCCGATCAATGTCTAGCGTCTATTGATGAGCCAAGAGGGTGGCGAATTTCCTTGCGACCAAGCGAAGATCACGCCAATGGCTGATACCGCGCACTGTCCAGCCATCAAGTCTGAGGGATCTCCTGATAGACGACCTTCTGAAGAACCGGCTGTTTGGAGAGTAAATCCAGCCAGAACTCAGCGTAGGCTCGGGCTGCATCCTGGCTGTTTCGATAGACCGATTGTCCCGGATGAATTAACCGAAAGATTTCTGCATGAACGAATGTCGTCATCGTCAATGCTGCCGTCAAAATGATGGGATCCGAACCGCGACTTGTTCCCTTTTTAATATTCGCTTCCAAATAGCGGCTGATCTCAGACAGGATAGGCGAAAGGTAGGTGTTGCCGAACTGCTCGACCTTCCAATGCAGCTCAAGAAACGCGATTGTAATCATCTGCAGTAGTTCTGGCTTGTAAGTCGCAACATCCGTCAGCAGATCGAGAATCTTCGGCAGCACCACGTCCAGAGGATCACATCGAGCAAGTCCCTCCGCCAGGTCCCGGCGTAGCTTCAATTCTGAGGAGTAGTGCTGCAACGTCGACCAAAAGAGCGCCTCCTTCTGGTCAAATTGACGGAAGATTGTGTTTTCCGAAACATCGGCCAACTGGGCAATCTGACGA
>Ga0070735_10004939_pt1 | contig 11130 bp, 10 predicted proteins | sample Coa_R1_FD_66443 | JGI IMG/M metagenome (GOLD analysis project Ga0070735, IMG submission 66443) | Surface soil microbial communities from Centralia Pennsylvania, which are recovering from an underground coalmine fire - Coalmine... | ecosystem: Environmental > Terrestrial > Soil > Unclassified ... | reverse complement strand
GTCATCCTTAAAGATTCCGGCGATTTTGCCAAAAAAACCCTTCTTTTTCTTTGCATCCTGAGGGTTGTTCGGGTCCGCATTAGCCACCGCTGAGGCTGGAGTCTGCGGCATGACCGACTTGTCGCCACCTCCGAAGATCTTGGAAAGAAAGCCTTTAACTCCCTGCTGCGATTCACACGTATCGTGCGGCTCGGTCCCGGCCACAAAGGCCGAGGTGTAGTCATCCGTACACTTCGGCGTAGCCAGAAGGTTCGTGGATTTGTCGAGTTGAACGTCAACGACTCCAGCGGGCTGCGTAAATGGACGCATGTCCGAATACTGTGGCAGCACCGCCGCTTTCTTCATGAACTCCGTCCAAATCGGCGCGGCGGTCATTGCCCCGCTTAGCCGCAGATCGCTGTAATCGTCAAATCCTACCCACACGATGCACAACAGATTCGACGTATACCCAGCGAACCAACCATCGTGAGAACTGCCGGTCTTCCCCGCCGCGGGAGGGGTAAATCCGCGCAGCCGGACCGCTGTATAACCCAACCCGTTGTTGATCACACCTTCCATCATGTTGGTCATGACATAAGAAATCCGTGGATCCATCACCTGCCGCTGATCCGTGCTGTAATTCGAAATCACATCGCCCTTGGTGTTCCGCACCGACCGCAGCAGGATCGGCGACAGGCGGATCCCGTTATTGGCGAATACCGTGTAGGCTCCGCTCATATCCAGCGGAGACGCGTCGTACGAACCCAGAGCCATCGCGGGAGTCGCCTTCACGGAAGTAATACCCGCCGACTTCGCCAGGTCCGCGACTTTGTCGTATCCCACTTCCTCCGCCACCTTCACTGTCGCATTGTTCAGCGACATCGCCAGCGCGTACCGCAGGGTTACATCCCCGTGATATTCCTCTTTGTAATTTCGTGGCTCGTAAATCGAATCCCCGTACGCAAACGTCGAAGGTTCATCAGTAACCGTCGAGGCCGGAGTAATGACTGTCGTCGACCCATCCAGGGCCGTATTCATCGCGGCCGCATACACAAACGGCTTGAAGATCGATCCGGTCGGACGTTTCGCCACAGCGTGATTCAACTGGCTCCAACCGTAATCGCGACCGCCCACCAATGCCAGCACGGCACCCGTATGCGGATCGATGGCCACCAACGCAACCTGTGCCTGTGGACCCGGCTGCACCGTGGTCTCAAATTTCTTCCCGACCTTCACCTTTTTCGTGCGTAGTTTCTTGACCTGTTCATCGACCAGCTTGATGCCCATCTCAACCGATTGCGCTGCGACCGTCTGGAGATCCGGATCGAGCGTTGTATAAATCCGGTACGACGAATCGTTCAGCTCGCTCTCGCTGAATTTGTTGATGAGTTGGTCCCGCACCATGTCGACAAAATACGGAGCATCGCTTGCCTCTACGTTCGGAGGAGCCAACTTGAGCGGTGTGGCTTTCGCTTTTTCCGCTTGTTCCTTGGTAATCGCATGCGACTCGACCATCGAATCGAGCACCAGATTCCGCCGTTCCAGTGCGCGCTCCGGATGCCGGTACGGCGAGAGTCGGCTCGGACCTTGAATGATGCCCGCGAGCAAGGCCGCCTCCGGCAGACTTATGTCTTTCAGGTCTTTATTGAAATAAGCCCGCGATGCCTCCGCGAATCCACTAATGGCAAACGACCCTCTCTGCCCTAGATTCACCCAGTTCGCATAGAATTCGAAAATCTGTTGTTTGGTGAATTTTTGCTCAAGCTCCTCTGCAATCAGCATCTCCGTCAACTTGCGCTTGATCGACTTTTCCGGACTCAGGAAGAATCCCCTGGCCAACTGCTGCGTCAGTGTGGAACCGCCCTGGGCACGCTTCTGACGAATCACATCCTCCCAGACGGCTTCCACGGTTCGAACGAAATTAATGCCGCTGTGCTCGAAAAAGCGCCGGTCTTCAATGGCCAACGTCGCCTGCACCATCACCGGAGGAATATCGCGGTACTTCACCAGTTGCCGCTTTGATCGCTGCTCCGCATTGAATAGCGCGGTCACAAGTTCCGGTTCCAGTTCATACGCCGAAAGATCGGTCCCGCGGCTCGTGATTTGGCTCACCTGTCCGCCTTCGATGCTGATACGAGCTGGCTCCGGCGCATGGTACGACTCCGAGCCTGGAGTTATGTCAATTCCTCCCTTCACCAAGTGAAAGGTGCCTAGTTTCGAGTCGCCCTCGTTGTCGGAGTATCCCGCCTGCCGCAGCTCGGTCGCGATTTCTTTCGCTTCGATCTTCTCCCCGTCCCGCACGACTCGGGGCAAGGCATAGATTTTCGCCGCATTAGCGAAGACTGGAGTCTTGAATCGCTTCTCGATGATCCGGTCATACTTAATGTAAAAGTACGAAAAAGCGATCGTGAACGACACGGCCAAGAGGAGAAAGGCTACGAGCGCCGCCCGCAACACTGGGTCGCGCGGCAGCCCCCGCAGCTTCGCCCCATCCTCGCCACTTCTTTTCGGAATTCTGATTTTGATTGCCAAGTTCGACTCTGCGCCCAGATTCTATTCAGACGATGGGGCCAGCTAAAAGGTTTGATCTACTCTCGCGGTGGCACCTCTTTACTCCTGTCATTCAGAGAGCAAGCGGCAGTGAGCGAGCAGCGATCTGCTTTCCGATCTGTCTATTGTACCGCCCATCCTTCAGGCAAAAAGAGACCCGCAGTACATGCGGGTCTCTAACTCATCAATAAGGCGTTGAGTTTACGGCGCGTCGGCTACTGCCCAGAATCCAGGAGTTGCAATCGTCAACGTTCCCGCTGGCTGGGTCAGCACGCCCCCCGATCCCACGGAGAGAGGAGCAATCTGTGTCGTGATCTGATTCGTACTTGTATCCAGATAGCTGCCGTATACGAACAAGAGGGCTCCGCTCTGATCCAATTGCCCCCATGAGCCAGTTCCGACGCCGGTGAATGGGGATCCGCTATCGGCTACCAATGTTCCCGCTCCATTAATCGTGTAGCCCTCAACCGGATTGAATGCCGTTTGCGTATCATTGAATCCGAAAGAGTAAACCTGCGCTCCACCGGAGTTCTGCTGCACTGCAATGCTGAACGGCGCATAGACCGTGGACTGCCTGACCACTTGCGTAAGTGCCCCAGTAGTTCCGATGCCGAATACATACAAGTTGTCGTCATCGATCCCGGCAGAGGCCACCGTTTTTCCGGTGGTGCCGATCATGAACTTCCCGCTCGGCTCTCCCTTGATCTGCCACATGGGGAAAGCAAACGGGCTACCCGCTACAGCCGTCAACGAACCGGTGCTTCCGATCTGGTAAGCCGCCACTTCTGAGCCTGTATGATTACCGCTGTTGCCATCCACCACGTACAGATACTTTCCCAATCCATCGGTGCCCAGATTCATCGGTGTAAATCCCAATGGCAGGCTAAGAGGCGAGCCGGTAGCCGGTACTAGAACGCCGCCGCTCCCAACCTGGTAGACATAGATCTGCGACGTGATCGCATCTGAGATAAACAAAAACGTGCCTGCAGGATTCGTAATAATGTTGTCCTGCCCCACAGTTCCAATGAAGCCATTCAGAGCGGTCACGGTATATGGACTGCCGCTGATCGTGGTTAAGCTTCCGCTCGAAGCGATCGTCCACGCAAATAATTGCTGTGTGCCCGCGAAGCCTGCATACAGATATTTCCCCTGAGCCACTACCATGCCCACGCCACCCTGGTTCAACGGAATGTCCGGCGGTGTGTAGCTAGTGATCGGCGCGAAGGAATTCGTCGACGCAATCAGCGCGTATCCATCGATCGTGCCAGTTGTAGCGCCGGTCGCGCCCTGATCAACGGCGTAGACAAATGCTGATGCCGAACTCGTGCCGCCACTCTGCGAGAGACCGCCGCCACCGCCCGATCCGCACGTCGTGTCGCCAAACCCGGCTTTACACACGTAGTGGCCACAGCCGACAAGCCCCATTGTGGCCAGCAATAGCGCAAACAAAAGAACTCGATGCTTCATAGTCATGAACCGCCTCCACCAATCATTGCTCGTCTTGCCAGCAGCGGCGATTTATGCCGCGCCTCAGATGTAAGACGACTATCCTGGAACAGACTCCTGCCCGATTCTCGATGGTAGGGCCGTACGTAACCAATAGACAACGTTACGAATGTCACTGTCCGTGACGAACGAATCTCTGTCTGCTTGTGACACCTCGGGGACCGTAGCCGCCCTTACGCCTGTTCTGGCAATCCAAGAATGCATTCCAAAAAACTAAGGTGCAGTCCAAAAAATAAGACCCGCGACAGACGCGGGTCTTAAGATTCACCACTACGACAAGTCTACGGCTCGTCTGTTACAACCATGCTGACTCCGGCGAGTCCTGTGTCGGGCAGCGTAGTACTGAGGGAACCATCACTCGCAACTTGAAGCGCGAGTATGCCCGCGGATTTGACAGTGGTGGATTCTCCCTCAATGAAAAGGTACTTACCGCTCTGGTCGATTGCCCCACGCGTGGCCAAGAAACCAGCGCTCGTAAGTGGATTCGATAGCGCCCCGGTTGCACTATTCAGCGAATAGACGACAATCGGCTGCCGTTGGCTGGTCGCCGCCTGGTCATTCGTGCTGAACGCATACAGGAACTGCCCATTCGGACTCACAACCAGCCACGACGGTGCTTCGGCATTCACAGTGGGGGCAAGTTGAGTCAACGAACCGGGCGCTGTTGTCGACGAAATCGTAAATTCGTATATGTTGTTATCGAGAGCCGTCCCTTGAGCTCCGTTCTGCTGGGTTATCCCAAACATGTACTTCCCGGAGGGTTCTCCCACCAAGAACAACATTGTGCTGGCTATCTCGGAATTCGTCACTGTGCCCCCAACCGGAGTCAGTGCTCCGGTCGTCGAACTGTACGAAAAGGCTGTGATCGCCGTTCCGTCCGGGACGTAGAGATATTTTCCCGCCCCGTCGGTCGCCAGATAGACCGGCTGCAAGCCTGATCCTGCGAAGGGTGCTCCACCATTCGATACGGTCAATGAGCCGTCGTTCTGGTTGATGTTCAATACATAAATTCCGGCTGCATCTCCAACAAACAGGTACTTCCCCGCCGGATCGGCAGCAATTGGAGATGCTACATAGGGCGGCAAGCTCAACTTCAGAGGGGTGTTTGGAAGAACCGTGAGTGCGCCCGTGGTCGCGTCAATGGAATAGCCGTAAAGGTTTCCATCCGACACGGGCATATACATGTACTTCTTGTTCACAATCACCAGACCGCCATCAATGTCTTTGTTCGTAAATACTGGGGGAGGCACAAAATTTGGAACCGGTGCGAAAGTGAGCGAGTTGTTCACATCCAACCCTACGGCCGCGAATTGGCCGGCGGGGTCATCCACGGTGTAAACAAATGCGGTCTGGGTGGCACCATTACCTCCGCCCGGTGGAGTGCCGCTGGTTGAGTTTGAGCAGGTCGTGTCGCCGAACCCGGCCTTGCACACATAATGCCCACAGCCCGCCAGCCACATCGTTGCCCCAAGCACAGCCAAAACACATAGCCCCCGAACCTTCACCGTCATGAACCGCCTCCACTCGGAATGGTTGTTCCGACTCAAACAGACACTTCTGTCCGTCATTTCCCATCTGCGATAGGCAAACTGGAATCTGAGTGTTTGGGGAAAGTCTGGATCGGCGCTGCCCGGCTGCCCGAAAACACCCTTTCCCATGCCGATGCTAGGCGGCTCGTAATCTCGTGACAAGGTTACGAACGTCATTGGCTGTCTCCAAAGTGTTGGCTTTTGGTCCTGAATGACCTGACTGGGCGCCGCGCGCTTCGAGTGTCGAACCTGCAATGCCTACCGGCTCGTGGCGTTGAAACGGAAGATCAATGACAAGCCCGGTAGTACGACTCGCGCCCGATACTTCGCCACCAAGAAAACTTTGGGATTCTCCACGGTTCCCGAACGCTCCACCCGAATCTGATCCGGGCCAAGACGAATATCGTGTCTTGCCGCCCGCCGGATCACCGCAGTCCGTAAGTCATCATCGGACGACTGAGCCACCAGCCCAATTCGCGATCCACCCATCGACGCGATATCTTTCAAATCGTCTCTAAATTCGTAATTGGCAAACTCACAGGCGGCAAGCTGCCATCCGGTGCTCATCACTAATGCGAAAAGTAGAACGCCGACGATAACTTTGATTTTGCCCACGACAAATTCCTAGTTAAGCACTACGTTTCGCTGGGCTAAGTGTTGAAAGCTGAGTGCGGGCGTACTACATGCCGCGATTTCCGCTGGATGGCGTGAAATGCAACGTGAAGGAATATCCTGGCAGACTTACAGGCACGTTGTAGTCCGCTGCTACATATACCGCGGGCGCGCCCGGCGTCCCGATTCTCTGTACCGTGATCTGCTCCGGAGCCAGAGTAATTTGGTGCTCCTGCGCCTTCTTTACGATCGAGTCGATAATTTCCTGATCGGACTCGTGCGGATTGGCGCCGCCCACCATCGCAATGTTGCGCAAATCGTCCTGGAAGGAATAGTTCGTCAGCTCCGGCGGAATGATCTGGAACCCAGCATAGACCAAACCGATGATGACCAAAAATCCGACGATCGCTTTTACTGTTCCCATGTCCCACAATTCTGCTTAGCAGGACGCGGAAATCTTCTCACGCCCGGCCAAGCACTCCCTGTAAATGTTCGACTATCGCGGAGATCGTAACATCGCGTACCTCGCGAGTCTCGCGAAAAACAACTTCCACTGTACCTTCGGTAACTTTCTTTCCCACCGTGATTCTAAAGGGGATACCGACTAGATCTGCATCCTTGAACTTCACTCCCGGCCGCTCATCCCGGTCATCAAGCACGACGTCAAATCCTGCCGCTTCCAGACGCCTGGCGATGTCCTCGGACGCGCTCTTCACCGCTTCATCTTTCACATTGACCGGCGCCACCACTACCTCAAAAGGAGCAATCGCCGCCGGCAGCCAGAACCCATTCTCGTCGTTCCCCTGCTCGACTGCGGCCGTCAGAATACGTTCGATCCCGATCCCGTAACAGCCCATGATCGGCATCACTTCTTTGCCGTTCTTATCGAGCACCCGCAATCCCATCGACTCCGAATAGCGATATCCGAGCTTGAAGATGTGCCCGATCTCGACCGCCGTATCGATCCGCAGCGGCTTACCGCAATTCGGGCAAGGCTCTCCAGCAGTGACGCTTCTCAAATCCGCATATACCGTCGGATGAAAATTCTTTCCCGGCGTCAGATTCTTCATGTGATAGTTCTCTTTATTCGCGCCCGCGATCAGATTCGTCCGTCCTTCAAGTGCCTTATCGACGATCAGAATAGGCTTGCCGTCTGGATTCTTGAGATCCCGCGCCCACTCAATCCCGAGAGGCCCGAGATATCCAGCCGGAGAATTGAACAGCGCTTTTATCTCGCCTTCTTCCATCGGCCGTGTCGCGACTGCAACCGTCGCGTTGAACTTCGCTTCGTTCAGCTGATGATCACCGCGCATCAGCACTACGATAGCCCGCGACTTCTTCTTACGCTTCTCATCAACTTCGTCGGCCATGTAAGCTAGCGTCTTGATCTTATTCTTGGGAGAAACGCCGAGAAACTTCGCGACCTCCTCGATCGTCTTCTGCCCCGGAGTGTGCACCTCGAGCGGTTTCCCATCGCCCTCCGCTGCAAGGTCGTCCACAGGCCAGAGCTCCGACGTTGCCTTCTCCATGTTCGCAGCGTACTTACAGCCGTCGCAGCTCACAATCTGGTCCTCTCCCGCCGACGTCCGCACCATGAATTCGTGCGATTCCTTTCCGCCCATCGCTCCCGAATCCGCCTCGACCACCATGTATTTCAAGCCACAGCGGTCGAAAATCCGGCAGTACGTCTCGTAATGCTTCTTGTAGGAAACATCCAGGCCTGCCGCATCGATATCGAACGAGTATGAATCCTTCATCATGAACTGCCGTACACGCAATAGCCCCGACCTCGGGCGCGGTTCGTCGCGAAACTTCGGTGCAATCTGATACCAGATCTGCGGCAGCTGCTTGTAGCTACGCAATTCCTTCAGCGCAATCGAAGTCGTGACTTCTTCTTCGGTCATGCCTAGGCACATGTCTGTACCCTTGCGGTCTTTCAGACGAAACAGGTTCTCCCCCATCAATTCCCATCGGCCCGAGGCCTCCCAAAGCTCCCGCGGATGCAGCGCCGGTAAGTAAAACTCCTGCCCGATCCGGTCCATCTCCTCGCGGACGATCGCCATGATCTTGTTGAACGATCGCGTCCCTAAGAAGAGATAGGAATAAATCCCGGCGGCCAGCTGACGGATGTATCCCGCCCGCACCAGAAATTTATGCGAAGCCACTTCGGCATCTGACGGCGCCTCGCGCAATGTAGGAATAAACAGTTCTGACCAACGATGCATAGTTTTCCTGAGTACCGAGTCGCGAGTAGCAAGCGCCGAGATACAGGCCCAAGCCCCATTCAGAGGGGAATTCGCTATTTTACTTGAGTACAGCGAGGCTGTCAGGATATTGCCTGGGAGGTGCGCCGAAGTTGCAAGTAGCAGAAGTTGCGAAACGTGGAGTTTTGGCGTGGATTAGCGGAGATAAATTACACTTCACGACCTAGCTGCATTCTCAGGAAATACTGGTTGCGGTACTATAATCGAACCTATGGCCAAAGCACGTTATCGTTACAACATCATGCTGCGCCCAGAGCCTGAAGGCGGCTATACCGCGCTGGTTCCCGCCCTGCCCGGTTGCGTGACCTATGGGCGTACGCTGAAAGAAGCTCAAGAGATGGCCAAGGACGCGATTTCAGGCTACATCGCGAGCCTGCGTAAACACAACGAACCGGTACCAACCGACGAAGAGACGCTGCTGGCCTCGCTCGATCTCGAGTATGCGCGCTGATTAAACTCGATTCCCACATCAAGGGTTATATCGCATGGCACACATACTAAAAAGCTTGAACGAGTTTTCCACATTTCCGTAATTCCTACTGTTACTGCTGGTTTTATGGGTTTCGTGCTTGGTATAACAGCAGGTGATGCGCAAGCTCCCCGCGATCAAGCCTCGCCAGATCATCCGCTTTCTTGAACAGCACGACTTCATCCTCGACCATACGACTGGCAGCCACTACGTCTATTACCATCCGACATCGCGCCGTCGGGCGGTCGTTCCTCAGCACAATCGCGATCTGCCGAAAGGCACTCTGATGTCGCTGTTGAGGGAAGCGGGCTTCACTCGCAATGAGTTGATTGATTTCTTGAGCGGTAGCTAGCGGGAACTGACAAGAAGAAAGCATGCGTGGAAAAGACGAGTAGCAATTGGACGTGTATAGCTAGAGAAGCCCGGAGCAGGTGGAAGAAAGACAGCTTTTCGGCGCGAGGTGGTTTTCTCAAGGCGTAGGTATATAGTGCAATGCCTTCTCTCGCCACCTATCATTTCGTTTATGGAGCCCGTTTCATTCACGATCGAGGTCCAGGAGCACTTGCCACCTGAGAAACGAGAATACTGCCTCGACCAACTCAGCAACACAGGAGCGTCGGTCGAACGACATACGGACCACGTATTTCGGGTCGTCTGCTCGAAGCCAAGTGAACTGGCTCGCGTCGGCTGGCTGCTATTCCATACTCATTTGTCGAGCCTGTGCCGAGTGACATCGACCTCCGGTGGCGCTGAAGCACGGGCGAGCGCATACCAAAAGCCACTGAAGCGGTAGAGGAGCGGCCTGGGTGCCGTGAATCCCTTGCACCCTCTTGGAACCGAGTTTTTTCGCAATCTGCTAGAGAGCCTTCCAGAGATAAAAGCCTTCTTTGAAACTTCTAATACAGTAAGGCCCTTAGTTTGCCCCTCCGAAACGTGACCCGCAGGAAATGTCAACACGCCCGGCCACCGGAGCAGTCGTGAAACACAGAATCTACCCCGCCTTCGTTCTAGCTGTTCTCGGCTTTCTGTTTAGCGCAACTCCGAGCAACTGCCAAGACACAGTTCTGCCTTCTTCTGACTTGCACAATACGGCCCTACCCAACGCGCCCTCCACAACCCAGTCAACCACCTGCACCCAGAACAATGGCAAACCCTGCCCAGAATGGGTGCACAAGCTGATCGGTCAGTATCCCCCGTCGTCCGAATCAGAGGAATTCCAGCCGCAGCGGGCCCCGTCCTCATTACACTTCTGGACGTACCGAGGCTGGGGCGACCCACCGCTTCGGACCAATAAACAAGTTTTCCGTTCGAAAGTCTTTCTCGCCACACACATCGGCGGAGCTATCGCCATGATCGTGTCCTGCCGCACAAAGAATTCTGGAGAGGACTGGGGATCAGAAGTGCCCGCAGTCGCCGCGATTTTCGGGTTGGACTATATGCAGTTCCGTTTCGTAGGCGCCCCGAACGCCATCGGACCACCCATCTACGAGATGGTCCACTACGGCTTGGCGAGCGCACGCTAATGAAATGTGGGAACAGAAGTCTTGGTGCTCCAGTCGATAATCAGAGGCAAAAGCATCAAACCAGCCCAGCGTCATCCTGAACGGAGCCGCATTTCAGGCGATTAGGTATCTTGTGGAGAAGAACGACCGACTCCGTACCCGCGCCTCGTTGCCCGGCGCTACTCTACCAACTGTTTCAGAATCTCTTTCCCCAGCTTCTGCGCTTCCCCAAAAAACTTCTGATACTCGACAAACAGCCGGTTCAACTCCAGCGATTTATCAGCCGTCAGCTTCTTGCGCAGAATCATATCCCGCACATGCACAGGATTCGGCAAAGTCGCATCTTCATTCAGCTCTTCGAGGGCGATATTCGGATCGTAGTGATACATGGAAACCTCATTCAGGGATGGAGCGATCGAGCGATTGAGTGATCAGAGCACGGTGGGTCCGCAATCGCTCAATCTCCCGATCCCCCATCACTCAATCCTAGACCAGTTCCGTGGTCCACAAATCGTGTAGATGCACGATCCCTTCCAGCCGCATGGAGCCGTCCACCACCGCCAGCGACGTGATCTTCTTGTCTTCCATCAAGGCCAATGCTGTCGCCGCAAACTCGTGCTTGCCAATCGTCTTCGGAGATGTCGTCATGGCCTCGCCTGCGGTCAGATCCATCACATCTTTCCCGCGTTTCTCCAGCAACCGCCGCAAATCTCCATCGC
>Ga0070735_10004938_pt1 | contig 11130 bp, 13 predicted proteins | sample Coa_R1_FD_66443 | JGI IMG/M metagenome (GOLD analysis project Ga0070735, IMG submission 66443) | Surface soil microbial communities from Centralia Pennsylvania, which are recovering from an underground coalmine fire - Coalmine... | ecosystem: Environmental > Terrestrial > Soil > Unclassified ... | reverse complement strand
ACGTTGTCGACCCAGCGCGTCGTCGCGCCGTTTCGCGTCGGCAGCGAGCGGCCGAGCGCCGAGATGACGCCCGCCGTCACCGAGCCCGCGAAGCCGTGTGGATTGCCGATCGCGACGACGAGCTGCCCCACGCGCAGCCGCTCCGCGTCGCCGAGCGTCGCCGCGGCGAGCGAGTCGCCGTGCGCACGCAGCACCGCGAGGTCGGAGAGGGGATCGCTGCCGACGATCTCCGCCTCCAGCTCGCGCCCGTCGGTGAACGATGCGCGCACCTTGCGCGCGCGCTGTACGACGTGCGCCGACGTGAGCAGGAAGCCGTCCGGCGTGATCGCGACCGCGCTGCCGCTGCCGCTGCGCGTGCGCACGCTCGCGACGGACGGGGAGAGGCGCTCGGCGACGCGCATTACGGCCTGGGAATAGGCATCGAACGCCTCGTCGTCCGGAAGCTCCTCGGAGACGAGCGTCAACTCCATGCGCCGAAGGTACCTGCGGCTCTAGGGTCTGCGTCGTGCTCGAGATCTCCACCGTCGACTACCACACCGCCGGCGAGCCGTTCCGCATCGTCACGGGAGAAACGCTGCGCGGCGACACGATCCTCGCCAAGCGCCGCGACGCCGCCGAGCGCCTCGACCACCTCCGCAAGCTGCTCGTCTACGAGCCGCGCGGGCACGCCGACATGTACGGCTGCTTCGTCACCGAGCCGAACGACGACGGCGCCGACCTCGGCGTCGTCTTCTTCCACAACGCGGGCTACTCGACCGCGTGCGGACACGGGACGATCGCGCTCGTGACGTGGGCGATCGAGACCGGCGTCGTCGCCGGCCCGCGCGTCGTCGTCGACGTCCCCTCCGGCCGGTTGGAGACGTTCTTCGACGGACGCAGCGTGCGCTTCCGCAACGTGCCGTCGTTCGTCTGGGGGACGGACGTGCTGCCGGGCGTCGACGTCGCCTTCGGCGGCGCCTTCTATGCCTCCGTCGAGGAGCGCGTCGAGCCGCGCGAGCTGCCGCGGCTGATCGAGCGGGGCCGCGAGCTGAAGCGCGAGCTCGAAGCCGCGCACGAGATCGTCCATCCGCGCGAGCCGGAGCTGCGCGACATCTACGGCGTCATCTTCTGGCAGCGCGAAGCCGAGCGCACGCTGCGCAACGTCACGGTCTTCGCCGACGGCGAGGTCGACCGCTCGCCGTGCGGGAGCGGCACGTCGGCGCGGCTGGCGCTGCTCGACGCCTCGGGCGAGCTGCCGCGCGGCGAGACGCTGCGCCACCTCAGCATCGTCGGCAGCGAGTTCCGCGGCCGCGTCGTCGGCGAGACGGACGAGGGCGTGATCACCGAGGTCGAGGGCAGCGCGCACAAGACCGGCGAGCACCGCTTCGTGCTCGAGGACGACGACGAGCTCGGCACCGGCTTCCTGCTGCGATAGGTTCCGCGTGTGGCCGAGGTCGAGACCTCCCGCGACGGCGCCGTTCTCACGATCACGCTCAACCGGCCGGAGAAGCTGAACGCGTTCACGGCGTCGGTGCACAAGGCGCTCGCCGGCGCGCTGAAGGAGGCGCGCGCCGACGACGTGCGCGCGGTCGTCGTCACCGGCGCGGGCCGCGGCTTCTGCGTCGGCCAGGACCTCACCGAGTTCAGCGAGTCGGCCGGCGACATCGTCGAACGGCTGCACGCGACGTACCACCCGAACATCAAGGCGATCCGCGCGCTGGAGAAGCCGGTGATCGCGGCCGTGAACGGCGTCGCCGCGGGCGCGGGCATGTCGTTCGCATGCGCGTGCGACCTCCGCCTCGCCGCCGACAGCGCGAGCTTCGTCCCGGGCTTCGTACGCATCGGGCTCGTCCCCGACTCCGGCGGCACCTATTTCGTCACGCGCCTGCTCGGCTACGCGCGCGCGTTCGAGTGGCTCTGCAGCGGGAGGACGCTGAGCGCCGCCGAGGCGCACGCGTGGGGGCTCGTGAACGAGGTCGTCCCCGCGGACGAGCTCACCGCGCGCGCTGCCTCGCTCGCCGACGAGCTCGCCGCGCTGCCGACGCGCGCGATCGGGATGACGAAGCGCCTGCTCGACCGGGCGCTCCACTCGACGCTCGACGAGCAGCTGGAATGGGAGGCGCAGCTTCAGTCCGCTGCGACGAAGAGCCAGGACTTCGCCGAAGGAGTGCAGGCGTTCCTCCAGAAGCGGGATCCGGCCTATACAGGGAGGTAGTGATGGAGGCGCTGGCGCAGCATCCGATCACGCTCACGAACGACGACGACCTGCAGCGGAACCGGCTGACCGTCTTCTTCCGGGTGCTGCTCGTCATCCCGCACCTGATCTGGCTCTGCCTCTGGGCGATCCTCGCGAGCATCGCCATGCTCCTCGCGTGGTTCGCCGCGCTCTTCACCGGGCGCGTTCCCGGCGGCCTGCACAACTTCCTCGCGGGCTACCTCCGCTACTCGACGCACGTGTACGCGTACCTGCTCCTGCTCGCCGATCCCTACCCGAGCTTCTCGGGCAGCGCGTCGTATCCGATCGACGTGCACATCGCACCGCCCGAACCGCAGAGCCGCGTGACGGTGTTCTTCCGGCTCATCCTCGCGATCCCCGCGCTCGCGCTGACGTACGTCTTCCGGTCCGTCAACCAGGTCATTGCGATCCTCGGCTGGTTCTACGCGCTCTTCACCGGCCGGATGAACGAGGGGATGCGCAACCTGAGCGCGTGGCTGCTTCGCTACGAGGTGCAGACGTACGGCTACATGGGGCTGCTCACGTCGCGCTACCCGTCGCTCGCGGGAGTGCCGAGCGCCTAGAGCTGCGCGACGACCTCGTCGAGCTCGGGGAAGCGCCCTTCGCGCTCCTTCGAGAAGACGAGCTGCCCGTCGGCGACGACGTCGAACTGCGACTTCTTGCCCTCGACCGGCTGTGCTTCGTGTCCGAGGAGGGTCAGTTCCTGGGCGAGGCTCACGGCCCGCCTGTCGTACCCCGATCAGACGGGGCAGTAGAAGATGTCGACCGACGCCACTGTCGCGAGTCTATCCCTGCTGCGCGAGCGCGAGCGCGCCCGTCAGCGAATCGATCCAGGCGCGGGTCGTGTAGGTCGCGCCGCTGACCATGTACGCGAGGTTCGGGCTCTGCGCCTCGAGCGTCAGCCGGACGAGCGTCGGCAGCGCGTGCTGGCTGATGTAGACCGAGCGTGCGGCGTCGCCGGGCATCTGCGCCGCCTGCACTGCGGTGATCTTGCGCGTCACGGTCGTGCTCGCTCCGATCGTGGTCGTCGTCTTCTGCACCGTGATCGTCACCTGGACGTTGCCGTAGTCGCTCGCGGGCTCGACCGGGCCGGTGAAGTCGCCGGACGTGACGACGACCACCGGCTGCGGCGGCGCGGTCGTCGTCGGCGCCGTGGTCGTCGTCGGCTTCTTCTTGACGATCGGCTTGTGCTTCTTCGGCGGCTTCTTCGCACCGAGCGCATCCGCATAGGGGAGCGCGAGACCGACGACGGCAAGGAGCGCTGTGATCGTCCGGCGCACGCGCACAGACTAGCCGCGAAATGTGCGCCTGTAGGCGCGCGGCGAGGTCCGCAGCTGGAGCGCGAACTGCGCGCGCAGCGTCGCGCTCGAGTCGTAGCCCGCGCGCCTCGCGACCTGCTCCACGGGCGCGTCCGTGGACTCGAGCAGGCGCTGCGCGAGGCGCAGCCGCTCGCGTTGCAGCCACTCGCCCGGCGGCAGGCCGGTCGCGGCGCGGAACTTCCGCGTCAGCGTCCTCGGGCTGACGGACGCGTGCCGCGCGAGGTCGTCGACGGTCAGCCCGTCGGCGACGTGCTGCGCGGCCCACTCGACGAGCCTGCTCGTCGCAGGCGCGATCGGCGCGTCGACGAACTGCGCCTGGCCGCCGGAGCGGTGCAGCGGCAGCACCATCCGGCGCGCGACGGCAGCCGCGACGTCCGCGCCGTGGTCGCACGCGACCATGTGCAGGCAGAGGTCGATGCCGGCGCCCATGCCCGCGGACGTGAGCACGTTGCCGTCGTCGACGTACAGCACCGTCGGGTCGACGTCGACGTTGGGGTGGCGCTCCTGCAGCAGCTGCGCCCAGCGCCAGTGCGTCGTCGCGCGGCGGCCGTCGAGGAGACCGGCGGCGGCGAGGACGAACGCACCGACACAGATCGACGCGATGCGTGCGCCCCGGTCGTGCGCGCGGACGAGCGCACGGAGAAGCTCCGGTGACGGCTTGCCGCTGCCGCCGAGGACGATGACGGTTTCGGCGCGGTCGAGCACGCGCAGGCTGTGCGTCGGCTCGACGACGAAGCCGACGTCGGTCTGCACGCGGCGCTCGGCACCCGCGACGACGAATCGGTACCACGGGTCGACGAGGTCGCGTCGGTCCTCGCCGAACACGCCGCAGGGGATGCCGAAGTCGAACGCGATCACCCCGGGGCCGATCGTCGACGCGACCGTGTGCATGGCCGAAAACTAGCGAAAGTGGTCCCAGGGACACAACTCGGCTCCGGCAGAGTCGCGGCATGGACGACTACCGCATTGCCATCCACCTCTGGGACGGCGTCGAGGAGCTCGACTTCGCCGGCCCGTACGAAGTGCTTACCGCGTGGTCGCGGCAGAGCGAGCGGCCGGTCAGCGTCCGCACCGTCGCGGACGCGACGTTCGTCACCTGCTCGCACGGGCTCAAGGTCGTGCCCGACACGACCTGGGACGAGCTCGGCGAGATCGACCTCTTCCTCCTTCCGGGCGGCGATACGCGGCCGCTGCAGGCCGACGCCGCGTTCGTCGACCGCCTGCGCCGGCACGCCGACGCGGGCGTGCTCATGGCGAGCGTCTGCACGGGAGCGCTCGTCTTCGCGAAGGCGGGCCTGCTCGACGGCCGCCGCGCGACGACGCACTGGAGTGCGCTCGACCGGCTCGCCGCGTTCGGCGTCGAGGTCGACCCCGACGCCCGGTACGTCGACGAAGGCGTCGTCGTCACCGCGGCCGGCGTCTCGGCGGGCATCGACATGGCGCTGCACCTCGTCGCGCGGCTCGACTCCCCCGAAGCCGCGCGGTCGGTCCGCCGCTACATCCAGTACGAGCCGGAGCCCGTCAGATCGTCTTGAACTGCTCGAACGGCTGGCGGCACGCGTTGCAGTAGCGGACGCTGCGGCACGGCGTGGGGCCGAAGAGGTTCTCGAGCGTCGTGTCGGTCGAGCCGCAGTACGGGCAGCGGAATCCCTTCTGCAGCTGGAGCAGCGTCGGCGCCGCCGCCTCGCGCGGCGCCGGCGGCGCGAAGCCGGACGCGCGCAGCTTCTCGCGTCCGGCGGCGGTGATCTTGTCCGTCGACCAGCTGTCGTCGGTGATCACGCGCACGTCCGGCTCCGCGCCGAGCGCGCGTACCTTGTCCGCCATCGCGTCGCGCATCACCTCGAGCGCGGGGCAGCCGAGGAACGTCGGCGTGAACTCGATGCGCACGTCGTCGCCGTCGACGTCGACCGAGCGCACGACGCCGAGGTCGACGAGCGAGATGACGGGGATCTCCGGATCGGGAATCTCCGCGAGCGCGTCCCACACCTGCGCCTCGGTCACCATGTCGCGCCCGGCACGCTGCGGCGCACCGACGTCATCTCCTCCCACAGCGAAGCGAGCTCGGGCGAATGCGAGCCCCGCTCGTGAGTTTGTGGCTCTGAGCCACTAAGTCCGACACGGCTCGAATAGGCAGCCCGGAGGTCGCCGTCGAGCACGCCGAGCGCATACGGATAGAGCTCCGTCACCGCCGACTCGAAGCGCTCGTCGCCGCGGAGCCGCTCGGCCCACATGCGCGCGTGCAGGCGGTGATAGAGCTCCTCGCGGTCCATCTTCGCGGCGAGGCCTGCGACCTCGGCGTTGTCGGATTCCTTCAGCGCCGCGAGCCGCAGCTCGTCGGCCTCCTCGTAGAGCCAGTGGCGCGCGATCGTGTGCGCCCAGTCGAGCCGGCGCAGCTCGACGAGCGGCGCGCACTCGTACTCGTCCGGCGAGCGGTCGAATGCGAGCTCGTCCGCGGTCGTCCCGAGCTCCCGCGCGCACAGCTCGTAGAGCGCGCGTGCGTGCCCGATCTCGTTCTGCGCGATCGACGAGAACGCGACGTCCTCCTCGAGCGACGGCGCGATCCCCGTCCACTCCGAGTCGCGCCAGCCGAGGATCAGCTCGTCGTCAGCGATCCTCAGCAGTGCCTGCACGTTCACGCGCGACACGCAGCTTCTCCTTCAGCGAATAGCCGTCGACGCGGTGATACGTCTTGCCGAGCTCGTCGTAGAACGCGCTCACCTCGTGCACCGCGTCGCGCGGGACGACCCACAACGCAACCGACTCGTGGCGCCGGCCGTACTGCTCGTGCGCGAACGCCTCCGCGAACTCCGCGCACGGCGCCTCGACGGAGCCGGCGTGCGCGAACGCAGCGCCTTTCTTCTCCTGCCGGAAGACCTCGTAGATCGCCACTACGCCGCGAGCACGACGTCGCGCACCCACTGCTCCTGCTCGAGCATGCGCCGCCGGAAGTCGAGCCGCTCCGCCGTCTTCGGCCCGTGCCCGGTGACGACGTGCTTCAGCTCGTCCCAGTCGGGCTCGGTGTACTCCCAGACGTCGCCGACCTTGCGGAGCTTCGGGTCGGGCACGGTCAGGCCGAGCTCCCAGATCTGCGGCACGTAGCCGTCGAGGAACTGCTGCCGCGCCTCCTCGTTCCCCTGCGACTTGATGCGCCAGACGAACATCGGGTCCTCGTCGGCCGGGATCGGGTTGCCGTGGAACTGCATCAGCGGGCCCCACCAGCGGTTCAGCGCCTCCTGCACGAGCTCGCGCTGCTCGTCGGTGCCGTTCATCAGCGTCAGGATCACGTCGCGCCCGTGCAGGATGTGGAACGACTCCTCCCAGCAGATCTTCTTCATGATCCGCGCGTACGGCGCGTACGAGCACTTGAGCAGCGCCTTCTGCGAGATGATCGCGGCCGCGTCGACGAGCCACGCGATGACGCCGACGTCACCCCAGGTCTTCGTCGCGTAGTGGAAGACGTTGTGGAACTTCGCCTTGCCGGAGATGAGGTCGGCGAGCGACTGGTCGCGCGGCTTGCCGAGGTCCTCGACGACGCGGTAGATGAGCTGCGCGTGGCCGACCTCGTCCTGCACCTTCGCGGTCAGCGCGAGCTTGCGCTGCAGCGTCGGCGCGCGGAGGATCCACTCGCGCTCGGGGAGCACGCCCATCAGCTCCGAGTTCGCGTGCATCTCGATGAACTTGATCAGCCGCGCGCGGTACTCGTCCGGCAGCCAGTCGCCGGTCTCGACCTGGCCGCCGTCCTGGACGTATGCGAGAAATTCGGCCTCTGTCACGGGACCTACCGATCGGTAGGGTACCCGATGTGCCGACGCGGCGAAACGAGCTGACGCGCCAGGCGGCGCGGCTCTTCGCGCGCCAGGGCTACCACGGCACGTCGATGGAGGACCTGGCCGAGGCGATGGGCGTGCAGAAGGCGACGCTCTACGCGCACGTCCGCTCGAAGGAGGACCTCCTCTACGAGCTCTGCCGCGACGGCGCCGCCGCGTTCCATGCAGCGCTCGACAGCGTTCCCGAAGATCTTCCCGTGACCGACCGGATCCGCCTCGCGCTCCGCGCGCACCTGCGCGTCGTCGCCGAGCAGCTCGACGTGTCGACCGTCTTCACGCGCGAGTGGCGCTACCTCGACGGCGAGCGGCGCGACGAGTTCGTGCGCGAGAGGAGACACTACGAGCAGCGCATCCGCGGGATCTTCGAAGACGGAATGGTGCAGTCGGAGCTCCGCACCGACCTCGACGTCCAGACCGCAGCGCTCCTCTTCCTCTCGGCCGCGAACTGGGCCTACACGTGGCTGCGGCCCGGGACGGACACCGACGCGCTCGCCGACCGCTTCGCCGACGTGCTCGTCGACGGCATGCGCGGGTACGCGACGCCGTAACCGAGCGGCGTCCTGCGGCGTTCTCTCCCCGCGTAGTCGTAACTGCGAAGGGAGACGATCATGCTCCGGAGGCGCTGGCTCCTCGTTGCCGCGGCCTCGCTGCTCGTTGTCGCCGCCGCGCTGGCGGGTGCATCGATGCTGCAGGCCGCAAGCCCTGCGACACAGGACGTCACCGTTCCGCCCGCAGGCGGGACGGCGAACGTCACGTGGACCGGGACGATTCCCGCCGGCTCGAACGCGACGAGCGACTGCACGTCGCTGCCGGACACACCGGCGACGACGGACGACGCAGGCTTCACGATCCACGTTCCGCCTGCCGGCTACACGGGACTGAAGACGACCTTCACGTTCAGCATCACCTGGACGCCCGCGAATCCCGCTGGCGTCGAGGACCTGAACGACGAGATCCTCACCGTCGTCAGCAACAACACCGATCAGGGCGACCAGTCGCAGACGCGCGAGATCGGCTCGAGCGACGGCAGCTCGACGACCGAGACCGTCGTCGCGACGAACCTGCCTCCCGGCAGCTACACGGCGATGGCGTGCGGCTTCGCGAACTCGGTGCCGCAGCCGTACTCCGGCTCGCTGACGGTGACGTCGGCGGCGCTGTCCGCGACCCCGACGCTCGCCTCCGCCGACGCGCAGGGCCTCCAGTTCTCCGCGGCGGTCCCGGCCGATCCGCAGCGCGACGAGGCCGAGCCGCTGATCGTCTCCGACAAGGCGGGCCACCTCTACACCTGCGGCCCGACCGGCTTCTCGAACGGCGCCGACTACGCGCAGGTCTCGACCGACAACGGCGACCAGTTCCACCTGCTCGGCACGCCGCCGCGTGGACAGCAGGCCGACGGCGGCGGCGGCGACTGCGTCGTCGCCACGAGCCAGGACACGAACTCGGCCGGCAACTACCAGTACGCGTACGCCGGCCTCGGCGCGCTGAGCGGCTTCTCCACGGCGACGTCACCGGACTACGGGCACACGCTGCAGACCGGCGCGCCGGAGACGAACGGCGGCGTCACGTCGAACGGCGCGCTCGCCGACCGGCAGTGGATGACGTTCACCACCGGGAACACCGTGCTGCTCTCGTACAACCAGCAGGAGCCGCGCAACACCGTCGTGATCACGTCGGCCGACGGCGGGCTCACGTATTCGCCGCTCTCGGCGATCGCGGCGCCGGATCCGGACTTCCCGGGCCCGATGCACTACATCCCTTCGTCGCACACCGTCGTGATGCCGTGGACGAAGGGCGAGCAGGTCAACCTCGCGATCTCGACCAACAATGGCGCGACGTGGACGGACTGCGGGATCGCGCACTCGTCGGGCGGCACCGCGGGCTTCGCGACCGCGGACGTCGACAACGCCGGCAACGTGTACCTCGCGTGGGCCGACAAGCTCGACTACCACACGTGGATGGCGGCGCTGCCGGCGGCGAGCCTCTCGACCTGCAACGAGAGCATCTCCGACGTCACGGCGAGCGCCACCGGCGAGCCGACGCTGAACCCGAACGTCGTCGGCCCGACGCAGGTCGACCGCGACGCCGTCGCGACGACCGTCTTCCCGTGGATCGCGGCGGGCGGCGCGCCCGGCCGCGTCGCAGTCGCGTTCTACGGCACGACGACGGACGGCGACCCGAACACGGGCCAGTTCAAGGCCGCGTGGGACGTCTACGTCAACCAGTCGCTGAACGCGCTCGACCCGAGCGCGACGTTCAGCCAGGTGAAGGCGACGACGCATCCGTTCCATTACGACTCGATCTGTCTCAACGGTCTCGGCTGCGACATCAGCGGCGGTGACCGCTCGCTCGCCGACTTTTTCGCGATCACGTACAACCCGGCGGACGGGCGGCTGTCGGTCGTGTTCAACCGGACGAACAAGAAGCCCGACGACACAGCGGGCTACGTCGCGACGCCGCTCGTGACGACGCAGATCGCGGGCCCGTCGAACGGCGGCGGTACGGTCACCGTCGCCGGGCGCGATGTCCTGCGCACGTCGACCGGCGATCCCACCGGCGACGCGCTCGCGCCGTACTCGCAGCTCGGCGCGACGCCGAGCCCGGTCAACCAGCCGGCCGGCGACTTCACCGGCGCGGCGATCTCGCCCGACGCGGCCACGAACGGCTTCACCGTGACGCTGCACGTCGCCGACCTGTCGAACGCGGCGCTCGCGTCGGCTGCGGGCGCGGGGTCGCTCGTGTGGATCTGGCGCTTCACGAACGGCTGGCAGGACGCGGCCGCGGTTGCGAAGTGGAGCCCGGCCGCGGGCTTCTCCTACGGCTTCGACGGCTACACGACCGACACGGCGAGCTGCGGCCCCGGGAAGTGCGAGATCTACCCGGGCGCGACGCCGATCGCCGGCGCGGTCGACCAGGCGGCCGGCACGATCACGCTGACCGTTCCCGCGTCGCTGCTCCTCGCGCTCGGGCCGCTCGACGGCAACGGCCGCCCGACGCAGGTCGCTGCGACCGTCGGCTCGCGCTTCTACGACGGGACCGCGTTCTCGTTCGAGAACGCCTCGGCCGACCCGGGCACGCAGGGTTGGATGACGCAGCTCGACAACACGCCGGCGTTCGACTTCCTGCTCCCGGCCGTGCCCGCGACGGGTGGCGGCGGCGGCGGTGGCGGGACCGGTGGCGGCGGGACCGGCGGCGGTGGCGCAGGCGGCGGTGGCGGTGGCGGCGGCAGTGCCGCACCGCCCGAGCCGACCCCGCCCGCTCAGCCCGCGCCGACGCCGCCTGCGCCGACGCCTCCCGCGCCTGCGCCTCCGTCGCCGGCTCCGCCGACGACCACGACGCCGACGCAGACGACGCCCACGCCCGTGTCACCGGCGGGACAGCCGACGAAGCACGCCAAGTCGGTGCACACGGTCCGCGCGCGCGGCACCGTGCGGCTCGTCGGGCGCACGCGCACCGGCACGCTGACGGTCTCGCTCGTCGGCAGCAAGGGCTTCCTCCGCTTCTACGACGGAAGCCGCAACCTGCACGCGCGCTCGCTCGGCACCATCGCCGCCGCGTACACGGGCCACACGGTGCGACTCGTCGGCATCGCGCGCGTCGGCGCGCTTCGGCTGCCGTTCGTCACGACCCTCGTCGACGGCGGCAGGATCGATCGCTTCACGCTGCGGCTCGGGACGAAGTACCTCTACCGCGGCCGCTTCGTGCGAGGGAGCGTGGTCATCAGCTGACGGCATTCGCGTAGCGTTGAGCGCGTGCAGGCGCGCATCACGCT
>Ga0070735_10004937_pt1 | contig 11131 bp, 11 predicted proteins | sample Coa_R1_FD_66443 | JGI IMG/M metagenome (GOLD analysis project Ga0070735, IMG submission 66443) | Surface soil microbial communities from Centralia Pennsylvania, which are recovering from an underground coalmine fire - Coalmine... | ecosystem: Environmental > Terrestrial > Soil > Unclassified ... | reverse complement strand
CCACAGGACGGCGGATCCTCATCGTCGAAGATGACGTTTCCCTGGCCGGATTCCTGAGCGGTGAGCTCGAAGCCCAAGGTTTCCTCGTCGAACAGGTCCACGACGGCGAAGAAGCTCTTCATATCCTGGAGACCAAGCGCCTGTTCGACCTCCTGATGCTCGATCTCAACCTCCCGAAACTTGATGGCATCACCCTTATCCAGCGTCTGCGCCCCACGCAGCCACGCCTTCCGGTGCTCGTATTAACAGCCCGGAGCCGGGTCGAAGATAAGGTCAAGGCGCTGGAAAGTGGCGCCGACGATTGCCTTACCAAGCCGTTCTCATTGATTGAACTGCTGGCTCGAGTGCAGGCTCTCCTGCGCCGCAACTCGGGCGTCGTTCCAAATTGTTCTACCATCGGCGACCTGACGATGTATCGCGATCAGCGCCGCGTTGAGCGCAACGGCCGCCGCATCGAGCTGACGCCCCGAGAATTTGCCATTCTCGATGTGATGATGCGCAATGTCGGCCGTCCGGTTTCGCGTGCCACGCTGCTCGAAGAGGTTTGGAACCTGGCCCCCTCGGAATCGGCTACCAATATCGTCGACGTCTATATGAAATATGTTCGCGACAAGATCGACCTGCCCGGTGAGCAGCGACTCACTCACACTGTCCGCGGAGTCGGCTATGAGCTGCGTGTTGCCTGAGAATCCTTCGGAGAAGACCTACCCTATGGCGGCTGAAACCGCTGCCGGCTTGGCCCAGGGCCTGCACGCCATGGCTCAGCCTCTCACGATCCTGCGCGGCGCTGCCGGCGCCCTTCAGCTTTCGCCGAGTGTTTCCGTCTCCGATCGGCGCTATGTCGAGATGTGCGCCGTCCAGGCAGAGCGCCTATGCGAGATGATCGTCGGCCTCCGCGACCGCCTCGACGCTGCCCAATCTGAAGCAGCCGCGCTCAGGGAAAAGATCGATGCCAAGATTACGTCCGAGTGTCTCGACGCGGCCGTTTGATCCGTCTTTTGCTGACAAACTGCTCGTCTCATGTTTCTTTCATTAAGGAAGTACTGGATAGATAATGGCGACCTCTGCTGCTCAAATAGCTCGCTTCGAAGATCGAATACCGATCGATGTCTTTGTTGTCAGCTCCAATTCCCGGCTCAGAGACGAGCTGCAGGAGAAGCTTGGACTCCCGCGCTGGAATGTCCTTCATGCGGCGGGCGGCGCCGAAGCGCTGAAGATGCTCCAGAACCACGCCGCTGAGGACGGAGTGCTCCTGCTTGATCCCCAGCTGCCTGACCTCGATGCCAATGAGTTTCACGAGATCGTCCGCGAACGCTATCCGAATACCCAGGTGATGATGCTGAATGCGCACACTGGCCAGCTTTTGGTCGGCAGCGCATCGCCCACTCCGGTTTCGAGAAAGCTCGCCGACGCAGTCAACCAGAACGGCCCCCTGCGCACCGCTCCCATCCCTCTGCACGCCAGTGAACATCCGCGGGCTGTCACAGAAGGCCGCGTCAAGCTGCGCAGCATGATCGGCAACTCTGAGCCGATGTTGCGCACCTACACCCTCACGCGCATGGTCGCAGCCCGGGACACGACGGTGCTTGTAACGGGCGAAAGCGGCACGGGAAAGGACATGATCGCCCAGGAGATTCACTTGATCAGTCCGCGCCGGAATCAGCCATTTGTCGTGGTGAATTGTTCCGCCATTCCCGAGCCCCTGCTCGAAGCCGAACTCTTCGGCTATACGAAGGGTTCTTTCACCGGAGCGGTGCAATCGCGCATCGGCCGTATCCACGCGGCCCACGGCGGCACCCTGTTTCTCGACGAAATCGGAGACATGCCGCTCTCCCTGCAGAGCAAGATTCTGCGTTTTCTCGAACAAGGCGAAGTCCAGCGCTTGGGTGGAAACGAAAACCTGAAGGTGGATGTTCGCGTGATCGCGGCAACGAACGCCAACCTCAAGAAGCGCGTTGCCGAAGGACAGTTTCGCGAAGACCTCTATTACCGGCTCGCTGTATTCCCGATTCAGTTGCCGCCGCTGCGCGATCGGATGTCGGACATGGAGGAACTCGCTCTGGCTTTCGCCGGCAGATTCCATCCCGGTGTTTCCATCTCCCGCGCTGCCTTCAACGTGATGGCCCAGCATGCATGGCCCGGGAATGTGCGCGAACTGCGCAATGCGATCGAGCGCGCCACGATCCTGGTGGGCAACGAAGAAGAAATCAAACCCGAACACATCCTTTTGTAAGGGCTTAGGTCCAAATCGGCACAAATTTCCTACTTTGGCACGGTTCGTGCATATCAGATAGGCAAATGCTGCCGAGTTCTCATGCCATTCCAATAAAGAAGCCGGGAGTCGACTCTCTCCCGACGCCGCGGCTTCTTGCGGATGCATTCTCTGAATTCATCTCCGCGTCGGCAGTCCTTGAGTCTTCCTATCGCGACCTGCAGCGGGAAGTGACAAGGCTCTCTTCGGAACTGAGCAATCGCAACGCTGCGCTCACCAGCAGCCTGGCCGAAAACGACCGCATGCGCGCCGCGCTGCAGCAGATGCTCGATTCGATGCCCTGCGGCGTGCTGGTGCTGAATCACGCCGGGCAGATCGTGATGGTCAATCCGCAATGCCGCCAGCTGCTCAACCTTGATGCGACCTGGATCAGTAGCCTCCGCCAGCTTTCAAAGGCCAGCCACGTCGATTTCGAGGCGATCTCGCAAGGCCCCGACAATCAATTCGACAGCGAAGTTTGCGTTCACGCGGGCGACGAAAAGCGCTGGCTCGCCCTCGGCAAACGCAAGTTGTTCTGCGGCCCTTCTCATCAGCCGGAGCACCTTCACAGCATTTGGATTCTGCGCGACATTACAGCCAACAAACTCGCGGAGCAGGAACGTGAGACTGCGCGCCGCGCGACAGCCCTGGCGGAGATCTCCACGATCCTGGCCCACGAAATTAGAAACCCATTAGCAAGCATGGAATTATTTGCCGGTCTCATCGAGCAGGATCTTGGTGCCTCTTCTCAATGGATCTCGAACCTGCGTGCGGGCATTCGCAGCTTGTCCGGCACGGTCAATAACGTTCTGAGCCTCAACGGTGAGAGCAAGGCGCGCATGACGCAGGTCAATCTTGCTCGGTGCGTGCGCGAGGGAGTGGAGTTCGTACAGCCGATCGCCGAGCAGGCCGGCCTCACGGTCTCATTTTCCGCCGCAGACGACACGCCCTCCATTGAAGGGAACGAAGAAGCCATTCGTCAGATCGTCCTCAACATTGTTCGCAATGCGATCCGCCACACAGAGACTGGCGGTTCAGTCCAGGTCGCAACCCGGTCCGAGACCCGCGCGGAAAAGACCGTCGCCGTTCTCGAGATTCGCGACACCGGTTGCGGCATCCCCAAGAACATCCTCCCCCAGATCTTCGACGCAGGTTTCAGTGCCACGGGCGAAACACCAGGCCTGGGACTTGCCGTGTGCAAGCGGCTCATGACACAGCACGGCGGCACGATCCACGTTACCAGCCGCATCAACGAAGGCAGCACATTCCTGTTGGAGTTTCCGGCGATATGACGAGTGAAGATACGCTGTCGGTCATGGTGGTCGACGACGAACCCGGTATTCGCACCGCTTTGCGGGCCAACTTCCTGCGCCACGGCTGGCGGGTCGAAACCGCATCGTGCGTCCGCGAGGCCATCCGCGGCGTCGAAGGCCACGAGTTCGATCTCGTAGTGACTGACATGCGCATGCCCGACGGAACCGGCATGGAAGTGATGCGGGCCGCACGCAAGGCATCTCCCGAAACCGCAGTCATCCTGCTTACCGCCTACGGCTCCGTGCCCGATGCTGTGACCGCGATGCGCGACGGTGCCCTCGACTATTTAACCAAGCCCATTCCGTTCGACCGTCTGCAGGCCACCGCTGCGCAGGTGATGAACCGCGCGCGTCAAATTCCTGCCGACGACGTCAGCGCGAACGGGGACATCATCGGGCATGCTGCTTCTCTTCTGCGTACGCTGCACCGGGCACGCGCCGCGGCAAGCACTGGAGCTGACGTCCTGATCGAGGCTGAGAGCGGGACCGGCAAAGAATTGCTGGCCCGCTTTATCCATGACTCCAGCGCCCGCAGCAGCAAGCCCTTCATCGCGGTCAACTGCGCCGCAGTCCCTGAAACGCTGCTGGAGAGCGAGCTTTTCGGTCACGGCAAGGGAGCCTTCACTGGAGCAGTGGCGAACCGGCCTGGCAAATTCGAACTCGCTCATGGCGGCACCATCCTGTTGGACGAAATCGGCGAGATGCCGCTGAACCTGCAGCCTAAGCTCCTCCGTGTTTTGCAGGAGCGCGAATTCGAACGTCTTGGGGAAACCAGCGCCGTACACGTCGACATCCGCGTCATCGCCACCACCAACGTTTCGCTCGGCGCGATGGTCGAACGTGGCCAGTTCCGTGCCGATCTTTACTACCGCCTCAACGTCATTCCGTTGACACTGCCACCGTTGCGCGAACGCCGCGAAGACATTCCAGTCCTGGCGCGATACTTCGCGGAAAAGTTTGCCGCCCAGCACCGAACTTTGACGCCGCATCTTCATCCCGACTTTCTCGAGCGACTGCAGTCGCACTCGTGGCCCGGCAATGTGCGCGAGCTGGCCAATTTCATGCGCTGCGTTCTAACCCTCAGCGAGACGCCCGAAATCGACGCAACCTGCTTCGAAATGGAGTTTCACGGAAGCTCGGGCATCGCGCAGGCCCGCACTGCGCAGCCGGCGCCGGCCATCGTGGGCGCCCCGGCAGGGACTCCCATCTGGCAGGTTGAAAAACTTCACCTCGAAAAAACTCTCGCCCTTACCGACGGAAACCGGACCCTTGCTGCCGAGATGCTCGGCATCAGTCTCCGAACGCTTCGCAACAAAATCCGTGAATACGGCTTGCCGCCAAGGAGGTATGCATAATATGGCGACGACACCCATCATGCAGCTGCTGCAGGGCTACCTCAAGGTGGCCTCTGACCGCCAGCAGGTAGTCGCATCCAACCTGGCCAACCTTGATACCCCGGGCTATCACGTTAGGGATATCAATTTCCAGGCCGCGATGCAGCAGGCTTTGACCGACACCCCTAACGGCGCGACCACTACCGGCGCGTCTTCTGAACCGTACACGGTGGAAGTGGAAGGACTGCCCGAGCGGCCTGACGGCAACAACGTCAACATGGATCGCGAGAGCATGTTGCTTTCGCAAACACAACTTCAGTACCAGATGGGCGTACAGCTGATCAAAGAAGAGTTTCATCGCCTTCTGACCGCCATTAAGGAAGGGAGCTAAAGTATGGGTTTGTTTGACATGTTGAGCATCAGCGCCTCGGGTCTCACGGCCGAGAGGCAGCGGGCCGAAGTCACTTCAGCGAACCTGGCCAATGCCGAGACCACGCACACGGACGAAGGCGGCCCGTTTCAGCGCAAAGAAGTAATCTTCAGCGGCACCAGCATTCTGCCCTTCAGCAGCGTGCTGAATCACGTGGGCCGTTTCGGCCAGCCACCGGCAGGATCGGTGCAGGTCAGCGAGATCGTCAGCGACTCCGCGGCGCCCATCAAGCGTTACGAGCCTGGTAATCCCGATGCCGACAAGAACGGAATGGTCTCGTATCCGGCCATCAACCCTATCACTGAAATGGTCGACCTCATGGGCGCCGTCCGTGCGTATCAGATGAACGCATCCGCCGTGAACTCGGCCAAACAGATGATCCAGCAGTCGATCGACATTCTCAAGTCCTCGTAGAGAAGGAGCCGGTAGATGAGCAACGTAGCACTCACTTCAATTCCGAATTTTCAGCTTCCCGAAATGCCCTCGCTCGACAACGCGGGGGGCTCTGCGGGAGAGAGCTTCGCGTCTGTTCTTTCTAATGCCGTAGGGGGCGTGAACAAGCTTAACGACTCTGCTGCGGCCCAGGTGAGCAACATGATCCAAGGCGGCGGGGCAGACATCAACAACGTGATGGTTGCCGTTGAGAAAGCCGATGTTTCATTCCAACTCATGATGCAAGTCCGCAACAAGATCGTCAGCGCGTATCAAGATATCGAAAAAATGCAGTTCTAGGTGGGTTAATTCTCAATGGCAGGCACGACGAATGTAGTCGAACAACTGAAGCAGTTTTGGGCCACGCGCACTGGCCGGCAGAGAGCGTTCCTCCTTGGCGGAGCGGGCGCGACTGTCGTGTTGTTGACGCTCTTTGCGCGGCTCATCGGCACGCCTGATTACAAGCCTCTCTATAAGGATCTGGACCCGGCGGATGCGCAGACTCTTGCGACGCAACTGGCCGCCCAGAATATTCCCCACCAGATCAGTCCTGACGGCAAAACCGTGAGCGTCCCCGCGGACAAGCTGGATGCGGCGCGCATGCAGACCGCCCAACAGGGCCAACCTCATAGCGGACGCATGGGCTTCGAACTCTTCGACAAGATGACCTGGGGCCAGACGGAATTCGATGAGAAGGTAGCCTACCAGCGTGCTCTCGAAGGCGAATTGGAGAGGACCATCCAGACGCTTTCCAATGTGGAAAGCGCACGCGTGCATCTGGTGATGCCGTCAGACTCCGTCTTTATCGATCGCCAGCGTGGAGCAAAGGCCTCGGTCATTCTAAAACTCAAGCGCGCCGGATTCTCGAAAGAGTCTGCCGTCGCCATTTCGCGTTTGGTCGCGGGCGCAGTCGATCAACTCAATCCAGAGGACGTTTCGATCATCGACGCGGACACCGAGATGTCTCTTGGTCCCGGCCACAGCGAGCTGGGTAACAACGAGGACGAGGAGGCACGGCTGACGCAGCGCCTCGTCAACACCCTTGAGCCGGTTGTCGGCACCAACGCGATTCGCGCCAGCGTCAACATTGACTACGATCATGGCTCTGTCGAGCAGAGCGAGGAGAAATACGATCCAACGGTCAGCGCTGTCCTCAGCTCCCAAAAGAGCGAAGATCAAGCATCCGGTTCGGGCGCGGTTCCGATGGGCGTTCCCGGTACAGCGAGCAATGTACCCACCGCAACCAAGACCAAGCCCGCAGAGGGAACCACCGCTACATCGCAGCAGGGCAGTTCGCAATCGTCGAAGTCCGAGAGCACGCAGTATGGCGTCAACAAGACCGTCATTCACACCATCTCGCCTGGTGGCCGTGTCCAGCGCATTACCGCGGCGCTCCTGGTTGACGACGTGCTCGTGAAGAATGTGCAGAAAGGCAAGACGACCTATACGCGGCAGAAGAGATCGCAGGATGAGCTGAACAAGATTCGCGAATTAGCTCAGGCGGCGATCGGCTTCGATGCCAAGCGCGGCGACTCCATCAGTGTCCAGAATATGTCGTTCGAAGCGAATGCGGCAGAGAGCGATCTGCCCGCCGCCGGATGGACCACGCAGGTGCAGAAGGCTGTCACCGATTACTCACCGGCACTACGGCCTCTAGCCCTCTTGGCCATGTTTGCACTCGTTTACATGTTCATCATCCGTCCTGTGCAAAAGCAGGTCCTGAGCCAGGCACTCTTGCCGGCTGGCGCAGGAGCACAGCCGGCTCTGGCTGCTGCCGGCGGCGCAGCGCAGGTTCAGCCGCTTGCGGTTGCGTCAGTTACGCCAGAACTTACGCCGGGCAACATGCGCGCCTCTCAGCTTAAGGCGCAAACGTATGAACTCGTGCGGCAGAAGCCGCTCGATACGGCACGCGCCATGCAAGCCTGGCTGCAGGAGGAGGAATAATGAGCCCGGTGGAGCATGCACCTCGAGGCGCTCGCAAAGCTGCCATCCTGCTTTCTTTCCTTGGTGAGGAAGAGGCAGCCCCGGTCTTGCGCAATCTGAGCAGCGACGATATCGATCGCATCACGCGAGAAGTGAGCAATCTTGCTCGCATTCCCGTTGACATCACGTTGGGAGTGCTCGAGGAATACCACCAGATGATGGCCGCTAGCGATTTCATCTCGTCCGGCGGACGCGATATGGCAACTCGTCTCCTGGTGAAGGCATTTGGTGAAACCGGCGCTAAGACTATGGTCCAACGCCTCACGCATCCCGAAGAAGAGCCCGGGGTCAAGTTCGATGCGATCAAGAAGACTGAGCCCCAACAACTGGCTCGATTCCTGGCCGGCGAACATGCACAGACCAAGGCATTGATCCTCGGCCATCTCGATCCCAAACAGGCCTCTGCATTGTTGATGAAGCTCGACCCTGACAGCCGCGTCGATTGCATCCGGCGCATGGCTACGATCGGCCAGTTCTCGCCGGAGGCAGCGGCGAAGGCCTCGCGTGTATTGAATCGCCGTTTCGGCTCGGCCATCGATCAGAGAAAGGGGGCCGATTCTGGAGTCAAGAATCTGGCGGACCTGATGAACCGGCTTGAACCCGCCGCTGCACGCGAAATTCTGCAATCAATCGAAGGAGACGATCCAAAGCTCGCCATCAGCATCCGCGATCTCATGTTCACCTTTGAGAACTTCCTCGAAGTTCCAGAGCCCGATCTGCGCGAGTTGATGAACATGGTCGACAAGAAGACTCTGATGGTTGCTCTCAAGGGCGCAAGCGACGATTTGCGCAATCACATCTTCCGCACCATGTCGTCGCGTGCCGTCGAGATGATGAAAGAAGACTCCGAGATGATGGGGCCCGTGCGTGGTAAGGACGTAGCCAAGGCCCAAGGCGAAATCGTCGCGATTGCGCGCAAGCTCGAGTCAGAAGGGAAGATCGTTCTGAAGAGCGAGGGGGAGGACGAATATGTCGTCTAGCCCTGAGTACGCCAGCGCCTTTCCGGTCCCTGTCTCCACGTTGCAATATCGTGAAGTGACGTCACGCAAATCGCGTGATGGTGTCGCGCTCCCGGAGCCGCTTCCCATACCCGACGAGGGACTTCATAAGCCTCAAAGCTCTCAAGCGATCTCTGAGGCGGATCTAGCGCTTCGTATTGCCCGCGAGAGAGCGGACGCTGCCAACGAAGTTGAGCAACGACTGCGTAAGGAGTACGAGCAGAAACTCCACGCCGCCCGCGAACCGATCGCGACGATGCTTGCCAACTTTGAAGAGCAGCGCAGCCACTACTACGCCCAGGTGGAGATGGAGATTGTGCAACTCGCTCTTTCCATCGCCGCGAAGATCCTGCATCGCGAGGCGCAGGTGGATCCGATGCTGCTCGCGGCCCTGGTGCGACTCGCCGTGGAACGGATGCGCGAAGGTTCAAGCGTGACTGTGCGCGTAAGCCCAGGGCATGGAGACAGCTGGAAACGATACTTCGCGGCCATCACGAGCTTGTCGCATGTCGAGGTGGAAGAAGATCCTCAGCTCAGCGATCAGGATTGCGTACTCGATACTGAACTTGGCTCCGCAAATTTTGGGCTCGATTCGCAACTCAAAGAGGTCGAGCAAGGTTTCTTTGATCTGCTCGCTTTGAGGCCCGGAAACAAATGAGCCGCGAACTGCTGGCGCCTTTCAGGCACTACCTGCGCATTGGTTCGACGCTGCGATGGAGCGGGCGGATTACGCAGGTCGTAGGTAATCTCATCGAATCAAATGGCCCCTTCTGTTCGGTTGGCGAATCGTGCCAGTTCATTGGCCACAGCGGCAAAAGCTATTCCGGCGAGATCATCGGATTTCGCGGCTCGACGATGTTATCGATGGCCGCCGATCAGCCGCAGGGCATCCGCTTTGGCGACAAGCTCGTAACATGGGGCGCGCGTCCTTCGATTCGCGTGGGCCCGGGAATGCTCGGCCGAGTAGTCGACACCGGGGGAAATCCGCTGGACGGACTGGGTGATTATCGCGCAATCCATTCCGTCATCCTCGATGGTTCCGCTCCACTTCCCTTGGATCGCGTCCCGATCCGTGAGCCGTTGAGCTGCGGCATTCGCGCGATCGATGGTTTTCTGACCTGCGGACGCGGCCAGCGTGTGGGCATCTTTGGCGGCAGCGGCGTGGGCAAAAGCACGCTGATCGGCATGATGGCACGCGGCACCGCGGCGGACATGACCGTACTCGCATTGGTTGGCGAACGCGGCCGCGAAGTGGGCGAGTTTCTTGAGGTGCTTGGCGAAGAGGGCTTGCGGCGATCGGTGGTGATCGTCTCTACGTCAGATCAGTCGCCGCTATTGCGCATTCGGGCGGCCTTGGCCGCTACAGCGGTTGCGGAGCACTTCGCAAGCCAAGGCAAAAATGTGCTGCTCATCGTCGACTCGCTGACCCGTTTCGCCATGGCTCAACGCGAGATCGGTCTGGCTGCGGGCGAACCTCCGACGGCGAAGGGCTATACTCCCTCGGTATTGAATATGCTGGCGCGGCTGGTCGAGCGCGCGGGCAACTTCCTGCAGGGAAGCATCACCGCTTTCTACACCGTGTTGATGGAAGGCGACGATCAGCAGGACCCGGTCGTCGACACCGTGCGCTCATTGCTCGACGGGCACGTCGTACTCGATCGCGATCTCGCGTTCCGCAGCCACTATCCGCCAATATCGATTCTCGATAGCTTGAGCCGCTTGATGTCGAGCATGGTGACGGAGCGACATCTCGCAAAAGCCAATGCGTTGCGGCTGATGATGGCTGCCTATGCGCGATCGGAAGACCTGATTCGCATCGGCGCCTATCAGAAAGGCTCCGATCCGCTGCTCGATGGTGCCGTGGAGAATCTGCCCGCGATCAATGCGTTTTTGCGGCAGAAGCCCGACGATCTATGCACGTATGACAGCGCCGTTGACCGGCTCGTCGCGCTACCCGGATAGCGGAGGATCGTTGTGGCATTTCGATTCACACTCGCTCAGGTTCTTCGCGTTCGCGAGAGCATCGAGCGCCGGGAGGAACTCGCTCTGCAAAGAGCGGAGTTGGATGTTGCGCGCACGTTACGACGCATCGAAGAGCTGACCGAACAACTTGCCGAGATGTCGCGCAGGCGGGGCGAGAATCTCAAGAAACCGATGCAGGCTCACGAACTGCAGTGGATGGATGCGCAAATCAATGCGGCTCTAGAGACGCGGAAGGCTCAGATCGAGACATTGGTGGCTTTGCAGCATCGCCGCGATGAGCAGCGCAAGGTGTACCAGGCAGCGCATAACGGACGCCGCATGTTGACCGACCTGGAAGAACAGCATCGCAACGAGTACGAGCAGGAGCAGGTACGTGCACAGCAGAAGCGCCTGGACGATCTATTTGC
>Ga0070735_10004935_pt1 | contig 11136 bp, 15 predicted proteins | sample Coa_R1_FD_66443 | JGI IMG/M metagenome (GOLD analysis project Ga0070735, IMG submission 66443) | Surface soil microbial communities from Centralia Pennsylvania, which are recovering from an underground coalmine fire - Coalmine... | ecosystem: Environmental > Terrestrial > Soil > Unclassified ... | reverse complement strand
GCAGTTTGAGTTCGTGGAGTGGACGCCGGACAAGAGCCTACGGCACTCGAAGTTCATCCGTCTGCGGACAGACAGGAAAGCAAAGGAAGTGGTGCGGGAGTGATTAATGACGCATACAGAGGGTATCGGCGGCCAAACGCTCGTCAAATGGTAGGTTTTGCGTCACGGACACGTGTATCGACTCTAGGACTGGAGAAACGGCAGGGAACGCTGGGTAGTTCCTGAGTGGTCCGTTGATGGTTTCGTGGAGTTTAATCGAGAGCCGGTGCTTGAGTTTATCCGCCTGCGGTTCGCTTACGAGCAATTGGATTGGATCGTAGCTGCGGAGGTTTTTGGGGTGCTTCCAGCTTGTCACCGCATTCTATGCAGAGCGGGACCTGAGCTACAACTAATCCGGTTTCGGCTCCGCATTTGGCACATTTGGCTATGTTCCACCGGTAGGCATGGACTGAAATCGGTTCGACTAGGGTAGCCGCTCGCAACCGTGTTCGAGCAGATGCGCTTCTAGAGCACTCCAGGCCGCTTCATATGCAGACTGGGTCTCCCCACAAACCTTCATGGCTTCGCTGAAGCCGTCATGATCGGAAGATACAGCATGAGCCGAAAGGAGTGCTGACTGCTGGGCATGAGCCAAGGATGCACTCGAAAGATTGGAAATAAGGGAGGCCCTGATATCGCACGGTCTCTTGATCACCATTTGCCCCGTTTCCGTCAACCGCAGGAAGGGCAGGCTTGCTAAGCGAGTCGTCCGAGAGTCGGCACAGCCAGTTTAGCGCAGCCTGCGCCAAAAGTTCGGCAAATCCCACACGTGCTCCGTACTCTGGCACTACATGGCAGGCGTGACTCGAAGCGTCTCGTGAATCCGGCAGAAGTTGTAATAGGCGAAGTGCAGGCAGTATGCGGACCCATAGGTTGTCACACTTCTTGCTGATGGCGTCCGAGCCACCTAACTAAGAATCATCAAAAAAGATCGGGCCGAGCTTAGGTGCATGCCCGACCCGCCGTTTCAAACTTGAGTTTACGAGGAGAGAGCGTGATCTAACTTTTCCGCATCCAAGCCGGTGCGGCCATCGCGCATCAACAACGTCTCCATGCGCAAGCCTACCCGCCATCCGCCGTCTTGGTCCGGCTTTGAATACAAGACCTCGCCGAAGAGGATTGCGAAGGACAGTTCGACCTTTACCCAGGCGCTGACCGGCAATCGGTGATCCAGTTTCAGCCCTAGCCCAGACCGCGAGATATCCAGTGCTTGGGCATCGCACTTCGTGTGAGTCTGGCCCTCAAGCTGAGTGACCACCGCCGATTCATTGGTAAGCGGAACTCGAAGTTCGGACCGTCTCTGCCGCTGTGGATCTGGTGGAAAGTGAATTCCTGCGCGATATGCCTTCTCCTCTGCGCGGCAGAAGATGACTTGCCCATCGATATGGCAGTTCTCAGAAAACCAGACACGCACTGATTTGGAATTGAGAAACTGGGGGACGCTAACGTGGATTGCTCCCTGCGAAATGTTTGCGATTGTTCCGTGAACCTCGCTGGCACTGCAGCTCGCCGCCTCAATCCTGATTTTGCCGAATCCAGTGGGCACGATTTGCTCCTACTGTCTTATCGACCATCACTGTCCGTTCTCTATCCGTAGAAGTACGTAACTAATACGTAGCGGATTCTGCCATTGTCACTGCACCTTGGCGGGTTGCGGATGTTCCGCGACATTGTGTTGCAGGGCAAACATAATGAGATCCGCCTGGGAATGGAACCCGAGCTTGTGCATGATATTTGCTCGATGCACTTCGATGGTTCGCGGGCTGTTGTGCAGGTCCGCCGCGATCTCCTTGGTGGTATTTCCGATCGCCATTCGCTTCAAGACTTCGACCTCACGCCCGGTCAAGTCACCTATAGAGGGGAGCCGTTCAATTCGGCGTGCCACTTCGTTCGCCACGCCCTCGAAGATATTGGATGAGATAAATGCCTTGTTGTTGCTAAGCGCGTCCACAGCGTATCGAATATCCTGTGCATCCGGGCGAAGCACGAGTCCCAGTACTCCCGCCCCCAAGGCGCGCTTGGCGATCGCTGGCGTGAGCGCTGCATCGCGGGAGTCCATCGTAGGCCCCTCCGCCGCGTAAAGCATAATCTTCAGGCCTGGTCGGAGCCTAAGTAGCTCAGGGATAATCTCCAGTGCATCTTTGTCAGGCAAGCGCAGTTTCAAGAGCAGTATGTGCGGCTGCAGTTCCTTAACCTTTTTAAGAGTGTCCGCAGCCGTACTGCTCTCGCCACAGACCCGCAGCCCTGAGACGCCCTTTAGCAGCGTTCGTAGGCCGATGCGGGTGATCTCGTGGTGGTGCGCGATGAAAATATCAAGTACAGGGCGCTGTCGCATGTTAGGAGTCGTACGAGATTTCGGAGTTGTCATACCGTTATTCCGCCTCGCAGTTCGAGGATTAAATCATAGACTGTCTTGTCATCCGGTGGCGAAGTTCTCCGGGTACAATCCAAAGATCAAGCCCACCCCGGCACCTTGTACCCCATTCGGGCCGCCAGGCGAAAACACTCTTGTGGCCGTTCGGACGGCCTATCCATTAAATAGATTGCGGATTGTGAATAACGTTTGGGCCATTTTGATTCGGGCCATTTCGCGCTACCGCGTGCGCGACCTGCAATTATGTAAATACATTCATGGCATTGAACTTATCAGATGGCCTCACGAATATCGGCGCTAGAACGGGATGCTGAATCGGAAACCGTTCGGCGCGCTGCTAGGAAACGAAAAATGGCTGCCGCGCCAAAAAACAAACAATGAGCTTTTGAAAGCGGAGTAGTGAACTCATACACTTTCACTTCGTGACGGTGAAGATCAGCCGTTCGCGCTGCAGCTTTCATTGAGAAATTCCTCCACTCACCGCCACTAGTCTCAAGGACGGGTCGCACTCGTGGACCTGCGAGCCCTGCCGCCGTGCGTGGGCCAACGGTGGGGCCTGCTATCGCCCCACCGCTTCTCTTGATCTCTGGATAATTCACTTCGCAATCGGGCTAGCCATCCGCCACAGGAGGTAGCCTACCAGGAATTGATTGTCTGCTTGAGAAGGGACGAACTCCAACGCGGCTATGATCTCATCAATAACGGTGGGGTCAAGCCTGCCTTCGATGTCGATCTGGTCCAGGATTCTGGCGATTGCCAGTTCGTGATCGTTGGACGGCCCCACAACAGGAATAGCGTATTCAGCGGGTAACTCAGGCCACTGCGTCATTACACCCACCGCTCACGGCTTTGATCCAAGCCTTCGAGTCTAACGTCAACAAAACAATGGAACGGTGACCTGCATGCAGCAGCGGCAGGGAATGGCCATAGAGTGTCCCGACTGCCGGACGGTGGTCCACAACAATGACGCCCCGTATTGCATCGCCTGCGGGCGATCATTACGCGGGCTGAAACCCAAGTCCAGAGATCCGTGGATGGTCTTTGGTATCGCTGCTCCGATAGGAATGATTCTGGTGTTTGTCCTTGCCCAGCAGCGTTGCTAGAGATACAGGAGTTCGAGAAGGGAATGAATGAACAAGACGATCCGGCCAGCGAGTTCCTTCGGCGATTAGATGGCCGCGAGATCGACCGTTCCTTCTTGGAGGAACTGAGAAAGCTATCTCCCCACCATCGGGCGGAGGTCTGCGAGGCGCTGGGCAAGAAGTCTGAGAAGTTCAGGCAGCAGTTGGAAGAATGAAAACGAACCCGTCGGGTTTTCCGGCGAAAGAAACTATGGGCGGTGTCGACTCTGGAATCGGTCAGGAGCGCGGTAACTCCCGAGCATACGCCCTCTCTCGCCTGGAACGTGACTTTCCACGGCTGTTTGAAAGGGTAAAGGCCGGGCTGATGAGCGCGAATAGGGCCGCGATTCAGGCTGGGTTTCGTGCTCCGACAAAACCGAAAACACGCGTTGAAAAGTGTCTAACACTGTGGAAAAAGATGACTGACCGAGAAAAGAAGGTGTTCCTAAAAGAGATTGGCCGGTAATTGGGCGGGAGGTCCCTCGCCTGGGATCGAACCGAGGGTAGCGGACAGAGAAAATGCTGCGTGTGGAACATTTAGTGCGTGGCCCGACTGGTAGCTTGCTGCCTAGATTGCGGTGGTATTTGCCGTGGGGCGAGCCCCTTCGCCTAAAATGAGCCGCCTGAGAGCACACCAGCCTTGACTTCGGTGCTCCAAGTAATAGGATTGCGCGGTGGCTATCGCCGTAGGCGGCATCCTGTGGCGAACCATTCTGTCGCGGGCTCGAACATGTCTACTCTTGGAATCGGCATTTCAGCACGGCAAACTGTAAGCTCGTCGCACAGCCAGCGTGCGATGAAGTGGAAGCGGCGCGGGTCTCATCGGCAGAGACTCTGTATTGCGATATTTGGCCGAGCGTGGATGGAAGTTGGCCTTTAGGTTCCGGCGCTTTCCTCTAGGATCTCTGTCCCGCGCACGTTCAGGTCAATCAAGAAAACGGAAATCGTGCGGCCTTCCCAGAGAACGTCCATCATCCCGTCACCATCTGTTGGTCCAAACATGACTTCGAGAACCGCTCCAACTGGAATATTGACCGAGCTGCCCTTCAGGTGATCGAGCACGTTCACCGCTAGAATAGGCGTCGTGAGCTTGTATCGCTTACCTGTAAACATTTGGGACTCCCTTTCTGCTCGATAAAAAGGGTCACAAGGTCGCACAAAGGTAACGTCAGTGGCGGTCTAGATCAAGCGTTCCTACTATAGCGCTATAGCGCAGCCCAGCAACGCCCCGTGGCGGTAGCAGTGCTCTGATTGACGCGAGCCTTTGGGTGTCGTACCCGTGAAGTCTGGTCTCTACTTCACAATCGGATTTTCCATCTGCCATTCCATGTAACGCTTCAAGAACTCATAATCCGTGCTGGACACTTTGAAGTCCAAGAATGCGAGTATTTCTGGTATTACGTCCGTGCCGAGATAGTCGCGCACAGACATCTTATCTATTTCGCGGGCGATTTCTAACTGGTGATCGTTAGATGGCCCCATAACCTAGACTGCGCAATTTCGGGGCCAAGTGGGCCAATCGACGTAGATACCGTGCGAATCTGAAGGTCTCTGCTGACGCGGTGCATTCTCTTCAGGGAAGCTTAGGGACCGGTTTCAAAAGGCCCAACGAATAATGAACTGGACATAACCTCGCGGCGAGTTCATCACTGGACTTATAGAATCCAGTGAACTGAAGACGACCCGGTGCGGCGGGTTGGGGGCTTCAGTTCTGACCTGATGTGGAGTATGATCGGGACGCTGTCGGTGACCAGATCATCGGCAAGCTAGACATTCTTGACCTCACAGGTCCAATTCAGGCTCACAACCCACCTATGGAATCCTCGCTAATTCGGGCGGCGCAGTACGTTAGAGCGTCCACCGAGCACCAGCAGTACTCAATTGAAAACCAGAGTCTCGCGATTGAAAGCTATGCGACTGCGCATAACATGCAGGTAGTCCAGACCTACACTGACGAAGGCAAGAGCGGATTAACGCTTCAGAACCGCAAGGGCTTGCGTCAACTGCTTCACGATGTGGAAAACAGGGACGCGCAGTTCTCAATCATATTGGTCTATGACGTGAGCCGATGGGGGAGATTCCAGGACGTAGACGAAAGCGCTTATTACGAATATCGGTGCAAGAGGGCCAAAACGGAGATCCATTACTGCGCAGAGCAGTTCGCGAATGACGGTAGCATCTCGTCGGCGCTGCTCAAAGCCCTCAAACGTACTATGGCCGGTGAATTTAGTCGCGAATTATCGGCAAAGGTATTCGCAGGAAAGTGTCGATTGGTTGAGCGCGGATTCCGCCAGGGCGGAACTGCGGGCTATGGTTTTCGACGACTGCTGGTGGATCGAGAAGGCAACAAGAAGGGCCTTTTAAAGCCTGGAGAGCATAAGTGCATCTTCACAGACAGGGTAGTTCTGGTTCCCGGTCCGGCGAAAGAAGTTGAACTCGTCCACGAAATCTATCGGCAATTCGTGGAGGAGCATAAGTCTATTTCAGCGATCACTGACGAACTCAACCAGCGGGGTGTCGCAAACGAACGCGGCGGTCTCTGGACAAGGGCAATGGTATTGGGCCTCTTGACCAATCCCAAGTACATTGGGGTCAATGTCACCAACAGGACATCGACCAAACTGAAAGCAAAGTCTGTCGTTAACCCTCCAGAGATGTGGGTGCGGCGAGATGGTGCGTTTCAACCGCTCATTAGCGCCGAGATCTTCAACAAGGCTCAGGAAGAGTTCGCACTGGCTTGTCGCCGATACACGGATGAAGAAATGCTGAAGTTACTCAAACAGCTACTCTCCAGAAGTGGGAAGTTAAACGCAACCATAATCGACAATGCTGTAGGGGTACCGTGCGCGCGGCTGTACCATACCCGGTTTGGGGGACTCCTGGAAGCCTATCGTCGTATTGGATACGTGCCAATGCAGGACTTCTCTTACCGTGCCGTCGGCAGGGCGATACAGGTTCGCCACGAGGCATGGATGACCACGGTCGTCGCGGCCTTACAGGGCGTCGGAGCGAGTGTACACAGGGAACCCGACACCGACTTAGTCACTATCAACGAGGGACTGCGCGTGCGATTCCGAACAGTTCGCTGTTGCCGATCCGTGAGCACGGAATACAAATGGCTTTTCCGCTTTGATTCTGCGCCGTGTGATATCACCGTTTCGGCGCGGTTGGGACCACACAACGACGCTGTTCTGGATTATTTCATCGTGCCGTCTCTTGAGAGCGTGCCGAATCAATTGTATAGCGGAGCCAGTAACAGTCTCCTTAATGTCTACCGATTCGGAGACCTCTCAGTTCTGGAGACTTTGGTGCGCCGCAACCGGTTGACTGAGAAACCGTGAGGGACAACCGCATCGCATCGACATGAACCGAATGAGCATCGAGAACGCCCTTCACATCAGGTGTTGTCTAGGATATTATCGGGAAGTCTTTCCTTAGGTCGACTGTAGTAGAGATAGGTTAAGGCCTCGCTGCTTTTATGCAGGCTTGCAATCCATCGACGCGACTACTCCCGATTCGGGCTGCACAGTATGTCCGAATGTCCACAGAACACCAGCAGTATTCCATTGACAACCAGCTTGATGCGATAGGGAGGTACGCCAAGGAACACATGATGGAAGTCGTCCGCACTTACACAGATGATGGAAAGAGCGGACTCACAATCCACAATCGTGCCGGCTTACGACAGCTTATTCAAGATGTGGAACATGAGACAGCGGGCTTTTCGGCAATCCTGGTTTACGATGTCAGTCGTTGGGGCCGATTTCAAGACGCCGACGAGAGCGCTTACTACGAGTATCGCTGTCGACGCGCCAACATCAACGTACATTACTGTGCAGAGCCATTCGCAAACGACGGAAGCATCTCTTCTGCGCTGCTGAAGACGCTCAAGCGAACAATGGCTGGTGAATTTAGTCGCGAGCTTTCAGTAAAGGTTTTCGCCGGAATGTGTCGCTTAGCCGAACTCGGATTCCGTCAGGGCGGACGCACCGGATATGGCTTGCGACGGCTCCTTATTGATCAGGCAGGTAAGCCGAAGGGTGTCCTGAAACCTGGAGAGCACAAGAGTATTTCAACGGATCGAGTCATCTTGATTCTCGGTCCGCCCGAAGAGGTTGAGATCGTGCGAGAGATCTACCGGCGGTGGATCGACCTGCGTGAATCAATGCCATCGATCGCTGACGCGCTCAATAGGCGCGGGATCCTGAACGAGACCGCCGGACCCTGGACAAGATTCACGATCTCAGAGGTCCTCACAAACCCGAAATACATGGGGTCGAACGTCACCAACCGGATATCATTCAAACTGAAAGGCAAACGGATACCGAATCCTCCTGACATGTGGGTTCGACGTGATGGCGCTTTTTCAATCCCTCGTGAGCGCGGAAACTTTCAAGAGGGCGCAAGACGTACTTGCTGAGTGCAGTAGAGCATACACCGATGACGAACTGTTGGAATTGCTCAAGGGACTGCTCTCGCGACGAGGAAGACTAACTGGGCCTCTGATCAATCGGGCTGATGAGTTGCCGTGGGCTGCCCTCTATCGCAAACGATTTGGCGGATTGCTGGAAGCCTACCATCGAATCGGATACGCGCCACCGCGAGATTACTCGTATCGTGATTTCACGGAGACCATCAAAGCGTCGCACAAGGAACGAGTCGCGACTTTAATTGAAGACTTAAAGACTTCAGGCGCCGCAGTGACTCAGGATGCAAGAACGGAGCTAATAACAATCAATGCCGAACTGAGCATGCGGTACTTAACCGTTCGCTGTTGCCGCGATGGACGCTCGGGCAGAAGATGGTTCTTCCGTTTCGATTCGCTTCCGATAAGCGACATCACAATTGCTGCCCGCATGAGCTTCACAAACGCCTCGGTTTTGGATTATTACGTTGTGCCGCGCTCGGAAGGGCTACGGCGTGTAATCTACAACGGCAACACAAACAGTACTTTGAACGTCTATCGCTTTGGGGATCTGTCAGTTGTAAAGACCCTGATTCGTCGAACTCGCCTTGTGGAGGAGTGATGTCGCAACAGATTGAATCCATCCCAATCGCTGAAATCCGAGTCCTAAATCCGCGCGAGCGCAACAGGCATACCTTCAACGGTATCATCGCAAACATTGGAGCTGTAGGACTCAAGAAGCCAATAACAGTCTTTCATCGTCCACCAGACGCCGATGGCACTCAGTATGACCTCGTGTGCGGGCAAGGACGGCTTGAAGCAGTAGCCGCCCTCGGTGGGACACATATCCCTGCGGTAATTACGAGTGCCTCTCTGAAGGAGCGCTACCTAATGAGCCTCGTCGAGAACATTGCAAGAAAACAGCCCCCGAATTCGGCGTTGATACGCGAAGTCCAGCGGCTAAAAGATCAGGGTCGCAGCAACGCGGCAATCGCAAGGACTCTGGGCTTTGGAAAAACCTATATCGACGGCATTGTTCGACTTCTGCGTTGTGGTGAGGAGCGTCTGGTTGGGCAAGTGATAGCGGGCAGCATTCCTCTGAAGGTGGCTATCACTGTAGCTACGGCGAGCACTGCCGAAGTCCGACGAGCTCTGAACGAAGCTTATGAGAAAGGCGACCTTCGGGGCAGGAGGTTGATTACCGTCCAACGATTGCTAGCTCGGCGGTTAGATCAAAGCAAGCAGAGAGCAGCCGATGCCCCCTCGGAACTGTCAGGCGCTGATCTAGTGAAAGAGTATGAACATCAAACCCAACGTCAGCGTAGTCTGCTCAGACGTGCTGCTTTGATTCAGCAACGTTTGGCCGTCATCACGTCGGGAGTGAAACGTATGTTGGCAGATGAACGGCTCAAGCGCTTGTTGCGATCAGAGGGGTTGGATAGCATTCCCGAACAACTCGCGTCGCGAATCACTTAGAAAAGAGAATCATGGCAACTTCTGTACGAAACACATTTCAACTACAGCTGAAGAGACTGCATCTTACGAGCTTGGTGCCTACACGGGAGATCCAAGCGCGAGAACGAAAGGAGCAGAAGTACCGGCAAATCGAAACTTCTTACCTGAGTGTTGGACTGGTTGAGCCTTTGGTAGTGTTTCCGTCTGAAAAGGGCCAGTATCGGGTTCTTGACGGCCATAGGCGTCTAGACATTCTCACTCGGCGGAATATAGCCGAAGTCGAATGTTTGCTGGCAACAAGTGACGAAGCTTTCACCTACAACAAGAGGGTGAACTATCTCTCGGCGATCGCAGAGCATCAGATGATTCTCCGAGCACTCAAACATAATAGCGAGGAAGCCATTGCAAAGGCGCTGTCGGTCAATGTCCGCACGATCCGCAAGAAACGCAATCTCTTGGTTGGCATCTGTAAAGAAGCTATCGAGTTGTTGAAGAATAGGCGCATCCCTCCCAAGGCCTTTTCGCGTCTGAGGAAAATGAAACCTGTTAGACAAGTCGAGGCCGCGCAACTAATGGTAGCCTCAAACAGATACTCCGAGGCGTTTGCCGACGCGCTCCTCGCGGGAACCAGAACTGACATGCTTGTAGAACAGGATAAGCCTAGCTCGCCGAATCCGCTTTCCGTCGATCAGAAGACCGTCCTGGAGCGTGAGACAGATGCGCTTTTCCGCGATTTCAAATCGGCTGAGGCATCGTATGGTACTGACGTGTTGGAATTGAGCGTCGCGTGTCGCTACATAACTCGGGTTCTGGACAACGCAAAGGTGAGGCATTATATAGAGGGACGCTTCCCTGAGATTCTGACCGAATTGGAGGGTGTGATTGCGTCCGTCGATTTAGGTTCGACCGACGCGAAGGTTCGTTGAACGATTCCAGCATCCACAGCGTGCGCTGAAATCCGTGATCGACGATCCCGCGTGAAGGGTTCCGCGCTTCCAGTCATTTGACGTTCGCGTTTTTGCTGTTTTTCAGAGTGTACGTGCAGTAGTTGTACTCGTCGATTGCTTTGAGAAGGTCCTCCGAGGCCTGGCCCTCCTCGCGGAGTGCGGCTCACTGCTGCTTGGCGTACTCCATGAAGTGCAGATACGGTTTGGCATTGCGCGGACCTTGCCGTAAAATGATCCCGTAACCCTTGGTGATAATTTTATTGTCCCAGAGAGGAAAAAAACGTGGAGCCAACAAGTGCAGGCACTTTGCGGTACCCACTCGACCGACAATCTGCTCGAAGTTGGTGAATAGCGAAATGATGCCTGGCTCATCCTTGGGAACAAAGCTTTCGATGCAGCGCCGACGATGTGCGGCGATCTGGTCCCAGTGTGATTTTACGTGGTTCTCGATTTCCTGAAGGTGCTGCTCAGAGAAAGGGTGGAAGCGGTAGAAAGACTTGTTCCACGTCTGCAACAGCACGGCGAGTGCTTCTCCAACCGACAATGTGGTAGCCTTGCGGATCGAAAGATCGATCAATTCTGTCGCCACTCGATAAAACAGATCGCTAGGCTCGCGTTCCTGGAATGCAGTCCGAGCCGAATCGATTTCCTTCATCGTCGGAATGTGTATTTCAGACCGAACGATCATGGTCTCTGTGCCGTATTGTTCGTTGCCGCGTTCATGCCCGTGCGCCTGTCGCCATTTGCAGTACCGTGAATCTAGTTCTTTACCGTTAGGGTGTCGGAGTCAACAGC
>Ga0070735_10004934_pt1 | contig 11138 bp, 7 predicted proteins | sample Coa_R1_FD_66443 | JGI IMG/M metagenome (GOLD analysis project Ga0070735, IMG submission 66443) | Surface soil microbial communities from Centralia Pennsylvania, which are recovering from an underground coalmine fire - Coalmine... | ecosystem: Environmental > Terrestrial > Soil > Unclassified ... | reverse complement strand
TACAGCCCCGTCAACTATTTCGGACGGTCCACCTTTTGTTCAATCTGTGCGATCTGTTGTTTGAGCAGGTCCGCATTCGGCCCGCTCGGCAAATAAGTCAGGCTGTTCCGGAGGTGTGCCAACGCTCCCGCGTAGTCGCCCTTTCGGGCAAGGATTACCGCCAACAACTGTTCGGTATTCGGCACTGTGTGCGATGGATCCATCGCGAGGCCCTTGGTCGCGCTGACCTCGGCTGCATCCGTCTTGCCCAATTGGAAGTCTGCCAGCGCGTTGTAATACCAGATTCGCGGCGTGCCAAATGTGTCAAGGCGCAGGGCATTGTCGGTGTCGTCGGCAACGCCTTGCCAGTCTTCACGCTTCACCGCCAGCTCTGCCAGTTGTTCGTATGGCAACACGAATTTCGGATCGGCAGCCACGGCTCGAGAAAACGAATTCTGTGCTGCCTTCTCATCGGAGGCGAGTTGAAGCTTTCCCAACTGAAACCACGCCTCGGCAAAATCTGGATACATTTCTGTGGCCTTCTTCAGATCGCGTACCGCACGATCCGGTTTCTGATTCAACAGTTCGGTGCGCGCTTTCTCAAACGACTTCGCCGCGTCCGCGGGCGCTGAAGCGGTGGTGGCGCTGACCGCTGCTCCGGCCGCTCTGCCACCTTCTCGAGAAAGTTGGATCGTGCCGAGTTCCGGATCATCTCGTAGATTGTGTTCCGTGATTGTGATCGCTGTGGAGTGAAAACCAGGGAAGATCGATTGCACCGTACAACCTTCGTAGTGGGTCTCCATCTGCCGTTTCGTATCTCCGGCGAGGCTTAGAACTCCAGGAATCTTCGTAGGAGAGATCGCGAAGCGCCCCTTCGGATCCGTTTGCGTTGTGAGTACCGGAGTTCCTTTGCAGTTCACCGTAATCAGCACGGGATCCCACAACAGCGGTTCACCTTCGACCGCAACCTTTCCGAGCAGTAGCCCCCCGGCTTGTTCCTGCGTCGTCATGTGACTCCAGTATCCGTACATCCCGGTATCCTGGATGGAGTCGGGCCGGTTAATAGTCGAAGGCGGCGCTGGCGTAGAAACCTTTCCGGCGCCTTGCCCAAGAGATTTGTTTTCCGTGATCGAGAAGAGGAGAGAAAAAGCAAAGAAGAATAAGTAAAATCTCCGGTTCACAGCACCCTCCGAGCGACTGGGGAATGACTCAATTATCGCACCATGCTTCCTTCTAATACATAGAAGAACGCGTCTTCTCCGCTTCATATAACTGCTTTACACGGACCAATTGTTTCGTCAGCGTCAGGGGTCGCATCTCTCCCCAGGTCTGAGCTATCCTGTTCACGATGCGTCTAGCCGCAGCGATGATCGCGTTATGCGCCGCACTCGCCTTGGCGCAACAACCGGATCCGGATCAACTTCTCAAGACCGCAATCTCAGAACAGCAAAGTGGAGATTACCGGGCAGCCATTCGCGATTACCGCAAAGTTCTTGAGTTGCGTCCGAATGTTGTCGAGGCCAAAGTAAATCTCGCCGCTTCGCTCGTTCACGTCGGCGAGTACGATACTGCCATCGCGCTATACCGTGAGGCTCTTCCAGCGTTGTCGTTCAAGAATCCGGTCCTTCTGAATCTGGCTCTCGCGTATTACAAAAAGGGTGATTTCGAAAATGCCCGCCAGCAATTCGGCACTCTTCACAAGGCCCAACCGGCCGATATGCGGGTAGTGGTCCTTTTAGCGGATTCCCAACTGCACTTGGGAAAATCCACCGAGGCCCTCGAGTTGCTTGAGCCGCTGGCAGCGGCAAACTCGCAGAATCTCGATTTCGATTTCGTTCTAGGATCAGCCCTCATCAAGAGTGGCCGCCGTCGTGATGGCATTCCTCTCATTGAGAAAGTTGCTCAATCGGGAAAGAGCGCAGACGCCTACTTTCTCGCTGGCACCACCCTTCTTCAACTGAACGACTACGAACAGGCTCGCAAAGATCTGGAACAGGCTCTTCGCCTCGATCCCAAATTGCCCGCAATTTACACGCTGGTCGGAACTGCGAGAGACAAAAATGGCGACATCAAAGAAGCGGAGGCGGCTTTTCGCGAGGCCCTTAAATCCAACCCCGATGATTTCGACGCAAATCTCTATCTGGGCGCCATTCTGTCGAAGCGACGCGACCTGGAAGAGTCGAAGCCGTACCTCGAGCGGGCGCTTCGCCTCAATCCCTCCTCGACGATGGCTCGTTACGAAATGGGTTTGATGGAGAGTGCGTCGGGCCAGTATCAGGCGGCTGCCGAGGATCTGGAGAAGGTTGCGAAGGAGGATCCCGGGTGGCTCGAACCACACGTGGAACTCGCTTCTCTGTACTACCGCTTGCATCGTACCGAAGACGGCCTGAAAGAGCGCCAGATCGTAGACCGCCTTACCGCCGAGCAGCAGGAAAAAGGGCCTGGGAAATAGTGCAGATTTTTTCATTTTAGGCGTGACGTTGCATTGCTCCTCGGGCCTGCTGTAAGGTCATGCTGCGAGGCCAGCCCTATGCCACGCTGCTCCGCGAAGAGCTCAGCCAATGAACAAAAGCGTTACGCTGTTCGACATCGCTGAAGCCTTAGGCGTATCTACCGGAACCGTTCACCGCGCTCTCCATGACCATCCCGGCGTCAACGCCAAGACTAAGGCTAGAGTGCTGGAGACGGCCAAAGCCCTAGGCTACCGTCCTAACTTGGCGGCGCGCCTCCTGTCTTCCAAACGAAGTCTGAAGATCTTCGTCAACACTCTTAAGGGCACCACATCGTTCTGGGATGAAGTTCGCGCTGGCATCACCGAAGAAGCCCAGTCCGCTCTGATGGAAAACATCGACCTCGAGTTCTCCACCTATCCGAGGTTAGGCGAGGGAGAGGAAGAGGCCTTTGACGCAGCTCTCAAGGCAGAGGTGGATGGCATCATCGTTTTTCCCAGCCGGCCCGAAAAACTGCGGACCCGCATCCGTCGCGCCTCGCGCCGCGGGATCCCTGTGATGTGTGTTACCACCGATGCCCCTGACTCCGGTCGTCTTGCGGTCGTCTCGATTGACACGCTGGCCAGCGGAGCGCTCGCGGCCGATTTAATTGGTCGTTTCCTCCGCGGAGAGGGCACCGTCGCCGTTACCCTGAGCGACATGCGAATTATCGAGCACGCCGAAAAGTACTCTGGATTCGAGAAGACGCTTCACTCTCTTTATCCGAAGATGCGGGTGCTGGCTCCGCTCGAGGATCACGATATCGAGCCCGAAGCCTATGAGAAATGCCGCAAGTTGTTGGAGACGCATCCCGACTTGACCGGGATTTACGTCACGACCGAGGCCTCCATTCCCGTGATCAATGCTGCGCGGGACGCTGGCTTACTCAACAAGCTGACGATCATTACCACCGATCTGTTCTCTGCCCTAGTCCCACAGATTCGTTCGGGCGCCGTGTTTGCAACCATCTACCAACGCCCCCGCACTCAGGGTCGAATGGCCTTCCGCGTACTGCGCGAGTTTCTGGCCGAAGGCGAATGTTCGTCACGCCAGGTGACACTTCCTCCACATCTGGTCATGCGCGGGAACCTCGATTTTTTCCTCGAAAGACAGTCTGGCGAAGGCAACGGAAACCATCGCCGCGACAGCCAGACCAACTCGTCACCAAACGGCCCCGTAGACGACATTGTCGTTACGCGAAGTTGAAAAGGCCGTGTTGTAATCGTTTACGTTAACGCGTAAGATGCTGGCGAGTTAATCGTTGTAATTCTGCCTTCTTCGCAAAAGTTCATGACAAAGAAATCTTGCCTGGTTTTGCAGTTCTTCTTTGCGGTTCTCGTTTTCATTTCAATTGCTGAAGCGCAATGGGCCCCGCGCAATCCTGTCACTGGCGTTCAGCAGCAACCCGACGGGGTAGTTCTCACGCTGCAATCCGGAGCGCTCAAGATTCAAGTCTGCACGGATTCCATTGTTCGGGTCCTGTATTCCGCAAGCACGACGTTTTCAGAACCACCGGACTATGTCGTCATCAAGAAAGACTGGCCGGGAGCGAAGTTTGATGTTCAGTCGACTGGCGACGAGATCACGCTTACGACCGCGGCTCTGAAGGTTGCCATAGCCCGTATTGATAGCTCCGTTACTTTCCGCTCGGCAGATGGCTCGCAACTCCTGCAGGAGGGATCGCGCAAGCTGACTCCCGTCGAGGTGAATGGCGAGAACACGCATCGCGCCGAATCGTTTTTCAGCATCTACGGCTCGCATGAAGGCTTGTACGGATTGGGTCAGCATCAGGCGGGCGTGTGGAACTATCGTGGCGAGTCGGTCGACATCTCGCAGGACAACAGCAACATTTCCATCCCGTTCCTGATTTCGAGTAAGGGATATGGCGTTTACTGGAACAACGACTCACGCAGCCGCTTCAACAACCGGTTTGCCAATTATTTGTACGTCAGTTCCGAAGTCGCTGACGTCATCGACTACTACTTTTTCTACGGCCCCGATCTCGACAAAGTGGTCGCCGACTATCGCGAGTTGACCGGCCAGGCGCCCATGTTCGGCCGCTGGGCCTATGGTTTTTGGCAGTGCAAGAATCGCTACAAGTCGCAGGACGAGATTCTCGGTGTCGCCAAGAAATACCGCGACCTTCACCTCCCGGTCGACAACATCGTGCAGGACTGGTTCTGGTGGAATCGCAAGGGAGAGTTCGTTTTCAACAAAAACTACCCTGATCCTAAGGGCATGGTCGACGAACTGCATCGCGAAAATGTTCACTTGATGATTTCCATCTGGCCGTTCTTCGAGCCCGGATCGACCAACTACGACTATATGGACCAGCACGGCTGGTTCGTCGATAAATTCAAGTTCGCGAAGCCGCCCTATCACACCAACGCCATGGCGGTGTACGACGCCACGAATCCGGAAGCGCGCAAATATTATTGGAACGAGATCGACAAAGCGTTGTTCAGTATCGGCGTCGATGCCTGGTGGATGGACACGACCGAGCCCGAGACCGAGGGCCAGGAAGAAAATATCCTGCTGAATCACAAGCTGTTCGTGGGCAGCGGGAACCGCTACTTGAATATCTATCCTTTAATGGATACCGGCGCGGTGTACCAGGGACAGCGCAGTGCGAGCGACAAGAAGCGCGTATACATTCTGTCGCGGTCAGCCTTTTCGGGCGAGCAACGGAATTCGGTCACCGCCTGGTCCGGCGACGTCGTCTCCGATTTCGTTACCTTCCGCCGTCAAATTCCCGGTGGCCTGAACTTCGCTCTCTCAGGAATTCCTTATTGGACGACCGACATCGGAGGCTTCGTCTTCGGAAGTCCGGCCGACCCTAAGTTCCGCGAGTTGTTCGTGCGCTGGTTTCAGTTCGGCACCTTTAGCCCGGTGATGCGCGTGCACGGCACGCGGAATCCGGACGAGAACGAACTGTGGTCTTACGGCCCCGATGCACAAAAAATCCTCGTCAGCTTCGACCGGCTGCGCTACAGAATGCTGCCGTACATCTACTCGCTCGCGTGGAAGACGACGAGCGAGGGCTATACACCGATGCGCCCGCTGGTCATGGATTTCCGCACCGACGAGCGCGCCGAGAATATTGGCGATCAGTTCATGTTCGGTCCGGCTTTTCTCGTAAGCCCGGTGACCGAACCCGCGGCCAGCATGCGGCAACTCTATTTGCCCAATGCGAAGTGGTATGACTTCTGGGCGGGAACTTCCTCGCAGGGCGGCAAGATGATCGAAGCGGCTGCGCCCCTGGAGCGCATTCCGCTTTACGTTCGTGCGGGATCGATTCTGCCTCTCGGACCTGAGATGGAGTGGTCCACCGAGAAGCCTGCGGACCCCGTTGAACTCCGCATCTACCGCGGCGCCGACGGCGATTTCACGCTGTATGAAGACGAGAACGATAACTACAACTACGAGAAAGGTGTGTACGCGACGATCCCGCTGCACTGGGACGACAGCAACGGAACTCTTACCATTGGCGACCGCAAGGGCGAGTTCCCCGGAATGCTGCAGAAGCGTACCTTTCGCGTCGTAACCGTCCGCGAGAACCATGGTGTGGGCGTCGGCCCATCGGACGAACCGGACAAGATTGTTCAGTACTCCGGAACCAAACTCGAAGTGAAACCATAACGCAAAGCGGAGGCCGCGCAGTTGGCAGTCGCGTCCGCCTGCACACGACGGAGAATTACCATTAAACTTTTAGGCATTGACGTAGGAACCGGCGGCACTCGCGCCCTCATTATCGATGAGCAAGGGCGCTTGATCGCCTCCGCTACGGAAGAACATGCACCGTTCGCTTCTCCTCAAATCGGATGGGCGGAACAGGATCCCGAAGACTGGTGGCGTGCCTGTGGAATCGCGATTCGAAAGGCTCTCAGCAGCGCACACATTAGCGCGAGCGAGATCGCGTGCGTGGGCCTGTCAGGTCAGATGCACGGTGCGGTCATGCTCGACGAGCAAGACCGGGTCGTCCGTCCAGCGCTGATCTGGTGCGACGTCCGCACCGAAAAGCAATGCCGCGACTTGACCGAGAAGATCGGCGCTGACCGCCTGATCCAACTAACTTGTAATCCGGCACTGCCCAACTTCACCCTGACCAAGTTTCTCTGGGTGCGCGAACACGAGCCCGAAAACTGGAAGCGCGTTCGTTCAGTGATGCTCCCGAAAGACTACGTGCGTTTCCGCATGACTGGCGAGCGAGCGATCGATGTGGCCGATGCGTCTGGGACGCTTCTGCTGGATGTCGCTCACCGGCGCTGGTCGCGCGAAATGCTTGATGCGACTCAAATCGACGAGCGCATTCTGCCCAAGGTCTACGAGTCTCCAGATGTGTGCGGACAAATCTCCGCTGAGGGCGCTGCCGCCACCGGTCTCAAAGTCGGCACTCCTGTTGTCGCTGGCGCTGGAGATCAAGCCGCAGGCGCGACAGGTATGGGTATCGTCGTTCCGGGCGCGGTCAGCGCGACCATTGGAACTTCCGGAGTCGTGTTCGCCGCGACCGATCGTCCTGCATTAGACCCCAAGGGGCGACTACACACTTTCTGTCATGCCATCCCCGGCCGCTGGCACGTAATGGGTGTCACGCAGGCCGCGGGTCTGTCGCTGCGCTGGTTCCGCGATAGTCTCTGCTCGACTTCCGACTCGTACGACAAACTCACCGCCGAAGCCACCAAGGTCAGTCCTGGCTCGGACGATCTTCTATGGACGCCCTACCTCATGGGCGAGCGCACTCCCCATCTTGATGGCCAGGCCCGCGCCGCCCTGGTTGGGCTGACCGCATCTCACACGCGCGGGCACATTGTTCGCGCAATTCTCGAAGGCGTGGCTTTCAGTTTGCGAGATTCGTTCACGATTTTCGAAGAAATGCGCGTACCCGTTCGAAGCATTCGTCTTGGCGGCGGTGGCGCGCGCTCCAACCTGTGGCGGCAGATCCAGGCCGATGTCTACGGTCACGAGGTTGAGATTGTCGAAGCCGAAGAGGGCGCAGCATACGGCGCTGCCATTCTCGCTGGAGTTGGCGCGGCGCTGTGGCCTTCGGTCGACGCTGCGTGCAACGCCGTCATTCGCGTGACTCAGCGCGTCCCAGCGCGGTCGGACGTAGTGTCGAAGATGAATGCCTCTTACGCAGCGTATCGTCGCGTCTATCCCGCCACGCGAGCGATCTTCGCGCCGGGAACCTAGAAGCGTAGCGATAACATCGTCGCTTCTGCGAAGCGCCTTGCGACTAGCGCTTGGAGAGTTCTCTCAGTCGTTCCGCTGCGATCTCCGGAGTAATATCCCGCTGCGGTGTTCCCAGCATTTCAAATCCAACCATGAACTTGCGGATCGTCGCCGATCGCAGCAGCGGCGGATAGAAGTGTGCGTGGAAGTGCCACTCCGGATGATCGACACCGTCAGTCGGTGATTGATGGAAGCCCATGGAGTAAGGGAAGGGGACGCCGAAAACCTTGTCGTAGGTGGAAGTAATGCGCTGCAGAATATCGCTCAAATGCCGGCCATCTTCCGCAGTGAAGTCGTTCATACTACCCACGTGGCGACGACTGCAAACCAAAACTTCGAACGGCCAAATCGCCCAGAAGGGCACGAGCGCAATGAAGCCATCGTTCTCACTGACCACGCGCACTTGCTGGCGGCCTTCCAGCGCAACGTAATCGCACAGCAGGCACCTGTTGTGTGATTTCAGATATGCACTCTGGGTCGACAATTCCTTCGATGGTTCTTCGGGAATCGACGCCGTCGCCCAAATCTGGCAATGCGGATGGGGATTGCTGGCGCCCATCATGGCGCCGCGATTTTCGAAGATCTGCACGTGGTTGATCGCGTCGAGGCTGCCTAGTTCGCGGAATTGCTCCACCCATGTGTCGACGACGAGTTGAATCGCATCGAGCGGCATTGTCGCGAGCGTCAAATCGTGCCGCGGAGAAAAGCAAATCACGCGGCAAATGCCCGGTTCTCCTTCGGCGACTAAGAGGCCCGCACCGTCCACGTCCAGTCGATCGCGCGACACGTTTGGCTTTAGAGCCGCGAAGTCGTTGTCGAAGACGAACGTCGAAGAGTATTTGGGATTCCGCACTCCTCCGACGCGCGCGTTTCCTGGGCAGAGGTAGCAGTCGGGATCGTAAGTCGGCTCAGCCGCGGTTTTCAGCTGCGCGACTTCTCCCTGCCAGGGGCGCGTTGCACGGTGCGGCGAGACCAGCACCCACTCGTTGGTCAGAGCGTTCAGTCTGCGATGCGGATCTTCCGTGAGTTTCAAATTGCGGCCTCACGGCATTTTACGACGAGCCGATGCCAAGCAGATCCGTCAGAGGACGGACTGGCTAGTTATCACAAGAGTTCAATCGGAAGATGTTATGGGTGCAGGGCGTTGCCCATCATCAACGCAAATAACAATGGAAGATAAATAACGGTGGCTTGCAGGACGTGGCGTGCGCGCATCTTGGAAGCGGCGGTTGCCAGTGGCAGCTTGAGAAACGCCAGTCGAATTCCGAAATACAAAAGCGCAAAGCCAAGCACGACCGCGCCTACCAGGTAGATCCTTCCAGCCATGCCCATAAAACTAGGAAGCAGGCTGATCGGGATCAATGCAATCGAGTAGATCAAGATCCGGCGAGCGGTTGAGCGTCCATCTTCTTCGACCACCGGCAGCATCCGGACGCCGCCGTTCGCGTAATCCTCGCGATAAAGCCACGCGATCGAGAAGAAGTGCGGGAACTGCCATACGAAGAGAATGGCGAACAACACCAGCGTGCCCCATTCGAGATGGCCGCGAGCCGCTGTCCATCCTAAAACTCCGGGCATCGCCCCCGGAAACGCGCCCACAAAGGTGCAAACCGGCGAGACTTTTTTCAACGGAGTGTAAGCCGCCAAATAAACGACCGACGTCAGAAACGTCAGAACTCCGGTCAAAGGATTAGTAAAGACCGCCAGATAAATCGAGCCGCCAACCGCGGCCAGCAGCCCCACCGCGGTGGCATGAAATACACTCATGCGGCCAGTCGGAATCGGCCGCAACGCGGTCCGGCGCATGTGAGCGTCAAGATCGCGTTCCATGACCTCGTTCAAAGCCGCCGTGCCACTCGAGACCAGGCCGATTCCCAGCAGTGAATGAAATAACCCCCAGTTGAACCAGGAGACGCCCGCCTTGTGTGCCCCAAAGAAATATCCGCACCAGGCAGTCATCACGATCAACGAAGTGACGCGGAGCTTCGTCAGTTCGGCATAGTCGTGGAGCAGGGAAGTGGCCCGTGTGCGGAAAGCAGAAAGAGGCAATGTCATCGTGCTCATGAATTAGGTTGTGTCGAACGTACCCAAGGACTGCCCGGCTTTGGAATCAGCATCCCGGACCCCACTCCGCTGGATGCTCAAGGACTGCATAGGTACTCTGATCGTTTTCCGAAGTCAAGGGAAAACGCCCAGCCCAAATTGCCGGATCAGCGTAACACATCACGCGGTTCGTAGTGGGGGAGTTCGCGGACTATTGACTTGCGGCAGGTCCCGCCGTATCAAAGGTTTCTGGAGGATCGAAGAAGCATTTGTGCCACAGCGCAGAATCGGTCAGCGTCCCAGCCTTCCACTGCTGCAACATGTCGAAGGTGGCGGCAATCATGCCTCCGTCAGCGGAATCAAAAATCACTACCATTCCAGCCAACTCCTGCGGCTTTTGTGCCAACTCTGTGTAGCCTTTGTCGAGAAGAGACTTTGCATACTCGAGACGCTGCTTCGGTCCGGCATCCTTCGAATTCTCATCAACCTTTTGGACGGAGATGATCTTCACGTTCTTGCCCCGCAGCGGCGCCCAATCGCCCGGAAATTGTGCAGTTTCCTCGCGCTCCACGTGGAACATATCCGCGGCAGGCAACTGCGCCGCCGCCGTGGGAATATCGGTGTCGGGAATGCCGTCGGGCATCTCAACGCTGTCGCGCCAAATCCACCCTCGCGACAACCCAGAGATGCGCACGTGCACCCAGTCCCGGTTGAAATCCAGCATTTCGAACTCATCGTGCATGCTGGCGAGAAACTCTGGCTTTGCCGTCAGGCTGGGCGTCGCAACTACCGGCGTCCCGGATTTTTTGACCGCCACAAGATTCTTGGGATGACCCTGGTTCTTGAAGATTTCCTCCAGGCTCTCGACCTCGGCCTGCAGAGTGTTATTCCGCTTATCCGCGTTCGGTTGCTCCGCGATTTGCCGGCTTGCGCGTTCCTGTTCCGCGAGACTTTGGTTCATTGATGAGGAGATCGGTCCTTTGACGTCTGGCCCGCTGGGGTTCGGGGACGACTTCTTTGCTTCGGCATCAGGAGTCGTCATGGAGGATTTGGCGGTCGACGATTTGACGACCGGGATTGGGGCCGCGCTCGTGGACCCGTCGCTGGCGTCCTTGGCCACCGGTTCCGACTTAGCCAGGCGATCTGCAAGTTGATCCAGCAAGTCCGATTCGAGACGTCCGTTCGAGGGGAGCAACTGGTATCCCGAATGCGAGGCCACGGGATCGTTGTACCAGGCAGTTACCTTCACCGCGATGTGGACCAGCGACTCGCCCGTCGCCGTCGCGCTGACCTCTGCTGTCGCCTGGTAGAAGCCTCGCTGATAGCGCTCAAGCGGATGGTCAGCCGTCTCGGCAAATCCATCCAGGACCGGAAGATGGCCGGACATGCTCCCGGTCA
>Ga0070735_10004933_pt1 | contig 11139 bp, 8 predicted proteins | sample Coa_R1_FD_66443 | JGI IMG/M metagenome (GOLD analysis project Ga0070735, IMG submission 66443) | Surface soil microbial communities from Centralia Pennsylvania, which are recovering from an underground coalmine fire - Coalmine... | ecosystem: Environmental > Terrestrial > Soil > Unclassified ... | reverse complement strand
AACGAGATAGCCAAGGCGGATGGTGTTTGCGTTCTGTGGGCCATGGGCGTGACACAGCATTGCGGCGGCGCGGACACTTCCACCGCCATTTCCAACTTGCTCCTGGTGACGGGCAACTACATGCGGCCGGGCGCCGGCGCGTTTCCAATGCGTGGACACAATAACGTGCAGGGGGCCAGCGATTTCGGCTCCATGCCCACTGATCTGCCCGGCTATCAAAAGGTAGATGATGCGGAAGCGCGCGTGCGTTTCGAAAAGGGGTGGAACGTAACTCTGCCTTCAACCAAGGGCCTCGACAATCATGAAATGGTGAATGCCATTGAAGAAGGTAAGTTGAAGGCGATGTATGTGATTGGCGAAGATATGATCACCTCAGACTCCAATTTGGGCGCCACTGAGCATGCGCTCAGCAAGCTCGAGCTGTTTGTCATGCAGGATCTCTTCTTTACCAAGACCTGTCATTTTGCGGATGTCATATTGCCCGGGTGCCCCAGCATCGAAAAGGAAGGCACTTTCACGAGCACGGAAAGACGGATTCAGCGTCTCTATGAGGTCTTCAAACCTTTGGGTGAAAGCAGACCGGACTGGCGGATCCTGCAGGACATTGCGAACCGCCTGGGAGCCGGCTGGAACTACGAAAATCCGTCTCAAATCATGGACGAAGCGGCTTCGCTGTGCCCCATATTTGCCGGGGTTACCTACGAAAGGCTGGAAGGGTATAAATCGCTGCAGTGGCCGGTGGCCGCCGACGGAAGCGACCAGCCATTGCTGTACACCAAGAGTTTTCCTTTCGCGGATGGCAAGGCTAAGTTGTACCCGTTGCCATGGATCGAACCATGCGTGCAGGTGGATGCCGAGTTCGATGTTCACGTGAATAATGGCCGTATACTCGAACATTTCGAGGTCGGCAATATGACCTATCGCGTAAAAGGTATTCGAGAGGAAGCGCCGGATACTTTCGTCGAAATCTCGCCTGAACTCGCGGCTGAACTTGGCATCCAGACGGGGCGTTACCTGGAACTCAGGTCCAGGTACGGCTGGGTAAAAGTGCGTGCCCTGGTGACCGGCCGCGTGCAAGGGAAACAAGTTTACATGGCGATGAACACTCTGGAATTTCCGGTGAACCGGTTATCGAGCAGCAATACCGATCGCGCCACCGACACGCCGGCCTTCAAAGAAATAGCTGGTAAGATACGTGTGCTTCCCGAGATGGGCGACAGTCCCTTACCGCGATCGAACTTTCGCTTTGGACACCCGACCCCACAGAAGGGAGTAGAAGTGGAGCGGAAGTGGGAACGGCCCGATTACCATGTTCCTGGAGTTGAGCTGGTTCAAGTAGATACGAAATCTCGTTGACAGCGAGGAGACGATGGCTGCCCCAATTTCCCTCAAAGTAAAATTGGCCGAACCGAAAGAAGAGGTCCGCGCGCGCCTGGCAGAGGCGCCAATCACTCACGCGCGGGCAATATTGTCGGCTTATGAACTGCTCCAAGAGGCTGAAGATCATGGTGTGCTCGATCTTTTGCGCGGCAGTCTGGGCGCGGGAGGCGATATTGTGACCCGGCTGGCGGAGGCCGCCGACACTCCGGAATCCATTCGCATTGTGCGGAATCTTGTTTCATTGGGAAGAATCCTGGCGAGTTTCGATCCCAATATTCTTCACGCACTTGCTGATGAATTGACCAGCCAGAAATCATGGCAAACCCCTCCTCTGAAGTCGCCGGGGCTGTTTCGAGCACTACTTCGACTCGGGAGCAAAGACAGCCGGCGTGTATTAATCGCATCGATCGCGTTCATTGAGGCTTTCGGCCGAGCGCTTGCCTCTGGGAAAACCATTAAATGAATCGGTAACGTTCCCAGGCGCGCTGCTGTCTAATGGCTAGTGAGGATTGCGCCTCAGTTCCACCTTCTGCACGGTTTCCTGGCGGCAAGCATTGTTGGATGGCTCTTTGGAGTCCCTACCCTGCCCGCGCAAAATCCGGCAGATTTACCGGCGCAGGTTGGCCCGACTAAATCCGCTCCGCCGTTCTCCATAAGCAAGAAATTCGATTATCGAGTGGTGCAGACGTTCGGTTTGCGCGGATTTGTTGGATCGGCGTTTGGCTCCGCGATAGGCCAGGCGAGAGATGTCCCCTACGAATGGGGCGAAGGGGTGGGCGGCTACGCGACTCGATACGCAGCATCGTTTGGGACAAATCTGTCTCATCAGACGATGGAATTCACACTCGAGAGTGTTCTCCATGAGGACCCGCGCTACTTCCCGAGCAAGGAGAAGGGATTCAAAGCTCGAATGAAGAACGTTCTGCTGCAAACCTTGGTGGCTCGTAAGGATTCCGGTGGTAATCAATTTGCCTACGCTCGCATCGCCAGCGCATTTGGCACTGGCCAACTGGTGAACGTCTGGCAGCCAAATAGCACCGGCTCAGTCGGAGGCGGTATCGAGCGCGGATTCATTATTCTTGGCGCGGACACGTTTTACAACTTTCTGCAAGAGTTCTTTCCATTCGTTCGCCCCCGAGCCCTCAGGAAGTGATGCTGTCCACAGTTTGAGGCAGACCGGCGGGCTTACACGGGTCTTGGAACAATGGCGGAGCCCAGCCTGCGATACGTCGTCGTAAACCTCCACGGCGAGATGCGCACCAGCCGAACCGAATATCTCCGGGGCCGAAATTCGCGGTCCGAATCACGCGAGTGTCGCGGGTATTGCGACGGCGATCCAAATCAGCCCGGCGCCATGCAGTTTCAATAGGGCCCGCTGCGCGCGATGATTCACAATCGCGATCTGCGCTATATTTTCCATCTCGATCTCGAGTTCCGGGTCTATACTGCGTGCCGCGTGAACGAAGATGGAAGCCCAAGCGGGCACAAGCCAAGAGTGAGGCCTTTCCAACCTTTCGGCCGGACTGTGCATGTGCATACGGAGACGGTTGATACCGGCGAGCGCCAGGAAATCTTTGGCTACACCGCTCGCCGCGTGATCGTTCGAACAACTCGCCGATTCAGCCCCGAGAACGATTCCCACCCGAGTTACACGGAAGCGGACGGCTGGTATATCGATCCACCGGCCGCCCGGCTTACTGCTCATCCCTTCCGGCCGGCACGCGCCATTCTTCACTCTGTGGTCAATGGAGAAATCGATACCCCTGTATTCACAGACACCGGCCCACGTGAGAACGGGTTCCGGCTGCTGGTGACGCGCAAATACCGTTCGAGCTCCACCGGTGCGGATGAGAAGATCCGGGTCCACACGTCTGAAGATCGCGAGGAAGTCATGGAGTTCTCCGAAGAAACGCTTGCACCCGATCTATTCGTGCCTCCGCGTGCCTTCCGGCGAGCCTTGCGTCTACCCGGCGAGCGGCCATTGCCGTTTGCTCTTCGCATGCGGCTTGGATGGGAGAGCTTGAAGGATACTTTCGCGGTCAGGTACTAATAACAAGCTTTTCAGTGCCCCGGGTCCCAAATAGTTGCCGCAATGAAGCGCTCATTATGCGGGGCATCATTGAAGTAATAAACGGTAACAATCTTGCCGTCGGGCCGCTGAACACTGCGGGTGTAGCCAAGTTCCCACGTGGCGGCGCTGTCGCGAATGGTTACGATGCCGCCCCAGGTTCTTCCCTGGTCGTGGCTGAGCAACGCCCGGATGCTATACGGTTGCGCGCGATAACCATAAGTAAGGCACAGGCGGCCATCCCGAAGCTTAAACAGCATCGGTGGATTCCCGCCAAACTTACCGGTATCGGCGACAGCACCTTGCCGTTGCCACGTTCCGCCGTCATCGTGGGACCTGTATGCATCGATCCGATTCTCTGTCCCGTCCTTGACGCGAACCATTGTCAGCAATTCTCTGCGCGAAAGCCGTACCGTAGATGGCATGATGGCGAAACCGTCTTTGGGCTCCTCGCCAATGAACGAAACAAATTTCCAGGTGAGCCCGCCATCGATCGTGTGTACGCAGAATGGACGCCCCTCTTTGCGATTTGATTTTGCTGCCGTCAGAAAGACCAGCGCATCACGCTTGCCATTGATCAGGTAGTCCGTGCGAGCAGCGACGCCGTTTCCAAACTGTGGAAAACGGAACGGTCCCTTCCAGGTTCTGCCCTTGTCGTAGGAATACCAGAGCAGCGAGGGACCCGTATTCGAATCGAGAAAGCGAACGGTCATGGCGAAGCCCGGATGCCGGAAGTCCATTGGCTTCTTCATATCTTGTGGCTCATGACCGCCCTGTGCCGGCGGTAGCAAACCGGGGGGTGCCTCGATGGTCCACGTTTCGCCGCCATCCAGGCTGCGTGCGAGCCGCGGCTCTTCCGGTTTGTCATGGTCTTGCTGATGACGATCCGGCGGTTGCTCCTTGAAATACGCGGCGCTGAATCCCACCAGGATTTCATCACCCCACGACCAGATACCGTGATTGGCGGGCCACCCACCAAAGCGGCCGGCCTCCCGGTAGACGAGCTTGTGCTTGGGCGCATCCCCGGCCGAAAGCGCCGGAGCGAATGCCACCGTTCCGGCAAGAACGCAGAAGAAAATGCGCCGCATGCCAGTTCCCAATATATCTGAGGGGCGCCGCGCGGCGGATTACCGCTGGGCAGGACGGACGTTTATACGCCGAGGGCTTCAAGACTCTTTAGTTTCGCCGCCAGCGTGGTCCGCTTCAAGCGCAGGAGCTCTGCCGCCTGTTTCTTATTCCCACCGGACTTCCGCAGCGCCTGCTCGAGAATATTGCGTTCGATCTCGCCGACGGTCCGCTCGAAATCCAGGCCTTCATCAGGCACCGCAACAGTCTGAGCCCCGGCGGAGGCTGCGTGCGTCCTTGGGTGCGGCATCGAGGGCAGCGGAAAGTCGGAGGGAAAGAGTGTCTCGCGGTCCCCGCTCAGCGCGATAGCCATTTCGATGGCATTCTCCAACTGACGGACATTGCCAGGCCACGAATGGGCCCGCAACCTGTCGAGCGTTTGCTCCGTGACGCGCTTGGCGGGGAGATCCTCCTGGCGGCAGATCTTATCCACAAAATGATGGACCAGCAGTGAGATGTCCGCGAGCCGCTCTCGCAGCGGGGGCACCAAAACGGGCACCACATTGAGCCGGTAATACAAGTCCTCGCGAAAGCGCCCTTGCCGGATCCGCTCAACCAGATCGACATTACACGCCGCGATTACACGGACGTCCACCTGCACCGTCTCAGAGCTTCCAATGCGCTGAAATTCGCGCTCCTGCAACACGCGTAATAGCTTCGTTTGTGTCTCGAAAGGCATATCGCTGATCTCGTCGAGGAACAAAGTGCTACGATGGGCCTGCTCGAAGCGGCCGGCGCGCTGATTTACAGCGCCGGTAAAGGCGCCGCGCACGTGGCCGAATAATTCCGCCTCCAACAGTCCCTCCGGCAAAGCGCTACAGTTAATCGCCACCATCGGCAGATGTGCACGCCCGCTTGCCAGGTGCAGCGCGCGTGCCACCATCTCCTTACCGGTCCCGGTCTCGCCGGTGATTAGAACAGTGGCGCGCCGGCAGCCGACTAGATGCACTACCTGCGCGATATTTTTCATCCCTTGGCTTTCCCCGATCAGGAACCGGCGCCACGGCTCCTGTGAGAGCGCATCACCGAACAGCGCGAGTGAGCGGCTGCGGCGGTATTCAACGGCCTCGATCAGAGCGGACTGCAACAATTCGGGCGAGGCCGCACGTTCCAGAAACTGAAATGCGCCTAATTTCGTGAGTCGCACTGCGTCCCGCACGCGTCCGTCCGCGTCGCGGATCAGAATCGGTGCGACAGCATCGGCTCGTCGTAGTTCCTCCAGCAACTCATCGGGAGTCCATTCCGGCATCGGAAAGTTCGCCACCACGGCATCGAATCGCGTGCCCCGCAATTGATTCAACGCCTCAAGCGCATTCAAGGTAAACTCCGCCCATAATTCTGGAATTCCCGCCAGTAGAACCCGATCCTGCTGCTGTCTCTCGGTGGAAGTAATCCATAAAACTTTCATGGTTGGTCTGTTACTTTCGGGTGCCAGGATTCTGGCGACGCTCGACAAAATTTTGCCTCCTACCAACCATCGTCACTCAACGGGAATTCTTTAAACTTTTTATTCGTACTCTCATTCTTAGCCCTCTCTAATGCTTTTCACTCTCTCGGCCTGCGTGAGATCAAACTGTTTTGTCCACATCCCTTGACGAATTTATCTTGCATCGTATGTCCTTTCGTTTTCCAACTGATCGCACGGAGGGAACATGACGGGACATTCACTTACATGGCTTTAGGGAATTCGCGCAAAACGGAACGCGGCGCGATCGGTTCATCTTTTAGGGGACTCGGCAGACTCGGCCTGACTGAAAGCTATGTCGTTCGATGCTGCTCAACGGGAATGTGTACCGCAAAGATGCAACTCCAGTGTGCAGCCTGATTTGTATAATATCCGGCGGAAGTTCGTGTCATTGCGACATTTGGCTACCGCTCCGATCGAAATCGCATGCCCGGATGGTTGTGAGGACGGATCTCATCCCCCGGCTGGAACGCAACAAAGACAATCGCGAGGGTGCGCCTCGTCCATAACGATTCAAATTCGGGACCTATTGAGGCTCGAAGCGCCCTTTGTGCATCCGCCCGAACCTTCGCGGAGTCCTGTATTCTGCCTAGATTCGACAGTAATTCGGCTGCGCGCGCAACGTACCGTTCCTCATCCCAGCCTTTCTCATACTGGGTATCTGCCGCCCGCTGCAAACGGTCAGTGAAGTCATTCCAGCTTAAGGAGGAGCGCAGACTGTGGCGCAAATAGCGATTAACCTGGGCGGATAGGGAGAGGACCCCGAGCAGAGAGGCCCGCATAAACGATCTCCGTTCGAGGGTCACCGTGCACCGAAGTGTGCGAGTATTTATTGCGGGTGTCAAGCCTAAATCTGGGTAATGGCCAACTTATTGAAAACATGAACACACTTTACGCCGAATTTCGCGTTTTATAGGACGTTAGCGATAACTCGCGTCGGGATTAATGAAAACAGGCTGGACCTCCCGGCACCGAAACATATCGGGGCCCGTACTGCCGACAACCGAAAACTTGTCGGTGGCCTCAGGATTCGGGAAGAGGTCGCCCATCACATGATATTGCACAGACCTCTGCATCACGTTCGCGGAGGCTGCGTGTACTTCTCGCTGGATGGCGCAAGTAAATCTCCGGGCCACGTGGCAGGCTGGGTATCCCTTACTCGAAGTGGACCGGCTGGGTGAACGCGCCGTTTCCGGCCGAGTCCCACACGGCAAAGCGCACCCACTTCTTGCCCGCGATATCAAAAGGGACGTGGAAACGGTGGCTGCTGAAAGGCGGCAGATCCGTCAGGGAGATAATCTCGTGGCCTGACGTCTTCCCGTCGCCCCATACAAGTTCAGCGAATTCAGGCGGGAATGTCCACTCGACTTCGGCATTATAGAACCGTTGCGGACCTGTTCCTTCGATGCTCCAATTACGGAACAACACTTCTCCGCTGGTGACAAAGTAGTCCCCGGCGCGCATGGCTTTGAGAACCGGCGACCAGTCATCGAAGCCCGGAACATGGTCGAGCTTGACGTAATTTACAACCAGTTGGGGAAACGTCTCATCATCCGGATATTTCATGTACGTGTCGCCTTCAGCAATCATGTACTTCGGACCGGACCAATTGTTCATATCATCCAGCAACCCGAGGCAGCGTGCTTCACAGAGGCGCTTCTCCGACTGGTCCACGGGTAGGGACTGGAAGGAGCCGCCGAGATAACGGTCGCTGTTGAAAAAGTCCGTTGTGCGGACCGCGTCGGGATAACCCGCCGAGCCCTTGGTGCGGGGATGCGTCTGCCAAACCAATCCCTCTTCGTCTTTCAATAACTGGAATTCCGTCCCTGCCGTGCTGGTATGGTAGACCTTGCCGTAGGGCTGGACATTTTCGATCAGCGGCTGCGAAGGCTCCGTGCTCCCGAGATGGCGCACGTGAGTGAAGAAGACCGGGCGCGGGAAAACGAACATATAATGGCCTCCGAAGTTCGCGTCCGGTTCTTCTCCAGGGATAAGCAGGAAGTCACGATCGGAAAAACGCTGGCAGCCTTCAAAGTAAACTTTCTGTTCGTTCAACCGAATCTTTCCGGTGTCGGTAGGGTGTGAGTCACCATGGAAATCCGCGAGGATCGCAATGTTTATGCCGAGGGCCCGGAATACCGGTAACCAGGAGGGTTGCTCATCGATGCTGCCGGCATCCCGGAGTTCTTCATTGAAATGGAAATGGAAATGACTGACCAGCACTTTGAAGCCCGGGATGGGCTTGTAAATATCGTCATGCGTAAGCGCCATAACCTCCTGCTGGGTCGCATGGCTGTCGCCGGGACTCAGATAGAAGTACATAGGCATGTGCTGCCAGGTTCCTGGAGGCGCGTTATACAGCGCGAAGTTATCGCTTTCTCCGCGGGATTCGTGCACGCGACGGTTCCACACGTCGTCTGAGATGCCATCGGGACGGTGTCCCACTTCGCGATCTGGCTGCCGCACGCCGAGGGCGAAGGATTCTGCGTTGTCTTTGCGGTAATAGATGTAGCCAAGATTAGTTTCGACTTCCCGCGCGAAAAAAAACTTGTGGGATGGCGGAAAGAAGGCGAGCGATCCTCCACCGGCTTCCAGAATGCCCAAACGATTGCGCGCGCGGAGGCCAACAGGTTGTTGATTTACTGCGCCGCCGAACTCATACTTCTGCCAGGCTCGCGCCGTATCGCGCCACACCAGTTGCGTATCTTTGCCGATTGCCAAGCCCTTCAATCCGGCCACGTATTTGTAAGCTACTGAGGGCTCCTCAGTTTTGGCGATGGCTTCCTGGCGCAACAGGTTGGTGCCACGATAAACGGTGTATTGTAGCTGCCCGGAAAAGATTCCCAAATCCAAACCGGGGAAGGATACTTCCAGCCGGCGGCCCTCGGTTTTCACCTGGCAGCCGGTGGAATGATACTTCGCCCACGCGCGTCGAATTTCCTCAGGCTTTCGAGGTAAATCCATGTTGGTCCCGGATCGCCCCGGAATCATCAGCGGCGCATCCCAAAACGCATTCCATTTTTCCCGATTCACCAGCTCCGGTGTGAACTGGATTTTGAGCTCCCGTAGCGGGGCCATCTGCTGCTCCGATAGACGGCGTACTCCACTGGTAACCTGAAACTCCGGCGTGAGATCGTGCCCCAGCGCGATCCAGCCGCCGCTCCCACTACGTGCAGCCAGTTCTTGTATCATCGGCTGATCTTCGCGAATCGTAAAGGACGCGCGCAACTGCTCGTCATGTTCACCCTGCCAAGCAACTCTAAGGACACCTCGGACCATCTCCGCTTTTAGTCCCTCTTGGGGTTTATAGCCTTGAAGATCGCAATTTAAGCTCTGGCCTGGCGCCAGTGCAGCGCATATCGACGCATACAGCGCGAGTTCGTAAATCTTCACAATCCAACCTCCTAGTTTTGTGCGCCAGAATACTTGCGCATCGCATCTGCCACGCGTTGACTATCCAGTATATCGTTCAAGAGCCGCTAGGGATCTGCTTAGTAGCTTGGCGATATGCATACAACGGAACGCGGCGGCAGCGTATCTCTGCTTCCGAGTGAGATGCCGCCGCGTGCTGTGTGCTCTCCAGTTCAACGGGGAAGCTTGGTCGACCTCGACACGCTGCCCAGACCAGGTAGAGAGACCACACAAGACCGCTACAACATTTCTAGCGCCTTATTCTTCGGCCGCGGGAAGGCGGCGTCGAGCGCCGAAAGCTCGTTTGCGGTGAGCGCGATTTCGGCTGCACCCCGGTTTTCTTCTACGTGTTTTGGGTCGGAGGATTTCGGGATTACGATGATCTCCGGCTGCGCAAGCAGCCATGCTAACGCCACCTGGGACGGGCTTGCATCGCGAGCCGCGGCGATCTTCTTCAGCTTGGAATTGCCTATCAGTCGCCCCTGCTCCACAGGGGAATAGGCCATTACCGGAACGCGGTGCTCGCGGCACCATGGCAGCAGCTCGTGCTCCACGCTGCGACGCGTGAGATTGTAGAGAATCTGATTCGTCGCGATCTCGTGCCCGCGCGGTATACTCCACGCCTCCTCCATATCCTTTGTGTCGAAATTGCTGACGCCAAACGATGAGATTTTGCCTGCGCCTTGTAGTTCCCCGAAGGCGTCCAGCGTTTCCGAAAGCAAAATGGGGCCGCGCCAGTGCAATAAATACAAATCGATAAAATCGACCTGAAGGCGCTGTAGACTGCGATCGCAGGCGGCGATGGCTCCGCTGTGGCTCGCGTTTTGGGGCGAAACTTTGCTGACCAAAAATACGTCCTGGCGACGACCGCGGATGGCTTCGCCCACCACCCTTTCAGCGCCGCCGTCGCCGTACATCTCCGCGGTATCGATCAGAGTCATGCCGAGATCGATTCCGCGCTGAAGGGCTTCCACTTCGCGTGAGAAGCGGCGTGTATCCTCGCCCATTTTCCAGGTTCCGAGACCAAGGGCCGGAACCTTACGTCCCGAAGGTAGAGTAACGGTCTTCATCCATTTCCAGGATATCGTTACAATCGGTTCGCCAACTCTATCGTTCCTACCCGGCCCGCACCTTGGCCAGTTCCGCCTCGTCGAACTCGATACCGAGTCCAGGCCGCTCCGGCACTGTCGCCGATCCCGGTTTGTGCTCGATCGGCTCCTTTAAGAGACGATTGCCGAACGGACTATCCAACAAGTTGCCACCTTCCATAATGATGAAGTTGGGTGTTGAGACTGCCAATTGCAGCGATGCGCTGAAGTACACTGCGGTGCCGGTACTGATATGCGGCGCCCACAATACGCTGTGCGCATCCGCCATGGCCGTGATGCGATTCAGCGCCGTGATACCGTCGGCGCGGCAGATATCCGGATTGACGATATCGGCGCCTCCCGATACCAGCAAATCGCGAAATTGAAACTTGTTGCAGAGTTCCTCGCCCACGGTGATCGCCGTATCCAGCGATTCAGCTAATTTCGGATAGGATGGCATATCATCGGGCGCCAGAGGATCTTCCCACCACCCGATGTCGCCCAGGCGGTCAAGCTCACGCCCGACTTTCATCGCTTCGAACAATTTATACGCCCCGAGCGAATCGACCAGCAGTTGTCCTTTACCGCGAATCGCTTCAGCT
>Ga0070735_10004931_pt1 | contig 11142 bp, 8 predicted proteins | sample Coa_R1_FD_66443 | JGI IMG/M metagenome (GOLD analysis project Ga0070735, IMG submission 66443) | Surface soil microbial communities from Centralia Pennsylvania, which are recovering from an underground coalmine fire - Coalmine... | ecosystem: Environmental > Terrestrial > Soil > Unclassified ... | reverse complement strand
CCCACGAATGCGACATCAGGAAGCCGACGACCTTTCCATCTTTGCCGAGGCGAAAGACGAGCGGCTCTCCGGCGGGCCGTCCGCTCTCGACGGTGAACAGCAGTGGATCGTCGGTCGCGATGAGGCGCTGATCCGGCGCGGGCGGCACGGTGGCGCTGCCGGGATTGGCGATCACCAACTCGCCGTTGCGGCTCGCAACCAATGCGATGCCGCCCATCCACGAATCCTGGTATCTGCCGATGAAGCGCCGATACTTTTCCGGCGTGGAAACCGGCTTGCGCAAGAGCGGCGCCGTCTCAGTCGCGCGAATCGCGGGAATCAGCGCTTCGAGCAAATCGTGGCCAATCGTGTCGAACGCCACGTTCGGATTGCCGTTGGTCAGAACGACCGTTCCAATCCGATGCTGCTTGTTGAAGGTGATCTTCGTGAGGAACCCGTGAATGCCGCCGCTGTGGTTATGATAGATGTTCTCGCCGCGCCGGTCCGCGCGCCATCCCAGCCCGTAGCCGGCCATCCAGTCGGGCTCCATGAATTGCGCGCGATGCATTGCGGTGAGCGTCGCGCCCTTCAGCACCTGCGCGCCGGCACGCGCCTCCGCATCGGTGCGGAACTGCAATGAAATCCAGCGCGCGAGGTCGTTCACCGACGAATAGAGCGAGCCTGCGGCATCCCATCCGCGCAGCGGCGGATGCGGCGCGATTTGCGGCTCACCCTCGAGCCACCGAATGGTGTATCCGGTCGCCATTCGAGGTCGCATCGCATCGCTAAGCGCGAAGTCGCTGGAATTCATCCCGAGCGGATGCAGGAGGTTGCGCTGTATATAGTCGGCATACGGCATACCGCTGATGCGCGCGATCGCCTCGCCCATCAGCGCGAAACCCAGGTTGGAATATTTGTATTGCGTCTCGGGCTTGATGACGATTTCGGTGCGCGGCAACGCCGCGATCATCTCCTCGATCGGAGGAAACTCCAGTCGCTCCCATCCGTTGTTCGGTCCTTCCCCGATTAGCCCAGAGGTATGCGTGAGGAGGCGGCGAAATGTCACCTTGTCTGGCGCGGCGAAGCGCGCCTTTACCGCGCCGAACTCGGGAATGTAGCGCGCGATCGGATCATCGAGGCCGAGCCTGCCCTCGTCGCGAAGCTGCATGATGGCGGTCGCGGTGAACGTCTTGGTGATCGAGCCGCATCGAAAGAGCGTGTCGGCATCCATCGCGCGATCGCTCGCGAGGTCCGCGTAGCCGAAGCCGCGGCTCCATACGAGATCTTGGTCGCGCACAATGCCGACCGCCGCGCCCGGCACCAGATCGCGCTCCAGCGTGCGCACGATGATGCTTTCGAGCTTCGGAACCAACGACTTCACAACTTGGTCTTCCATTGGATGCTCCAAGGTGGGTGTCGTAACGACGTATCACTTTTCGCGCTCTGGCGTATATTCACGATGTGTCACGGCGCAGTGGAGCCTCACTTGACTGCCTCGCGAGGGCAACGGACGATCATTACGGGCTCGCGCGTCATTATAATTTGGGGGTTTGGTGAAAGGGCGGATTGCGTTTGCGGCTATGCTGATGTGGTTTGCGATCATCGCGCCACTTCGCAGCGAAGCCCGCGCGGCCGCGTGCCGCGATCCCATCGTCAATCCTGCCGAAGTCCAGGTCGGCGACCGCTTGTTTCGCGAGACCCGCTTTTCGCAATTCTTTTTCGCCTTCCTGCAAGGATCGCCCAATCGCACGGTCAACACTCCCCTGCGGCCACCCGACCCGACGGTGCGCTTCGAGCAGAATGCCGCGGGCAAGCCGCTGCCGGATCCGTTCCGCACTCAGAGCATGAACTGCCGCAATTGCCATCTCGGCAACGACTTGCTCGGCGTTTCGCGTTTCGATGGACGCACCTATTGCGATTTCGCGTCGCGCAGCCCGATTCCGATACGGCAGGGCGATAGCCACACCACCACGCCGCGCAATTCGCAACCGCTGGTCAGCGTAACTATTGCGCGCCGGGTGCCATTCGTTTTTCACTTCGACGGCGAATTCGCGAGCATCACGGATCTCACGCTCGGCACGATGACGGGGCGCAACTTCGGATGGCTTCCAACCGAGTTCGCGCAGGCCGAGGCGCACATCATCAACGTCATCAAGAACGACAACGGCAAGAACGCGCTCGCGCGTAAATACGGATGCGGCGGATTTCCCTACAGCGTGGTCTTGAAGGGGACCGATCCGCGCTTGCCCGCGAACCTGGTGCTGCCGCAGCAGTATCGCATCGATGTGACGACGGCGAGCGATCAGGACATCCTGAGCGACATCGGCGCTCTCATCCAGGCCTACATGGACTCGATCGCATTCAACCTCGACGAGCCGTCCTCGCCCTACGACGTGTTCCTGATGAAGAACCAACTACCGATCGCGCCCAATTCCGGCGAAACGAATATCGCGTACGCGCAGAGGCTGCTGGGCCTCGTCAACAATTTGCAAAATCCGCAATTCGTCACCCAACCGAAAGACGGCGTGCTGCGGCTGCATAAGGGGCAGAAATTTCAGTTCGGGCCGAATGAGCTCGCGGGGCTGAAGGTATTTTTCACGCAGGCGACCTTGCCGGTTTCAGGAGGCGCCGGCAACTGTATCGCGTGTCATACGCCGCCGGCTTTCAGCGACGACATTTTTCACAACACCGGAGTCGCGCAACTCGAATATGACACCGCGCAAGCAATGCCGGGCGCGTTCGCGTCGCTCACGATTCCCGACCTCGACACGCGCAACGCGAATTTCGATGAGTATCTTCCGCCGTCGCCGAATCATCCCGACGCGACCGGAATGTTTCGCTCCCCGGCGTCATCGGACAATCCCGGCTTCACCGACCTCGGCGTATGGAACATCGTGGGCAATCCCGATATTCCAAATCCGCAGAGCGCGCTGATGCAAATCCTGTGCGCGGAATTCAACCTGAGCGGCGATAATTGCACGCCCGCCAACATCCTTCCGATGGCGATCGCGCTTTTCAAAACACCCTCGGTGCGCGATCCAGGGCAATCCAATCCCTACATGCACAATGGCTCCCTGAGCACGCTTGGCGACGTGCTCAATTTTTATGAGCAGGTTTCCTCGATGGCGCGCGCGGGGCAGCTTCGCAACGCCTCGCCGGAACTATCGAATGTCTTCATCAATGGCGATGACACAGCGCCGCTGACCGCGTTCCTCAACTCGCTAAACGAAGACTACAGATAGTTATTATCTTCCTACAAAGCGGCCGGGGCGGCGCTCGGCGACCGCCTTGATTCCCTCGCGATGGTCCTCGGTTCTCATCAGGCGCGACTGCTCGATGAACTCGATATCGGTCTGCGCCCTGACCGCCTCGGCGAGGCCTTGCCGCATCGTCTTGCGCGTCGAAAGAAGCGCCAATGGCGCGTTTTCCGCGATCTCGGCCGCTAGCGCCGTCGCCGCTTCGCGCAACTTGTTCGGCTCCACAAGCACATCGGCGAGTCCCCACGCGAGCGCTTCTTCGCCGTTGATCCGGCGTCCAGTGAGAAACATCAGCGCCGCCTTTTGATGGCCGATGAGGCGCGGGAGCGTATGGGTCAGGCCGAATCCTGGATGAAATCCAATCTTCACGAAGTTCGCGGCGAACCGCGCCTCGGGCGACACGACGCGAAAATCCGCCACCAGCGCAAGACCGAAGCCGCCTCCGATCGCGGCGCCTTGCACTGCGGCGACGATCGGCTTTTTGCAACTGAACAGCCGTACCGCCTCGGAGTAGAGAGGATTTCCGCCGGCCTGCCCGGGCTCCGCGCCGACCGCCTGACGATTGGCGAAATTGGCGCCCGCGCAGAATGACTTGCCCTCAGCGGAGAGCACCGACGCGCGGCAATCCATATCGTTGTCGAGCGTGTCGAACGCGCTGACGAGGTCCTTGATCAGCGCGACGTCGAAGTAATTGTGAGGCGGGCGATGAATCTCGACCTGCGCCACGTTGCCCTTCATCGCAACCGAAACATCGCCGTATTTTGCTTCCGTCATGTGAATCCTCCGCGCGTGGATCATTACAAGGAGTGGCCGCTGCGGTCGAGAGCGAGCGAACCGTGTTGATCGTGCGCCACGCGCATGGCAGACGTTGATCAATACCTCCAATGACTCCAGACGATCAGCGCGCTCCAATACTCGAAGCGATCGAGATCTCGAAAAGCTACGGCGCGCGACTCGCGCTCGACAACGTCAGTCTTGCGGTGCGGCCCGGCGAAGTTGCGGGATTGCTCGGCCCCAACGGCGCGGGCAAAACCACCACGCTGTCGATTCTATCCACCCTGGTGCGCCCCGATCGGGGCCGCGTGCTTATCGATGGCAAGCCGGCGAAATCCGATCCGCGCCGCCTGGGGCGGATGCTCGGACTGGTACCGCAAACGCTCGCGCTCTATCCGACCTTGAGCGCAGTGCAAAACGTATGGCACTTCGCGCGGATGCAGGGCGTGTCGAGCGCCGACGCGAGCATCGCGTGCGCGCGCGTGCTCGAGGAAGTCGGACTGAGCGAACGCGCCGCCGACCCGATGCACACGTTTTCGGGCGGAATGAAGCGGCGGCTCAACCTCGCATGCGGCATCGTGCATCGGCCCGCGGTGCTGATGCTCGACGAGCCGACGGTCGGCGTTGACCTCCAGTCGCGCGAGCAAATTCTCACGCTGGTGCGCCGACGTGCTGACGCGGGCGCGGCGGTGATTTACAGCACCCACTACATGGAGGAGGCGGAGCGCATTTGCGATCGGGTGCTGCTCATCGATAGCGGCAGATTGATCGCGGACGGCACTATCGAGAAGCTGGTCGCGCTCGGCGGCGGACGCCCGCGCCTGGAGCTGACCTATCGTGGGCAGTTGCCCAATGGATGGAGCGCGAAGTTCGCCGACGTTCACGAAATCGCGAATTTTGGCGGCGAAGGACATCTCGCGCTGGAGATGCCGTCGCTCACACAGGTGCCGGAGGTGCTGCAACAACTGCGCGCCTCGGATGTCAACGTGCTCGACTTCAGCGTGCATAGCCCGAATCTCGCCGACGCGTTCATCGCGCTGACCGGGCGCAGCCTGCGCGACAACGTGTAGCGGACCTGCGATGCTGCGCGCGATCCGGCTCACCATCGCCAACGAGGCGCGGCTGCTCATCAAGGATCCCATCGTGCTGTTCATGCTGCTGTTCGCGCCGGTGGTGATCATCGCGGTCGCGGGCTACTCGCTGGGCGCGTTGTACGGCGGCGCGGATGCTACGTTTCGGCTACCCGTGGTGAATGAGGATCGTGGCGCGGTCGCCGACGGCATCATCGATGCGCTGCGTCATCAGCGATCGATCAGCATCGAGTTGTTCGACGATTCCGATCAGGCGCGACGCGCCGTGAACTATCGCGATCGCACGCCGATCGCGATCGACATACCGCCGGGCACTACCGCGGCGGTCGAGGCGGGCCGCGATCCGAAGCTGATACTTTTTATAGACCCAGTCCGCCGGATCGAGGCCGACGCGATCGAGCTTCACATCGACGAGTTGTGCCGCGGGGTCGGCGAGCGGGCGCGCGCCGCGGCGCAAAAACGCATCGACGATGCCTTCGCGGAGCTCCGCACGAACCTGCATCGGCTCGCGGAGGAGATCGCGGGCGAGCAGGAGCATCTGCGGACACAAACGAGGAGCACTCAAGCTGCGATCGAGGGATCGATACGCGCGCAGATCGAAGCCGCCATGAAAAGGACGGAAGATGCGGCCGCCACGACCATACGGACTCGTCAGGATGAAGCGTGGCGCGACGTGCAACATCAGCTCGCCGCGCGCGAGGCGATTTTGCGCAGGATTCAGGACTACCTCGCGCGGTTGCAGGAAAGTCAGCGCGCGTTCGAGGCATGGCTCGCGAAGCTGAGAACGCTCGCGGGCAGCCACGCATCGGACATCCCGCCGCCTCCATCGTTTCCCACGCCGCCTTCCGAAGAGGATCTCGCGCTGCTCGCCAGGCCGATCACACCGCCGAAGCTCGACGCGACCTTGCCGACGCCATCCGGCGATGCATTCGCGATCAAGATTCCCAAACCGCCCGCGATGAGCGATACGAATCTCACCACCGAACTCGACCATCTCGAAGCGGCGCACGCACCGACGTTGCCCGGCAATCTGACATTCATCGAACGGTCCGCCCTCGAAGGCGAACCGACGATCGTCAACGCATTCGATCAGTATGTGCCGGGCTTCGGCATCACGTTTCTGCTCATCGGCATGATGCTCGGCATCGCGCTGACTCTGTTCGATGAGCGCGAGTGGGGCACGCTGCGGCGTCTGCGCGTGAGCGGCGCGCCACTGTCGGGCCTGCTGCTCGGCAAACTGATCGCGCGCTTCCTCGTCGGCATCGCGCAGATGGTGTTGCTGTTCGCGGTGGGACGGGCACTATTCGGCATCGAGCTCGGGCGCTATCCGCTGGCACTGCTTATTCCGACCGTCGGCATTTCATTCGCGTCAGCAGCGCTAGGTTTGCTGATCGCATCGATCGCGCGCGCGCATGATTCGGTGATGCCGTTCGGGGTCACGTTAAGCATGGCTATCGCGGCGATTGGCGGATGCTGGTGGCCTCTCGATTTCGAACCTCCGTGGATGCGCGCGATAGCACTCTTTGCGCCGACGACCTGGACGATGCAGGCCTTCAACGACTTGATGATCCGCCATCAGCCGCCGTGGGTAGTGCTACGACCGTTCGCCGCGACGATAGGTCTAGGACTAGTGTTCCTGGTGGCAGGGCTTGTACGCTTCGCTATGCTCGAAGACTAAGACCTACGCATCGGTCCATTTCCAGTTCGCGATTTCCGGAATGTCTTCCAGATGCTCCACTATATACTTACGATGGCGCTCCAAGGATTCCTGGCATAGCTGGATAAGCTGACCTGAGCCGGGAATCGTCGACGCCCGCCGTAAGGCCTCAAGGCATAGATGGAAGCGGCTGGTCTTGTTCAGCACCACCATGTCGAATGGCGTGGTAGTAGTGCCTTCTTCGATGTAGCCGCGCACGTGGAAGCGTTGCGCGTTGGTTCTGCCATGAAGGATCTCGTGAACCGCGCGCGGATAGCCATGAAACGCGAAGACGACATCGGTAGTGCCGGTGAAGAGACTGATAAAGGTCTCCTCGTCCATGCCATGAGGATGCACATCGGGCGGCCATAGCTTCATAAGATCGACTACATTGACGACGCGCACCTTCATAGCGGGTAGATGTTTGCGCAATAGCCATGCTGCCGCGAGGGTCTCCATGGTAGATACATCGCCGGCGCAGCATAAGACTATGTCTGGCTTGCCATGCTGATCGTTGCTTGCCCAGTCCCATCGCGAGGCGCCCCGCGAGCAGTGCTCGCGCGCGTCGTCGATGTTGAGATACTGCAAGTGCGGCTGCTTATCGATGACTATAAGGTTGATGTAGTTATGACTGCGCAGACAGTGATCGGCGACCGAAAGTAGGCAGTTAGCATCGGGAGGCAGGTATATGCGAGTTATGATTCCCTGCTTGGTAAGAATGCTATCGATAAATCCCGGTCCTTGATGACTGAAGCCATTGTGATCGTTGCGCCAGCAGGTCGAAGTAAGAAGATAATTAAGCGATGGAACGGGCTTGCGCCACGGCAGTTCGGTCGCGCATGTCTTAAGCCACTTGGCGTGTTGCGATGTCATCGAATCGACGATCATCGTAAAGGCTTCATAGCTCGCAAACACGCCGTACCGTCCCGTAAGCGTGTAGCCTTCCAGCCATCCCTCCTGATTGTGCTCCGATAACACCTCCATCACGCGGCCATCGTGCGAAACGTGATCGTCGTAAGGATAGATGGTGCTGACGAGGCATCGATTCTCGACTTGGAACACATCGCCGAGGCGATTGGAGTTGGTTTCGTCAGGACAGAAGAGACGGAAATTGTGCTGGTTCTCGTTGCGCTTGAAAATGTCGCGCATCATCGTACCGAAGCATTTGGTGTTCTCGACCTGTACCGCTCCGTGGTCTTTCAACTCGACCGCGTAACGAGTGTAGTCGGGAACCACCAATGGCTCGGGAAATTCGCCGCCATTCGCGATAGGATTCGCGCTCATCCTGCGATGACCAGTCGGCGCGGTCTTGGCAATGTCGGCGTTGAGGCGGCCGTTGCGATCGAATAGCTCATCAGGACGATAGCTATGCATCCACTGTTCGAGCATTTTCAGATGCGCGGGATTTTCCCTGACGTTGGCGAGCGGCACCTGATGCGCGCGGAAGGTTCCCTCAATCTGCAGGCCGTCGACTATCTTGGGACCGGTCCATCCCTTAGGAGTACGCATGACGATCGCCGGCCATCGCGGACGCTCGTTGACGCCGCGGCTGCGCGCATCGTTCTGAATCCGGCGAATCGCGCCATAGCATGCGTCTAAGGTCGCGGCCATCTGCTGATGCACGGCCATCGGTTCGTCGCCCTCGACGAAGTAGACCTCGTAGCCATGAGCGGTCAGAAGCTGCCGGATTTCTTCATCCGGTTCGCGCGCGAGCACCGTAGGACCGGAAATTTTGTAGCCGTTGAGATGCAGGATCGGAAGCACCGCGCCATCGCGCGCAGGATCGAGAAAGTTGATGCCCTTCCACGAGCCCTCGAGCGGAGCAGTTTCCGCTTCGCCGTCACCAATCACGCATGCGACGATGAGGTCGGGATTATCGAAAGCCGCGCCGAACGAATGCATGAGGCAATAGCCGAGCTCGCCACCCTCGTTGATGGATCCGGGAATATGCGGGCCCGCGTGACTGGGAATGCCGCCCGGCGTCGAGAATTGCCGAAACAGAATTCGCAATCCTTCGAGGTCCTGCGAGACCTTCGGATAGACTTCCGAATAGGTGCCCTCGAGGTAAGCCTGCGCGACGACTGCGGGGCCGCCATGGCCCGGCCCCGAAACATAAATCATCGAGGCGTCGTGCTCGCGGATGATGCGATTCAAGTGGACATAGACGAGATTCTGGCCGGGCGAGGTTCCCCAGTGCCCGAGCAATCGCGGCTTGATGTTGTCCGCGGTGAGTGGCTCGCGGAGCAGCGGATTTTCCTTGAGATAAATCTGGCCGATGGTGAGATAGTTGGACGCGCGCCAGTAGGCGTCGATGAGTTGCAGCTCGTGAGTCGGAAGTGTTCCAGGCATGATGAAATCCTCGCGCGAAGAGAAGAATCGATCGCGTCGCAATGCGACAGGTAGATTCTATCTTCGACGGAAGCGAGTAGGTAGGAAATTCAGTTCCGCGAAAATGCGCGAAATATGCGAAATATGAACGATGAGTGAATGAATCGCCGCGTTCGAGGGTTTGGCCTCCGCGCGTGCGAGGAACCCCTCACTCCATCATGCGGCGCATTGTCTCCGGATCCATCGCTCGCGGAATGAAGCGGCGCAATTCGGCTTCCGATTCACCGGCGTGAAACCTCCGCGCGAGGTCGTCGGGATCGAGTGATCCGCCCATCAAGTTCTCGCCGAGCTTATTGCGCATCCAGTCGTGCCACTCGGGTTTCGCGACGTTGTCGATGGCCAGCTCAATGCCATTGTCGTCGGGATCGCGATAGTAGAGGGACATCGTGATTCCATGATGCATATTGAACTGCGGCGTGATTCCGGCCGCTTTGAGGCGTTCGTAAGTGGCGATCCAGTCGGCGAAGTTCGCATAGAAAAAGGCCATATGATCGAGGCCGCTGCTGTTCTTCGCTTTTTTCACCACGCCGGGAATCGCGAACAGCGCGATGCGATGATGCTCGTCGTCGTAAGTCAGGAACGCGCCGAAGCCGCTTTCATACAAAACCTTTGCGTTGAAGACGGTCTTGTACCATTCGATCATTTCCTTGAGGCAGGTGGTGCGCAGGACCATGTGCGAGATGCGCGGCGGCGCGACTTCGCGATTTCCATTCGTGCTCATGATCTTCCTCCGTTTTGACTCAGCTAAGGCTTTTCGACGACATCGGCAAACGCGCGCATCGCGGCCGCGACGAAGGCCCGCACTCGCGCGATGTCCTTTTTGCCGCGATGTCCAGCCATGTCGGTATGCGTGAATGAATCGACGCCCCACGGACGCACCGTCGCGATCGCATTCGCGACGTTCTCCGGCGACAGTCCGCCCGCGAGAATCACTGGCACGCGCGAGCGCGCGACGACCTCGCGGCAAATCGCGTATTCGTGGACCTCGCCGGCGGCGCCTTTCGCGCCTGCCTCGAGCATCAGGAAATCCGCGCAATGCTGATGCGCATCCACTTCGCTCATCGTCTCGCCCGCGCGCACGGCGATCGCGCGCAGCAGCCTGACCGGCGCGATGCGCTCGCGAATCCATGCGCAATCGTCGGGATCGAGCTCGCGCGCCGCGATGTGGAGAATGTCAGGCCGGACCGCATCGACCATCGCGCAGATTTCGTCGCGATCGTCGAGCAGCGACATCGCGACGCCACGGGCGCGCGGCCGCGCGCCGGCCAGAATGTCGCGCGCGAGGTGCGCATCGACACCCTCGGGCACCACACCTGCTTCAGCCACTACGACGCCGATGAGATCGGCGCCCGCTTCCGCCGTCGCGACCGCATCGGCAATCGAAGTGAGGCTGTAAATCTGGACGACCATGACTCATCGCAACCGTTGCACAAAATTCCTCGCAATGCGATGACGATGTGACTACGCGCAGCGAGGTGCCTCGTCGAATCGAAAGGGTTGCTTTCGGGAATTCGCGTGATCGATTGCGGAACCTATATCGCCGGTCCGGCGTCGTGCACCGTGATGTCGGATTTCGGCGCCGATGTCATCAAGGTCGAACGTCCCAGCGGCGATCTGTGGCGCGTCTTCTCGCATCTGCCCGGCACCGCGAAATCCGACCTCGATTGGTGCTGGATTCTCACCACGGATTTGCTCGGGTGACTGCTCAGTTAGACCATATGAGAGAAGGGCTTCAAGCGTTTTCGACGCTTCGCGTTACAGCCTCAAAAGTCGATTTGGTTCCAAATATTGATCTGTAGGCGCCTGACCGAAAAGCTCATAACGGTCAGCACGGGACAGATGCTATTGGAGCGCGCCAAGCGCTCGGGTTCGCGGCAGTCCTCAAGCGGAGCTACAATGCGCATCGCGCATCGCGAATCGAAAGCGCGAAAAACGGGAGTGAGACCCGATGGATGAG
>Ga0070735_10004930_pt1 | contig 11143 bp, 7 predicted proteins | sample Coa_R1_FD_66443 | JGI IMG/M metagenome (GOLD analysis project Ga0070735, IMG submission 66443) | Surface soil microbial communities from Centralia Pennsylvania, which are recovering from an underground coalmine fire - Coalmine... | ecosystem: Environmental > Terrestrial > Soil > Unclassified ... | reverse complement strand
GTTGTCAAACTGCTCGATGAAGTGGTGCTGTCGTTCGAGCGCGCGGGCATTTTGAGCTTGCTGCCGATTCGCGAGGGCGACCAGGTGCACGAGGGCCAGCTCGTGGCGATGCTCAAAGATGACGTGGCAAGGGCCGCACTGGCGGTCGCCGAACAGGAAGCCTCCAGCGACGTCGATATTCGCTTCGCGCAGAAAGCCAGCGAAGTGGCCCAAGCCGAGTACGATAAGATCATGGAGGCCAACCGGCGCTTCCCGGGCACCGTCCCCGACGTTGAAGTCCGGCGGGCGCGCCTGGCCGCCGACAAGACGGTGCTGGAGATCGAAAAGGCGACGCATACCCGCGCCGTGCACCTGCTCAAGCGCGATGAAGCCGCCGTGCAGCTCGAAACCTACAAGATCGAGGCGCCTTTCGACGGCTTCGTGACACGAGTGCATTTTTCGAAGGGAGCATCGGTGCGGCCCGGCGACAGCGTCATTGAGCTGGTCAGCACGAAGCGCGTTCGTGTGGAAGGCTACGTGGCGGTGAGCGATTTGGGAGCGGTGCGGCCGGGATCGAAAGTCAGCGTGCGGTTGGAGTCGCCCGACACGAGCGCCGAAGGGGCGAAGATCTCGTATCCCGGCAAGATCGTGTTCGTCGACGTCAAATCGCGGCCGGTCGAGCACACGGTTCGTGTTTGGGCCGAAGTCGAAAACCTCGAGAACATGCTGCGCGCGGGACTCACCCCGTCGATGACGATTCTGCCGCCGGCGAACGACTGAATCCCTTGAGCATCGCGCCTACGAATTTGGTGGCGTCGACGAAGCGTCCCGTGCCCCTCCGTCGGCGGGCCGACTTGATCGTCGAGCACATCGAATATCAGCGCGGGACGTACTACGTCGTCAAAGACCCCATCAGCCTCAAGTATTACCGCCTCGACCCCGAACACTACCGCGTGCTCGAGCTGCTCGATGGAACGCGCAGCCTGGATGATTTGCGGACGCAGCTTCTGCTCGATTTTCCTTACGTGCGGGCCACGCTCGCCGACTTGCAGGGCGTCGTCGTCGATCTGCACGCCAAAGGCATCGTGTACAGCGATCGGCCCGGTCAAGGACGAGTCATGCTCGAGCGCCGGCGCGAGGCCCGCGGCAAGCGCTGGCTGGCGCTGATTCAGAACATCTTGTATTTGCGGCTGCCGGGCTGGGACCCCGAATGGACGCTGGCGCGGCTCTACCCGCTCGTTCGCCCGGCATTCCGTCCCTGGGGAATGGCGCTGCAAGCGGCGCTGATCGTTTCGGCTTACATGCTCTTGGCGACTCAGTTCGATGCATTCCGCCAGAACCTCCCGGAATTTCAGCAGTTCTTCGGATGGCCCAACCTGATCTTTCTGTATCTCACGCTGGGCGCCACGAAAGTCATCCACGAGCTGTGGCACGCGCTTTCGTGCCGCCATTTCGGAGGTGAATGTCATGAAATCGGCCTTATCTTTCTGGTTTTCAGCCCGACGCTTTATTGCGATGTCAGTGACTCGTGGCTTTTGAAAAATAAATGGCAGCGGATCGCGATCGGCGCGGCCGGCATGTGGGTCGAGTCGGTGCTCTCGTCGGCGGCGCTTTTTTTGTGGTGGTTCACGAGCCCGGGGCTCGTGCATCACCTGTGCTTGAACGTGTTCTTCGTCTCGACGATTTCGACCGTCGTGTTTAACGCCAATCCGCTCATGCGCTACGACGGTTACTACATGCTCAGCGATTTTCTGGAAATCCCCAATCTGGCTGAAAAGTCCCGCAATCTCTTGCGAAACGCATTCGCCCGGACCTGCCTGGGAATCGAAACGCGCGAAGAGGCGTTTATGCCGCAGCGCGGCCGGGGCTGGCTGGTGGCCTATGCCATCGCCTCGACGGTCTATCGCTGGGTCGTGCTGTTTGGAATTACCCTGTTTCTGTATACTGTTCTCAAGCCTTACGAGCTGCAGAGCATCGGCGCCGCGCTCGCCGTGGGCTCCATCGTCGGAATCGTCAGCAATCTGGTCGTTATCGTTGCGCGCATCATCAGAGCCCCGCGGAGCAAACCATTGAGTCGCCGGCGAATCGGGCTTTCGGCGTTGGCGGCGGCCGGCGCCGTCGTCGTGGCGCTGATGATTCCGCTGCCGCTGCACGTGGAGGCGCCGTTTTTGATCGAGCCGCACCAGGTTGCCCATGTTTATACCACCGTCGCCGGCACGCTCGCCGAAGTGCGCGTGCATCCCGGGATGCATGTCTCGAAGGGAGACCTGCTGTTGCAATTGAGCGATCCGGAAAAGGAACGCCAGTACCGCGAGCTGGAGATTCAATACCGGACTCAACAGGTCGAAGTCGAAAAGCAGCGCGCCTCGGATGACGCAGGGCGGCTCGCCGTCGCGCGGGAGCAATTGCAGTCGCTCGAGTCTCAATTGGCCGATTTTCAGCGTCAAATCGAAGAGCTCTCGGTCCATGCGCCGTCCGACGGCACGGTCGTCGCCGTAGCCCGCCAGGCAGAGCCGAAAACGGCCCCCGAGGGCTTCGAGCTGCATGCCTGGTACGGCACGCCTCTCGACGAACAGAATCTCGGCTGCCTGCTCGAACCCCGCACGCACGTCTTGAGCCTCGCGCCCGACAGCCGCTTTCAAGCGGTGCTGCTGGTCGACCAGGCCGATCGCGGCGACGTGAACACGGGTCAGGACGTCGACATCAAATTCGAGCATCTGCCCTCGGAAGTTTACGAAGGCACTGTCAGTCAGATCGCCGAACGCCACATCGAATACGCCCCGGGTACGCTTTCGAATAAGTCGGGGGGCGAGCTGCCCACCGTCACCGACCGCCAAGGGCGCGAGCGATTGACCAGCATTGCCTACGAAGCGACGGTGCTGCTCGACGAAGAATCGGGGCTGTTGCGAGCCGGAATGCGCGGCCGCTCGCGTTTTTCGGTCGGGCATCGCTCGGCCTGGCAATGGACCTGGCGCTGGCTCCGTCACACTTTTCATTTCCGGCTGTGATCTGATGAATCCTCCTCGTCCCGCGGGCCCGGAGGGCCCACCGGCAGCCGCTCAGGCGGCCGGACAGCTTCTGGCCGAAATTGCCGATCTGGCCGCTTCGCCGCTGCCGGAACCGGTGTTTTTGCAAGAGCTGCTGAAACGCGCCGTTCTGGCGGTGGGGGCCGAAGCCGGCGTCGTGTGGATGTACGATCAAGAGCGCCGGCTGGTGCTGCAATGCGAGGTCGGCCTGCGAGCCACCGGATTTCTGGAAGACGCCTCGTTGCGATCGGCATTCGAGCAGCCCTTCGCCGAAGTGCTTCGCCGCGGGGGCGTCATGGCTCACGACGCCGAGCAGGCAACTCTTCGCGACGGCATACGCAAGCGGTCGGCCCTGCTGGGAGGATTGCAGCGCGAAACCGACGTGGCCGGCCTATTGCACCTGTTCGAAGCTCCCCGCGCGCCCGAACAAGAGCGCCCGCAACGGTTGCGATTAGTCGAACAGGTGTGCGGTCTGGCGACGCGATACTGGCAGCAGCGCACCGCGCAACGCGGCCAAAAAACTCCCGCAGGCCAGACGCCGGCAGCCGATCAATGGAGCCTGGCCGTTCACGAGAGTTTAAGCGCTCTCGAGGTGGCCGTCATCGCGGCCAACGAATCCCGCCGGCTGCTCGGCATCGACCGGGTGACGGTTGCCGAGAAACATGGGCCGCGCGTCAAGATCCTGGCGGTGACGGGCCAACAGTCGGTCAATGCGCGCTCGAACGTCGTTCGTCTGTTGTCCCGACTGGCCGAGCAGGTCGTCAATACCGGAGAGAAATTCGTTTTCACCGGCGACACGCGAAACCTCCCGCCTCACTTTGAGACGCTGCTGGCCGACTATCTTCACGAGAGCCGCTCGCGGGCGATCGTCGTATTGCCCTTGGCCGGCCCTCTGCATCGCGAGGCGAGCACTGCCGAGGCCGAAACCAGGCCCGCTCCCAAGCCGCAGCCGGTGGGTGCGCTGATCGTCGAGCAGATCTCCGAAACGCCGCTGCCGGCCGACCTGGAAGAGCGGCTGGAGCGAGTCGGGGCGCACGTGGGTCTGGCGCTTCGCAATGCACAGTCCCACGAGAGAATTTTTTTGCTGTCGCTCTGGGAGTTTTTCGGGAACTGGAGAGACAAATTGAAAGGGCGGCGCTTGGCGCAGGTGGGGGCTGGTCTGGCGCTGGCGGCCGCAGTCGTTTTGGGCCTTGTTCTGGTGCCTTGGAATTATCGCGTGGTGGGCAAAGGGCGGCTGATGCCGGTCGAACGCCGCGGCATTTTTGCGCCGTGGGACGGCGAGGTGTTCGCGCTGCTCGTTCGCAGCGGTCAGCAAGTGGGCCCGGGCGACCTTTTGATCAGGCTGAAAAACGAAGAGCTCGAGGCCAAGTTGCTGGCCCAGCGGAACATGCTGCTGGAAAAGCAGAAGCAGGCTTCAGCCATCAGGGCTCAATTGAGCGAAACCGAGACGGCCCAGAAACCCTCGACCGAAATCGAGCTCCGCGGGAAGTTCGTGCAACTGCAAATCGAGATCGACGGCGCCCGCCAGCAGGTCGAAAGCTTGAATCGCCAGGTCGAGGCCATGTCGATCCGCGCTCCAATCGCAGGCGTCGTGGCGACCTTTCGCATTGAAGAGCTGCTCCGCGAGCGGCCGGTGAAAAGGGGCGAGCTGTTGCTGGAAGTCATGGATCCGGCCGGTTCGTGGAGACTCGAGCTGGACGTTCCCGAGAATCGTTTGGGGCACATTTTGCGCGCCCAGGGCAACCTTCACGAGGCGCGGCTCCCTGTTCGCTACGTGCTTGCCACCGCGACCGAATCGACCTACGACGGATCGCTCGATTCCGTGTCGACCCGCTCGGTCGTTTCCGAAACCGAAGGCGCCGTCGTGCCCTTGTTCGCCTCTCTCGCCGAACCGACGCCTCCTGCCCCGCGGATTGGCGCCGAGGTGATCGCCAAGATCGACTGCGGGCCCAAAAGCCTGGGATACGTGCTGTTCGGCGACGTCGTCGAGTTCGTGCGCAAGCGTTTCTGGTTTTGAGGCGTTCGGGGCGCCTACTGCTCTTCGATCAGCTCCAGGAACGGGTCGAGCCCCATCTGGCGGTGGCTGCGAAACCTCTGATCTTCGAATTTGAGGAGCAGCTTGCGATGCCGAATATGCAAGCGCTCGAGCAGTCTTTGCGCCCGGTAAAAGATCGCCAGGAACTCGTCCGGAAGTTCGCTGCGCCCCAGTGACGCCGCCCGCGCTCGAATTTGCCCGAGCTTGGCAGGCGCGAGACACCGCAGCAGCTCGTCTTCCAATGACAGAAAGAACCGATACGACCCAGGGTCTCCCTGCCTCGCGCAGCGCCCCACGAGTTGGCGGTCGATGCGGGCCGAGCTGTGAATCTCAGTGGCGACGACGTGCAAGCCGCCTTGGCGGCGGACATCATCGTCCAAAATGATGTCGGTGCCTCGGCCGGCCATGTTCGTCGCAATCGTCACGTGCCCCGTCCGTCCGGCCTGGGAAACGATCGCCGCTTCTTCCTTCAAAAACCGGGCATTGAGCACCTGGTGGACGAGGGCGCGTTCGGTGAGCGTGCGGCTCAATCGTTCGGACGCTTCGATCGATGGGGTTCCCACCAGCACCGAGCGCCCGTGAGACAACATCGTCTCGATCTCGTCGGCGATGGCCGCCGCTTTGGCGTCCCAGGTGGCGAAGACTCGGGACGGCAGCCTCGTGCGAATCGTGGGACGGTGCGTGGGAATCGCGGTCACCAGCATGCGATAGGTGCGGCGCATCTCGCGGCGCACGGCCACGGCCGTTCCCGTCATGCCGCCCACGTGGGCGTATTGCCTGAAGAACCGCTGCACGGTGACTTGGGCCGCCGCCAGCGTGCGGGGCGTGATCACGATGTTCTCTTTGGCCTCGATCGCCTGGTGCAAGCCCTGCTGCCATTTTCGGCCTTCCGTCATGCGGCCGGTCGATTCGTCGACGATGATCACCTCGTCATCGTGGATCACGTAGTCGCGATCGCGGATGAACCCGTATTGCGCCGTCAGGGCGCGTTCGACCTGGCGATAGAGTTGTTCGGGCTCGATGGCCGCCACGACAGGCGGCTTGCGCGCCAGCAAAACGTGCCGGCACCCGACTTCGGTCAAAACCGCCTCCCGCTTGTGCGGGTCGTATTCGAAGTCATTGGGCAGCGTGAGCGTGGGGGCGAAGACGGCGCACCAGCGGTAAAGCTCGACCATCGCCGGGCGGTTCGGTTCGGTCATCGAAATAATGAGAGGCGTTCGGGCATCGTCGATGAGCACGCTGTCGGCCTCGTCGACCAGAGCGAAGTAGTGCTCTCGCTGCACGGGGAGCTCATCTTCTATTCCGACTTTCGCCGAATCCAGCCGCAGCCGATCCCGCAGAAAGTCGAACCCGAGCTCCTTCGCGGTGCCATAAGTGATGTCGCGGGAATATTCGCACCGGCGCTCGTCGGTCGACTGGGGGGTCTGAATGCAGCCCACCGATAATCCCACAAGCTCATAGGCCGGCCGCATCCAGTCGGCGTCGCGCTGCGCCAGGTAATCGTTGACGGTGACGACATGGCAGCCGCGGCCGGGAAGCGCGCGCAGAAAGGTGGGCATCACGGCCGTCAGGGTCTTCCCTTCGCCGGTCTGCATTTCGGCAAGTCCCCCCTCGAAGATGGCAATGGCCCCCATCACTTGCACAGGGTAATGAGCCATGCCGATCGTCCTGCGCGACGACTCGCGAATGAGCGCGAACGCCTCGAGCATCAGGCGGCGCAGATCGATGCCCGACCTGGCCTGCCAGCGCAGCTCAAGCCCGCGCTTGAGCAGCTCATCGGCGGAGAGACCGCTCAGCGCGTCGGAGCGCGCGACGACCTGGCCGGCCAGGCGGCGCCAACGCGCCAGCCGGCCCGGCAGGTAACTGTCGAGGCGACTTGCCATCCGCGAGAACATGAGCTGGCCGTTAAATAACGACGCCGGCGACTCGGCTTAGCGCCCGTAAAATGTGGCTGGCGCTGCGTAGGCCGCTGCTGGTCCAAACCCGTAGTTTACCGGATAGCCCGAAAACGGTCGCGGCGCCGGATAAATCGGCGAGCCATAGCCGCGAGCGACCGGAGCCGGGCACATGTACGGCGCCAGGTCGGCCGGCGGATAAGGCAACATGACATAGCGCGATCGGCACGCGCGGAAGGCGTAGATTCCGTGCAGCCTGAACTTGCGGCACACCGATTCTCCAAAGCTGGGCCGGGGGACGTCACAGTAGCCGTCCGATCCGTGAATGATGGGGTATGCCGGCTGTCCGTCTGCCGCGACGGGCGCCGCCGCGGCCAAGTGGCTGAAAGAGGCGATGCACGCCAATATTGCCAGCTTTTTCAACGATGGAACGGGCATTGGATTCGCCTCGTAAGGATGACTGCAAGGATTTAAGGCCGCGGATCGACATTAGCAATTTTCGGATTTTGCCGACCAAGGCGGTGAACCGTTCTGGAGCGCTCCGCATTGTTTCACGCATTCTCGGAGATAATCGGGCGACAAAAGCCCTACAACCCGATTTTTCTGCCAAAACCGAAAATTTCGGCGGCTGCGAGCGACGTTTCTTTCGGGGTGCGGGGACTGGAACTGGCGGTCGCAGCCGGGGGCATAATCCGCGATTTTTGTTGCAGTCGGAATGCGCGAGGAGTAAACTCAGGGCTGCCATTAATCTCAGGAGTCGAATCCGATCGCCGTTCGCGCGATCGAACTTCTCGTGACGAAGTCGCTTCACCTGTGGTCCGTCTGAAGGAGGGTAAGTGATATGCGCAAGTCACTCTTGGCAGCAACAGTCATGTTCTTGATGGGAGCCGCGTCGGCCGTCTTCGCTTGCGATGGGCATCGACCGATTCGCTACACGAATCCTAATCCGCCGGTTTATCAGCCGGATCCGCCCCCCGAGGTGTATGCGGCGACGGCGCCGGGCCGGTATCAATTGGCCGGCATGGGATTTGGTGGAATCCTGCTGGCCGGTAGCGCCCTGTGCGCGTCGTTCAAGCGCCCTTAAGCCCGATCTCGGCCGAGATGACGCGAATCGAAAGCGCCGGCGAAGCAATTCCGATTCGCCGCGAGCAGCGCTGGCGGCGCGCCGGGCGTCGCTGGTGTTCCCTTCTGGGGGAAAAATCGCGCAGGCCGCAATTGCTCCGCCATGCGTGCGTCTGTTACAACAGACTTGGACATTCTGCCCTTCGAACGGAGATTCTTTATGCGTCGCTTTCTGGTCGTATGTTCGCTTCCCGCAATCGTGCTGGGTTTTTCGCTGACCGCGCTTCGGGCCGATGACAAGCATCGGGATGCCGACTCTCAATCGTCCGGCAAGTCGACCTTCGCCGAAATCGAACTCAAAGGACACTATCCCGAGGGGGCGCACCTCCCTGGAATCTTCGGCGAGATGACCGAAACGCTCGACGCGGCGATTGGCAGGCTCACGAAGGCGGCCGACGACGAAAAAATCGACGGCGTCGTGCTGAAGATCAACAGCCCCACCATCGGCTCGGCCAAAATGAACGCCTTCCGCAAGGCGATCGCCCGCGTGCAGGCCAAAGGCAAGAAAGTGCACGCCTGGCTGGACGGAGCGTCGAACATGGACTACCTGCTGGCCAGCGCCTGCGATGAAATCGTCATGCCCGAACCGGGCACGCTCATGCTCGTCGGCATCCGCGCTGAAGTCACGTTTTACAAAAAATTGTTCGACCTCGTAGGCGTAAAGGCCGACATGCTGCGCGTGGGGGAATACAAATCGGCCGCCGAGCCGTATAGCCGCACCGAGATGAGTCCCGAGTTCCGCAAAGAGATGGAGGAGATTCTTGACGACCGCTACAGCCAATTGGTCGACACGATCGCGGCCTCGCGCAAGCTGGCGCGGGAAAAGGTGACAGCCGCGATCGACGCGGGTCCGCTCACGGCGCGTCAAGCCAAAGATCTGGGCCTCATCGACCGCCTGGGCTACGAAGACGATCTCGACGCGGCGCTTGAGAAGAAGGCCGACGGAAAGACTTTCAAGCTCGTGAAGAAATATGGAAAAAAGAAGACCGACACCGATTTCAGCGGACTTCCGGGCATGATGAAGATGATGGAAATGTTGATGGGCATCGAGCAGCCCAAGCGCAAGTCATCGAACCCCAAGCTCGCCATCATCTATGCCAACGGCCTCATCATGACCGGCAAGAGTCAATCCGATTTTTTGACCGGCGAATCGGTGATGGGTTCCGACACGATGATTAAAGCCATCCGCGAGGCGAACAAGGACGCCACGGTGAAAGCCATCGTGCTGCGCGTCGATAGCCCCGGCGGCAGCGCCCTGGCCAGCGACCTCATGTGGCACGAGCTGGAGCTCGTCAAGAAGCCGTTCGTCGTCAGCATGGGAGACGTGGCAGGTTCGGGCGGGTATTACATCGCCATGGGAGCCGACCGCATCTTTGCCGACCCCGGCACGATCACCGGCTCGATCGGCGTGGTCGGGGGCAAATTCGCGCTCAACGGGCTCTATGGCAAAATCGGAATCACGACCGACGTCATCAGCCGCGGGAAGAACAGCGGCGTCAATAGCAGCACGACCGGCTTTTCAGATAACGAACGCGAGTCGATGCAGCGGCTCTTAAACGACATTTACGATCAGTTCACCACCAAGGCCGCGCAAGGCCGGAAAATGGAAAAGGACAAGCTGGAAAAGCTAGCTCGCGGACGCGTCTACACCGGTTCGGCCGCCGTCAAGATCGGCCTGGTCGACGAGCTGGGCTCGCTCGATGACGCGATCGCCTATGCCAAGAAGCAAGCCGGCGTCGGCCCCGACGAGAAGCTCGAAAAACTCGTGCTTCCCAAGGCGACGAGCCCGCTCGAATCGTTGTTCGGATCTCTCGACCCGAATGCCGACGCACGGTTGGGCACTTCATCCTTGCGGCAGCTTCTGCGCGGCATTTCTCCCGAGCTCGAGCAAAACCTGCAAATCCTGCACGTGTTGCAAGCGTTGTCGCGAGACCGCGTGCTCGCCGTGATGCCGTTTCGATTGATTCTGAAATAGAGCAGCCCGCTCAAACCGCCATGCCTCGCGTACTGCTCGTCATCGGCGATGCGACCGAAGTTCTCGACACGATGTATCCGTTTTTCCGGCTGCCGGAGGACGGGTTCGAGGTGGTCGTCGCCGCGCCCGAGAAGCGGATGTACCATATGGTGCTTCACGAAAAGCCGCCGGGGTGGGACATTACCCGCGAGACGGCCGGATATCACTTGCAGGCCGACATCGCGTTTCGCGACGTGGCCGCGCGGGAATATGCGGGCCTGTTCCTGTCGGGAGGGCGCGCCCCGGAATATCTGCGATATGACCGAGAGCTGCTGGAAATAACTCGGCATTTCTTCAAGATGGATAAACCGGTTGCCTCGGTCTGCCACGGCATCGAGATTGTCGCCGCCGCCGATTGCCTCCGCGGCCGGAAGGTGACGACCGTCGCCAAGTGCGCTCTCGACGCGACGACAGCCGGAGCCGCCTATCGCGATCAGCCGTGCGTCGTGGATGGCAACCTCGTGACGGCCCGCACCTGGCACGACAATACGCCCTTCCTTAAGGCGTTTTTGCGGCTGTTGCAACAGCGATAAACAGCCAGCGCGGCCTTCCGACCAACGCAGCCGCGACACGCAAATTGCCCGCTCGTCAGCGATTCGACTTTTGCGAGCTCCCCGCCGGTTGGTCTTGCGCGGGAAAGATCGTGAGATCGACGGGCTTGGTCGCATCGAGCAGCACCTGGCCCGACAATTTGGGAAGCAATTCTTCCAGTGCGGCGGCGAACTGTCGCCGCATCGTGGCGCGGCGGACATCCTCGTGGGAGCGGCCGTTCGAGTCGGCTTCGCGCCGAATTTGGGCGATGACTCGCAGAAAACGATCGGCCGCACCCTTGGCCGACTCGATTTGTGCCAGGCGCCGGGCTTCGGCCCGGTCGATCGTCTGCTGCACGGCTCCCCGCGTCGCGGCCAGCAGCTTTTCGCCGCGCGACTGTTCTTGGTTGATGAGTCGATCGCGTTCGGCACGCGCGTTCGAAACGTCGAGGAACGCAGCCTTGACCTCGACAGGGGGCACCACGCCGGCGATGGTTACGCTGTCGATGGAAATGCCCCAGGCCCGATTCTCGACGGCCTCG
>Ga0070735_10004929_pt1 | contig 11143 bp, 10 predicted proteins | sample Coa_R1_FD_66443 | JGI IMG/M metagenome (GOLD analysis project Ga0070735, IMG submission 66443) | Surface soil microbial communities from Centralia Pennsylvania, which are recovering from an underground coalmine fire - Coalmine... | ecosystem: Environmental > Terrestrial > Soil > Unclassified ... | reverse complement strand
TGCTGGAGGAGGCGCTCGAGCGCTTGCGGCGGCTCGAGACGGGTGGAGCTCCGGCCGTCCTTCGTGATCGAGCCCCCCTCGACGGTGTCTTGAGCACGGGGGCGGCGCCGTGGCGGAGATCGAGCTCATGACAGCTTCGGCAGACCGAGGGAACGTCGTGGGCAACGCCTACGACAAGTACGGCACCGGGCATCCCGTCGAGCGCGCCATCGTCGGCCGGTTCCTCCGCGCGATCACGCGCCTGTACGAACGGGCGGCGCCGGAGACCGTCCTCGAGGTCGGTTGCGGCGAGGGACACCTGGCCGCGCATCTCCTGGCCCACGCCCCCGTCCCCTCGCGCTTCGTCGCGTCGGATGCCGACCTCGCGGCGCTCGCGCCGGGGCTCGACCCGCGCATCGAGACTCGACGGGCGTCCGTCTACGAACTGCCCTTCGCGGACGAAAGCTTCGACCTGGTCCTTTGCTGCGAAGTGCTCGAGCACCTGTCCGAGCCAAGGCGCGGCCTCGCAGAGGTTGCCCGGGTGGCCCGCTGCAAGGTCATCGTGAGCACCCCGCGCGAGCCGCTCTGGCGGATCCTCAACGTCGCGCGCGGTCGGTACCTCTGGGCGTTCGGCAACACACCCGGTCACGTCCAGCACTTCAGTCGCCGTGGACTCGAGGAGCTCGCTGCGTCCTCGCTGCGCGTGGTCGAAAGCCGGGCCGTCCTGCCGTGGACCATCCTCATGGGCGAGCCTCTACGCGCGGCCGCCGTGCGCCATCTCGCGGATCATCATGGGCAGCCCGATGAACGCAAATGACCACACAGCGACGGCCGAGTACCCCATCGTGGCGGCGAGCACGGCCCCCCGCGTCACGTGCCCGCGCGCTTGGAGCAAGTAGATGAACGCGGCGTCGCGGGTGCCCATGCCGCCGAGCGTGAGCGGGAGAATGCCGACCAGCACCGCGGCCGGCCAAAGCGTCAGTGTATCGATGGGCGAAACCTCCGCCCCGGCGGCGACGAGGAGCGCCTGGGTCACCCCGACCGTCAGGAGCCGAACGACGATCGACGCGATCGCCACCGGCACGAGCTCGCGACGGGCTCGGGCGACCGTTCGCGCGGACGCGGCGAGCGCGTCGACGACCTCGGGTCGAAGCCACCTGATCGAGCGTACGCGCGAAGACCCTCGAGACAGCACGGCGAGCGCCCCGACCTCGAGCCCTAGCCCGAGCGCGATGACGAGCCCCCAGCCCCAGAAACCACGCACGGCCGCCCCGGCGGCGGCGAGCGCGAGCAGCAGCGATAGGTCGATCACCTTTTCGACGACGACGCTCGCGAGTGCGGCCGGCATCGGGACGACTCCGCGAAGCGCCACGGCGCGCAGGAGGTCACTGGCGCGCGAAGGGACGATGACCGCCGGCGGCCACGTGGCCAGCACGACGTACACCGCCCGTGCAAGCGAGAGCGGGTGCCCCATCGCGCGGAGCAGGAGTCGCCATCGCTCGGCGCCGATGACGACGCAGGCGCAAGACACCGCGAACGCCAGCGCGACCCAGCCCGGGCGCGCCTCGCGAAGCGCCACCCAGAAGGCCGAGCCGCCCAAATCGGCCACCAGGACTCCGAGCACGGCCCCGGTGGCGGTCAGAGTGAGGGCGAATCTCGCCGCGCGGCTCCATCCGCGGCGGGCGGCAGGCGGTGCACCCGGGGTCACGGAGCGTCCTCGATGACGACGGCGGCGTGGCCCCGCCGCGCCGAACGGTGGGCGCGGTGGTTCGTCGTCGGGGCGACGGTCTGGTACGTGCTCGCCACGAGTTGGGGTCTATTCGGTCCGGTGGGGGGCGGGCACGCGGCGGTTGTCGCGGCGCGCGCCATCATCGCGGAGAACATGTTGGCCTGGCGCATCTGGGGCCCGGTCCGCGAGTACACCACCGGTCCGCCCACGCCCCAGCTTTACTACGTGCATCACCCCTGGGGCATGTTCTGGACCATCGCGGCGCTCATGGACGTGCTGGGCCGCCACTCGTACGTGCCGCGCCTCGCCGCGATCGCGCTCAGCGCGGCGTGCCCCCCGATGCTCTACGGCATCGGACGAGCTCTCTGGGGTCCGGTCCCGGGTGCGCTCGCGGCGCTGGCGTACGTCGTCCTGCCGATCACCCTGGCGTTCGGAAACTTCCCGGGCTTCGAGGTTCCGGTCGTCTTCGGTTGCTTGCTCACCACCTGGGGGTACGTGCGCTTCGCGCACCGCTGGCGGTTGCGATGGATGGCCGTCGCCCTGCTCGGGGTCCTCTGGAGCGCCCACGCCGACTGGGAGGCCTACGTATTTCTCGCCTTCATCCTCGGCGCGCAGCTCGCGATGGTGTACCTCTTGCCGCCGCAGGTGTTCGGGCGCATCGACGTGCGCCGCTTCGGCCAGTGGTGGGCGCTCGCGGTGACCATCTCGGTCGTGACCGCCGTCGGGTACGTCGTCTACTTCGTCCAGATTGGCTCGATCAAGAGCCTGCTCGACGGCGAAGCGATGCGCTCGCACGGAAACGCGATGCCGATCGCCGAAGTCTTGAAGGCCCGCAGCTACTGGATCGAGCTCGCGTTCACTCCCTTGGCGATCCTCGTCGGGAAGGTCGCCCTTCCGGTGTTCTTCTGGCGCGTCTTGGTGCTGCGCCGTCCGCTCGAAATCTTTCCACTGGGCATGCTGGCGGCGGCTGTCCAGGAGTACGTCACCTTCAAGCAAGGGGCGGACGTGCACTTCTACTGGCCGCTCCCCTTCGCCCCGTACTGGGCCCTCTCCGTCGGCGTGCTCTCGGCGGTGGGGATGAACCTCGCGCGCCGCATCCTTGAGAGGCGTGGGGCATACCGTGGCGTCGCGCTGGTGCCGGCCGTCACGCTCGGCGCTTTCGCGCTCATCCCCGTGGCGATCCTGGCCGACGGGATCTCGGGCCTCTCCTACGGCCGGGCTACCGCCGGTCGCTTCAACGATCGCGGCCGCCGCATCTTCCAGGACATAGACAAGACGCAGGCGCTCCTCTGGATGGCCAAGCGTATGGCCGGTGACGAGCGCGTCGAGATTCATTCGAGCATGCACTCTACCTGGGCCACCGACTGGGCGCTGAACCGACCCCTCGTGGGGGTCGAACACTTGCCGACGGTCCTGCGCGGGCCGGGGGAACGCTACTTCATCTGCGACCTGAGGTTCGTCTCCACCGGCGATCTCCAGGTCCTTGCCGAGACGTTCCACCTCGTGGTCGTCGGCCCGTTCGCGTTGATCGACCGAACCGAGCCGGCCAGCCCCGTGGACGGGTACGCCCTCGAGGCGCGGGAGCCCACGCTCCTCGAGTGGTACTTCGTCACCGGCCCGGACCCCGTGCGCTCGATTCGCCCGGACCCCTACTACACGTGGGAGCTCCGCGATCACCTGGGACAGGGTCCCAACACGGCGCCCCTCGCCGACCCCGTCACCCGCGACGAGCTTCGCGTGGCCCACGACATCGCGGTCGTCGAGCAAGACGCCGACCGGGCGACGCGATACTTCCGCGCGCTCGAGGCGCAGCTGGACACCGAGCCCGCGACTACGTTCTCCGACGGAACGCGCGTGCTCGGTGTCCGGTATACGCCGGGCGTCGCCCCCGTGCTCGAGGTGTACTTCCTGGCCGCCGGACCCACGCCCACGGAGGACCAGTTCGAGATCGAGTCGCTCGTGTGGCAAAAGGCGCCCTGGTCGCTCGTGCGCGCGGACGACAAGGTACGAGTGGTCGGGGTGCCCTTCGTCGTCCCGACCACGCTCTGGAAATCCGGCTACATCTACGTCGAGCGCGCCGAGATCCGCCACCGGCCCGGGCGCGAAGCGTTCGCGGGCTACTTCATCTCCCCCAAGGGCAGCCCGCCGAAGCCGAGGGACGGGCCGGCTCGTCTTCCGCTCTTGTCGCTTCCCTGACGAGGCGGCCGCGAATGGACGTTATCGTGCCTCATGCTGAGTCATGCCGACGCGCTCGCGGTCGCCCTGACCGTCGAGCTCGCGGGGCTGACGACGGGGCTCCTGCTGGCGATCGGCACCCCGATCGCCTGGTGGCTGTCGAACGCCCGTACTCGGTGGCGCGCGCCGGTCGCGGCTCTGCTGTCGCTGCCTCTCGTCTTGCCGCCGACCGTCCTCGGCTTCTATCTCTTGATCCTGCTCGGGCCGCACGGTCCCCTGGGCGCCGCCACGCAGGCGCTCGGCCTCGGCGTGCTGCCGTTCACGTTCGGAGGCCTTGTCGTCGGCTCGACGCTCTACAGCCTCCCCTACGTTCTTCAGCCTCTCAAGAATACGTTCGACGGCATCGGTCGCACTCCGTTCGAGCTAGCCGCGACGCTCGGCGCCGGACCGGCAGCGAGGTTCTTCACGGTGGCCTTGCCGCTCGCGCGGCCGGGCATCGTCGTCGCCGCCGTGCTCGGGTTCGCCCACACCGTCGGCGAGTTCGGCGTGGTCCTGATGATCGGCGGAAACATCCCCGGCAAGACCCGCGTCGTTTCGGTCGCGCTCTACGATCACGTCGAGGCGCTCGAGTACGCGGACGCCCATCGCTTGGCCGGCGGCCTGCTGGTGTTCTCGTTCCTGGTGCTCCTGGCCATCCACTCGTCCCGTGCCGCCCCGAAGCCTATCTGACGAAGACCTTCGCATCCGCGCGCCGGGGGGCGCGACGGGCGTCCGCTTCCGCCTCCGGGGCGGCCGCGGATCGTTCGCGATCGACGTCGACCTCGACGTCCCGCGGGCCGGGATCACCGCGCTGTTCGGACCCTCCGGCGCAGGCAAGTCCACGTGCCTTCGGATGGTCTCCGGCCTGGACCGGGGTCGAGGCGAGGTCCACGTGCTCGGCGAGTGCTGGCAGGACGACGCGCGTGGGGTCTTCGTTCCGGTGCATCGGCGCGGCGTAGGCTTCGTCTTCCAGGACCATCCGCTCTTTCGTCATCTATCGGTGGGCGGCAACCTCGCCTACGGTCGCCGTCGCGCAGCGGCTCGAGGCCGCATCGATCCCGATCAGGTGATCGATCGGTTCGGGGTGACGCCGCTCCTCGACCGCCGACCCGACGAGCTCTCTGGCGGAGAGCGGCAGCGCGTCGCGATGGCGCAGGCGCTCCTCGCGCAGCCTCGTCTGCTCCTGATGGACGAGCCGCTGGCGGCCCTGGACGCGCGACGGAAGGCCGAGATCCTGCCCTATCTCGAGCGCCTGCGCGACGACCTCTCCATCCCGGTCGTGTACGTGAGCCACGTCATGGAAGAGGTGGCTCGTCTGGCGGACCACATCGTCCTCCTCGACGCGGGCCGGGTCGTGGCGAGCGGCGCCATCCGTGATGTTCTCGCCAGGCTCGACCTTCCGATCGCCGACGGGGACGAAGGCGGTGTGCTCGTGGACGGGATCGTACAGGAGCACGACGAGCCGAACGGGCTGAGCGGGCTGGCGATCGAGGGGGGAACCCTCTGGGTCGGCCGCGTGGATCGCCCTCTGGGCGCGCGTGTTCGCGTGCGGGCGCTCGCGCGTGACGTGAGCCTCGCGCTCGCGGAGCCCGGCCGGTCGACCATCCTGAACGTGCTGCGCGCTCGCGTGGTCGAGGTGCGCGACCTCGGTGCGGATCGCGTGAACGTGCGTTTGGCCCTCGGCGACGCGGGCCCCCCCCTCATCGCGCGGATCACGCGCCGGTCCCTCGTCCTGCTCGACCTTCGGCCTGGCGTCCGGGTGTACGCTCAGATGAAGAGCGCGGCGCTCGTTCTGTGACCCAGGATCCGAAACGGTCGAGAAACGGCGAGCGTGCTCGACTCTCGAGAGAAGGAAGATGCCCTCCGAACGGATACCCGCCACGTTGATCCCGGGCGACGGGATTGGCCCGGAGATCGTGGACGCTACCCTCGCCGCCCTCGACGCACTCGGCGTCCGGTTCGACTGGGACACGCAGGTCGCCGGAATGCGCGGGATCAAGACGTCGGGAGACGCGCTCCCCGCCGCGACGCTCGCGAGCATCCGGCGCACCCGCCTCGCGCTCAAGGGCCCTCTCGAGACGCCGTCGGGCGGCGGGCACCGCTCGGCGAACGTCCGCCTCCGTGAGGAATTCAAGCTCTTCGCGAACGTGCGGCCATCGCGAACGCTGATTCCCGGCGGGCGGTACGAGAACATCGACCTCGTGGTCGTGCGCGAAAACGTCGAGGGGCTCTATACCGGCTACGAGCACTACATCCCGATCGACGGAGACCCGCACGCTGTCGCCATCGCCACCGCCGTCAACACCCGGCAGGGGACGCGCCGCCTCCTGCGCTTCGCGTTCGATTTCGCGATCGCCAACCGGCGCAAGAAGGTCACCATCGTCCACAAGGCGAACATCCTCAAGGCGCTGACCGGAATCTTCATCGAGACGGCGCGCGAACTCTACGAGGCACACTACAAGGACAAGGTCGCCATGAGTGACGTGATCGTCGACGCGTGCGCGATGAAGCTCGTCCTTGACCCGTGGCAGTTCGACGTCCTCGTTACCACCAACATGTTCGGCGACATCCTGTCGGACGAGGTGGCGGGTCTCATCGGAGGCTTGGGGATGGCGCCGGGCGCCAACATCGGCACGGACGCCGCGATCTTCGAGGCGGTTCACGGCTCGGCGCCCGACATCGCGGGCAGGGGCATCGCCAACCCCGTCGCGCTCATGCTCGCGGCGGCCCTCATGCTCGACCACTGCGGTCGCACCGCCGAGGCGACGCGCCTCCGCGTCGCCGTCGGCGACACCCTGAACGTCGACAAGGTGCGCACCACGGACCTGGGCGGCTCCGCCGGCACCGCCGAGTTCACGCGCGCGCTCGTCACGCGCCTGCGGTAGACGCAGGGCGTTCGAGAGCAAAAGGATGGCCGCTAGGACCCCAGGGTCGCCAAGAGAGAGTGACAGCGGGCCTTGTCGCTCTCGATTGCGGCGCAGAGCGATCTGGACGCGGTCGTGAGCGGGACGAGCGCGATCGAGTCCCGGAACGTCTGACTCCTGTGCGAGACGGTGCGATGGAGAGGAACGACCCTCGCGATCGAGCGGCTTTCGGGCGTAATCGTATCGCCGAGGGTCGCGATCGAGAAGCCCTCGAGCGTCGTTGTATCGCCCACGATCGCGAGCGAGTCGCGAGCAAGTGGGGTCCTTTCGCTCCCGCTCCCGGTGACGAGCGAGCAAAGGTACGGACCAACCGGAAAAGCCCCCCTAGTTGTTCGGCGCACCCTGGGAGATCCACGCGCTGATCCGCGCGATGTCGCTCGGAGTGAACATGTACCCCTTCGCCGTGAGCGTCGCTCCGTCGAGCGGCATGGTGCCCGATGCTTTGCCCGCGGCGTTGACCTTGCGCAGGTTGTTGTAGAGGCCCGTCATCTCGGCGACCTTGCCCTGGACGATCGGACACGGGGGCACCGCCGCAACACAGTTGGTCCCGACCGTCATCCCCTGCCAGCACTCGTCCCTGGACGTGCCGCAGACGAAGCCGCTCGTGGCGGCTCCCGTGGCCATCGCCGAGTTGTGACAGGTGGGCAGCGACGCGCAGTTCGCTACGCCCATCGGGCCGAAGTAGTCGGCGTAGAGGGAGGTCCACGTCGATGGGCCCTGGGGCGAGTCCGCCGCCGCGTCGGTCGACGTCGGCGGTGCGCTCGAGCCGGCGTCGAAGGCCGGTTGCCCCCCCGTCACCTCGCCGGAGGCCACGGCGCAAGCGCAGCAGGTGAGCCCGTAGACGAGCGCGACGAGCTTCATACTCACCCTCCCATGCGCGTCACGGCCCAAAGCGCCGCGAGGAGCGCGACCGCGATCCCGATCATCACGGCGAGGTTCTGTACGAAATACGGGTAGACGACGAGGATCGCCCCGACCGCCATCGGGGGTACGCGGCCCTGCTTGCGTCCGTAGATGAAACAGGCGGCGCCCACCAGGCCGATGAGGAACGACGCGAGAAGGGCGTTGCCGTCGACATCCATGGAACGCGCCCTATCAGGATAGCCGGCCGCACTCGAGGGGTCGCGGGATATGTGGCATCGTCTAGGGGCATCCGCCCATGTCCCTTCCGTTCGAGGAGCTGGCGTCCACATCCGCGCGCCTCGCCGCGACCCGTTCCAGGCTGGAGAAAAAGAGGCTCCTCGTGGAGGTCCTCGCGAAAGTGGACCCGGCCGAGCTGGGGGCGGCCGTCGGTTGGCTCGTCGCCGAGCCGCTGTGCGGTCCCCTCGGCTTCGGCCCCGCGCACCTGTGGGAACTGAACGAGACGGCCCCGGCCGAGCGCGCCGGCGTGACGCTGCGAGACGTCGAGGAGGCCCTCGAGGTGGCCCGCGGGGCGGGCAGAGCGCAAGCGTCTTCGCTGGTGGCCGCTCTCTTCGCGCGCCTCGCCTCCGCCGAGCGCGCCTTCTTCGTCGGGTCGCTCACCCATTCGCTTCGCCAGGGGAGCCTCGGCGGGGTCATGATGCCCGCGCTCGCCGAGCTCTCGGGGCGAAGCGAGGAAGACGTGCGGCGCGCGGTCATGGTCGGTGGTTCGATCGCCCGCGCGGCTGCGCAGCTCTCCGCGTCCGGCCCGGACGGCGCCACCGCCCGGAGCATCGTGCCGTTCCACCCGCTCGTGCCGATGCTGGCATCCCCCGCCGACTCGATCGACGCGGCGCTCGAGGGGGGCGCCGCGGTCGTAGTCGAGTGGAAGGTGGACGGGGTCCGCGCGCAGGTGCACAAGAAGGGCGATCGCTTGGCGATCTACTCCCGCCAGGGCAACGACATCACGGCGCGCTGCGGATCATTGCTTGGCGCCCTCGCGTCCTTGCGCTGCGACGCCGCGGTGCTCGACGGCGAGGTCGTTCTCGTGGGGCTCGACGGCGCGCCAAAGCCCTTCCAGGACTCCTTTTCCGCGGTGGCCTCGGCGGACTCACCCGGGCCGGACGGGGGATTGCGACTCTACGTCTTCGACTGCTTGCATCGCGACGGCGTCGACCTTTTGGACGAACCGCTCCGTGCGCGCGTCGACGTCCTTCGGGCGGTCGTCCCCGAAGAGCTCCGCATGCCCGGGCTTCGGCCCGAGACCGCCGACGCCGCGCGCCGCTTCTACGCGGAGGCCGTCGCCCGGGGCCACGAGGGAGTCGTGGTCAAGGACCTGGACTCCCCCTACCGATCCGGGGCGCGGGGCCGCTCGTGGCGCAAGGTCAAGGAGCACGCGACGATCGATCTGGTGGTGCTCGCCGTCGAATGGGGGAGCGGCCGTCGGCGCGGCTGGCTCTCCAACCTTCACCTCGGCGCGAGGCGTGCCGACGGTACGTTTTGCATGGTGGGAAAGACGTTCAAGGGCCTGACCGACGCCACCCTGCGGTGGCAGACCGCCAGGCTGCAGGAGCTGGCGACGGAACGCTCGGAGCACGTCGTGTTCGTGCGCCCCGAGCTCGTCGTCGAGATCCGCTACAGCGACGTGCAGCGGAGTTCGCGGTATCCGGGCGGCGTCGCGCTGCGTTTCGCGCGAGTGGCCCGCTATCGCGAGGACAAGTCCGCGACCGAAGTCGAGCCGCTCGAGTCCTTGGTGGCTCGCCTTCCCCGGACGCCGCAGCCGCGGCCCGAGCGGGGCAAGACGCGCAAGTCCAAGGATACCTCGCAGCTTTCGCTCTTCGATGAATGAAAAACTGTGGCGGCGGACGCAAATCTTCCGCGAACGCGCCGTATTCAGTGACATCGGACGTCCTCCCCCCCCCACGTCCGGTCCCGCCCCCGGCCGCTGCAAGGCGGCGCGGGGGCACTTTTTTGTGGCCCGACCGCCTCTCAGCCCCCTGCGTCGTGGTATGCGCCCCGGCCATGCCCGGCGACCGACCCGCGCGATGCCCCTGGGCGCGCAGCGATTCCGCGATGATCGCCTACCACGACGGTGAGTGGGGTGTGCCTGTTCACGACGACGCGCACCCCACGTCGTCGGCTGTATAAGGCGGGGACGATGACGACGACGTCCGAGCCCGGCGCGGTGGTCATGCTTGGCAAGCCCGTCGCCGACGCGATCGAGGCGCGAGTCGCCGTGGGCGTGGCAGAGCTCCTGCGCCTGCGGGGCGTCGTTCCGGTCCTCGCGATCGTGCTCGTCGGGTCGAACGAGGCGTCGCGTCGGTACGTCAATCGGAAGATAGAGGCGTGCGCCCGTCTCGGGATGCGAGCGGAGCTGAAGACGTACCGCCCCGACATCTCGTCCGACGACCTGAAGGCCGAGGTCGCGGCGATCGGTCGATCGCCCGAGTTTCATGGCGTGCTTGTGCAGCTCCCGCTCCCGCCGCACATCGAGAAGCACGACGCGGGCACGACCAACAAGTTCGACGTCTTCGACGCGATCGCGCCCGACAAGGACGTGGACGGCGTTGGCCGCGACGCGGTCGCGGCGCTCTATCGGGCGCAGCAAGAGCGGATGGTCCTCATGCCCGGCACCGCGCTCGCGGTACGCCGGATGATGGCCTTCTACGGCGTCCGCACCGAGGGCAAGCAGGCGGTCGTCGTCGGCCGGAACGACATCACGGCCAAGCCCATCCTGCAGATGCTCGGCGGGCGGATGTGCAACGCGGCGGCCGTCTGGTGCCACCGCTACGTGTCCCCCATCGATCAGCGCCGACTCGTCCGGGAGGCCGACATCCTCGTCACGGCCGTGGGGAGGAGCGGCTACCGGATCACGGCCGACATGCTGAAGCCGGGCGTCGCCGTGTTCGACGTCGCGACTCGGGTCGACGAGGCCGGCAAGATGCACGGGGACGTGGACTTCGAGGCGGCGCGCGGGGTCGCCGGCTTCATCACCCCCGTCCCCCGCGGGATAGGCCCGGTCACCGTCGCCGCCCTCTGCGAGAACACGCTGCGCGCCGCGCAGTTCTCCGCCGGCGTAGGCCGGCCTGGCTATTCGTTCTGAGCTTCGAAATACGGCCCTCGTGAGGCCGCATGGCCGCCGAAGGACCCCACCGGAATCGATGTCGGGTGGGGTCCCTGGAGGCCGCTCGGATGACAGCGCGTCCGGGGTCCGGGGTTCTAATTGAAGCAGCGCGACCCCTGCGGCGTCCTTCGCCGCGAGAAGCGAAGCCCCGCCATCCTTCGCCACGAGCTCCGTCGCTTTGCCGCCGTCCTTCGCGGCCAGCTCCGTTGTTTGTCCGCCGTCCTTGGCCGCGAGGTCGATCGCGGTGCCGGCGTCCTTGTTCGACTCCGCGCACGG
>Ga0070735_10004928_pt1 | contig 11143 bp, 6 predicted proteins | sample Coa_R1_FD_66443 | JGI IMG/M metagenome (GOLD analysis project Ga0070735, IMG submission 66443) | Surface soil microbial communities from Centralia Pennsylvania, which are recovering from an underground coalmine fire - Coalmine... | ecosystem: Environmental > Terrestrial > Soil > Unclassified ... | reverse complement strand
GCCAGTTCAGCAGTTCGGCCGCGAACAGAACATTTTCAGAGGGGCATGCCAGTTCGTGAATCCAGCCAAACTCCCCGGGACCATGACCGCTGCGGCCAAGCACTCCAAGCACCTTCCCATCCAGGGTGAGCTTATAGATGCGGCCCGGATAACCATCTGCCGCATAAAGCACCTGATGTGGCCCAGGTGTAATGCAGATGGCCCACGGTGAGCCGTTCATCATGGTTTTGTTTAGCGGCGCAGGCGCCTCCGGTGTCGGCGGGATTTGCGATGGCATGTTCCCCATCCACGGACGAATCGTATGATCGTAGGGTACGTTGATGTGAATCTCGCGCAGGTATTTGCCGTCTCCGTCGAAAACCTGGATGCGCCCGTTGCCGCGATCGGCCACATATACATTGCCCGCATCATCAGTGGCGATACTGTGCGGAGTATTGAACTGCCCGGGACCGGTGCCGGGCTCCCCCCACGATTTGATCCACTTGCCGTGCTGATCGATCTTGGCAACGCGTGAATTGATGTAGCCATCGCTGATGTAGGTATTGCCCGCAGAGTCCCAGGCCATGTCGGTGACCTGGCGAAATTCGCCGTCGATCGGCGGCAGGGGTGGCTTCGGATGCCGAAGCGGCCCGGTGCTCTCGTCTGAAGCTTCCTGCTTGCGTCCGAAAACCATCAACACGCGGCCTTCCGGACTGAATTGGATGACCATGTCTGAGCCCTTGTCGGCCACCCAGATGTTGTCTTCCTTGTCCACCTTGACAGCGTGCGCAAAACTCCAGGCATACAGGTTATGCCCGATCTCGCGAATGTACTTTCCATCGGAAGCGAATTCGAGCAACTGCGCGGCCGCCGCACCATAGGCTGGTCCCGATGGGTTGCCACGGGAGAAGACAAAGATGTGACCCCTGGAATTGACCGCTACGCCCGCCGCTTCTCCGAAGTAGATGTTTGGGGGCAGCTGAAAGAAATCAGTCTGCGCGAGGAACCGGATTTCCGGAACAGCTTGCTGGGCGATCAGCGGATTCGACAGGAAAATTGTCGCCGCAAGAGCAAGGCATCTCATTGTTCCCCCTGGCAGCAGAGCCATCCGGGCGATCCCCTTCTTGTGAATTTGGAACCACTTTACAGCTGCATGCGCAGCCTGGCTCTTGTTGCGGCATGGGCCAACAGGAGCATCGCCAGCGTGAATCCAGCGGCACGCACAACTCCCGGCCAGCCGTAATTCCAGTGATCGTAAAGATAACTCATCCCAGTCCACGTAGCCAGGAAGTAATAGAGATCGGGCATGAGGTAAGTGAGCAGAGTATTGGAACCAGCGGGTCGAACCAGCCAGGTCCAACGGGTTTTCGTCTTCACGTCACAGATCCAGTAAAGTGCCGTGAACAGCAGGCAACTGGCGGCCATGCTCCAAAGAGCCCAGGTTGGGGTGGCGCGGATTTTGGAGATTCCCAGAGGACGTAGAAACCATCCGGCGGCCAGGCATAGGACGGCCATCAGCAATCCGAGGAGAATCTTTTGAGTCGGACGGCTGGAGCGGCTGTCCGGGATTCCATTGTCAAGAAAGATCAGCGAGGTGACCACGCCGGCCATGACCAGGCTGGTGTGACATCCATTGTCGAACGGCCAAATGTAGAGAGAGACATGTTTCAGGCTGATCCAGTGCGCGGCGCAAGCGGCGTTGTACGCTACCAGAACAATCAGCCACACGACCGGTGCGACGCGCCAGCGACGCGTCGGAACGTAGAGCAGGCAAGCGGCAAAGTAGGTCAGACCGATCAGACCGAGGATCTCGGGATACGAGAAGCTCAGCCAGGCTTCCCCGGCGGATGTGGAGCGACGGAAGACGGCGAAGACGAAGACGAGCAGGGCAGCGCCCGTAACCCGCAGGCTCAGGACCAGGCGGGCACTAAGACCTGAATAGACGTTCCAGAGCAGGATGCCGCCGACCAGTCCGAGAATTCCCCAGAGATATCGGGAGAGATGCATCCTCGCGGGATCGGCCTCGTGGACATTCGCGAGGATCAGGCCCAGCGCCAGAAGCGCCAGGGAGCGGAGTACGATGTGCAGCCAGAGTTTGGGAAGAGATGGGCTGCGGCGGAGGCGTTGCCGCACAGCAAGAGGCAGGGACATGCCCACGATGAAGAGAAACGCGGGAAACACCATATCCACATAGCTCATCGCGTCCACGTTCGCGGGCATGTGGTAGGTCCATCTGCTCAGGCCGTGTACGCTGTCCAGATCATTCACGAAGATCATGACCGCCATGGTGATGCCGCGGAAGATGTCGATGGAGGCGACGCGGGCAGACGTTCTCTGTCCGGTGATGGCGGTCGATGTGATCGCTGCGGCCGTGGAGGTCATCACCGCTCTCGCTTTCCTCCCGTATTCTCTGGAGCCTATCGAAAACGGCGGATGCGCAGCGTGTGGCGTCCGGACCGATAGAAGCCGGTGACATACACGGTCGCTTTGCCCGTTGTCGAAAAAATCAGCTGGCGGATACGCAGCAGGGGAGTGCTTTTACTGACCCGCAGCAGGTCCGCCATGCGCTGGTCAGCGTCCGTGACATCGATTTCCTCATCTGCATAGGCCAGGCCCACACCGCAATCGCACTCCAGTGCGGTGAACAGCGATTTGCCCTCAAGCGTGCTGCGACGCAAATCAGGGAATTCATCGTCCGACCAGTAACCTACCTCGACTGCAACGGGTTCGTCGTCGGCAAGTCGCACGCGTTCCAGCCGAGCCATACGAGCAGTCGGGGCAAGACCGAGCCGGGCGGCGATCTCAGACTCGCGATTGACTACGGTTGAGGCGACGATCCGCGAATGCGCGGTGAGTCCGAGGCTTGCCATCTGCTCTGTATAGCCGAGCAGCTTGTTGAACTGTACTCTGGGCGGCGCGACAAATGTGCCCGCGCCGTGTCGGCGTTCCACGAATCCGTCTCGCGCTAATTCCATCAACGCGTGGCGCGCCGTCATCAGGCTAACGCCGTGAATGCGCGCCAGCTCTCGTTCCGAGGGAACAACATTTCCCGGTTTAAGCTGGCCGCCGTCGATCCGGCGTCGGATCGCACTCTGAATCTTTTTATAAGCCGGTTCTTCCAGGCGGCGAATCATCGTGCTCACGGGTTGATCTCCATAAGGCAGGGAAGGTGCTGTTGCCTGTCGACACGCGGCCGGTTGTCCCGAAGATGGAATCTGTTGATCGCGACCCGTGCCGGAGGGTACGCGGCTGAATCGTACCAGAGTGCTATAGAGCTAACAAGTGCGTTGAGAAAAACAATTTGGGATCGGAATTTTAGCTGCGGGCATCGCCCTGGAGGTCCCGGACAGATAAGGGAAGTGCGAAAATGTCCGCATTTCATATGTGCCAAGAGGGCGTCAGCACTCCTTCCTGTGCATGCGACGGGGAGGAGTGCGCGAGATTTCCACAGACCTGGCTACGCCGCGGCTTGACATGGCGTGCGGAATTGCTCTATAGCATTGAGAACGTGCTATAGAGCTGCAGGAAACTCCAGAAGCCGAGCAGCGGATACCCCAGAGCACGTCCGACCTTCCTGATGCTGGCACAAGCAATGCCTCAGGTGGGTATCTCTCCCCTTTTGTCCGGGCTGCGTCGCACGACACAAACGGGCTCCTTCAGCACGATCCTCGGCATCGGGCGTTAAACGATGCCGCAAAGTTGTCCCCAGAGCCATTTTTGGAGGCCGGTATGAAAAGGACTAAGTTGTGGGGATGCATTCTCGCGGCACTTGCCACATCCCAAATCATTTGCTCTCCGTTGCGGGCCCAGGAGATCACCGCGTCGATTACCGGTACCGTTGCGGACAGCGGCGGTGCAGTGATCAATGGCTCTACCGTCACGGTTACAGACACGGAGCGCGGCACGACGTATACGACGAAAACATCTGACGGCGGCATCTTCACGTTCGCCCGCCTTCCCATCGGCACATACGATGTCAAGGTCGAGGCGCCCGGATTTGAGACTGCCATCCAGTCGCACATCACGCTGGTGCTCAACCAGACGGCGCGGCTCGACTTCAAGATGAAGGTCGGCGCCGTCACGAACACCGTGCAGGTCACTTCGGAAGCGCCGGCGCTGCAGACGGAGACGACCCAGGTCAGCACCCTGGTCGATTCCCGCGCGGTCACCAACATACCGCTGGCGACGCGCAACTATGTTGAACTGACGCTCTTGTCGCCGGGCAGCGTGCATCCCGACAATTCCAGCTTCAACAACGGCGACAACACCGCGAGCGGCGGCCGGCCTTACATCAACGGGAATCGCGAGCAGTCCAACAATTTCATTCTGGACGGAATGGACAACAACCAGACGTCCGACAACCTGCTGGCTTTCACGCCGTCTCCCGATGCGATTCAGGAATTCAACCTGATTACCGCGAATGCTCCTGCTGAGTTCGGGAATTTTGAGGGCGGGATTGTCAATGCCTCGATCAAATCAGGCACCAATCAGTTCCACGGCGATATCTGGGAGTTCATCCGCAACGACGTGCTGAACGCCAACCAGTGGGAGCACAAGTTTGGGGGACCCGGTCATGAACTCCCGCGGGCGGCTTTGCGATGGAATATGTACGGCGGCACGCTTGGCGGCCGCATCATCCGGGACAAGCTGTTCTTCTTTGCCGATTATCAGGGACAGCGTTTCGACCATCCGGCCACGAGCAACTTCATTACTGTTTTCACGAATGCCGAACGGGGCGGTGATTTCAGCGCTCTCCTGCCGAAAACGCAGCTGAAGAATCCGCTGACGGGCGTGCCGTATGCCAATAACCGGATCCCGACCGCACAAGAGAATCTCGTTGCATCGAACCTCTTCGCTTCCAGCTACTACCCCAAACCGATCAACGGCAATCAGATCAATAACGCCGTCAACACCAATACCCAGGCTTACAACACGGACCAGGGTGACCTCAAGCTGGATTACAACATTACCTCCGCAGACCATTTTCAGGGGCGCTACTCGCAGGAATACCAGGATGACCCCGGCAGTAACTCGCTGCTGATTCTGGGCAATAGTTTCGCGCACGCTCCCATCCACAACGTAGTTGGTACTCTGACTCACACCTTCAGCCCCAGCATGCTGAATGAACTCCGCTTCGGTACCAGCTGGGTCACTCTCAACAACGGAACCGCCTTCAATCCGAAGATTGGCAACCTCGGCACACAGCTTGGAATCGCCAATGCCAATACTGCAGGACCCGGGCTGCTGTTGCTGGGATTTGGCGGCGGCACCGCGCCGGGACCCGGTACCGGCACACTGACGAACGTCGGCAGCAGCGTCGTGGACCAGGACTTTGCCGACACAGTGATTCAGTTCGATGACGGATTCACCGTCACCCACGGGAAGCACGTTTTGAAGACTGGATTCCAGCTGTGGAGATACCGCATTAACACCTTTTACAGCGGCAACAGCGGCGAATATGGCTCGATCCTGTTTGGCGGGGCCTTCTCCGGAGATGCGGGAGCGGATTTCTTCCTCGGCTATCCGGAGGCTACGGGCAAGGGCGTCAGCAGCGGCGGTTCCTGGCACCAGCTTTCCTGGATGTTTGCCGGCTACGGCCAGGACGACTGGCGAGTGACCCCGAATCTGACTCTGAACCTGGGGCTGCGCTATCAGGCGTACACGCCCTGGGTGGAGCTGAACAACCGGCAGGACAACCTGGACCTTATCAGCGGACAGATTCTCTATGCCGGAAAGAACGGCAACAGCCGCTCGCTCTATAAGTCGGTCTACGGAATGCCGGACTTCCAGCCTCGCATCGGATTTGCCTGGTCGCCGCAGTCGCTTCAGGGAAAAACCGTGATTCGCGGCGCTTATACCATCTCCTCCTACCTGGAGGGGACGGGCACGAACCTGCGGCTGGCACGCAATCCTCCGTTTACTCCATCGGAAGTGACGGCTGTCTACAACAGCCCGACCGACACAACGCAGCAGGGACCTGGCGGCAGCGTTGCTGGCGATCCGTTTAAGGGCGCCGTGATGTATGTGTGGGACAAAACGGTGCAACCTGCGATGGACCAGCAGTGGAACCTGACGGTCCAGGACGCCATCACTCCGAACACGACGCTGCAGATGGGATACGTCGGGCAACACGGAACCCACCTGATGGTGCCCACGCCCTACTCCCAGAAGCGTCTCGTCAATGGAACTGTCCAGCCGGGGGTGTATTTTCAGGGCAATCCCACTCTGCTGGCTGATATTTCGACCGTGTCGGGCACTGCGTCCACGGGCTATATGCACTACAACGCATTGCAGGCAGTTCTGCAGCAGCGCGTTGCGCACGGCCTTGAAGGGCAATTGGCCTACACCTGGTCGCACTGCCTGACCAACAACAGCGGATACTACGGAACGTGGGGATCCGCAACCCAGGCAACGCCAGCCTCACCTTACTACCAGAACCTCTATAACCCTGCCGGCGATTACGCCAGCTGTTACTACGACACCAGAAATATCGTCTCGGCATACGCCACCTACGCTCTCCCCATTGGCAGAGGGCAACGGTTCGGCGGAAACATGAACCGGGCTGCAAACGCACTGGTGGGCGGCTGGCAGGCCTCGACGATTATTAACCTTCACAGCGGCTTTCCTCTGGCCGTGTATAACGCCACCGACACCTCGGGCACGGGTTCGCGCGGACCTCGACCGAACTGCGGTCCACAGCAGGTTTTTGGACGCAAGAAGAGCGTCGATTCCAGCGGTGCTTTCCAGGGCTATGTCTGGATGAACGCCGATGGCTATTCGGAACCGGCGAAGGGAACCTTTGGCAATTGTCCGGCGCAGGGACCCGTTACCGGTCCAGGCTATGCGGACACCGACGTTGGGCTGATGAAGAATTTCGTGATCACTGAAGCAAAGTACGTGCAGTTCCGAAGCGACTTCCTGAATGCATTTAACAACGTGCAGCTGGGACATCCAAACACCAATTTCCCCAGTTCAGGATCGTTCGGGCTTATCAATACTTCACAGCCGGCACGGAACATCCAGTTTGCGCTGAAGTTTTATTATTAGCGCAGCGCATCCGGGCAGGCGCTCCTCAGCGCCTGCCCGTGCATCCCTCTCATGACTCGATATCACGGGTTCATCGGTCTGGCTCTCTTCTCGCTTGCTGCTCTCTCTCCGGCTCAAAATTCGGGAAGAACAGCCACGCCTGTCGCGCAAACTGCGGCTGGCGCAGCCTCCAGGGCCGAGGCAGGCCATTGCTCCGAAGCTCTGCCCGTCCTGGCAAAAGCGTCGGGGCACCTGACCGACAAGGAACTGGAAAAACGTGTTGACCTGGACGGCGTGCGTTGCGCCACGCTGCTGCAGCGGTGGAGTCAACTGGCGGACTTCGTTCGCGCATTGCAGCACGAGTTCCCCGGTGACCCTGAGGCTCTTTACGCTGCAGTGCACGCCTGGTCCGATCTGTCGACGCACGCCGCAGAAGAGCTGGCCCATACCGCTCCCACTTCAATTCCCGCGCTGGAGCTGGATGCGGAGGCGAACGAGGTTCAGGGAAGGTGGGACGAGGCTGAGAGAGACTACAGGACGATACTGAAGCAGGATGCACGTTATCCGGGAGTCCATTTTCGACTGGCGCGGCTGCTGCTTTCCCGGCCGAACCCGCCTTCGGATTTCCAGGAGCAGGCCAAAAAGGAATTGCAGGAGGAACTCAAAATTAATCCCTCCGATGCCGGGGCGGAGTACGTCTCGGGCGAACTGGCCGGTCAGATGCAGGATTTTCCAGCCGCCGCCGAGCATTTTTCGAGGGCCAAAGTCCTCGAGCCGAATTTCGGCGACGCATACCTGGGCCTGGGCATGGCACTCCTCAGCGAGAAGAAATATGAGGAAGCCGTTGCTCCCCTCGAAACGGCCGTCAAACTCGAACCCGAAAATCCCGCAGGGCACTACAACTTAGCCACCGCATATGCGCGCACCGGCCGCAAAGAAGCGGCGGCGCGCGAATTTGCCCTTCAGCAGCAGACGGCGCAGCACGGCAATCCTCAGGGAGGAACGAGTCCACAGTGACCCGTTTCGTGCCAGGCGGCCCTGGGTTTTCGCGCCGGGACTTCCTTCGGACCCTTGCAGGAGCCGCTGGATTCGCGGGCGTCGAGCGGCTCTATGCGACAGTGCCCGCGAGCTCTGCGTACCCGTTCGAGGAAGTGCCTCCCGAAACCAGCCGGATCACCTGGGTCCACACCGCAGGAAAATCGCCTGAGAAATACTTGCCGGAAACCACGGGAGCGGGATGCGCCTTTCTCGACTATGACAATGACGGCTGGATGGACATCTATCTGGTCAACAGTGGCAAATGCGACTTCTACAATCCGAACCCTCCCCTGCGCAACGCGCTTTATCGCAATAACCGCGACGGCACTTTCACCGACGTCACCGAAAAGGCAGGTGTCGGCGGCGGAGGCTACGGTCAGGGCGTGGCGGTAGGGGACTATGACCGAGACGGCTTCCCCGATATATACGTCACGCAGTACGGACGCAGCATTCTCTACCACAATAACGGCGACGGCACGTTTACCGATGTCACAGAGAAGGCCGGCGTCGCGGCTCCCGGCTGGTCTTCGAGCGCCGTGTGGTTTGACTACGACAATGACGGAAATCTCGATCTGTTCGTATGTCAGTTCGTCGAATTCAGCAAGGCGAAAAACCTTCCCTGCATCACCTACAACAACCGGCCCGGATACTGCGTGCCGCGCCTCTATCATCCGACCGGGAGTTGGCTCTTCCATAACAATGGGGACGGCACGTTCACCGACGTAAGCCGGTCATCCGGAATTGCGCAGCGCCTCGGAAAAGCCTGGGGAGTGGTCGCGGCCGACCTGAACAACGATGGACGGGTGGACCTCTTTGTCGCCAATGACACCTCGCCCAACTTCCTTTTCATGAACCGCGGCAACGGCAAATTTGATGAGACCGGGGCACTGGCGGGGGTAGCGTTCAGCCAAACGGGACGAGCCCGCTCCGGCATGGGCGTGGACGCCGCCGACGTCAATCAGGACGGCTGGCTCGACCTCTTCGTCGCCAACATTGATCACGAGATGTCCTCTTTGTATCTGAACAATCATGACGAGACCTTCGACGATCAGGCCGCCGCTGATGGAATCGCTGCTGCAACACGACTGATGAGCGGCTGGGGCGTCAAATTCTTCGATTACGACAATGACGGCAATCTTGATCTCTTCATGGCCAACGGCAATCCAGACGATCAGATTGAAACGATTGAGAAGGACGTAACCTACCGGGAACCGATGCTCCTGTTCCATGGAGATGGAAAGCGGCTGCGCGACGTCAGCGCGGAAAGCGGCCCGCTCTTTTCCAGGCACATCTCTGCGCGGGGAATGGCGATCGGCGACTTCGACAATGACGGCGCTGTAGATGTTCTCGTTTCGATTAATGACGGTGCACCCCTGCTGCTGCGTAACACGGCTGCGAAGGGCAATCACTGGCTTGGCGTCAGGTTGATTGGAAGGCAATCCAATCGCGATGCGATCGGAGCGCGTCTCACCTGGCAGTCCGGGGATCTGCGGCGCAGCAGGACGAAAGTCGGCGGCGGAAGCTATCTCTCCTCACACGACCCGCGCATCGTACTCGGGATTGGCGAACGCACCAGGATCGACTGGCTGGAAGTGAAGTGGCCGGAACCGGGGGGCAAAACGGAAAGACTGACTGCATTGCCGATTGACCGGTACATCACCATTGTTGAATCAGAGGTTTCTGACGGCGGTTGAGAGCGGATCGCCACCACGACCGAAGTCTCCATGCAGTCCCTTGAAGACGGAGTGCGCACAAAAAACGCCCGCAGGACTCGAGCTGGCAACGGGAAAGCTCACCGCGCGACGGCGATCTAAACCTGCAACACCCCCCACCGCGTTCCTAGACTAGAGAAGGAGCGCCTTCAGCATCGGCTCGCGGAGTCGTATTGGCAATCGCGACAAGAATGCGACCAAGTCGCGGAAGGAGAGGAATATTGAGGGATTTGGTGGACCTGGTCGGGATCGAACCGACGACCTCTTCCATGCCATGGAAGCGCGCTCCCAGCTGCGCCACAGGCCCACAGGCGGACTATCCTATTTTCATGGAGCAGCTACGATTCGTCAATGAAGCGGCCATCCCCGCACGCACACCCGCTCTGCAACCTCTCACCTCGCAGCCGATGCCCACTTTGGCCGCCGGGCAACCGGGCCGGAAAACCCCGCATCGTGCAGCAGATATGCCCGTAATCCGTTTTCCTCTGACCGCGGCAATGGTGGCCGTCGCCGTTTGCCTGCTGGTCCACAGTTTTGCCAGCGCCCAGGCCGCCGCTCCACCGCCCTCTACAGTCTCGAACACCATGCGCCCCGCACTGGCTCAGGTGCAGCAGACGCTCAACTCCATCAACGTTCGCAAATGGAAAGCCCCGAACGCCGTGCGCGACGAGGTCGGCGGCGATGTCACTGCAATCCAGCGCGATTTGAATGGCACGCTCGCCAACCTGCTGCAACAGGCCGACGCCGCGCCCACCTCCATTCCGGCAGCCTTTGCTGTGTACCGTAATGTGGACGCCCTGTACGACACCCTGCTGCGCGTCGTAGAAACGGCGGAATTAGCCGCCCCCGATCCTGAGTCCAACCAGCTGGAAGCCACTCTGAAAACGCTGGAGAATGCCCGCGCCAGTCTGGGCGATGCGATCCTCACCGGGAGTCAGAGGGAGCAGGCCGAAGTGGTCCGGCTGCGCACCTCCCTGGCCTCCGCCAATGCCGAACTGGAGCGCAAGCCCGCTAAGACCAATGTGATCGAAGACGGCCCCGCACCGGCAAAGCCTCACCATCGAACCACAACGAAGAAAAGCCAGCCTGACAAAACAAAATCTGCTAACCCCAGCCAATCCACCACATCGCAACCGCATTAGCACCGCGCCATTTTCCCGGGAACCCTCTGCCGGAGAACCGTGTCTAAATAGAGAAGAGTGAGCGAGGCACTTGTAACCGGGCCATGACCCGGTGCGCCGGCCGGCGTGCCGGGTTCCGGTACAACGCCCCGCTGGAACGGTTCATTTGCTGTTACGCTTGAGGGAGCAGTAGATGCAGGCAGGCACGGCCGTGGGCAATCTCGCAGGGGTCATCGGCGTCCATCCCGAAGAGGCTGTTGTTATTCA
>Ga0070735_10004926_pt1 | contig 11146 bp, 14 predicted proteins | sample Coa_R1_FD_66443 | JGI IMG/M metagenome (GOLD analysis project Ga0070735, IMG submission 66443) | Surface soil microbial communities from Centralia Pennsylvania, which are recovering from an underground coalmine fire - Coalmine... | ecosystem: Environmental > Terrestrial > Soil > Unclassified ... | reverse complement strand
CCATCATCATGCAGGTCGAAATTCTGCCCGGCAAGGTCCGCGTGAAACGCGAGTTAGAAGACGGCTGGTTCCAGCACATCGAAATGCCGCTGCCCGCCGTGCTGACGATTCAAAGCGGGCTGAACAAACTTCGCTACGCCACGTTGATGGGCATCAAGAAAGCCAAGAGCAAAGAGATCAAGGCCATCACCTCAGATGGAGCAGCTGAGGTTCCCAAAGCTTCGGCGGTCATCGAAAAACTCTATGCACCGGAAAAGAACAAGGCAGGGCAAATCTTCGATGGCGACCCGAAGGCGGCCGCCGCGAAGTTAGTGGAAAAATTGCGCTTCGAGGCACGAGTCCTATGAGTGTCCTGGCCATCGTCGAACAGCGCATGGCGGGCGAAGTTCTGGCCGCGGCGCGCCAGTTCGGACCGGAAGTCAAAGCGTACTCGATCGATCTACCCTATACGGCCGACGCCTACGCCGCGGCTGTCGAAGAACTGGTCCGGAAGATGAATCCCGCGTTAGTGGTCTTCGGGCATACGTACCAGACCCGCGACTATGCTCCCAAGGTGGCTGCACGATTTGGACGCGTCTTAGTGGGTGATGTGATCGCCGCCAAGCCGCCTGTTTTTGTCCGGCAGATGTTTCAGGGCAAGTTCAACGCCAATGTGCGCCTGGTGGGCGATGGACCGCATTTTGTTTCGATCCAGGCGGGAGCGTGGCGAGCGGAAGGTTCGACAACCGTAGAGAAATTCTCTCCAACTTCCGCGACAACGCGACAAGTCGTCGAGCCGCCGTTCCGGGAGGCTGCGCGCGCCGTGGATTTAACCGCCGCTGACGTCATCGTCTCCGTCGGCCGCGGCATCAAGGAAAAGGAAAACATTCCGGTAGTCGAGGCGCTGGCCGAGGCGCTCGGCGCCGAGCTTGCCGCGTCTCGCCCCATCTGCGACGCGGGCTGGCTGCCGATGGACCGCCAGGTCGGCAGCTCCGGTCAGACAGTTTCGCCGAAGGTCTATTTCGCGATCGGGATCTCCGGTGCGATCCAGCACCTGGTCGGGATGAAAGGCGCGAAGACCGTCGTCGCGATCAACAAAGACCCCGACGCTCCCATCTTTGAAGTGGCCCAGTACGGGATCGTGGGGGATCTGTTCGAAGTGGTTCCCGCGCTGGTCGAAGAAATTAAAAAAGCGAAGGCCTGATTATTGCCCGTCCGGGATGCCCGTCACCTGGCGCATGATACTCAGCTCGTCCGCCGAAAAATTGCCCGCGTCGCTATTCAGCCGATCTTTACGTTCCGCTGGCTTCATCTGACGCAGTTCCTGGATCTCGGCGCGCACAGCCTGCCGGCGTACGGGCCGAAGATTGATGAAGGCCGGATACACGTCCTGGAGCCGCTGAGCCTGCTCCGGAGAAAGCTGCTGCAGCCGGTTGAGCTGTTGTTCCACCGTCTGGCGGCGTTCCGGATCGAGCTGCGATAGAGCGCGCTCCCGATCCTCGGGCGACATTTGCAGGAAGCGCTCCACAGCGGGCGCCGGCAGCGGCAACATCTTTTGCTGCTTCTGCTGTTGCGCTCTTTGCGCTTTCAGTTGCTGCTGCTTCAGCGCCTTCTGCTGGACGATGCCCTGCTTCGCGGCTCCAGCCTGAGCGGATAACGATTCCGAAAGCGCCACCGTCGCAATCGCCAGGATGAGCAAAGATCGCATGCGCTGCTTACCGATCAATGGGCGTCAGCAGATCCAGATCGTCCACTGCCTGCGCTACTTGTTCGATCTCGGCCTTACTCGACTGTTTCTGCACAACCGGCTTACCCGGATACATAAACAGCGCCACCGCGATTACTGAAGCGGCCGCCAAGGGGGCAACAGGAGGCCACAGCAGCCGAAGCCACCACGGTCTCCGCGCCTCTTCTTCCGCGATCCGCGCGTACAACCGCGCGTCGAATCCCGGTGTGACCTCGGGAGCCGCGAATTCATCCAGCCGTTCCTCTACGGCCGCAAAGCCGCGGCAAGCCGCGCACTCGACGTCCGGTCCATGTTTATTCGGCCCATGCTCATTCGGACAAATCATAAAATTCCCTCAAAGATAAAAAACGTCATCAGGCCATGTGTGCCAGCCGATCGCGCAGCGCCTCGTAAGCCCGGAACAACAGCGACTTGATCGCGGATTCCGAACAGCTTAACACTCCCGCAATCTGCGTGTAATCCAGACCCTCGTACTTGTGCATCAGTACGGCGGCGCGCTGCTTGGCGGGCAGGGCTTCGATCGCCTGCCTCACCTCGCGCAGCTTGACCTCATGGACCATCTCTTGCTCGATCGTCGGTTGCTGATCCGCCACCTGGCGTTCCAACCCGCCGAGCATCTCGTCACCACTATCACTCAGGCTCTCGTGGCCTTTTTCTTTTTTCCGGTCGCGTATCGAATTCAGAGCCACATGCGTGGCGATGCGGAACAGCCAGGTTGTGAATTTCGCAGTCGGTTCGTACGTCTCCCGGCTCCGGTAAACCCGCAGAAAAACCTCTTGAGCCAGCTCCTCCGCCACCGCCTGGTTCTGCACCATCCGATACATGAAGTGCACAACCGGCCCCCGATGCCGTTCGAGCAACAAACCGAAGCTGGTATCATCCCCTTCCCGGACACGCAGCATCAACTGGGCGTCTCGTTCCAGGGCCCCAACAGCCTCCATATCTTCCTTAACCCGAGTATCCGGAGAAGGTTGCGTAGGTTTCGACACTCTGGTACTACTCGCCTTTGAGCGTCCGGTCCATGAGATCCCGTACGGCCTCTTTGGGGGATTTTCCGGCGCTCAGAACGGCATGCATTTGTTGAATAATCGGCAGATCCGCCGCGAACTTCTCGCCCAGCGCCACGGCCGACCCGCAGGTTTCCACCCCTTCGGCGACCATCCGCATGGACCCTAAAATCTCTCTGAGCTGCTTACCTCTGCCCAACTCCTTACCTACGTGTCGATTACGGGATAATTCTCCACTACAGGTCAAAACCAGATCGCCTAGGCCGGCGAGCCCCGCCAGGGTCCTGGCTTGGCCCCCCATGGCGATCGCCAGCCGAGTGATCTCGGCTAACCCGCGTGTAATCAGCGCGGCCGTGGGATTGTGCCCTAGGCCCAGACCCTCGCAGATCCCCGCCCCGATGGCGATCACGTTCTTGAGCGCGGCTCCCACCTCGACCCCTGCAGGATCGCCATTAGTATAAAGACGAAAGGTAGGGCCCGAGAACGCGTGTTGTACGCCTCGTGCGACCTCGGGGCTGGACGAAGCCACCACCACCGCAGTCGGGTTCCCCGCGGCCACCTCGCGCGCGAAGGTCGGACCGGAGAGCACGGCGATGCGAGGCAAGAACTTCGCGCCCACCACCTGCTCGATCACCTGGGAAACTCTCAGCAGGCTTCCCTGCTCCAGGCCCTTCGTAGCGCTCACCAGGATCAAGGAAGGCGTCAGGTACGGCAGCATCGCCGTGTAGATACCGCGTGCGTGGTGCGACGGCATCACACCCAGGACGATGTCCGCGTCCCCGAGTGCCGTGGCCAGATCCGTGACCACTTGAACGCCTTCAGGAAGCTTGAATCCTGGGAGAAAAATGTCGTTCACGCGGGTACGCGTCATGGTCGCCGCGAGATCGGCCTCGTAGACCCACAACGTGACCGATTCCGATCTCGGAGCCAGCACTATCGCCAGCGCCGTGCCCCAGCTGCCGCCGCCGATGATCGCCAGCTTCACTAAATCCCCCAGCGGAACGCGGGTTCTTTGCCGGCCCGCATGCGAGTCATGTTGTCCTTGTGGCGGTAAACAACGATGGCTGCCGCAAGCACCGCCGCGAGTATCACGTTCAAGCTCGCATGATCGATCAGCCAGACGCCGATCGGAAACGTCGCCGCCGCCAGGATGGAACCGGCCGAGATGTAGCGCGTGACCACCACCGTGATCACAAACACGATGATCCCGGCCAGCGCGGCAATCGGCGTCAGATATAAGAACGCTCCTGTGAACGTGGCGACGGCCTTGCCGCCCTTGAAGCCCAGGAAAATCGGGAACGCGTGACCCACCATGACCGCGAGCGCGGCATCGGCCGACCACCCTGCGGAGCCATCCGTAAGGTTCGCCGCGATCCACACCGCGGCGTATCCCTTTGCCATGTCTAGAAGTAGTGTGGCTACCGCCGCGCCACGACCCGCCGTGCGTAGTACATTCGTCGCCCCGATATTCCCGCTGCCCTCGCTGCGGACGTCCTTTCCGGTGCTCAGTCGAGTCAGCAGGTAGCCGAACGGAATGGCTCCCAGCACGTAGGCAATTAGAATCCCAAGTAATCCCATCATCATTTGAAAGTAAATTCCTGAAGCTTAGTGTACTTTCCAGCAGCCGACAAATATAGTGCAAACGACGACGCCCGGAACGATCCTATCGTGGAAAGCTCGATTTCCGTGAGCGCATGCTTCAGCGCGCTCAGCGGAACTTTCTTGCGAGTCCGGGCCAGCGTTACGTGCGGGCAATAAATCCGGTCTTCGACTGGCACCCCAACGCTTTCCGCGGCTTGCTCGGTGACCCTCGCCAATGCCGTGAGCGTTTCGCTGGATTCAACTCCCGCATATAGTACGCGCGCGCTGCGCGGATTCGGCAGCCAGCCCATACGTCGAATCGCCACGTCCACGATGGGACAAGTGATCGCGGCCAGCGCCCGCTTCAACTCGTCCAGCCGGGCTTCCGGCTTGTCCGGCCACTCGCCGATAAATTTTGTCGTGATGTGGAGCTTCTCCACGGGGATCCAGTGGAGTTTGGCAAGAGGCCGCAGCCGGTCGAGCAAAGTGGCCAGCGCAGCCTTGACATCGTCCGGAATGTCGATCGCCGTGAAAAGTCGCAAGACCCACTAGTGTACGGCAAGGATTGCGGCCAGATGCGAAGGACCCGGCCAGCACGGCGATCGTGAGACACTAATTCCCGACTATGAATGATTTCCCTGCATTCATGAAGCATCCCGCGAACAAGATTCAGGCGGCCAGTCAGTCGACGCCCGGCGTGGAGGGCTTTGTATTCGACGGAGCGGATGGCTCGCAAATGGCCTTCTGGACCTGCTCTCAAACCGCCGCCTCCGAGCCGCATCTCCATGTATACGACGAGTACATGGCTGTAATACAGGGCTGTTACACGCTGATCATCGACGGCCATCGAATTCCACTCAAAGCGGGTGATGAGTACTTTATACCGCGTGGGGTTCCTCATGGGGGCGAGGTGCTGGCTGGTACGAGAACAATCCACGCATTTGGCGGACGTCGAGCAGATAGAGTTCCATCCTGATCTACAGCGCCAGATGTCCGCGATACATCATTTCGCCGATATTGAACTTCGCTTTTACCGCTAGCAGCCCCACGCGGGCGAAGAATTCGAACTGCTTGATACCCCTGGTCGATGTCTTGGGGAAGCCGATCAGGAATCCATCCGCGAGTTCCGATTGAGCCTGGACGACCTCGGCGTTAACCGCACGTGAGCCCATCAAGACCGCGGACTGCTGCAAATTCTCAACCGGCTTCGACCCGAGATCCCTGCGAGTTGCGTAGCCGAAGTAGATGCCAATCACGTAGTGATCGTCGAAAGCCGCTGGTAAAGCATTCTTTTGCGCACTGCGGACGGGATCCGCGCTTTCCCACCGGACGGTCGCTTGATTTGGCGCTTTGACGGAGCGTTGTGGCTTCGGGCCGGATCCCAAGCCAATCGGAGGATTCTCGCCCCACGGCCGGCGGTCGGTCGGCGGCGGAAGAGAGGTGTAAGTCGGGGTGATTTCCTTGGCCCACGGCGAGTCTTTCAGCAGACGCGCGATTTCCTGAGGCGTCCAATTGGCCGGCGGTTTCTTGTTCCAGAAATCCGAATCGGCATATAGGGGCCCGGCCAGCGCCAACATCAGGAGTTCCCTGCGGTTTAGGACTGAGCCGCTCATGCGAGTTCGACGTCGCTATGTCGCTGGGCGTTTCGCGAAAGCGGCAGTAAAATGAGACTTGCATTTCCGCTTCTACCCCCTGCGACTTACCTTCCTGGCGCGAGCGCCTCTTTCGTTCCCAGGAACCGCAGGCAACCGCCTTCGCGGGGCATTCGGGTCGATCCTACACAAACTGGGACACGCGCCGATGTTTGAGCCTTCGCAGTCGGCTGGCCCCAGCGGACTGGCCGATTTGCCGCGTCCCTTCGTCTTCCGCGCGCGTCACCTGGATGGCCGCACGATGGCCGCCGGCGAAACGTTCCATTTCGATTTCCACTGGTTCGATCTGCGTCGCCCTTCGCTCGATACAGCGATTCGCGCGTTGGCCCAGTTCGCCCCCGAAGCCGAACTGGTGGACGTCCACGGCGCCGATGCTCTGCTAGAGCTGTGCCTGAATCCTTCCGGCAATCCCGTGAAGCGGACCCTTGTGAATCGAATCATGGTTCGCTTCGAGACGCCCACCGAATTGAAGGCCGGCGGCGAAACGGTCGAGCGGCCCGAGTTTGGCGTTCTCGCCGCGCGCATCCGCGACCGCATCAGCACTCTGCGAGCGCTGTACGATGACGGCCCGCTCACGATCGACTTCCGTGAATTCGGCGAACGCGCAGGACACATTAAAATAACCCGTTGCAACATTCATAATGTGGAAACTTCCCGGCGCAGTAGCCGGACCGGCCAGGTTCACTCGCTCGGCGGCTTCGTAGGCGAAGCGGAGTACCAAGGCGATTTGACGGAATTTGTTCCTTATTTGCGTGCTGCGCAGTGGACCGGCGTGGGCCGCCAAACAGCCTGGGGAAAAGGCGAGTTGGCGTTGTACACTGTAAGATCCAAGGATTAACCATGCTCAAAAAATTCTCCACGCTCCTGTTCCTGTGCGCCCTGTGCCTGTGGGCCGCCGATTTCTGGTCGACCAAGCCTTTCACCGATTGGAATGAAAAAGAGGTGGCGAAGATTCTCTCCGATTCTCCTTGGACCGCGAAATTCACCATTAGCGGCGGCCCCGGCGCGCCCCCGACCATCGGCGGCGGTGGCGGTGGTGGTGGTCGTGGCGGCGGGCGCGGCGGCGGTCCTCAAGGCGACTCCACCAAGGCCGATCCCGGTATCAGCGGCGATAGCAGCGGCTTTGGCGGCGGATCCGGCGGATCCAGCGGAACCACCGTAACTCTCATCTGGCAAACGGCACTGCCCATCAGGCAGGCTCTCGTGAAGCGCCAGTACGGGGCCGAAGCGGGCACGTCACCCGAAGCGAAAGCCAAGCTGGACCGGGTCGACCCGTTCTACGTTCTCACGCTGAGCGGTATGCCCGGCTATACTCTCGCGTCCGCCCAAGCCGACAGGAAAGCGTCTTTGCTCGACTCAACCATGCTCACCGTCGCCGGCAAGCCACCGCTCAAAGCAACGGATGTCCAGGTCAGCGGCGGGCGCGGAACCGGCGTCGTCTCCTTTGTCTTCCCCAAAACCACGGCCTTCACGATCGAGGACAAGGAAGTGGAATTCTCCAGCAAGTTCGATCAGACGGTGGTCAAGAAGAAATTCAAGCTCAAGGACATGGTGTTCAACGGCAAGGTTGAGATGTAGGCAAGGTTGAGGTGGGCGTGCCAGTGCCGCTTCCGCGAGCGTTCTATAATCGGCCTGCGATCGAGGTCGCACGAGCGCTGCTGGGCACGGTCCTCGTGCACGGGACGTCTTCCGGCCGAATCACCGCGGGCCGAATCGTCGAAACGGAAGCCTACCTGGGCCTTCAGGATCGGGCGGCCCACTCCTTTCGCGGCATCACTCCCCGCACTCGCGTGCTGTTCGGCGAGCCGGGCCACGCCTACGTGTACCTCATCTACGGTATGTACGAGTGCCTGAACGTGGTCGCCGAACCGGAGGGCAGCCCGGGATGCGTCCTGATCCGCGCCCTGGAGCCGCTGGAAGGCCTCCCGCGGATGCGGCGCCGCAGACCCGCGGCGCGCGGCATCGAAAACCTGGCCAACGGCCCGGGCAAGCTGACTCTGGCCCTGGGGATCAGCCGCCGCCACAATGGAGCTGATCTCACGAGTGGTTCGTTGACTATTCATCCTCCGCAGCAGCCGGAAGAAATCCAGATCGGCGTTTCCGCGCGCATCGGCATTCAGCATTGCGCCGATTGGCCTCTGCGCTTCTTCGTCCAAGGGAACCGATTCGTGAGCCGATAATGCTACTTTCAAAAGTACACGTCTTATGTTGAGACCGACAATTTTCCGCGAATACGATATCCGTGGCGTCGCGGATAAGGAGCTGTTGAGCTCCGATGTAGTCGATCTGGGCCGCGGCCTGGGAACCTTATTGCAACGCAAGAGCGGTAAGTCCATTACGCTGGGCCGCGACTGCCGTCTGAGCTCTCCCCGCCTGCGCGACGAGTTGCTTGAGGGCCTGACCGATTCCGGCTGCCAGGTTACCGATATCGGCGTAGTGCCCACGCCTCTGCTGTACTTTTCGGCCGTGCATCTCAAGGCCGACGGCGCCGTCATGATCACAGGCAGCCATAATCCCAGCGAGTTCAATGGATTTAAGACCGTCTGCGGCTCCGGCACGCTGCATGGCGAAACCATCCAGGAGGTTCGCCATCTCATCGAAGCGCGCGATTTTCTGAAAGGCCGCGGCAGTCATGCGGACATGGACGTCCTTCCGGCATATCTGGATGAAGTTTCTCGCCAGTTCAATTATTCGCGGCGCGTGAAGGTGATCCTGGATGCCGGCAACGGAACCGCGGGCCCCGTGGCGCACCGTTTATTCGAGCGCTTGAATTGCGAGGTCACCGAACTTTTCTTCGAAATGGACGGCCGATTCCCCAACCACCATCCCGATCCCACCGTGCCGGCCAACCTGAAGCACTTGCAGGACGCCGTCAAGGCGCAGCACGCCGAGCTGGGAATTGCTTTCGATGGCGATTCGGACCGTATCGGAGCCGTGGATGAAAACGGCGAAGTGATCTACGGCGATATGCTCCTGCTGATCTTTGGCCGGGAGATCCTCACGCGCAAGCCCGGCGCGACGATTATCGGCGAGGTGAAATGCTCACAGCTCCTGTATGACGAGCTCAAAAGTCTGGGTGGGAATCCCATCATGTACAAGACCGGCCATTCGCTCATCAAAGCGAAAATGAAACAGGAGCACGCCGAGTTGGCCGGTGAGATGTCGGGCCACATGTTCTTCGCTGACCGGTATCTGGGATACGACGACGCCTTGTACGCGGCCTGTCGCCTGATCGAGATTGTGGCTGCCAGCGGGAAGCCGCTGTCGGCGCAAATGGCGGGACTTCCCAAGCTGGTCTCGACGCCGGAAATTCGCGTGGATTGCCCGGATGAAGTGAAATTCCAGGTGGTCGAACGCGTGTCGGATCACATGAAGAAGACTCACAACGTCATCAGCGTCGACGGGGTGCGCGTACGCTTCGAAAACGGCTGGGGACTGGTGCGTGCGTCCAATACCCAACCCGTTCTGGTGATGCGTTTCGAAGCCGCGAGCGAAGGCTTGCTTCGGCAGTATCGGGGAGAGATGGAAGCGGCGCTCGAAGAGGCCAGAGCCGCCGTGGCTTAACTTCTTGGGCCGGGAGCTTTGCGCGTCCGGAGACCGACCCTCCGAAAAGCTCGGTCTCCACCGACGCGCTGGGCGCTATATCGCCTAGTTCGAGAGTGCCAGAAATCGACCGATAAATCCAATGAGAAAACACCTTAGTTCCATGGGTTTAAATGGATTACCCTAGGCGGACTTACGGAAGACTAGCACCGCATTAAGGCCTCCGAAGGCAAAGGAATTCGAGATGGCGAATTCAATCTGCGCTGGCCTAGGTGTGTTTGGAACCACATCGAGGTCGCAGGCAGGGTCGGGAGCGATGAAGTTCGCGGTCGGAGGGATGAGGCCGCATTGGAGCGCGCCCAGGGTCGCGGCGGCTTCCAGCGCTCCAGCAGCTCCCAGGGCGTGACCATGCATGGATTTCGTGGAGCTGACCAGCAGGTTCTTGGAGTGTGCCCCAAAGACGCTCTTAATCGCCTCGGTCTCGGTGGCGTCGTTGGAGAGCGTGCCTGTGCCGTGGGCGTTCACGTAGCCAACGGCCTCAGGTGCGTCAGCCAAGCTTGCATCAGACAACGCAGCGCGCATGGCTCGAGCAGCGCCTAGAGCCGAAGGCTGGGTGATGTGGTGCGCGTCGGAAGACATCCCGAACCCCACGATCTCGCCCAAGATCTTCGCTCCGCGCGCCCGGGCCCGCTCGACGGGCTCCAGAATCAGAACCGCCGCTCCTTCTCCCAGGATCAGCCCCTTTCGGTCGCGTGAAAAAGGACGGCAGGTATCGGGCGCAACCACCCGCATGGCTTCCCACGCCTTAAGAAATCCCACGGACAGGGGTGCTTCGCTGCCCCCCGCGATGGCCACTTCCACTTCACCCGAGCGGACCATCCGGAACGCCTGCCCGAGGGCGTGATTGGCAGAGGAACACGCGGTCGAGATGGTGAACACGGGCCCAGTAATTCCGAATTCAAACGAAACCCGGCTGGCGCCCGCGTTGCTCATCGCGCGCGCAATGGTCAGCGGAGACACGCGAGGCTCCTTAAGACCATAGAGATGATGAAACCCATCGTCCTCGGTGGATTTCCCGCCGCCCGAGCAGCCCAACACGATCCCCGTTCGTTCTCCCAACTCCGGCGAAAACTCGATTCCCGAGGTCTTCACGGCCTCCCGCGCGGCCACCGCGGCGAACTGCGCGAAACGGTCCAGCATCTGTGCTTCTTTTTCTTCGAAGTAGCGCAAGGGATCGTAATCCGGGACTTCAGCCGCGTTCGGAAACCGCAGCACACCGGGCGCGACGAGGGTCAGAGGACGAATCGCGCTCCTGCCGGCGGCGAGGCCGGCCCACAGATCGGAGTAGGTTTGACCGAACGCGGAAATCGCGCCGATACCGGTAACCGCGACACGACGCGTCATTTGGGAGATTTTGCCGCGAGCAGTTTTTCGATGCCCTCTACCATCTCGCGTACATTGCGGATGCCGCGCGCGGCGTCGTCGGGAATGTCCACGTCGAATTCGCCTTCCAGGGCGAACAGGATGTTGATTCCGTCCAGCGAATCGATGTTCAGCTCCTCGAAGGTCTTGTCGATGGTGACGGTCTCCGGAGGAATCTTCTGCGTTTTGGCGATCACGCCGGTCACGCGGGAAAT